>RCUI01000589.1_pt1 | contig 11836 bp, 11 predicted proteins | sample 2166121 | NCBI WGS metagenome assembly RCUI01 (sample SAMN09932700, study PRJNA488358) | compost metagenome | feature: garden; material: soil; isolation source: compost soil in succinic acid-enriched culture | place: Germany: Experimental Botanical Garden Goettingen | collected 2016-01-27
TGGGCGTGCAGCTCTGGCTGTTCCTCTGGGCGCCGTTGCACGGGCGCAGCCTGGAAGTATCGCTGGGCTATTTCCTCTTGCCGCTGACCATGGTTCTGACCGGCCGCCTGATCTATGGAGAACGCCTGTCGCGACTGCAGAAAGTGGCGGTGGCCTGTGCGATCACCGGCGTCGGTCATGAGCTTTACCAACATGGCAGTTTTGCCTGGGAAACCCTGTTGGTGGCCGGTGGCTATCCGTTGTACTTCGTGCTGCGGCGCAAATGTGGCACTGACCATCTTGGCGGGCTGTGGGCCGACATGTGCCTGCTGCTGCCAGCGGCGCTGTACTTTGTCATCCAGGGCCCGCTGTCGGCCCAGGACCTGGCCGAACATCCGGGGTTGTACGGCCTGATTCCACTGCTTGGGGTGATCAGCGCACTGGCGCTGATCTGTTATGTACTGGCCAGCCGCCTGCTGGCCTTCAGCCTGTTCGGCCTGCTCAGCTATGTCGAACCGGTGCTGCTGGTGGCCGTGGCCCTGCTCCTGGGCGAGACCATCGGCCCCGACCAGTGGCTGACTTACCTGCCGATCTGGCTGGCGGTGCTGGTGCTGATCGCTGAAGGCGTCAGGCACCTGCTGCGTCAACGGCGGCGCTCGGTGTAAGGCGCACCTGGCGCACCCGTCTTTCCTCCACCGCGACCACAGTCATCTTCCAGTTGTCCCACACCAGGCTGTCGCCGACCATCGGCAAGCGGTCAAGCAGGCTCATGACCAGGCCGGCGAGGGTCTGGTAGTCCTCCGTGGGCTTGGCGGCAAAACCGGTGCGCGCCTGGATCTGGCTGAGGTTCAGGGCGCCGCTGACGACAAAGCCCTGCTCGTCTTCGACGATCCCCGGCCCCTCCACTTCACTGGCATCGGGCAATTCACCGGCGATGGACTCGAGGATATCGGTCATGGTCAGCACCCCGGTGAAATCACCGAACTCGTTGACCACGAAGGCAATGTGCGTCGACTGGCCGCGCATCTGCTCCAGGGCGTTGAGGATGCTGAAACTCTCCAGCAGGTTCAGCGGCGCCCGGGCGAGGCTCTCCAGGTCCGGCTGATTACCGGCCAACAACTCCTTGAGCAGTTCCTTCTTGTGCACGAAGCCCAAGGGTTCTTCGATGCGGCCGTCACGAATCAGCGGCAGGCGCGAGTAGGACGAATGCATCAGCGCGGTACGAATTGCTTCAGCCGGCTGCGCCAGGTCGATGGTATCGACCTTGGCACGTACCGTCATCACGGTCTTGACCGGCCGCTCGGCCAGGTTCAGTACGCCGCTGATCATCACCCGCTCGCGGCGGTCGAACAGCACCTGCTCTTCGCCACCCTCGACCAGATCGGCAATCTCCTCGCCGACGTCGTCGGCCTCGACCCGGCGCCCGCCCAGCAGGCGCATTACCGCGTGGGCGGTGCGTTCGCGCAGCGGACGGTGTTGCTGCAGGCTCCGCTTGCGGCGGGCACGGGCCAGCTGGTTGAACAGCTCGATGAGGATCGAGAAACCGATGGCGGCATACAGGTAGCCTTTCGGAATATGGAAGCCCAGGCCCTCGGCGGTGAGGCTGAAGCCGATCATCATCAAGAAACCCAGGCACAGCATGATCACCGTCGGGTGATTGTTGACGAAACGGGTCAACGGCTTGCTGGCAACGATCATGATGCCGATGGAGAAGATCACGGCGATCATCATGATCGACAATTCTTCGACCATACCCACGGCGGTGATGACCGCGTCCAGGGAGAACACCGCATCAAGCACCACGATCTGCGCGACGATCGGCCAGAACGCGGCGTGACGCACGCTGCCGGTGTTTTGCGCAACGTGGCCTTCCAGGCGCTCGTGCAGTTCCATGGTCGCCTTGAACAACAGGAACACACCACCGAACAGCATGATCAGGTCGCGTCCGGAGAAGCTCTTGTCGAACACCTCGAACAGCGGCGCAGTGAGGGTCACCATCCACGAGATACTGGCCAGCAGGCCCAGGCGCATGATCAGCGCCAGCGACAGGCCGATCACCCGCGCACGGTCGCGCTGATGGGGCGGCAGTTTATCGGCGAGGATGGCGATGAACACCAGGTTATCGATACCCAGTACCAGTTCCAGCACAATCAGCGTGGCAAGGCCCAGCCAGGCCGTGGGGTCGGCTAGCCATTCCATGGGCGATCACTCATGTGCGAGAACGGACGGAAAACGTCACAAAGACGGGAGAATGGCCGGGACGGCCGGGTACTGGGAGGCTCCGAGAACGAAGTCATATCAACCTGAAATCAATTGGGGATGTGATCCTACAATTGCAGCAGGCTTTTCTCACAGCATGAAACTATTTCAAATTCTGTAAATCGCAGGGCAAGCCCGCTCCTGCCGGTGAGCGGTGAGCGTATTGCCTGTGTTGGGTAATTTTCTTCAATACCCGAGGGTTTGCCGAGCCGTAGGCTGTGCCGGTCTCCCCTGTTCTGGATGAACTTCCCATGAGCCTGATGCTATCAATGGCCGCCTTTGCGCTGGCCGCTTCTATCTCACCCGGCCCGGTCAATATCGTCGCCCTGGGCGCCGGTGCCCGCCACGGCCTGCGCGCCAGCCTGCGGCATGTCACCGGAGCAACAGTGGGTTTTACCCTGCTGCTGTTGCTGATTGGCCTCGGCCTGCACCAACTGCTGCGCTACTGGCCGGCCCTGACCCAGGTACTGCACTGGGCAGGCGTGCTGTTTTTGCTGTACATGGCCTGGAAACTGGCCTGGGACAATGGCCAACTGGGTTCGGCCAGCCACGAGGCCGCACCTTCGATGCTTGCCGGCGCCACCCTGCAGTGGCTCAACCCGAAAGCCTGGCTGGCCTGCGTGGCCGGGATTGGCGCCTATGTCGGCGATGGCGAAACCCGGCTGTTATGGCAATTCAGCGCTGTCTATTTCGTCATCTGCTACCTGTCGATCGCCACCTGGGCCTGGGCTGGCAGCGTGATCAGTCAATACCTCAACAATCCGCAGCGCATGCGCCTGTTCAACCGCAGCCTGGCACTGCTGCTGGTGGCCAGCGCCCTGTACCTGCTACTGGGCTGAACGGTAATGCCCCGGCGTCGCCGCCAGGTGGCGTTTGAAGGCGCGCTGCAAATGCGCCTGATCGGCAAAACCGGCCTCCATGGCGACCTCGGCGATCTGCCGGCCGCGCCGCAACTGAGCGCGGGCGTATTGCACGCGCTGGTCGAGCAGGTAACCATGGGGCGTCAGGCCAAACTGCTGCTTGAACGCCCGGATCAGGTAGGACGTAGACAGCCCGGCAGCCTGGCTGATGTCCTCCAGGCGCAATGGCTCGGTGCAATGGCCGCGAATGAATGCCGCAGCCGCCAGCAGCCGCTGGTCAGCCTTGGTCGCCGGTTGTTCACCAGCCCCCAGGCGCTGGCTCAATCCGCGGAAAAACACCCGTAAGGCTGCCTCTTTGCCAGCGGCCGGTTGCTGCTCATCCAGCAGCAGATGGAACAACTGCCGCAGATCGTCGAACAGCGCCGCCAACGTGCTGCTGATCGCCGTTGGCGCTGAGAACCCGAGGGCCTGCAACCAGGACCAGTCGACATACAGCATCAGGTAGGACCAGGGCTCACCGTCGATGGGATTGCAGGTATGCACCACCCCTGGGTTCATCAGCACCACGGTACCGGCGGCCACGTTCTGATGGCTGTCGCCACTGAGGTAGGTACTGCGCCCCGCCGTGATTGCGCCAATCGAAAAACTCTCGTGCGAATGCGCCGCGTAGCAGACCTTGCGGCCATCGGCGACGCTGCGCGCCTCGATGAAAGGCAGCGCCGGGTCACGCCAGAATCGGGAGTTTGCGCGCATTGGCATCAGCCCTCGGCGTCGTGCACCACCACCAGCAACTGGGCCTGTACTTCACCCAGCGAGCGCAGGCGGTGTGGGGTCTGAGCGTTGAAATACAGCGCATCCCCACGTTCGAGGATCACCCGCTCGTTCATGAAGTCGACCTCTACCTGCCCCTCATGGACGAACAGGAACTCCTCGCCCAGGTGCTCCTTGAACGAAGCATCGCTGAACTCGGGCGGCGGGCTGATGATGAAGGGCAACAGGCTGCGGCTGCCGATCTGCTTGGTCAGCACCGTATAACCTGGCCCCGGCCCCGCTACCGCCTGACGTTCGTGGTTGCGCACCAGGCTGTAGCGGGCCTGGCCTGGCTGGTCTTCGGCAAACAGCTCCTCGACATTGACGTTCAAGGCACGCGCCAGCTTCAACGCAGCCGCTATCGACGGGGTGTTCAGCCCGCGCTCGACCTTGGACAGGTAACTCTTGGTCATGCCCGACATCTCAGCCAGCGCATCCAGGGTAATACCCAGTTTTTTTCTCAACAATTTCAATCGGATAGACATGTGACGCGATTTTCCCAATGCCATGGGCAAGTTTTTTCTTGCTAATGACACTTTGTGTCATATAGCCTTGATTGTGTCATGAGATTGACCACCCCGTCACCTTCCAAGCAACCGGGGTGGGCCAGCCGTGACAATCCATCACGCCACCGAGGATAGCCCCATGACCAAGACAATGGCACTCCCCAAGGACCAACTGATCCAGAAGGCCCTTAAGCAGATGCAAGGCTCGCTTGCCGATAATACGTGGACTGTGCGCGAAAAGCTGGCATTGACCTGCCGGATTCTGTTCGACAACGGCCACGACTCCGGCCTTGCCGGGCAAATCAGCGCCCGCGGTCCGCAACCGGGCACCTTCTACACCCAGCAACTGGGCCTGGGATTCGACGAAATCACTGCCAGCAACCTGTTGCTGGTCAACGAAGACCTGGAAGTGCTCGAAGGACAGGGCATGCCCAACCCGGCCAACCGCTTCCACAGCTGGGTGTACCGCGCGCGGCCGGATGTGAACTGCATCATCCACACCCACCCGACCCACGTCGCCGCCCTGTCGATGCTCGAAGTGCCGCTTGAGGTGTCGCACATGGACCTCTGCCCGCTGTACGACGATTGCGCGTTTCTCGAAGCCTGGCCCGGCGTGCCGGTGGGCAACGAAGAAGGCGAGATCATCAGTGCAGCCCTGGGCGACAAGCGCGCCATCCTGCTCTCGCACCACGGCCAGTTGTCGACCGGCGCCAGCATCGAGGAAGCCTGCGTGATTGCCCAGTTGATCGAGCGCGCCGCCAAGCTGCAACTGCTGGCCATGGCCGCCGGCAGCATCAAGCCGATTGCCCCTGAGCTGGGCCGTGAAGCCCATGACTGGATCTCCCGGCCCAAACGCCACAGCGCTGCCTTTAACTACTATGCGCGCCAGTGCCTGCGGGTGCATGGCGACTGCCTGAACTGATCCGAGCTTTTTTACTTACCTTGCGGAGTAGATTTCATGTCCAAGACTTTTCACGGCATCATCGGCTACACCATCACCCCGTTCAGTGCCGACGGCGAGCAGCTTGACCTCGACGCCCTCGGCCGCTCGATCGACCGCCTGATCGACGGCGGCGTGCATGCCATCGCCCCCCTCGGCAGCACCGGCGAAGGCGCCTACCTGAGCGACCTGGAATGGCAACAGGTGGCCGCGTTCAGCCTGCGCCACATTGCCGGGCGGGTACCGACCATCGTCAGCGTCTCCGACCTGACCACCGCCGGCGCCATTCGCCGTGCGCGCTTTGCCCAGGAACACGGCGCCGATGCGGTGATGGTGCTGCCGGCGGCCTACTGGAAGCTCACCGAAGCGGAGATTTTCGAGCACTACCGAGCGATTGGCGCCAGCATCAAGCTGCCGATCATGCTCTACAACAACCCGGCCACCAGCGGTACCGACATGTCGGTGGAGCTGATCCTGCGCATCGTGCGCGAGGTCGAGAACGTCACCATGGTCAAGGAGAGCACCGGCGACATCCAGCGCATGCACAAGCTGCAGTTGCTCGGCGAGGGCAAGGTACCGTTCTACAACGGTTGCAACCCGTTGGCCCTGGAGGCATTCGTGGCCGGCGCCAGCGGCTGGTGCACCGCCGCACCGAACCTGATCCCCACGCTGAACCAGCAGCTGTACCAGGCCGTGCAGGCCAACGACCTGAACGCGGCCAAGGCGGTGTTCTACCGTCAACTGCCACTGTTGGAGTTCATCCTCAAGGGTGGCCTGCCGGCAACCATCAAGGCCGGGCTGGGCATGACCGGTTTGCCGGTGGGTGAACCGCGGCGGCCGGTATTCGCCCTCGACACTGCAGGCCAGGCGCGCTTGCAGCAGTTGCTCAAGCAAATGCCGTAGCGGCGCTGCAGCAACCCGGCACTGAGGCAGTGTCGGGTCCCCCCCCATAGTCGCCAGCCAGTTCGGGAGAAGTCTGACGCCGCGTAATGAAAACCCATCTGGGTACACTGTCCCGTCGTTTCTATCATCGGCTGCTCCCCTTCCATGACAGGACAGTCATCATGAGCACCCGCAGTTTTTCAGGCTACACATTGGGCATACTCGCCTCGGCCGTGCTGATTGCCAGCAGCGCCCTCGCCGCTCCGCTGACCCGCGACAACGGCGCCCCGGTAGGCGACAACCAGAACTCGCAGACTGCCGGCGGCACTGGCCCCGCCCTGCTGCAGGATGTGCAGTTGATCCAGAAGCTTCAGCGCTTCGACCGCGAGCGCATACCTGAGCGTGTCGTTCATGCCCGCGGTACCGGTGCCCATGGCGAGTTCATCGCCTCCAGCGACATTTCCGAGCTGACCCGGGCCAAGGTGTTCACCCCGGGGGAGCGAACCCCGGTGTTCGTGCGCTTCTCTTCGGTGGTGCACGGCCTGCATTCACCAGAAACCCTGCGCGACCCGCGCGGTTTTGCCACCCGTTTTTACACCGCCGATGGCAACTGGGACCTGGTCGGCAACAACTTCCCGACCTTCTTCATCCGCGATGCGATCAAGTTCCCCGACATGGTCCACGCCTTCAAGCCCGACCCGCGCACCAACCTGGGCAACGACGCCCGGCGCTTCGACCTGCTCTCGCATATGCCCGAAGCCACCCGCACCCTGACCCTGCTCTACTCCAACGAAGGCACGCCACTGAGCTACCGGCACATGGACGGCAACAGTGTTCACGCCTACAAGTTCGTCAACAGGGATGGCGAAACCACCTACGTGAAGTTCCGCTGGAAAACCTTGCAAGGTCAGAAGAACCTCAACCCCGGCGAAGTGGCCAAGCTGCAGGGCCATGACTTCAGCCACATGACCACCGACCTGGTCAATTCCATCAACCGCGGCGACCATCCGAAGTGGGACCTGTATATCCAGACCCTCAAGCCCGAGCAACTGGCAGGTTTTGACTTCGATCCGCTGGACCCTACCAAGATCTGGCCAGGGGTTCCTGAGCGCAAAGTCGGGCAGATGGTGCTCAAGCGCAATGTCGGCAACTACTTCCAGGAAACCGAACAGGTGGCGCTGGCGCCTTCGAACCTGATTCCGGGCATCGAGCCCTCGGAAGACCGCCTGCTACAGGGCCGGCTGTTCTCCTATGCCGACACCCAGATGTACCGGGTTGGCGCCAACGCCGCCGGCTTGCCGATCAACCAGCCCAGGGTCAAGGTCAACAACGGCAACCAGGATGGCGCCCTGAACGCGTCGCGCACGGTCGGCGGGGTCAATTACGAGCCCAGCCGCCTGATGCCGCGCCCGTCGACCGAGTCAGCGCGCTACAGCCCGTTGCCCTTGAGCGGCAATACCCAGCAACAGGGCATCGAGCGTCAGCAGAACTTCAGGCAGGCTGGCGAGCTGTTCCGTTCTTACGACAGCAAAAACCGCCGCGACCTGATCAACAGCTTCGGCCAGTCGCTGGCCAGCAGCGATGACGAAAGCAAGCACACCATCCTCTCGTACCTGTACAAGGCCGACCCGGAGTATGGCAAGGGGGTGGCCAAGGTTGCCGGTGGCGACCTGGTCAGGGTCAAGCAACTGGCGGCGCAGCTGCAGGACTGAGCATGCGCTGGCGGTAACTGCCGGGGCTCTCGCCGGTCCACTTCTTGAACGCCCGGTGAAACGCACTGGGCTCCTGGAAACCGGTGTGCTCGGCGACTTCGGCAATACTCAGGTGCGTCTGGCGCAGGCATTCGAACGCCATGGCCCGGCGCACCTCGTCCTTGATCTGCTGGTACGAGCGGCCCTCACGCTCCAGTTGGCGGCGAAAGCTGCTGGGGCTCAGGCCCTGGCGTTCGGCCATGGCCAGCAGGGTCGGCCACTGGCCATACTGGCGGGCGCGCAGGTAGCGATACACCTGGGCCACCTGGCCATTCTGGTTGCGGTAGCGAATCACCAGCCATTGCGGGGCGCTGCGCAGGAAGGTCTTAAGCGCCGCCAGGTCCTGGACCACCGGCAAGCGCAGGTAATCGGCAGCAAACTCGATCTCGGTACGGCCACTGCCCAGTTGCACGTTGGCGCCCCACAGCAATGGGTCATCCTCCTGGGCCGGGCGCGTGTCGGCCAGCGCCGTGCGGTCGATCACGATGCGTCGCCCGGCCAGCCAGCACAGCAGGCTGATCACCAGGGCGAGGAAGGTTTCTTCGGCGTACACCCGGGTCAGCGGATCTTCGATGCCGGTGCGCAGGCTGATCACTGCGCGCCCGCCCTTGATCGTCAACTGCCCGCGAATATCGCGCAGGAACAGCGCAAAGTTGTTCAGGCACTGGCGCAGGGCCTTTTCCAGGGTCGGCTCCTGGATCAGCCCCCGGCAGATCAGGGCAAAGCTGCCCTGGGGCATGCCATGGCTGTCGAGGTTGAAGAACTCGTCGTTCAATGCTTCGATCAGCAGCAACCACAGTCGCGCAAACGCCGGCGCCGGTACGCGCGCAACGGACGATTCCAAGACCGCCTGATCGATACCGGCCTCGGCCAGCAACGCGGCCGCCCGCTCAGGCTGGGCGCGCAAAGCATGGAGCATGGTACGAACGAAATAAACGGCGACTGTATCGTTTTCCCGCATGGCGGTTTCCGCAAGGGTGTGGCAAAAAATACCAGTGTCACTGGACAGTTATGGCATAGGCCCGCGCGCAGGCTTTGCCTAGACTCAAAGCCAACCTGAAGGTGGCTGTGGGCAGCATTCTGGCAGACGCCGGCCCTGCCCCGCCACGCTTTCGCACACTGGAGTCGCTCATGAATACCCCGGACATCTATGTAGTCAGCGCCGTACGCTCGGCCATCGGCAGCTTCGGCGGCGCCCTCAAGGACCTGCCCCTGGCGGACCTGGCCAGCAGCGTGACCCGCGCCGCCATCGAACGCGCAGGCGTGGCGCCTGAGCAGATCGGCCATGTGGTCATGGGCAACGTAATCCCTACCGAGGCGCGCGACGCCTACCTGGCGCGGGTCGCGGCAATGAATGCCGGCATCCCCAAGGAGACCCCGGCATTCAACGTCAACCGCCTGTGCGGCTCGGGCCTGCAGGCCATCGTTTCGGCGGCGCAAAGCCTGCTGCTGGGCGACGCTGAAGCAGTCGTCGCCGCGGGCGCCGAATCCATGAGCCGCGGCCCTTACCTGCTGCCGCAAGCCCGCTGGGGCGCGCGCATGGGTGATCTGCAGGGTATCGACTACATGCTCGGCATCCTCCACGACCCCTTCGCCGGCTTCCATATGGGTATCACTGCCGAGAACGTTGCCGAACGCAATGGCATCACCCGGCAGATGCAGGACGAACTGGCCCTGACCAGCCAGCGCCGCGCTGCCCGCGCCATCGCCGAGGGCCGCTTCGCCAGCCAGATCGTGCCGATCGAGATTCCCAGCCGCAAAGGCCCGGTACGCTTCGAAGTCGATGAGCACGTGCGTGGCGAGGTGACTGCCGAGCAACTGGCCGGCATGAAGGCTGTATTCAAGAAAGACGGCACGGTCACCGCCGGCAACGCCAGCGGCCTGAACGACGGCGCCGGTGCCCTGGTGCTGGCCACCGGTGACTTCGTCAAACGCCATAACCTGCAGCCCTTGGCCCGCCTGGTGGCCTACGCGCACGCTGGCGTCGAGCCGGAGCTGATGGGCCTGGGCCCGGTACCGGCGACCCGCAAGGTACTCGACAAGGCCGGCCTGAGCGTTGCCGACCTCGACGTGATCGAGTCCAACGAAGCCTTCGCCGCGCAAGCCTGCGCCGTCGCCGGTGAACTGGGCTTCGACCCGGAAAAGGTCAACCCCAACGGTTCGGGCATTTCCCTCGGCCACCCGGTCGGCGCCACCGGGGCGATCATCGCCACCAAGGCCATTCATGAACTGCAGCGCATCCAGGGCCGTTACGCCCTGGCAACCATGTGCATCGGCGGTGGCCAGGGTATCGCCATCGTCTTCGAACGCGTCTGAGCAAGGAGTACAAGGTGAGTATTGAGAATATTGCGGTGATCGGCGCTGGCACCATGGGCAACGGCATTGCCCAGGTGTGTGCGGTGGCCGGTTACCAGGTGACCCTGATCGATGTCTCCGACGCCGCCCTCGAGCGTGGTGTAGCCACCCTGCGCAAGAACCTCGAGCGTCAGGTCAGCAAGCAGACCCTGGCCGCTGAAGATGCCGAGGCCGCCGTGGCGCGCATCCGCACCAGCACCGACTACGCGCAACTGCAACAGGCCGAGCTGGTGATCGAGGCTGCCACCGAGAACCTCGACCTGAAGCTGCGCATCCTCAAGCAGATCGCCGCCAGCGTCAGCGACCAGTGCGTGATTGCCACCAACACTTCGTCGCTGTCGATCACCCAGTTGGGCGCGGCGGTCAGCCAGCCTGAGCGCTTCATTGGCGTGCACTTCTTCAACCCGGTGCCGATGATGGCCCTGGTCGAGATCATCCGCGGCCTGCAAACCAATGATGCCACCTACGCCAAGGCCCTGGCCCTGACCGAAAAGGTCGGCAAGACGCCGATCAGCGCCGGCAACCGCCCGGGCTTTGTGGTCAACCGCATTCTGGTGCCGATGATCAACGAAGCGATCTTCGTGCTCCAGGAAGGCCTGGCCAGCGCCGAAGACATCGACACCGGCATGCGCCTGGGCTGCAACCAGCCGATCGGCCCGCTGGCCCTGGCCGACCTGATCGGCCTGGACACCCTGCTGGCGATCATCGAGGCCTTCCACGAAGGCTACAACGACAGCAAATATCGCCCTGCTCCGCTGCTCAAGGAAATGGTTGCCGCCGGCTACCTGGGGCGCAAGAGCGGTCGCGGTTTCTTCACCTACTAGGGAGCCCTGCCATGGACGCCGCTTTGCGCTGTGCGAACTTTGAAGAGCGGCGTGACAAGGCCCTGGAACTGTTCGCCGAGAAGGGTTTCGGCCAGGTCAGCATGCGTGAACTGGCCGCCCATCTGGGGCTGACGGCAGGCTCCTTGTACCACCACTTTCCGAGCAAGCAGCACTTGCTGTTCGATCTGATCGAGGAGTTGTTCGAGGAGCTGCTGGCGACCCTTAACCCGGGGCGGCGCAGCCAGCAGCAGACCCTGGGCGAAGTGATTGCCGCCCACTGGAGCTTGCATGCTGAGCGGCCGTTGCAGTTTCGACTGGCCGAGCGTGACCTGTGTTGTTTGAGTATCGAGCAACAGGCGCGCATCGGCCAACTGCGTCACCAGTATGAAGGCGCCCTGCTGCGTCTGCTGGTGCCCAAGGCAACCCTGCGCGGCAAGGCATTGCAAGCCACCGCCCATGTCATCGCCAACCTGCTCAACAGCCTGCCCGGCTGGCTGCAAACCTCACAACTGCCCCAGGCCCAGGGCCTGGCGCTAATGGAAAGCATGCTCCTGGGCGGGATCGAGCGAACCCTGCGCGGTGAAAGCCTGAACTCGATGGCCTGAGTCACCAGGCGCCGTAGGGGATGCCATGGGCGTCGATGTAGGTTTGGGACTCGGGTTCCAGTGGT
>RCUI01000591.1_pt1 | contig 11766 bp, 10 predicted proteins | sample 2166121 | NCBI WGS metagenome assembly RCUI01 (sample SAMN09932700, study PRJNA488358) | compost metagenome | feature: garden; material: soil; isolation source: compost soil in succinic acid-enriched culture | place: Germany: Experimental Botanical Garden Goettingen | collected 2016-01-27
GTCATGCACCAGCGCATACAGCGCGCTGTCCAATTGCCGTGGCTGATTCATGAAGACGCCTCCCTGTGAAACCCGATGATGGCATTATAGTGTCATCGCCAGGGAGGCGTTCGAGCGCAAGCGTGAAGTGTCGACTGCTTCACGCTCCGAGGGCGATCAGAGCCCGGGAAGGCGCTGACGGATCTGCTTGACCAGCAGATCCAGGCTGCCGCTTTCGTTGGTTTCCACTCGTTTGCTTTGCAGTACTTCCTCGGCACTGAGCGGGTCGCGGCTGCTTTGCTGTGCCTTGATCACGTCCAGCGTGGCATCCGATGGATCGTTCTGGTCGGCCTGGCGCTGTGCCAGCCAGCTGGCAATGACCGCATCGGGGGCATTGCAGTCAAGGATCAGGAACGGCACGCCTGTCTCGCTGGCGACACCAGCGGCGGCCTGACGCTGCGCCTGCTTGAGGTAGGTGGCATCAATGACCACCGGGAACCCCGCGCGCAGAATGATTTCGGCCAGTTGGTGCAGGCGCTGGTAGGTTGCCTGGCTGGCGTCCTCGCTATAGATGCCGGCTTGCAACTGGCCGGCGCTGGCGCTTGCCTGCTCACCGAACATGCGCTTGCGCTCTACATCCGAACGCAGGCGAATGGCACCCAGGGCGTCGACCAGGCGCATGGCCACGTGGCTCTTGCCTACGGCGGACACACCATGGGTGATCGCCAGGAAACGCGACGGGATGGCGCTGTAGCTCTCCGCCAGGTTGGCATAGTTGCGGTAGGTGCGCAGGGTAGTAGCGCGCTGCACCGCATCGGCGTTGGCCGGCATGCTGAACAGGGCGACCTTGGCGCGTACCAGTGCACGGTAGGCCTTGTAGAAGTTCAGCAGTTCAAGGCCGGCATAGTCGCCGGTCAGTTCCAGGTACTGGCTGATGAAGCGGCGCGACAGCGACTTCAACCCACGGTCTTCCAGGTCCATGGCCAGGAAGGCGGTGTCGGCATACACGTCGGTCAGGCGGAAAGGTTCGTTGAACTCGATGCAGTCGAAGATCACGACCTTGCCGTCGATCAGGGTGGCATTGCCCAGGTGGATATCACCGTGGCACTCACGGATGAAACCTTCGGCCTTGCGGGCTTCGAGCAGGCCGTGCAGGCGCTTGAAGCTGTCCTGGGCCCAGGCTTGCAGGGCATCGAGCTGTTGCAGGTCGGCCTTGTCGGAGAGGAACGGACGGATCTGCTCGAAGTTCTGCTCCACCGGCGCCATGACGCTGTCCGGGGTTCCCAGTGGATGATCGACAGGCACCTTGGGCGCCTGCAGGTGGAACTCGGCGATCTGGCGGGCCATCTGGTCGATGTGCTCGGCAGTCAGTTCGCCATTGGCTTGCAGGGTGCTGAGCATCTGGTCCTGCGGGAACTGGCGCATCTTCAGCGCGTACTCGACAGGCTCGCCATCGCCTGCCAGTTGTGGCGCTTCGGCGCTGCCGGTAATCGGCAATACCTCCAGATACAAACCTTCGGTCAGGCGCTGGTTCAGGCGCAGTTCTTCGGCGCAGAAGTGCTTGCGCCCGGACAGCTCGGTGAAGTCCAGGAAACCGAAGTTCATCGGCTTCTTGATCTTGTAGGCGTAGTCGCCGGTCAACAGCACCCAGGAAATGTGAGTTTCAATCACCTGGAATTGCTTGACCGGATGGGGAAACAGGGCGGGGTTTTGCAATGCGGTGATCAAGGCTTGGCTCACGGGCGATCCTTCTGGGTCGTGGAGATTCGAATCGGCCATTATGGCGGCAAGCGAGGCTGGTGCAAACCGCCGGAGGGCGCCTGTCGACGATCAATAAAGTGCGTATAATCCGCCGCCATGACTCGTACCCGATCCCCCCGTACCCCGAAAAAACGCCCGTCTGGCCGCTCTGGCGCCTGGCTGGGCTGGGCCATCAAGCTCAGCCTGGTTGGCCTTGTGGTGCTGGCCGGCTTTGCCATTTATCTCGATGCTGTGGTCCAGGAGAAGTTCTCCGGCAAGCGCTGGACCATCCCGGCCAAGGTGTATGCCCGGCCGCTGGAGCTGTTCGTCGGACAGAAGCTGAGCAAGAGCGATTTTCTCATTGAGCTCGATGCCCTGGGTTATCGCCGCGAAAGCGTCGCCAATGGTCCGGGTGCCGCTGCCGTCAGCGGCAACACCGTTGACCTGAACACCCGTGGTTTCCAGTTCTATGAAGGCATGGAGCAGGCACAAGCGGTGCGCGTGCGTTTCTCCGGCGACTATGTGGCGGGCCTGAGCGGCGCCAATGGCTCCAAGCTCGACGTGGTGCGGCTTGAGCCGTTGCTGATTGGCGGCCTGTACCCCAAGAACCTCGAAGACCGGATTCTGATCAAGCTCGACCAGGTGCCGCCGTACCTGCTCGAAACCCTGGTTGCCGTGGAAGACCGCGATTTCTACAGCCACTTTGGCGTATCACCCAAGTCCATCGCTCGTGCGGTCTGGGTCAACACTTCGTCGGGTGCGATGCGCCAGGGTGGCAGTACCCTGACGCAACAATTGGTCAAGAACTTCTACCTGACCAACGAACGCAGCCTCAGTCGCAAACTCACCGAAGCGATGATGGCCCTGCTGCTTGAATTGCACTACGACAAGCGCGAGATCCTGGAGGCCTACCTCAACGAGGTGTTCGTCGGTCAGGATGGTCAGCGTGCAGTGCATGGTTTCGGCCTGGCCAGCCAGTTCTTCTTCAGTCAGCCACTGTCGGAATTGAAGTTGCATCAGGTGGCGTTGCTGGTAGGTATGGTCAAGGGGCCGTCCTACTACAACCCGCGTCGTTACCCGGAACGGGCCACCGTGCGGCGTAACCTGGTGCTCGACCTGCTGGCCGAGCAGGGGGTGGCGACACCCGAGGCCGTCGCTGCAGCGAAGAAAATGCCGCTGGGTGTGACCAAGCGTGGCAGTCTGGCCGACAGCTCCTTCCCTGGGTTCCTCGACCTGGTGAAGCGTCAGCTGCGCCAGGACTACCGCGACGAAGACTTGACCGAAGAAGGCCTGCGCATCTTCACCAGTTTCGACCCGATCCTGCAGATGAAGTCTGAGGCGGCGATGTCCGAGACGTTCAAGCGCCTGGCCGGACGCAAGGGGTCCGACGAAGTCGAAGCTGCGATGGTGGTCACCAATCCGGAAACCGGTGAAGTGCAGGCGCTGATCGGCAGTCGTCAGGCGGGCTTTGCCGGGTTCAACCGGGCCATTGATGCCGTTCGCCCGATAGGCTCGCTGGTCAAGCCGGCGGTCTATCTGACCGCCCTGGAAAAGCCGAGCAAATACACCCTGACTACCTGGATGCAGGATGAGCCGTTCGCGGTGAAAGGCGGCGACGGACAGGTCTGGCGTCCACAGAACTATGATCGCCGCTCTCACGGCACCATTTATCTGTACCAAGGCCTGGCCAACTCCTACAACCTGTCGACGGCCAAGCTGGGCCTGGAAGTGGGTGTGCCGAATGTGCTCAAAACCATTGGACGACTGGGCGTGAACGTCGACTGGCCGGCGTTCCCGTCGATGCTGCTGGGTGCCGGCGGCATGTCGCCAATGCAGGTTGCGACCATGTACCAGACGCTGGCCAATGGCGGCTTCAACACACCGATGCGCGGCATCCGCAGTGTGCTGACGGCCGAGGGCGAGCCACTCAAGCGCTATCCGTTTCAGATCCAGCAGACCTTCGACCCGGGGGCAATCTATCTGGTGCAGAACGCCATGCAGCGGGTGATGCGCGAAGGTACCGGGCGTTCGGTCTATAGCGTACTGCCAAGCTCCCTGACCCTGGCAGGCAAGACCGGCACCAGTAACGATTCTCGCGACAGTTGGTTCGCCGGGTTCAGCCAGGACTTGCTGGCCGTGGTCTGGTTGGGTCGTGACGACAACGGCAAGACGCCGTTCACCGGCGCTACTGGTGCCCTGCAGGTGTGGACCAGCTTCATGCGCAAGGCCGACCCGCTACCGCTGGACATGCCATTGCCCGACAACGTGGTTCAGGCCTGGGTAGATCCACACACTGGGCAAGGCTCCGACGCCAGTTGCCCGGGTGCAGTACAGATGCCGTATATTCGCGGCAGTGAGCCCCCTGCCGGCGCCGCTTGTGGTGGCACGCAGGATCCCGCCGAGTCCGTGATGGACTGGGTCAAGGGCTGGATGAATTAAGCACTAGGCAAAGAGGGTGTGAAGTGAACAAGTGGTGGATACCTGCCTTTACGGCACTGGCTTTGCTCAACGGTTGCGCCAGCGTACAACGCGGCTCGATTCCTGTGGTCGACTCGAGTACTCGAGTCTCCAACAGTGATCGGGTTTCAGCTGCACGGGGTGCTCAGGTCAATGCCGGCACCCGCCAGGCACAGGCCGTGCCCCAGGACTCCGGTGTGACCGTGATGGTCCCGCAAGGGGCGGGTGCGGCACCCATCCAGACATTCCCGGCTTCGACGGCAGCTGCGCCGATCTCGACCGGTCCGATGACACCTGGCCCTGTCAGCTCGGCGCCTTACAACAGTGGTTCGGTGAACGCGGGCAGTTACACCATGCCTAGCACCGCGCCCAGCGCTCCGAGCGGTATCCCGCGCAGCGGCGCAGCCAGCGGTGGTTTGTCGGCCGACGAGCAACTCGATGGCCCGGTGCTGGCACTGCTGACCACCGCCCAGCAACAACAGGGTAGTGGTGACTACAACGGCGCCTCATCGAGCCTTGAGCGCGCCCAGCGCATCGCGCCACGCGAGCCGCAGGTGCTCTACCGCCTGGCCCAGGTGCGCCTGGCCCAAGGAGATGCGGCCCAGTCGGAGCAGTTGGCGCGACGTGCGCTGACGTACGCCAATGGTCGTCCAGACCTGCAAGCCGGGCTGTGGAACATCATTGCCCAGGCACGCGAGAAACAGGGCGATTCGGCCGGCGCGGCGCTGGCGCGGCAGAAAGCCCAGGTCAACTTGTAATGGACCCGCGCATTCTGGATATCGCCGATCACCTGCTGCTGATCGAACACGAACTGCATGCCCAGGGTTGGTGGAGCGATGTTGCCCCCTCTTCACAGGCGTTGGCGAGTACCGTGCCGTTTGCGGTCGACAGCATGAGCTTCGATCAGTGGCTGCAGTGGATTTTCCTGCCGAAAATGAAAGAGATTCTCGAAAAGGGGCTGCCGCTGCCAAATGCTTCCGGCATCCTGGTCATGGCTGAAACGGTATACGTAGACCGCCCGGACGAAAGTCGCGAGCTGCGCAGGCTACTAGCAGAATTTGATCAATTGATCAGTCCATCTGCCTGAATTTCCCTCTTTTCACCCTTGGAGCCACAGAATGTGGCTCTTTTTCTTTGTAATGTTTGTTTTTCTGCTGCAGCTATTAGCATTAATGGTGGCTGTTGATCGTCCTTGGGGAAAATTGGCAATAATTTTTCTTGACTTGCGCGCGCCGAATCACAAGAATCCAGATTCCGCTGTAGAGGGACTGCCAGAAGCAGACCCGCTAAGCAGATCATGAGGCGCACACCCGCGCCGACCTGTTACACCCCGCAACGCGTTACCTCGCGCTGGGTGGGAAAACCCCGCAACACTTTGGGGCGCTCCCAATACTTGCTCAGTCAGTGCTGACGTAGTCGGCGATTCCGTCGCTCATGCTCTGCTTGGCAGTAAACCTATTAAGACCCGTCCACCGTGGGCGGTATTCTGGCGTTTTAGAGGTGAACAACGTGGAGCTTTTATCTGGCGCTGAGATGGTCGTCCGCTTTTTGCGTGACGAAGGCGTTAAGCACATCTACGGGTACCCTGGTGGTGCTCTCCTGCATGTTTACGATGCCCTGTTCAAAGAACCGGAAGTAAGCCACATCCTGGTTCGTCACGAGCAGGCAGCTACCCATATGGCGGACGGTTATGCCCGTGCCACCGGCAAGGCCGGCGTGGTACTGGTGACCTCTGGTCCAGGCGCGACCAATGCCATCACCGGTATTGCCACCGCGTACATGGACTCCATTCCGATGGTCATCCTCTCCGGTCAGGTGCCTAGCACCATGGTCGGTACCGATGCCTTCCAGGAAACCGACATGATCGGTATTTCCCGGCCGATCGTGAAGCACAGCTTCATGATCAAGCATGCATCGGAAATCCCGGAAGTCCTGAAAAAAGCTTTCTATCTGGCTCAGTCCGGCCGTCCAGGCCCGGTCGTGGTCGATATCCCGAAAGACATGACCAACCCGGCGGAAAAGTTCGAATACGTCTACCCCAAAAAGGTCAAGATGCGTTCCTACAGCCCGGCTGTCCGTGGTCATTCGGGGCAGATCCGCAAGGCCGCCGAAATGCTGCTGGCTGCCAAACGTCCAGTGGTCTATGCCGGTGGCGGCGTGATCCTCGGTGGCGGCTCCGAAGCCCTGACCGAGATCGCCCAGATGCTCAACCTGCCGGTCACCAACACCCTGATGGGGTTGGGTGGCTATCCGGGTACCGATCGCCAGTTCCTCGGCATGCTCGGCATGCACGGCAGCTACACCGCCAACCTGGCCATGCACCATGCCGACGTGATTTTCGCCGTCGGTGCGCGTTTTGATGATCGCGTGGTCAACGGTCCGGCCAAGTTCTGCCCGAACGCCAAAGTTATCCACATCGATATCGACCCAGCGTCGATCTCCAAGACCATCAAGGCTGACGTACCGATTGTTGGTCCGGTCGACAGCGTGCTGACTGAAATGGTCGCGACCTTGCGCGAAATCGGCGAGCAGCCAGAAAAGGCCGCTATCGACGCGTGGTGGAAGCAGATCGAAGAGTGGCGTGGTGATCGCGACATGTTCCCTTATAACAAGGGCGATGGCAGCGTTATCAAGCCGCAGACGGTGATCGAGACTCTGTGCGAAGTGACCAAGGGTGATGCCTTTGTGACCTCCGACGTGGGTCAGCACCAGATGTTCGCCGCACAGTACTACCGCTTCAACAAGCCTAATCGCTGGATCAACTCTGGCGGCCTGGGCACCATGGGCTTCGGTTTCCCGGCGGCCATGGGCATCAAGCTGAACTTCCCGGACCAGGACGTAGCCTGCGTAACCGGCGAAGGCAGCATCCAGATGAACATCCAGGAACTGTCGACCTGCCTGCAGTACGACCTGCCGGTCAAGATCGTCAACCTGAACAACGGTGTATTGGGTATGGTCCGCCAATGGCAGGACATGGCCTACAACAGCCGACACTCGCACTCCTATATGGAGTCGCTGCCTGACTTCGTCAAATTGGCTGAAGCCTATGGCCACGTGGGCATTCGCATCACCAGTCTGAAGGACCTCAAGCCCAAGCTCGAGGAAGCGTTCGCCATGAAAGACCGCCTGGTGTTCATCGACATCCAGGTCGACAACAGCGAACACGTCTACCCGATGCAGATCAAAGACGGCTCTATGCGCGACATGTGGCTGAGCAAGACGGAGCGTACCTAATCATGCGGCACATTATTTCCCTGCTGTTGGAAAACGAACCCGGTGCCTTGTCTCGCGTGGTCGGTCTGTTCTCGCAGCGTAACTACAACATCGAAAGCCTGACCGTAGCACCAACCGAAGACCCGACCCTGTCGCGTCTGACGTTGACCACGGTCGGTCATGATGAGGTGATCGAGCAGATCACCAAAAACCTGAACAAGCTGGTTGAAGTCGTCAAGCTGGTCGACCTCTCGGAAAGCGCGCACATCGAACGTGAACTGATGCTGGTCAAGATCAAGGCCACGGGCGCACAGCGTGCCGAGATCAAGCGCACCACCGATATCTATCGTGGGCAGATCGTCGATGTCAGCAGCAGCGTCTACACCGTGCAGCTGACTGGCGCCAGCGACAAGCTTGACAGCTTCATTCAGGCCATCGGTACCGCGTCCATTCTCGAAACAGTGCGCAGTGGCGTCACCGGCATTGCCCGTGGCGACAAAGTGCTCAGCATCTAACTCAAAAAATTAGCGATGGCCCTATCGGGCCGAGATAACAGGGGTATGTTCATGAAAGTTTTCTACGACAAAGACTGCGACCTTTCGATCATCCAGGGCAAGAAAGTTGCCATCATCGGTTACGGCTCCCAGGGCCACGCTCAAGCGTGCAACCTGAAAGACTCCGGTGTGGATGTCACTGTCGGTCTGCGTAAAGGTTCGGCCACCGTTGCCAAAGCCGAAGCCCACGGCCTGAAAGTGGCTGACGTGGCAAGCGCTGTTGCCGGTGCCGACCTGGTCATGATCCTGACCCCGGACGAGTTCCAGTCCCAGCTGTACAAGACCGAAGTCGAGCCGAACATCAAGAAGGGCGCCACCCTGGCCTTCTCCCACGGCTTCGCTATCCACTACAACCAGGTTGTGCCACGTGCTGACCTGGACGTGATCATGATCGCGCCAAAAGCGCCGGGTCACACTGTACGTTCCGAGTTCGTCAAAGGCGGTGGTATCCCTGACCTGATCGCTATCTACCAGGACGCTTCGGGCAACGCCAAGAACGTCGCCCTGTCCTACGCTGCAGGCGTTGGTGGTGGCCGTACCGGCATCATCGAAACAACTTTCAAGGACGAGACCGAAACCGACCTGTTCGGCGAACAAGCCGTTCTCTGCGGTGGTACCGTCGAACTGGTCAAAGCCGGTTTCGAAACCCTGGTTGAAGCGGGCTACGCGCCAGAAATGGCCTACTTCGAGTGCCTGCACGAACTGAAGCTGATCGTTGACCTCATGTACGAAGGCGGTATCGCCAACATGAACTACTCGATCTCCAACAACGCCGAATACGGCGAGTACGTGACCGGCCCAGAAGTCATCAACGCCGAATCCCGTCAGGCCATGCGCAACGCTCTGAAGCGCATCCAGGACGGCGAATACGCCAAGATGTTCATCAGCGAAGGTGCTACCGGCTACCCATCGATGACCGCCAAGCGTCGTAACAACGCCGCTCACGGCATCGAAGTCATCGGCGAGCAACTGCGCTCGATGATGCCTTGGATCGCAGCCAACAAGATCGTTGACAAGGCCAAGAACTAATTCTGGCTTGATGCGATGAAAACGCGGCTTCGGCCGCGTTTTTTCGTTTAGGCGCTCAGCATCTGGTATAAAGCTTCATCGTCTGCCGGTGAACCCTCGTCGCAGACCTCTGTCGAAACTTTCCACACCGTTGCAAGGTAATGTCCATGAGCGAACGTCCCGAAGAGCCGAACAAGGCCTCTGACGCCGAAAGCCTGCTACCGATCGATGAGCATGTTGAAGAAGGGCATGACGCCGAAGGACGCAAGGTTCGGCATCGCGGCATCTATCTGCTGCCCAATCTCTTCACTACTGCGAACCTGTTCGCCGGTTTCTACTCCATCATCAACTCCATGAGCGCCCAGGCTGCCCTGAGTGCCGGTGATCCGCGCGAGGCGAGCAAGTACTTCGCCTTTGCTGCCATCGCCATTTTCGTGGCCATGGTCCTCGACGGTCTCGATGGCCGTGTGGCCCGCATGACCAACACCCAGAGTGCCTTCGGCGCCGAATATGACTCGCTGTCGGACATGGTCGCCTTTGGTGTGGCTCCCGCGCTGCTGGCATTCGGTTGGGCGCTCGGGGACATGGGCAAGGTCGGCTGGATGGTCGCCTTCATCTACGTGGCCGGTGCTGCACTGCGTCTGGCGCGGTTCAACACTCAGGTCGGTACAGCTGACAAGCGTTACTTCATCGGTCTGGCCAGTCCGGCTGCGGCGGGTGTGGTGGCCGGTACAGTCTGGGCCTTCAGCGACTATGGTATCCAGGGCTCGAAACTCTCGTTCCTGGTCGCCTTGCTGGTGGCCGCGGCGGGTATGCTGATGGTCAGCAACATCAAGTACAACAGCTTCAAGGAGCTGGACCTCAAGGGGCGCGTACCGTTCGTAGCGATCCTCGCGGTGGTGCTGGTGTTCGCGGTAGTCTTCAGTGATCCACCGCGCATTCTGCTGTTGGTGTTCCTTGGCTATGCGGCATCCGGCCCGGTGCAGTACCTGCTGCGTATCCGCCGCCGGAAAAACATCGAGTGATGTAATTTCGCTCAGGCTCCGTAGTCTACTGGTGCATCAGTCCTCCAGTTCTACGGAGCCACCATGCTTATCAAGCTGTCCAAAGCCTCCGATTGCAAAGCGTCGGACATTACTCCTGAATCCTTCTATCTCTCGCGCCGGGCATTGCTCGGTGGCTCTGTTGCTGCGTTGGCGGCTTCGGCACTTCCCTGCGAGGTTGGCGCCGCTGATATATCGCGCTATGCAGATGTCGAGGCGGGAGCGGCGCCAGGCTGGTTCAGCGACAAGCTCGCCACCGCTCGCTGGCAGGCGGTAACCGCGCCAGGGGAGGGGATCACGCCCTATAAAGACGCGACGCACTACAACAATTTCTATGAGTTCGGTGCCGACAAGGGCGATCCGGCAGAAAATGCCGGCAGTCTCAAGGTGCAGCCCTGGACCGTGGTGGTTGACGGAGAAGTCGGTAAGCCGGGGCGCTATGTGCTAGAAGACTTCGTGAGTCCCTACCAGTTGGAAGAGCGGATCTATCGGTTGCGTTGTGTTGAAGCCTGGTCGATGGTCATTCCCTGGCTGGGCTTTCCCTTGTCAGCAGTGCTCAAGCAGGTGGAGCCAACCTCCAAGGCAAAATTCATTCGCTTTGAAACCCTGCAAGACCCTTCGAGCATGCCTGGGCAGCGCTCCAATTTTGCCTTGATCGATTGGCCATATGTAGAGGGACTGCGCCTGGATGAGGCGATGAACCCGTTGGCGATTTTGGCGGTGGGAATGTATGGGCGCGAGCTGCCCAATCAGAATGGTGCGCCGCTACGCTTGGTGGTGCCGTGGAAGTACGGGTTCAAGAGCATCAAGTCCATTGTGCGTATCAGCCTGGTAGCAGAGCAGCCGCGGACCACCTGGCAAGCCATAGCGCCTGAAGAGTATGGCTTCTATGCCAACGTCAATCCCGAGGTGGATCATCCTCGCTGGACGCAGGCCCGCGAGCGACGACTGCCCAGTGGGTTGTTCAGCCCCAACGTGCGTACTACCCAGATGTTCAACGGGTACGCCGAGGAAGTGGCGGAGCTGTATGGCGGTCTTGATCTACGGAAGAACTACTGATGCGCTATCCACTGTTGCGCCTGGGTATTTTCATCCTGGCCAGCATTTGGCCGCTCTGGTGGCTGTATGAGGCCGCCATGAATGCCCTGGGGCCTGACCCCGGGAAAATCCTGGTCGATCGACTGGGGTTGGGTGCGCTGATCTTCCTACTTATCACATTGTCCATGACGCCGCTGCAGCGACTGACAGGTTGGGCGGGATGGATCGTGTCACGCCGGCAACTGGGGTTGTGGTGCTTTGCTTATATAGTGCTGCACATGAGTGCCTACATGGTGTTCGTCCTCGGCTTGGACTGGGGGCAATTGGGTGTGGAGTTGAGCAAGCGCCCCTACATTATTGTGGGGGCGTTGGGATTCCTGGGGTTGCTGGCATTGGCGGTGACGTCCAATCGCTACAGCCAGCGGCGTCTGGGCGCGCGTTGGAAGAAGTTGCACAAGCTGGTCTATGTGATTCTTGCCTTGGGGTTGCTGCACTTCCTGTGGGTCGTGCGTGCCGATCTTAAAGAGTGGGCGGTGTATGCGGGGATCGGGGTGATTCTATTGGCGCTGCGTATTCCCGTGTTTGCGCGGCATATCCCAAGATTCTCTGCAACAAAAGCCTGAATGCACCGTTGCTTCTATTTGCCGCCTGAACCTTGCTGCTTATAGCCAAATTGCTTCTTCTGAAACAAAGTTGAAATAAGTCCTTGACGCCCCTGTGGATCTGTCTATAAT
>RCUI01000592.1_pt1 | contig 11766 bp, 13 predicted proteins | sample 2166121 | NCBI WGS metagenome assembly RCUI01 (sample SAMN09932700, study PRJNA488358) | compost metagenome | feature: garden; material: soil; isolation source: compost soil in succinic acid-enriched culture | place: Germany: Experimental Botanical Garden Goettingen | collected 2016-01-27
CTTCTCGGTAACCGACAGAGGTGAGGTTATCACTCGGGCGAAGCTGACGGTGCCTGCCGACGCCCTGGGTTTAGAGCATGATCCATCGATGCCCAGGGATATCGTCGGGCGACTGGAGTTCGCCCAAGACGCAAAACTCCGGTTTGCGTGGAGGGACAGCCAGGGTGATTGGCAGAGTAGCGACATCGAAACGCTGGGCAAGGCAAAAGTCATTATGGTGTTCGACAAGGACGCCATTTCCTACCGCGACATGAGTCTAACTGACTGGATTTTCTGATCGTCCATATCTGCGGCCTATTCATGAGCGAATAGAACCGCTAACGCCTGGGCCCGATCTTCGAATGAGTGAGTAGATGGCGGAAGGAGGCTAGTGTCGGTCAAAACCTCATCATCTACAGCGGATATTCCGTCCGCTAGGTCTTTCCAAATAATCCTAGTCGTGTAAGCCAGCTTTTTTACTGCAAATTATCCTGGTTAACAGTTTAAAAAATAGGTTTACACGGCCGGCGTTATGGCTTGCCACTGATGATCTACCCCTAAAATCTATCCCTCTATGTTCCCATTTGCCCTGTCTGTACAAACATTTTTCAGCAAGACCTAGATCGGGCCGTTAGTCGAGTACAGCCAAACTGCCCTGCGTTAGAGTTTTTCGGCTATTGAGCGAGCTGCCAGTAGGTCCTAAAGTGGTGGCAATACGACTTTAGAACCGAGGGAAAAGTTTCAATATCTCCAAATATTACTGCAAAATATGTGATACAGGGATTGATAAGGATAGAAATCATGCCATCAATCAATTGTCGTACAAAATTGGCCCTAAACTTTCTATTTTAATCAAAGAGTTTTTGTGGTCTCTAAGAACATACGCGCCGAGCAGTAAGTCTGGTTTGGATACATCGATACTTTTTCGTGAAATAGATAGGAATATATCGAGACCGGAAAGTAGCTTTTCATTGGATGTCGAGATGATTACTTCTACACCATATTGATCGACGGCCATTATTTTGTTTCCTTCCCTACTGTTGACGATAAACATCTCTCGTTGAGCAAGGGTGCTGGGGGATAGCCATTTATTTGCTTTGTTAACGAGTTCAATAACGGAATCTACACCCTGAGTTAATGCTTTCTCAAGATCATCTGTAGTAATTACATGCTCTGCATTCTGTGTAATTTGTGAAATCAAGTTCCTATGCACAGCTTTGATCTGGTGGGGCGAGGGAACGGCGCCATTGAGATGATGGGCTACAATGCATGAGGTAAGAAACTTACTTCCGGTTCCATCAGTACCCCAATCGTAGGAACCTTGGTTTTCGAATAGATCACGCCGCATGTCAAGTAGATATTTTTGGTAAGATCTTAAGTTTTTGCAGAGGACAACATTAACGCCATCCAGGCGCTTCAAATGATACTCAAAGCTGGGGTTGTCATCATGGTGCATGGGTCGCCTTAAAGTGAATGGAGTACAACTTTTGTATGAAATCACGGTTACGCTGGGCCTCCGTTTTCGCGACGCCATCTTCGATAGTGTCCAGAATGGTTGATTTTTTTAAGTTTCTGAATTCAGAGAATTGTCGATCACTCGCAAGACGAAAGGAAAAAAAACTCCCGCACGTGGTTTTTTGGAGCGATTGTTCGATGTCATATGCGGTAAAGAAATAGTGTACATCTTCCCCGTCAATATCATTTGTATGGATTAAGCAGAAAAAATCGGACCTTGGTATGTTATTTTCCAATACATATTTCGTGTGAACTTTTACTTCGTTATTAGCCTCGAAAAATTTAGCTTGTACGATCCCTAAAGCCTGTATCCGATTCGCATTTTGTCTCAGTTCCTGAAGCGAATCTGACTGAATTTGAACGAGAAAGTCGGCGCCATCAACGTCTGCGGATCGTTTCAGTACCCAAAATCTATTCAATAGAATTGCGTCTGTTCTACGCTCACCCTGTTCTCCGTTTTCATTTCTCTTGGCTAAGTCAGACATGCATATCTTCCAAAGTTATTTGATTATTTAAACTGATCTGGTCAGTGTGGGCTAAATCGCAGCTCATTCCAGCGACTGAACCGCGAATGGGGCGCGGAAAGGGCTTAACGCCTCAGAGATCTCGAGTCGGATCACTACAAGGAACCTTTAAGTTCGACTAAATGAAGTGCAGCAGAAGCCGCCCGATGGAGTTGATTAGATCCCTTGAGAAGGTAGCCAACCACTTCTGCGAGTCGTCTGCAAAATGGGATTCGCTGAAACCATTGCGAGAATTTGCGACCGCATGCGTGAGCGTCGGAATGGCATTCACTATCTGTTCAGGGAACGCGCCTCGGGACCGCAGTTTTTCCGACACATCCTCCTTTACGACCTTACAAAGAGTGAGTAGGTCTGTCACATCTGCCTTGGATGGCACGTGCTTTTGGACATATGCTTTGTAGAGCCCCTCTAGGCACGTGTATGCAAGCGTAGTAGCCCGGTTGAACTGCTGAGCGTCGATCGCGAAGTCAATTTCCTTCAGGCTGATATTGAGCTTCTCAGAGCTCCACAGATCAGCGGGAACGAGTGCTATTGGTACCGCATAGCCGCCATCGAAAACAATTGTTCTGATTAGGTCAACTTCGCTCGGCGCATATGGACTGAGCTTATCTATGAAAAGCCGGAACAGCTGAAAGCGTTGCGGCTCGGTCATCCCCCAAATCACGTCCCAATAGAAGCTCTTCCGACTGGTGCTTTTTCTTTGCCGATTTCGGGATTCGATTAGCTGTTCGTAGTTAGGGATGCCGAGATCAACCTGTTGGCACATCCGCAAGAAATCCGGCCCAGAGCAGTAGGACGGCGCGCCCTGTCGGTCAAGCAGAGGGAATAAATGGTTGTACGCGGCTATCCAATTGACTGTGGTAATCATTCCGTTCTTCTTCCAAAACCTGGAGTTAAAATGGTTGTCGGTCCAATGAAAGTCAGCATACGCCCCAACCGCGCTGACGGTGGCCTTTTGCCTACTGGATGTGATATTGCTTTGTACTCAATTTGACTAGCGAAAGGAAATGCGAATGTCTGGTTCTGGCGGTAGCTATCTGGGTCCATCCACACCCACCACTTCCTGCACGGCCCTTCAGTTTGATACCCAGCTTGCTTCTCCGAAAGCGCAGGTAGTTGGACAGTTGAGCGTCAACGACATCCTCGACATTGCCTTTTCGCAGTCTGGCAATCAGCAGGTCGTCTCCGCATTGTGGAACGGCGCTGAGGCAGGAGGGATTGTCGACCCGCATCTGAACCAACTGCGAAGCTGCATGAGCCAGGGCGAACAGTACCAAGCACGTGTGCTGCACGTTGGTGGCGGACAGGTACGCCTTCGGGTTTACCACATTTAATTGCGAGCAAGGAGAGCTCTATGATCACCATCGTAGGAGGCGTCTACCGAGAGCGGTGCATGCGCCCAGCGTGGGACGATATTTATGGGTCGGCAGGGAGGGCAGCAACGGCGATTGCCCGTTTCGGTGGACAGGCGGAATTACACGCCTGTGTAGATAGCAGCACTCAGATCGTTGTTGATGCCCGTGCAGCCGCGGAAGGTTTCCAGTTCAATGCTACAGCTGCGCAGGCAGGGGTGACTTTCGAGTACATGCATGGCCTCGCCAATCCAGATATTCGACGTGGTAGTCACGTCAAATCGGAGCTGCAGGTTAGCGCCGAGAAGGTGCTTCGATTCGGCATGATTGATGGAACGGCAGTAGTTGATGCTGAGTACGCGGTGTTTGATCCACAGAATGCCGACGGTCCGGAGTGCTTCAGGGCCAATGGCTCTGAAGCGAAGCACCTGGCTCTGGTCTTGAACCGCCACGAGGCTAATCTGTTGGTGCCTTCTTCTAGTGTGCTGACCGCACAAGAACTCGCGATCGTGCTTGCCGAACAGGAGCGCGCGGAGGTGGTTGTCATTAAGATGGGGCCGCTGGGTGCCTTGGTGTATGACAGCGGCACAATCTCGACGGTACCTGCATACCGCACTGAGCGGGTATGGAAGATTGGCTCGGGAGATACCTTCGCAGCCCACTTCGCACTGGGCTGGATGGACAAAGGTCTTTCGGCTCACGATGCAGCTTCGGTTGCCTCCATTGCGACGGCGTTTTATTGCGAAAATCAAGGCTTCCCCGACCAGGCTTTGCTTGCTGGCTTCAAGCCGTATCCACTGCAACCGTCAGCTCGGTATCGCGATGGCTACGCCCCTAAGGTGTACCTCGCAGGGCCATTCTTCACCCTCGCTGAGCTGTGGATGGTCGGGCAGGCTCGCAGAGACCTGCGGGCAATGGGACTGGATGTATTTTCCCCATATCATGACGTCGGTCTTGGCTCTGCTGAGGACGTGGTCGAAAAGGACCTTGAAGGGGTGCGTGATTGCGACGTTCTCTTTGCGATTGGTGATGGGCTCGACTCGGGCACAATCTACGAGATTGGCTATGCTCGGGCATTGAACAAACCTGTCGTTTTCTACGCGGAAAATGAGTCCGAACAGGACAAGAAAATGATGGAAGGCTCCGACTGCCGCATCACCGATGACTACGTAAGTGCAATCTATCAGACGGTCTGGGAAGCGGTGGTGCTATGAAGACGGGATTGTTGTTGTCCGGCGGGATGGATTCCTTGACTATTGCCTGGTGGAAGCGCCCGGACATCGCGTTCACTCTGAACTACGGTCAGCTCGCGGCGCGGGCCGAAATCGAGGCTTCAAGGACCATCTGCCAACAGTTGGAAATCCCTCATCATGTGATTGAGATTGACTGCCGCCAGCTGGGCTCTGGAGACATGGCAGGTAGCCAAGCCGCCAGCCTGGCTCCAGCCTCGGATTGGTGGCCGTATCGGAACCAGATGCTGGTTACGCTCGCGGCGATGAAGGCAATCTCGTTCGGTGTGACGCACCTGTGGTTGGGTACCGTGAAATCCGATGGTTTCCATATGGATGGCTCCCCAGAGTTCATGTCTGCGATCAGTCATCTGCTTTCCCTGCAGGAGGGCGGCATGGTGGTGGAGGCTCCTGCAATTGAGCTTTCTACTGCTGAGCTTGTCCGCAAATCGGGCATCCCTGCGAGTCTCCTGGCCTGGGCGCACAGCTGCCACAAGTCGCATGTTGCATGTGGCAACTGCCGCGGCTGCAACAAGTACATGGAAGTGTTTCAAGAGGTGGGGTATGACCTGGATCGACTTGGGTGACCCTATTCCAAGGCTAACTCCTGAGCGGTATGAGCCTCTCGAGTGGGAAATGGGTGATGTCTGCCCGCTCCCTGCTTCCTCGGAGGCATTAGACCGGCCGTTCGGCGAGGTTTTGGATGCGCGTGCGTCGCATCGCGAGTTCGGCGTCGTCCATGACCAGCAGTTCGGAGCCTTCCTCTGGCATGCCTGCAGAACTCGAGGATCCGGTACGTCAAACCTGGGTTTTGATCTGGAGCATCGAGCTGCCCCTTCGGCTGGCGCGATCCACCCCATACACATCGTCGTGAAGCGGCCCGATGATGATCGATGGTGGATATATGAGCCCAGGGCCCACCAACTGGTGGAGCTCCGACATGCGACCGGCAAGCTTGCAGACCTTTATGAGCTCAGTCTGCAGGTTCTGGACGGTGATGAGGCAACACGGATTCTATTTCTGGCCGAACCCGGAAAAACTTTGGGTAAATATCAGGATGGTTGCAGCCTTGTTTGGCGTGACGCAGGGGCGCTGCTCGCAGTCATGGCATTGACTGCGACAGCCCTGGGACTCAACTTCTGTCCGCTGGGCATTACCGGTGAGCCATGGGCCAGTGCCCTAGCCGATCAGGGAAAGCTGGCTGGGGTTGGCCTTGCTCTTCTTGGCTCGGCTGCGAGAGCCTGATTCAGGTGCGTGGTGCCCCATGCCCATGATGCTGTGCACGGTGGCGGGCGATGACATCATCTCCAACCACATCAGGGCATCGAGCTCCGATGCTCTGACGCCAAGACCTTTACTGAAGCGAATGAACTGCTCTTCGAGCTCCAGGTAGTGACGCTCAACGGTCAAGTTGCTTTCGAAGAACCTACCCAATAGCCCTGCGCGAAGAATGTGGATGTCCAGGATTGCCACATCGTCCGCATCCAGCCAGTTACGAGCAACCCACGATGCGGTCTTGTAACCAATGCCTGGAATATCCAGCAGCCAGTTGCGCAGCGCTTTGCCGGAGCCTAATGGAGGCAGTTCAGCAGACAGCTTCTGAAGTGCCGCACAGAGGTAGCGGGCCTTCTGCGTGGCGAAGCGGTATCGCACATGGCGACCACCGATAGCTAGCGGCTCTTTCAGCCACTCGAGCAGGCTTTCTTCTGAAGGTGGTTGGTCGCCAAAGGCACCGCGTTCTTTGACGTGGTGAAAGGCGGCAAGCCCGACGTTAGCAGGGATGCCATGCCCCCCCAACAAGCACGCACCGACTTCTTCTTTCAGTGTTGCCCCAAGCTTGTAGTTGATCCGATCGCCAGTGAGACGGCGTGCGTACACTTGATAGGCCCAGTAGGCAGGAGTTGGGAAAGCTTCCATGGCTCCCCACGGGACGCCCGGAATAACTTCTGCGTCTGCTTTGGGCAGCTCGACATTGAAGACCGCTTGGTCGATGAAAATAGCGCCTAATTGCATCAGGCGGCCTCCTCGGCAATGCCGTAGTGTTTCTGCATCCATTGCAGTAGCTCGTGTCGCTCAACGGGATCTAAGCTCTCGATCCGTGTACGGAGCCTGGTTTGGCGACGCTGAATGGTTTGGCGGTCTCGGAATGTTTCGCCCATGTATCGGCTGTCGTGCAAACGGCTAGGAGGTTCGAAGTTCATCCACACCGTTTCTTCGCGCAGCTCTACATGGGTCTTAGCCGGAAAACTCACCTTGCGCCACCCAATGAGCTCGCGGTTGTAGAGATCACAGTCATAGCCCGAAAGCATCACTTTGCAAGGTAATGCGACCAAGCACCGCAGCAAGCGGGTGTGGTCTTCTTCCGAGTAATCGCAGCGATAGACCTTCGCTCGACGGCGGGTTTCCGGAACGTAGGGCGGATCGACGTAGACCAGCTCCTGGCCTTCGAACGAATACCCTTCAAGGAACTCAACCGCGTCGACTTGGTGGAGTTCGCAGGTATCTGGACGCTCCTTTCGCCAACGCTCAATGACTTGGGCGTCAAGGTCTAAGCCAATGTTCCGTAGCGCAGTCTTTTTGTTGCGCATGACGGCGCCACCACCAAGGTGGGATTCGATGTATGTCTGATGCGGTGGCATCAGATTGATCAAGCGCTGGTAGCACTTGCCTTTTCCGCCTGGATATCTCATGCGCCAAGCATCGTCAGAAATGACGATGATGTCAAGGCGAAGCGCCGAACGGCTATCATGCAGGGAGTTCGGTTGAGGTGTAGTCACGGAATGTAGATGGACCCCGAAGAAGGCTGAGCTAGTTAAACACAACGCACCGTTGGTAGGGGGCCTGAGCGCTACCGCCAGTGTGCCGCCGGGCGCGGGGCGCACGGTTTGATAGCTGGATTCAACGAGCTCGAAATCGAGGATGAGTTAAATGGTGGAACTCTATGACCGGGCAAAGCTGCTGGACGAGGTTTGGTCCGAGTCTGTGTGCACGGTGGCGCCTCGCTATGGGCTGTCTGACGTGGGGTGTTGGCGCTGATGAAAACTGACCTAATTATGGCTGTCTTGCCCACAGGGCCTGCCCCAGCTTGTCAACGGGTCATGCTCAGTTTTTGAGCAGGAGAACGCAGGCTAATCAGATACGGAGTCAGTAACTTGCCTTGGGTCGAATATCAATCGGCAGAGTGGCAGGAAATTTCTGATCAGCGCCAACGAGGTGTCTGCTAACCCGCGACGATTTAATTCAGGTCGGTGCTATTGGTACAATCGAGGCCAGAGAACTCCTCAGATCGGCAATATTAATAGTCGACAATCGCAGAGTTCATATTAACTGACAGGGAAGGCTTTTGATGACTGAAAATATTTGGGAAATGCGTTTATCTGAAGATCCTCGCCGTAGTGGTGAAGTTCGTTCGGAGTGGGAGCGTGATTACGCACGCCTTATTCACTCATCGGCATTCCGTCGTTTGCAATCCAAAACACAGGTGTTGGGCTTGGGGGAGAGCGATTTCTACCGCACGCGCCTTACCCATTCGATGGAAGTGGCGCAGATAGGTGTTGGGATTGTGCGATGGCTTCAAAATCACCATCAGGATGACGAGGAAATCATCAAGGCTCTGCCACGGTCAGCGCTTATGAGCTCTATTTGCTTGGCACATGATATTGGGCACCCTCCTTTTGGGCATGGTGGCGAAGTTGCCTTGAATTTGTGTATGCGAGACTTCGGTGGTTTTGAGGGGAATGGTCAGACATTACGCATTCTATCAAAATTGGATAAATACACTGCCGATCATGGATTAAATCCGACTCGCCGCCTTCTTTTAGGCGTACTGAAGTATCCCGCACCGTATAGTGAACTGGTGGGCGCGACTGCGTACGGCCAAGTCCCAGCCCAGCGCTGGCTGTGTAAGGCTCAAGAGCAGCACCCGCCAAAGTGTTATTTGGATGATGAGCGCGATGTGGTGGAGTGGGTTTTAGCACCTCTAGCTGACGCGGAAAAAACTGAATTCACGACGTTTAAAGAACACAAATCTGGTCATAAGAAACCATTATACAAGGGGCTGGATACGTCGATTATGGAGTTGGCTGATGATATTTCGTACAGCCTGCATGACTTTGAAGATGCTATTTCTTTAGGGATGATCACCAGAAAATCATGGGATGATCATAATCAAGATAAAGAGAGTTTGTTCAGTAATTGTGAGCTTGATAGCAATAAATTAGCGAATGAACTGTTCTCAGAGGAAAGTTACGAACGAAAGAAAGCTATCGGTGGTTTGGTTCACAGATTCATTCTCAATACAGAGGTGAAATCATCCAACATGTCATTAGCGACCACAGCGCTTATCAAGTGGAATGCTTATATGGATGGTGCTCATAGAGCGCTGTTGGATCATATCTTCGATCTGGTGAAGACGAGGGTAATTAAGACTCCCAATGTTCAGCAGCTAGAGTTCAAAGGCCAGAAACTGGTGATAGAACTTTTTGACGCGCTGAACTCTGACCCAGAGCGGCTTTTGCCATCTACTACGCGGAAAAGATATGTCAGCGGGGAAAGTGCCAGCCAAAAGAGTAGAGTTATTTGTGACTATATCTCTGGTATGACAGATGAATATGCAACCCGTCTGTACGAAAAAATCTATTACCCTCATAAAGGGTCGATTTTTGACAGGTTGTAAATTGATACGCAGCTAGATTTCTCTGCTGACAAAACCCCCGCTAGATTTTTGGATCTTTCGGGGGCATTTTTGAGTGGGGATTATGGTTGGCTTGTCACTAATGTAATTCAACATATACCGCCTCTACCGAAGGAGCCTCTACATCCCCGAAATCCGGAGAGTAAATCCCGACTCCAATGTTGAGCAGCCTCGCCCCCACATCGTCATACACGCACTCGATACCAATGCGTTCCAATTCCGAAACAAGATCAGGAAGTGGGAGAGAGAAAATATCGATCCCGCGCACCGTAACAAGATTTCCTTTGAATATTTCAACGCCTCTAATCACATTATCTTCAGTGTAGAAAACATGGGCCCCGACATCCTCAAAGTCATCGGCTGAATTCGTAGAGAGTTGAGATTTTTTGAACTCACTAAAATGGCCGAGAATCTTCCTTACGTCAGCTCGTGTCATTCCGCCCTTGAGTGGACCTGCCCGACTCTTATCGCAGTCGAATATCATATTTGTTACTTCCTAAAATCGTCAGCATTTAGGCCCTTGACGTACTCAAGCATCTGCTTGATGTTCTCATCATATTTATTGCCAAATTTCGAGCGAATGTCATCGATATCCATTTGAACGGCTTCGTTCAGTTTACCCTCATTAAGCAACTCCTGCTGCCTTGCACGGTACGCAGCCGCATCCACGTCACGGCCATAACTCGCTGTTTTTCGATGATCAGCAGGGTCCATCTTTATTGCCGGCCCATCCATACTACTAATTGGTGCCCCGGCATAGCAATTTTTCGCCGGGCAATGGTGAGAGTCAAAACCATCATTCACTGGCTTTGACGTGTCACGATGGGCACCGCCTAAAATATCATCTTGTTTTGTAGACTTTAGCTTATCTAGACCTTCAACCAGATCAGCAGCCTCAGACACTTTACCTTCTTTGTAAAGTGCCTTTGCTTTGGCCAGTATCTTGGCCGCACCATCCCCCAGAGCCGGTACCAAGCCTACCCCGGCTATCGCGTAGTCAAAGGGGTCTTGCGCTTCGGCAAACGCCTTGCCATCGCCATACCCCGGAATAAAGTCCGAGCCAAAGCTAGCCATGGCTTCCGCCAGACGCTTGCTATCGCCTGCCGTTATCGGATCATTGAGCTGATAGATGCTGCGTAGCTCTCCCTCGATGGTGTACGCCATCAGTTGAGGGTTCTGCATCGCTTGTTGGTACTGCTTCTGCGCCTCAGGGGTCCAACTGGCGCGTTTCAAACTCTGTGCAGCTTTCCATGCCTCTTTACGTAGCGCCGAACAGGTTGTGCTATTACCTCCCGACGAACAAGCTGTGAGTAGGGTCAGATCACGAATTCGGTCGAGCTGATTCAGCTCATCAACTCGGCCACAAGCTGTTTTTTCCCCACCTTCACACGCCTTTTTGGCGTCAAAGCGCTCCTGGTTTTCTTCGTGGTTGAGGTAATTGTATTGTGTCGCATTCTGGGCCACCCACGCTCCAGTCTGCAGGCCGTCTGTATCAACGCCACTCTGTGTCGCCGCTGCCAACATCCCGACCAACTGCGAGGTCATGGACAGCAACTCTTCGTTGCCACCAACCATCGTATTGAGTTGAACAACAAGGGCCTCGTTCGCTCCGGCAGCCAAGGCGCCAGTTTCGAAGTCACTGCCGCTCACTTGCGCCAATAGACCACCGACCATGGCATGGATCGCAATTTTGCCAAGGCTGCCGTCTGCCAGAACGTTCTTAGTGTGATCGCCCACCGCGTTGAAGCCTGCCGCGGCTAAGGTGTTGAACAGCGTGCTTTGCAGCGCGTCGCCCAGGTCACCACCTTGCCCCATGATCTTGCCGAGTGCCAATGAGGTTCCGTTTTGCAGGCCCTGACTGGCGGTGAATTGCCCCACACCTTTCCAACTGGCGAGGTCGACGTTGATCTTGCCGGTGGTCGGGTTGGTTGTAGTGCCTGTCCATTCGTTGAAGTAACCTGCGGTCAATCCCGCTGTGATGCCGGAGATGGCGTAACCTTTTAGTGCGTCGCTGGAGGTCACGTCATTGAACACGGCGCTCAGGTCACCACCGTTATTGATGAAACTGACGGCCGTATTGGTCGATGCGCCTGTGGCAATGGCGGCCCCACCAGCGGCAATTACGCCCGTTCCACCCAACGCACTCAGGGCAGCTGGGCCGACAAAAGCCGCCATGACGATGGCTATCATTAATTGCGCCCCGGCGCCAAGGCCCGAACTTCTATAGCTATAGCTGTCGTGGATTTCCTTGACCAGCCGCCAGTCCACATCCCCACGCGCTTCGGCTTCTTTCAGCCAAGCCAGTTGCGGATCGGCTTTCACCATCGCATCGATGGTCTGGCTCACCGTGGCCTGATTGATCTGCTTGATATCGATGTTCAGGCCTTCCACGGCCTTGATGGTGATTTCGCCCTGGGCTATCAGTTGACTCTGACGCAACGTCTCGTCGGTGCGCCCCTTACCTTTCATGCTGT
>RCUI01000593.1_pt1 | contig 11762 bp, 14 predicted proteins | sample 2166121 | NCBI WGS metagenome assembly RCUI01 (sample SAMN09932700, study PRJNA488358) | compost metagenome | feature: garden; material: soil; isolation source: compost soil in succinic acid-enriched culture | place: Germany: Experimental Botanical Garden Goettingen | collected 2016-01-27
TCCACCATGAAGTTTAAGGACGAGCAGGGGGCTTTTCAAGCAAGGATCTCGGGCATGGGGAACATATTGACGCAGCGCGGGGAGGCTACAGATTAACTGAGTTGATTTTCCACAAGTTATTCATGATCGAATTAAATTTATCCAATCATCTGGGGGCCATAAATAATCGGTTTCAGGGTGAAATGATGAAACGAAACAGCACGACGGCACACAGAATAATGCTCACCCCCACCACGGGGTAGATGATATAGCCATCTCCTGCCCGCCGGGCACGCAGCACCACCAGCTGGCAGAGCAGCAGGTTATAGAGGATCAGAAGAAAAGTCAGCAGGAGGTTGGAACCAAATGTCAGCTCATCGGCATACATGACATAGAGCCACATCAAACCAAAATTAACGAGGATCAGATAAAGCAGAAATTTCTGAATCGCCCTGCCCGCCTTTGGGGTCTTTTTTACTCGTGTTATCATGCTTATCACGTCCTGGATACCACATGAACAGTCGACAGATATTGTCAAAAACTGTTGAGATACATCGTGTTTTTATCATTTACCCGCCAGGCAATGTCCTTTTTTGTCAAATTGTCACTTCGCCTTCTCACCGGCTTGTCTCTGCTGAGCAGTGCCAATGGCCATGCCTACGATAAGTATCATTGGCAGGCGGGCTTTCCTACCCCCATCGGCGGCGCGGGTGCCGAACTGGTCACTCAGCAGACCCGGTTTCTGCTGCAGCAACGCAGCCACCTGCAGACCAGGATCACCCAGTCACAACCCATGATCCGCTGGGTGGAGCAACAGGTCAGCGCACGCAAGCTCCCTGCCATGCTGGCCTTCCTTCCCCTGATCGAGAGCAGCTATCGGCTGGATGTGGTTTCCTCTGCCGGTGCCGCCGGCCCCTGGCAACTGATGCCCGACACCGCAGCCCGCTTCTCCGTCCCCATAACGGCCAGCTTCGATGGCCGTTATTCCCTGCCCCTGGCAACGGAGGCCGCGCTCTCCTATCTCGGATGGTTGTATCAGTTCTTCGGGCAGGACTGGCTGTTGGCACTGGCGGCCTATAACGCGGGAGAAGGGCGGGTGCTCAAGGCGGTGCTCAAGGCCGGGACGCGCAATCTGTGGGAGCTTCAGCTACCGACCGAGACGCGCCTCTATGTGGCACGTTTCATCGCCCTCTCCCAGTTGCTGGACAGGGCTGAGTACCATCAGTTTCTGCTGCCATCCTGGCAGGAGGGAGAGAGCATTAGGGTGTGGCGACAGCCGGGTGACTGCTCCTTGCTGAGCTGGGCCATGGCTCGCGGAGTGTCCATGAACGAGGCCAGCCGGTGGAATCCGGCCTGGCGATTGCCCGAGGCCCAGGGGGTGAGCGACTGCCCCATCGTCTATGGGCTGGGCAAGGCCCCCACGGACAACCGGCCGAGTGAGCGACCACTGATGGCGCGCGCCGTGTCGCTGGAGAGCCTGCACGACCCGCTGCTGTTGCAGCCGGCAAGGGGACTGGACATGGGACGAGGGGGGATCAGTCTTGAGCGGTTGCCGGATCCACTGGGATTGGAGCAGACACGCCCTCTGCTGGCGCCATGAAGCAGTGGCGCCAGTGGCTGAGCACGGGGGCGAGATCGACGGACTCGGGATCGGCCCAGCGCGCACCGTAGAAACTGAGGTACTGGCCTATCACCCGGCGGTGGGTGATCCGGCACTCCAGCACTATCTGCGGTGACAATGACAGGCTGACGGTGTCGGGTAGCACGAAGCGGGCCGGGGCCAGAAAGCCGACACCACCCGGCCCTATGTCCTTGATCACCGCCCGACCTATGCGCTTGTCAAACAGCAGGCCAGACACCATGAGCCGGGCCGCGATGCCGCAGCTCTGGGACTCCAGCGGCGTGCTGCCATCGTGCAGATACCAGCGGGGTACCTTGCGCCTGGGATCGTTGAACGGGGTCACTTCCGGCAATTCGAGATCAGGGGTTCCCATGGGCAATGGCATCCTTGGCTTGCTGGGTGGCGGCTTGGGTTTGAGCACTGAACAACTGCTCCAGGCTCTTCTCCGCCTGAGTCGTCATCACCAGCAGTTCGATGCGACGGTTCTGGCTGCCTCTGGGGTCGGCGGTGTTGTCCAGCATGGTGTCCGACATGGCGACCACCTGCCCCACCCGCTCGGGCGGCATGCCGCCGGCGAGCAGGACCCGTCTCGCCATCATGGCGCGATCGGAGGAGAGCTCCCAGTTGCTGTAGTTGTCACCGGCAAAGGGCGTGCTGTCGGTGTGACCGGAGATCATGACCCGGTTCTCCACGCGCTGGAATATAGGGGCAAGCGCCATCAGCAGATGGCGGAAGTAGGGGCTGATTCGGGCGCTGCCACGGCTGTACATCTCCCGTTCGTCATCATCGCGGATCAGGATGCGAAGTCCCTGGGGCACCAGTTGCAGCTCCAGGTTGTTCCTGGCCTGCATCTGATCCGCCATGGATCCGATGAAACCGGCCAGCTGCTTCATCTGCTTCTCCCCCTCGATCTTGCCCACCAGCAGGTTCTCGTAGCCCCCCTGTGCGCCGTCGGTGAAGATGCTGCGATTGCGCTCCATGTGTCTGGGCATGCGCTGCCCCTCTTCCACAAACTGCGGGCTCAACTCTTCAAGGACCGAAGGATTGCCGCCAAGATCCACCGGATAGGGGCTGTTGCGGATATCGAAGGGGTTTGCCTCGCTGTCCATGATGCTGTAGTCACGCAGACGGCTGGCCACCGCCTCGCGCTCCTCCTGGCTGGAGACGGCCAGGATCCAGAGCACCATGAAGAAAGCCATCATCGCCAGGGTGAAATCGGCAAAGGCGACCTTCCATGCCCCGCCACCCTTTGGGCCACTGCTGCGCCGCTGCTGGCGCTTGATGATGATCTGCTCGTGATTGCGCATTACATGGCCCTGTTGGTCACCCAGTCTTCCAGTTCAAGGAAGCTGGGTTTCACATCGGGCTCCAGCATCTTGCGGCCAGAATCGACCGAGAGCAGAGGCGTCTTGCCCCGCAGCTGGGCGATCAGGATCGACTTGATGCACATCAGCATGCCGATGCGGCGCTTGACCATCTCCTCCATGGCATTGCTGATGGGCTCCAGCAGGCAGTAGCAGAGGAAGATGCCGATGAAGGTGCCCACCAGGGCAGCTGCCACGTGCACCCCGATGTTGCTGAGGGGGCCGTCGAGCTGCTGCATGGTGATGATGATCCCCATCACGGCCGCGAGGATCCCGAAACCGGGACAGGCCTCCCCCGTCTTGTGCAGGGCGTGGGACGGCTTGAGCATGTCCTCTTCGATGGCCATGATCTCCTGCTCCAGTATGGTGTCGAGCTCATGGGGGGTGATCTTGCCCATGCCCAGCAGGCGCAGGTTGTCGATGATGAAGCCGAGCAGTTGCGGATCTTCCGACACCTGGGGATACATGAGGAAGACGGAGCTCTGCTGCGGGTTCTCGATGTGCTCGTCCAGCGCTTTCATCCCCTTGTTGCGGGTCTCTTCCAGCAGTTGGTGCATCAGGGTCAGCAGCTCGCGGTAGATCTCTTTCTCATCCTTGTTGGACTTGAAGCACTGCTTCACCTGACGCCACATCTCATGCATCACCTCCTTGGAGTTGCCAAGGAACATGGAGCCGGCGGCGGCACCTATGATGATGATGAGCTCGGCGGGCTGCCACAGGGCGATGGGCCGTCCCCCGGCCATCATGAAGCCGCCAAGCACACAAATGAAAATGACACCAAGACCGATCTGTTTTTGCATGGATGCTCCCGCAGAATTCAAGAAGACTCCCCCACAGGGAGAGGCATTAATATATGGAGTCGACCAAACGCTGCTTGAGCTGAAGGACGCACTGCTTGTGCAGCTGGCACACCCGCGATTCGGTCAGACCGAGTACCAGTGCTATCTCCTTCATGTTCAGCTCCTGCTGGTAATAGAGGGAGAGCAGCAACTGCTCCCGCTTGTCCAGGGAGCCGAGCACCTTGCTGAGGGTCATGGCCAGGTCCACGTCGTCGGACTCCGAGGCCGGTGCCCTGCCGCCGTTCTCCAGCCACTCCTCCAGACTCTGCAAGGCTTCCGCCTGGCCGGCATAGGCCAGCTGGCGCACCTCCTCCACTGAGCAGCCCAGCGCCTGCGCCATCTCCTGCTCGCTCGGGTTGCGACCCAGCCGGTTGAACAGCTCCCGCTGCACCTGGTTGTGTCCATGTACCTGCTGGCGCAGCTGACGGGGGCGCCAGTCCAGCCGGCGCAGCTCGTCCAGCATGGCGCCACGGACCCGCTTGAACGCATAACTCTCGAACTGGGCATCCGGCTCGCTGCCATAACGGCGCCAGGCCTCCAGCAAGCCCATCATGCCCACCTGCTCCATGTCCTCCTGATCGAAACAGGCGCTGACCTGGCTGCGCAGGTGAGTGGCCGCCCGCTTCACCAGCGGCAGATAGCGGGTCAGGATCGCCTGCTCGCCGGTACGGGGGGGCGAGGGGGTCAGGTCGCAGGGAGTGTCCCAGCCAGCGTCCATCATGTCCGCTACTGCACCAATACCTTGGTGACCAGCACTTCATCCAGATAGGGCTTGTAGCCATACCCTTGCAGTGTCGCTACCAGCTTGCCGAGCAGAGAGGTCTGCAGGGCGGAGATGTTTTGCAGCTCCAGCTTCACCGCATCGTGGGAGCGATGGCTGAAATATTGCACCATGGCATTGCGGATCAGGGGGGTCAGCTCGTTGAGCGTCTCCAGCTGCTGGGGATTGTGGGTCACCAGCGCCAGCTCCAGCACCAGATAATGAGGCTCAGAGTCCCCCTCAAGGCTGATGACGAAGCGCTCCATCGGCTTGAACAGCGGCGTCTTGCTCAGCTCGGGCTTGGCCTCCGCCAGACCCAGCCAGACGGCAACCGTGTCTCGCTTGAGATAGGCGCCATAGGCCAGCGCCGCCAGCAGGCACAGTGCCATCACCATCAACATCATCCACTTCATGACACGCCGCATAATTTGAAATCACTCTCGCTATTGCCAGATTGTAAAAATGTCACACCAGGGTATTGAGCCAATCCTGGCCAGCACCGCCCGATGTCTCCTGTTCTTCCTGCCACTGTCTTCGGCCCGCCAGGATCTTGTCCTGCTGCCAGCGATCGCCCCGCTCCTGCTCTCCTCCCTGGCCGACGTTCACCTCGACGCCGCCGGCATGGTGAGGGGCCAGGCTCATCCGCAGCCGCTCCATCGACTGGATCATGGCCTCACGCACCGCAGGGTTGGTCACGTTGAGCTGCACACTGAGCCGATCCCCCTCGACCCTGACCGTCAATTCGAGGCGCCCCAGCTCAGGGGGATCGAGGCGAATGTGCGCCTGCTTGATGCCCTGATTCATCTGCAGCTCGAGCTTGTCTTTCAAGACGTCGACCAGTTGCTGCCCCCATTGGGTCTGGTTGTCGCTCAGACGGGCCGGGGCCCACTGATAGTCGGCCGTCCTGGTCAGCGGCGAGGGCGCCAGAGCCGACATGCCTCTGAGATCCGGGACAAGGGACTCCCGCTCTGACGAGCCATCCGCACCAGGGAGGGGGGGCAAGCCCGCCATCGATTTGCCGTGCAGCAGTGACGAGTCGACCTGGGCGGCCGGTTGCATCAGCTGACGGGCAAACTCCCCCGTGAGCGAGGCGCTCATCTCCCGGCGTCCCGACACCAGATCCATCGGCAGGCTTCGATCCGTTTCCAACCGCTCGTGGCGCACCAGGGCACGCAAGGCGGGCGAGACGGTGGGGGCGTCATCCTGAACGCCTCCGGCATCCTGCGCCAAGGAGGCAGACATCTCCGGGTTCTGACGCAGTGGCGGCAGACGGCCCCCCTCGTCAGGGCGGACAAACACAGGCTGCATATGGGTAAAGGCGTACAGTTGCTCGGTCGCATCCTGCTCGGACAAGTCCGTCTCCTCGACCTCGGATTCCGGGGAAGGAGCTTCATCGAGCGGCAAGATGACAGGGGCTTCCTGCTGGAACTCCAGAGGCTGATACTGCCCTCCCTGCCCCTCGGGTTGACGAGCGAGGCGCGTAAAGCCAGTGGTATCGAGATTGGGGGCCGGGTCTGAGCCGACGAAGGGGATCATGCCCATGCTTGCGCCTCATCATAGGCTTGCAGCCCTTCCCGTTTGAGGGAGAGGGCGTCCCACTCCTGCTTGCGCTGGGCGGTCTCCTGCTGGCAAAGCGCGAAGGCTTCCTGATGCCAGTGACGCACCTGATCCCGGGCCGGTACCAGGGATTGCCACAATGCCGGTTGCTGGCGCAGATGGTCGACGAGCTGGGCCAGGCGATGATCCGCCAGACGCACCGCATCCCACTGCCCGGCACGGGCCTGCTGTAATATCAGACGTCCCAGCCCCAAGAGCTGGCGCTGGCGAGTCTCGCGTTCCGTGCTGGGCGGCACGGCCCCGGTCATGGACATGATGATGGCCCCAAAATAAGACGACCTTGCCAGTAAGCAAGGAGCAGGCCAGATATGTAGTTGTGGTATTTCAATGCGTTAGCCGCAGCCCTTGGCGGATGAGGAAGGGGTGCTTCCGCATCAGCGAGGATGGCGGGCCATGGCTTCCCAACCCTCTTTCAACTCCAGCAGGATGCGACGCACCTCGGCAAAGCCCGCGACGTCGTTGCCCACGCTGATCTCGAACAACCGCTGCCCGCAATAGTCGTACAGGCGGTGCAGGTTGGCGGCCAACTCACCCCCCTTGTCCATGTCGAGAGCACTGTCGAGCCCCCCCAGGATCTGCAGGCACTTGTTGATGGACTGCCCCTTGCGCTCATACTGCTTGACCAGGATGTGGCCCTCGGCCCTGGCTATCTCGTCGAGCAGGCCATCCATCAGCATCAGCACCAGCTGGTGCGGGTCGGCGCTCGCCGCCTTGGCCTGGGTGGCGGCGAACTGATAGGCGTCATAGCCTTCTTGGGGTTCAAACATGAAAGACTCACTTATTCAGGGAATACGGGATCACCGACTCACAACGCGCCCATGGTTTGCAGCATCTGGTTCATGGTGGTGAACTGATTGAGGTAGCGCTTATACGCGGAATCCATGCGGCGATCCAGTGCCTCCATGCGCTCGTTGATCCGCTTCTCGTTCGCCTCCAGACCCGTCTTGCGCCCCTTGAGCGCACCGTCCCGCTTGGTGTAGGGATCGAGTGAGTTGCTCATCCGCTTGAGCAGGCCGTCGTCCCCCATCAATGCCTTGCCGAGCAGCTCGGGATCCTTCTCCAGCGCCTTGTTGAAGTCGGTCTCGCTGAAGGAGAGCTTGCCCGCCTTGTCGGTCTTGATCCCGAGGCTCCCCAGGGTCAGATCACCGGGCAGATCCCGCACGCTGCGGGCCAGCATACTCTTGAGACTGCGCACCCCACTGTCGGAGGAGAGTGCCCCCGGCGCCTTGGGATCGCTGGAGGTCATCTTGGCCAGCTCATCCACCAGCTCGTTGTAGCTGTCGACGAATTTCTTGAGGGAGCCGGTCACCGCCTCCTTGTCCTGATCCACCGTCACCAGCAGCGGCGCATCATCGACCTTCTGCGCCTTGGTCAGCTGGAAGGTCAGGCCGTCCACCACATTCTCTATCTTGTTGCTGGCGGAGGTGATAGTGAGCGGGTTGTCGCCCCCCATGCGCAACTTGGCGTCCTGCGCCTGGGTAATGTCCGTCTTGCCGGTGACGGCCACCCCGAGGGCATTGGCGGCATCGCCGCTATAGCCCAGGGTGATGGCGTTCTCCACCCCGCTATCCTTGCTGGTCAGCACCATGCTGACCTTGCCGTCGGTGCGCACCAGGGTCGCCTTCACGCCCGGGTTGTCCTTGGCGTTGTTGATCTGGGAGACCAGATCCTTGGCGGTGGCACCGGCCGGCAGGGTCGCCAGATCGATATCGATGGTCTTGCCCTTGACGGTCAAAGAGAAGACGCCGTCGGCGGGCAGCGGCGCAGTGTCGCTGCCGAGCTGCAGGCCGACCTGATGGGACTGGGCAAGCTGCTCCACGAAGAAGTTGTACTGGCCCGAGCTGGCTTTGCCATTGCTCGTCACCGTCATGATCCCCTCCTGGGACATGGTGGCCTTCTGCGCCTGCAAGCTGGTCGCCTTGTTCAGATCCTTGAGCAGGGTCTGGAAGCTCGACAGCTTGGTGGTGAGGCTGCTGATGGCGCTCTGCTGTCCCTTGACGCTGTCCAGCTGCTTCTTCAGCAGCTTGTCCATGTTCTGGCGCTCTATGGCCACCAGTTGCATCGCCGTGCTGGCCGGATCTATTTGCATCTTTATCCCCTTATTCAGTGGCATGCCTGTTGGAAAACACCGGCTCGGTCCTTTCCAACCGACAAGCGATTGTCAGACAAGGGCCGCCCCTTTCGGAGCGGCCATGCAACCCATCAACGCAGCAGGGAAGTTACCATGCCGGTCATCTGGTTGGAGTTGGACAGCACTGACATGCCAGCCTGCATCAGCATCTGGTTCTTGGTCATGTTGGTGCTCTCCTGGGCGAAGTCGGCATCCATGATGCGGCCGTTCGCCATGTCGGTGTTCTCTTTCATGTTGGAGAGGTTGTTGACGGTGTGCTCCAGACGGTTGATGTTGGCACCGAACTGGGAACGGGCGGTACCGATCAGATCCAGGGCATCTTCCATCTTGGTGATCTGCGCATTGAAGTCAGTGGACGCCAGGGCAGTCGCAGCCACATCGGCGGTCGCCAGATCCGTGGTCGCAGTGGTAATGGCGGCATTCACGGCCTGGACGTTGGTGTCGGCCTTCACGTCCAGCTTCTCGGCGGCGGTGCCACCGATCTGGAAGGTCACGGTTCCGGCACCGAACTTGCCAGCATCGCTGATCAGCGTCTCGCCACCAAACTTGGTGTTGTCGCTGATGTTCTTCAGCTCGGCGGTCAGCTCCTTCATCTCGGTACCCATGGCCAGACGGTCTTCCGCGCTAGCGGTACCGTTGGCGCCCTGGGTGGCCAGATCCTTCATGCGCTGGACGATATTGGTCATCTCGTCCATGGCGCCTTCGGCGGTCTGCATCATGGAGACGGCATCTTGGGCGTTGCGCATGCCGACCTTCTGACCGTTGGACTGGGCTTGCAGACGGGTGGCCATCTGCAGGCCGGCGGCGTCATCGGCGGCGGAGTTGATGCGCAGACCGGTACCCAGGCGCTGCATGGCGGTGCCCAGCATCTTGTTGGTGGAATTCAGCTGGTTCTGGGTGGTCAGAGAGGCGAAATTAGTGTGAATGGACAAACCCATGATCTACTCCTCAAATAGGCTGCAATGCAGCGGGGAACTCTACGACAAGGAGAAGCGACAGGGGAGGCTCAGGACTTGAGTGGCAAATGAAAATGAGGGTGAAAAAGGCGCGGAAAGCAGAGGAAGAAAGGATCAGGAAGGGAAAAAAGGCACCCATCCAGCGGATGGGTGCCACAGATATCAACGCAGCAGGGAAGTCACCATGCCGGTCATCTGGTTGGAGTTGGACAGCACTGACATGCCAGCCTGCATCAGCATCTGGTTCTTGGTCATGTTGGTGCTCTCCTGGGCGAAGTCGGCATCCATGATGCGACCGTTCGCCATGTCGGTGTTCTCTTTCATGTTGGAGAGGTTATTGACGGTGTGCTCCAGACGGTTGATGTTGGCACCGAAGGAAGAACGGGCGCTGCCGATGTCTTTCAGGAAGGTTTCCATCTCGGTGATGGCGGCAGAGGCCTTGGTCTGATCACCGATACCGGCCTTCAGGGCGGCGCCATCCAGACCGGAGTTCGCGGTAGAACCGGTCACCTTCTTCAGGTCGGTGGAGATGTCCACGCTCAGGGTCTCGGCAGCGGTGCCACCGATCTGGAACTTGACCGCGCCCTTCTCGAAGTTGCCGGCAGCTTTCTTCAGCAGAGACTGGCCGCCGAAGGTGGTGTTGTCGGTGATGTTGGTCAGCTCTTTCGCCAGTTCGCCGAACTCGGCGTTCAGGGCAGTGTAGTCTTCCGCGCTGGTGGTGCCGTTCGCGCCCTGAGTTGCCAGATCCTTCATGCGCTGAACGATATTGGTCATTTCGTCCAGGGCGCCTTCGCCGGTCTGCATCATGGAGACGGCATCCTGGGCGTTGCGCATGCCGACCTTCTGGCCGTTGGACTGGGCTTGCAGACGGGTAGCCATCTGCAGACCGGCGGCGTCATCGGCGGCGGAGTTGATGCGAAGGCCGGTGCCCAGACGCTGCATGGCGGTGCCCAGCATCTTGTTGGTGGAGTTCAGCTGGTTCTGGGTGGTCAGGGAGGCGAAGTTGGTATGAATGGACAAGCCCATGATGTATTCCTCGATGTAATCGCTGCGTTGCAGCCTGTTAGGTTGACATCAGAGATAGGCGACCCCTTTCTCGGGAAAATGTAGTCCTGCCCCCGCATATTTTTTGTCAGACGCCACAGTCCTGACACTGACTCATCCGGCATGCTTATTGCTTTTAAAATGTCCTCTCTCATTACCGGACCGCGACATGGCAACCTCGCTCTACACTCCTCATTTCGTTCAACATTTCCAGTGCATCGGCGATCGCTGTGAAGACAACTGCTGTCATAGCTGGACCATCACCATCGACAAGCAGACCTTTCGCAACTATGAGCGGCACCCGGATCCCGCGGTCAAGTCCCTGAGCAAGCTGCACATTCACAAGGTGAAGGAGAGCAACGAACGCTGGGGGGAGATCAAGCTCGATGAGCAGGGCGCCTGTCCCTTCCTCGATGAGAATCGTCTGTGCCAGATCCACAGCAAGGCGGGGCCGGAGGCACTGAGCCACACCTGCAAGACCTACCCCAGAGCCCAGACCCGCATTGGCAACCAGCTCAAGAAGTCCCTGATGCTCTCCTGCCCCGAGGCGTGCCGTCAGTTGTTGCTGGATCCCCTGGCGATGCAGACAGAGGTGACCGAACTCGCACAGCCCCTGCCCTTCGCCACGCCCCCCTCCACCGCCATGGCGACCCTGCACAGCCTGAGCATCCACGTGCTGGCAGCCACCGATGTCCCCGTCGAGATACGCCTGTGGCTGATCGGCATGCTGATCCACCGGGATCCCTCGGCCCTGTCCCACGAGTCCTTCCTGGATCAGGTGGCGGCGCTGGCAGAACGGGGGGAGCTCAACACCATGTTCGAGCAGTTGCCCGCCATGCCGCAGTTGCAGTGGTGGGGACTGAGGACCATCACCCACCAGTTGCTGGCGTATTCACAGGGGCGCCGGGGACGGCAGACGATGCAGCACTGCCTCGACAAGATCAATCTGGTGCTGGAGGGGGTATATGATGAGGGCAAGCTGGCGCGGCTGCAGCAGATCTGGCATGACAGGGTCGCCCCCTTCCTGGCCGAGCGCCCCCATATCATGGACAACTACCTGCTCTACTACGTCTATCACCACAACTTCCCGCTGCTGCAGAGCGGCCGCTTCCAGGCCTATCAGCTGCTGGTGATAGATTACTTCCTGCTGCGCAACTATCTGTGTCTGCTGGCCATGGACAAGGCGCTGGAAGAGCAGGACCTGGTCAACCTCTTCTACAGCTATCACACCATACGCCAGCACAACGCGAGTTTTCTCAAGACCATAGAACAAGGATTGAGTGAGTCCGGCTTTGCCTCGGATCTCAGCCTCTACGCCCTGCTGAAACCCTGAAAACAAGAAACCGCCAGGGGAGTCCCGTGGCGGTTTCTTTTTCGGGTCGGGCGCTCCGTCCCTAGGTCAGCAGTGCCACCACGTTCTGGCGCGACACATTGGCCTGGGCCAAGAGGCC
>RCUI01000594.1_pt1 | contig 11758 bp, 15 predicted proteins | sample 2166121 | NCBI WGS metagenome assembly RCUI01 (sample SAMN09932700, study PRJNA488358) | compost metagenome | feature: garden; material: soil; isolation source: compost soil in succinic acid-enriched culture | place: Germany: Experimental Botanical Garden Goettingen | collected 2016-01-27
CCTGGATGCGGCCCAACGACCTGATCTGGAACTACTGGGTCAACAACTACCTGCTGGGCAACGAGCCGCCGGTGTTCGACATCCTGTTCTGGAACAACGACACCACCCGCCTGCCGGCCGCCTTCCATGGCGACCTGATCGAAATGTTCAAAAGTAATCCACTGACCCGTGCCGATGCACTGGAAGTGTGCGGCACGCCCATTGACCTGAAGAAAGTTACCTCCGATATCTACAGCCTGGCCGGCACTACTGATCACATCACGCCTTGGCAAGCCTGCTACCGCTCAGCCCAGCTGTTTGGTGGCAATGTCGAGTTCGTGCTGTCCAACAGCGGTCATATCCAGAGCATCCTCAACCCGCCAGGCAATCCCAAAGCGCGCTACATGACCAGCAGCGAAATGCCAACCTGCACCAAGCAATGGCAGGAGAACGCCCACAAGCACACCGACTCTTGGTGGCTGCACTGGCAAAACTGGCTGACCGAGCGCTCTGGTGAACTGAAAAAAGCGCCGACACGCTTGGGCAACAAAGCCCATGCCGCGGCCGAGGCCGCGCCAGGGACCTACGTACACGAGCGCTAGTTGCAGCGAACGCCGCGGCCAGTAACGGGTCGCGGTGAATCATCCACCACAGGGTTTCGCGCATGCCGCAACCGTATATTTTCAGAACCGTCGACCTGGATGGCCAAACCATCCGCACGGCGGTTCGCCCCGGCAAGCCGCACTTGACGCCCTTGCTGATTTTCAATGGCATCGGCGCCAACCTGGAGCTGGTGTTCCCCTTCATCCAGGCCCTGGACCCGGACCTGGAAGTCATTGCTTTCGACGTGCCCGGTGTCGGTGGCTCGTCGACGCCCCGGCATCCCTACCGCTTCCCGGGCCTGGCCAAGCTCACCGCACGCATGCTCGACTACCTCGACTACGGACAGGTCAATGCCATCGGTGTGTCCTGGGGTGGGGCGCTGGCCCAGCAGTTCGCCCACGACTATCCCGAGCGCTGCAAAAAGCTGGTATTGGCAGCCACCGCCGCAGGCGCGGTGATGGTCCCGGGCAAGCCCAAGGTGTTGTGGTTGATGGCCAGCCCCAGACGCTACATTCAACCCTCGCATGTCATCCGCATCGCACCGCAGATCTATGGCGGGGCCTTTCGCCGCGACCCTGACCTGGCCACGGCACATGCCGCCAAAGTGCGCTCCTCGGGCAAACTCGGTTACTACTGGCAGCTGTTCGCCGGGCTTGGCTGGACCAGCGTTCACTGGCTGCACAAGATCCAACAACCGACCCTGGTACTGGCCGGTGACGATGATCCGTTGATTCCGTTGATCAATATGCGCCTGTTGGCCTGGCGGATTCCCAATGCCCAGCTACACATAATCGACGACGGTCATTTGTTCCTGATCACCCGGGCCGAAGCCGTCGCCCCGATCATCATGAAGTTTCTCCAGCAAGAGCGCCAACGCGCCGTCATGCACCCTCGGCCCGCCCCCAGCTAAGACGCTGCGATCAAACGCCCAAGGCCGGTGTACGGCATGAGGTTGGTGTCGCTCTTGCATTGATCTGTTTGTAGTTGGCCTGACGACGGAGTGTTGCCTGATGAAAGACAAGCTCGCAAAGGGGTCGGTACCGGTCCCCGCCTCACATATGAATGTGCAGAATGCGATCACCGGCCTGCGCGGCCGTGACCTACTTTCCACCTTACGCAATGTCAGCCGCCACAGCCTGCGTCACCCGCTTCACACCGCCAAACACATGCTCGCCCTGGGCGGCCAGTTGGGGCGCGTGCTGCTCGGTGACACCCCGCACCAGCCCCATGCCCGCGACAATCGCTTCAAGGACCCGGCGTGGAACCTCAATCCGTTTTACAGCCGCGGGCTCCAGGCTTATCTGGCGTGGCAGAAGCAAACCCGCCAATGGATCGATGAAAGCCAGCTGGAGGCCGATGACCGCGCCCGCGCGCACTTTGTCTTTGCCCTGCTCAGCGATGCCATGTCACCGAGCAATTCGCTCCTCAACCCGGCAGCCGTCAAAGAGCTGTTCAACTCCGGCGGCCTGAGCCTGGCGCGAGGCTTGAATCACCTGGTCGATGACTTGCGCCACAACGACGGCTTGCCGCGCCAGGTCAATCCCGAGGCGTTCGAGGTCGGTCGTAACCTGGCCACTACCCCAGGTGCCGTTGTCTTTCGCAACGAATTGCTGGAATTGATCCAGTACAAGCCGATGAGCGAAACCCAGTACGCCCGGCCGGTGCTGGTGGTACCGCCGCAGATCAACAAGTTCTACATCTTCGACCTGAGCCCGGCCAACAGCTTCGTTCAATACATGCTCAAAAATGGTCTGCAGACCTTCATGATCAGCTGGCGCAACCCCGACCGGCGTCATCGTGAATGGGGCCTGTCGAGTTATGTCGAAGCACTGGAAGAAGCCATGAATGTCTGCCGGGCAATCACCGGCAGCCGCGAAGTCAACCTGATGGGGGCCTGCGCCGGCGGCCTGACCATGGCCGCCTTGCAAGGCCACCTGCAGGCCAAACGACAATTGCGTCGAATCAGCAGTGCCACCTACTTGGTCAGCCTGCTCGACAGCCAGATCGATAGTCCGGCCAGCCTGTTCGCCGATGAACAGACCCTGGAGGCCGCCAAGCGTCGCTCCTATCAACAAGGCGTGCTCGACGGCCGGGAGATCGCCAAGGTCTTCGCCTGGATGCGCCCGAATGATCTGATTTGGAATTACTTCGTCAATAACTACCTGCTCGGCAAGGCACCACCGGCTTTCGATATTCTCTACTGGAACAACGACAACACCCGCCTGCCGGCTGCCCTGCACGGCGATCTGTTGGACTTCTTCAAGCACAACCCGCTGACCCATGCCGCTGGCCTTGAAGTGTGTGGTACCCCGATCGACCTGCAGAAGGTCAACGTTGACAGCTTCAGCGTGGCCGGCAGCAATGATCACATTACGCCCTGGGATGCGGTGTACCGCTCGACCCTGCTGCTGGGCGGCGACAAACGCTTCATTCTGGCTAATAGCGGCCATGTACAAAGCATCCTCAACCCACCCGGTAATCCCAAGGCGCACTACGTTGACAACCCGCGCCTGAGCAGCGACCCACGGGCCTGGTTCTACGATGCCAAACAGGTGGACGGCAGTTGGTGGCCACAGTGGCTTGATTGGATTCAGGCGCGCTCAGGTGCCCAGCGCGAAACCCTGATGGCCCTGGGTAACCAAAATTACCCTCCCATGGACCCCGCGCCCGGTACTTACGTCCAGGCGCGCTGAACAAGAAGAACGGATGAAAACCCGCGACCGAATTCTCGAGTGTGCCCTGCAGCTGTTCAACCAGCAGGGCGAACCGAATGTCTCGACCCTGGAAATCGCCAATGAAATGGGGATCAGCCCGGGCAACCTGTACTACCACTTCCACGGCAAGGAGCCGCTGGTCCTGGGCTTGTTCGAGCGCTTCGAAGACGAACTGACACCGCTGCTCGACCCGCCCCTGGAGGTGCGCCTGGATGCCGAGGACTACTGGCTGTTCCTGCACCTGATCGTCGAGCGCATGGCCCAGTACCGCTTCCTGTTCCAGGACCTGTCGAACCTGACCGGCCGCCTGCCCAAGCTGGCTCGTGGCATGCGCAACCTGCTCAACGCCCTCAAGCGCACCCTGGCTGCCCTGCTCGCCAGCCTCAAGGCCCAGGGGCAAGTGACCAGTGATACTCGGGCCCTGGGGCAACTGGTGGAGCAGATCACCCTGACGTTGCTGTTCTCCCTCGACTACCAGCGAGTGCTGGCCCGTGAGGGTGAAGTGGGGGTGGTGGTGTACCAGGTGATGATGCTGGTGGCGCCGCACCTTGAAACCGGCTCCAGGCATGCAGCGGAGCAGATTGCCTTGCGCTATCTGGACGGCTGAAAGCATCGCGGGGCAAGCCGCTCCCACAAACCGCTGTGGGAGCGGGCTTGCCCCGCGATTGAAACACCCGTGATCAGGACGGGTTGATCGGACTCACCGAAGCCGATGGCGCAGGTGCCGACGGCGCTGCCGGTGCCGAAGCAGCAGGTACAGCACTCGGTGCAGGCGCCGCACTGGCCGCCGGCGCTGCCGGCTTGGCCACTGCTGGCTTGGCCGGTGCTTTCTTCACCGCTGGCTTTTTCGCCGCGGCCGGTTTGGCTGCCGCTTTGGCTGCTGCCGGCTTGGCTGCAGGTTTGGCAGCCGGCTTGGCCGCTGCAGTCTTCGCCGCCGCAGGTTTGGCTGCGGGTTTGGCCGCCGCGGTTTTCGCCGCAGGCTTGGCTGCCGCTTTCGGCGCAGCCTTGGCCAGTGGCTTGGCCGCAGTCTTGGTGGCCGCAGGCTTGCTGGAAGCCGACTTGACCGAGGCACCGGTCAGTTTCTCGATCTGCTTGGTCAGCGTGTCGACCTGCTGGTGCAGCGCCTTGACCTCATTGCGGCTCGGCACACCCAGTCGCGAAATGGCACTGTTCAGGCGCTTGTCGAAAGCCTCTTCGAGCTCGCTCCACTTGCCCAGCGCGCGGTCTTTCACATCACCCACCCGAGAGGTGGCCGACTTGGCCGAAGCCTTGGCCGAGTCAACGGAGCCCTTGGCCTGTTTTTCAGCTTTCTCACCGTCCTTGACCAGGGACTCGAACAGCTTGTTGCCGTCCTGGTCGATCTTGGAGTAGATACCCAAACCAGCCAGCCAGATCTTGCGGGAATACTTCTCGATCCCCCCGACCCAGGAGCTGCTTTCTTTATCGCTATTCTTCTTGCCAGCCATCCCGCTCTCCTTATTGTTTACGTGCGACACGTTCAAGCAATGCCGTCAGCTCATCGAGCTTGGCAGAAAGTGCCTCCACGTCATGTTTAGACGGTATGCCGATGCGATTCAAGGCGCTGGCAACCCGTGTGTCGAAAGCCTTTTCGATTTTATCGAGTTGAACTTCGACCTTGCCCTTGACGCTGGTGATCTCGCCTTTGACCGAATCGATCTGGCTGTTGGCGGCATCAAGCTCGTGGTCGATGCGTTTCTTGCCACGTTTCTCGACGGTTTCGCCGGCCTTGACCAGCTCTTTCAGGTAGTCGGCACCTTCCTGACCGACCCGGGCATAAGCGCCCAGGCCTGCCAGCCAGATCTTGCGCGCGTAGCCGCGCACCTCACCCAGCGCGCGCTGGGTGTCGTCTTTTTTCTTCAGAATCACTTTGGCCATGCTCTGCACCTCACGCTCGAATAGATATGGAGGAACTGCCCATGGATGTTGGGCTTGAGCATAAGGTAGGGAGAAAAATTAGAATCCTCACCCTAGTAGGAGCGGATTTATCCGCGAAGGGGCGCGTAGCGGCCCTAAAAGATAGGACTGCCATGCAGTCCATCGCGGATAAATCCGCTCCTACAGAGTCACGCCAGGGCTTTGTCCAACGCCCGCTCGATCTCGCTCTTGATGGTCGTGCTCATCATCGACAGCATCATGCCCAGCTTCAGCTCGACCCTGATGGTGTCTTCACCGATCTGCACGCTGCCACTGGCGCCGCTGCGTTTGACCTCGACCCGGTCGCCATTCCAGCGGGCGCTGAGGTCGTACTCGCGGGCCAGCTTGTCGACCAGGGCCTGGGCCTTTTCCCGAGCCGCTTCGCGGCCCAGGCTGTGTTTGCGCTCAACGCTGATCTGGGTCATTCATTCAATCCTGGGTTCAAAGGCATACTCCTATTATGCCCGCGCCCCGACCTGCGACACACCCCGCCAAGACAAATCCGACCGTACGCCCTAGAATGGCCAGTAATTTTTTCCGGTGAAGCGATATGAACGATCAGCGCAAAGGCGACCACGCCGAACCCACCACCCATTTCGGCTACCAGAACGTGCCGGAAAGCCAGAAAGCAGAGAAAGTCGCTGAGGTTTTCCATTCGGTAGCCGCCAAGTACGACTTGATGAACGATGTGCTTTCCGGCGGCATGCACCGCCTGTGGAAGCGCTTCACCATCGAACTGTCCGGTGTGCGCAGCGGCAACCGGGTCCTGGATATCGCCGGCGGCACCGGTGACCTGGCGGCCAAGTTCTCGCAACTGGTTGGCCCGACCGGCCAAGTCGTACTGGCGGACATCAACGAGTCGATGCTCAAAGTCGGTCGCGACCGCCTGCTCGACCGAGGTGTGGCCGGCAACATCGAATTCGTCCAGGCCGACGCTGAAAAGCTGCCGTTCCCGGACAACCACTTCGACTGCGTGACCATCGCCTTCGGTCTGCGTAACGTCACCCACAAGGACGACGCCATCCGCTCGATGCTGCGGGTGCTCAAGCCCGGTGGCCGTCTGCTGGTGCTGGAGTTCTCCAAGCCGACCAACACCTTCATGTCCAAGGTCTACGACGCCTACTCGTTCGCCTTCATGCCGTTGGCTGGCAAGCTGATCACCAACGACTCGGAAAGCTACCGCTACCTGGCCGAATCGATCCGCATGCACCCCGACCAGGAAACCCTCAAGGCGATGATGGTCGAGGCCGGTTTCGACCGCGTCACCTACCACAACATGACCAGCGGCATCGTTGCCCTGCACCGGGGTATCAAGCCCTGATGCTCCTGGCCGGCCTCCTTGCCAGCGTCGAGCACGGCCTGAACCGTGTCCTGCGCCTGGACAGCACCGCACTGCCGCGCTTGCGCTCGCTCGATGGCAAGGTGATTGCCATCGACTGCCGCCAGCCGGCCCTGCAACTGTTCATCCTGCCCAGTGAAGAAGGGCTGATGCTCGCCTCGCATTGGGCAGTGGAGGCCGACTGCACCCTGCGCGCCCCGGCCAGCAGCCTGGTGCGCCTGGCCCTTAGCCAGGACAAGAGCGCGGTACTGCACAGCCCGCAGGTCGAGCTCGAAGGCGACAGCGCTGTGCTGCTGGACCTGGTCGCGGTGCTACAGGACCTCGAGCTTGACTGGGAATACGAAGTCTCGCGCTGGCTTGGTCCCGTGGCCACACAGTTGCTCAGCGGCCACTTGCGCAGCCGCGCCAGCTGGACTCGCCAAGGCCTGGCCAATCTCAATCAGAACCTCTCCGAGTACCTGGCCGAAGAAGCCCGCACCTTGGTTGGTCAACGCGAAGCCGAGGCCCGTTTCAGCGAACTCGACACACTCAAAGTCGATATCGAACGCCTTGAGGCGCGCATTGAGCGCCTTGCCCGATCCCTTGATACCAGCGATAACGCATGAAGCTGCTTGCCGTCCGCCGTCTGTTGCGCATCCAGAGCGTGGTCATCCGCTACCGTCTCGATGACTTGCTGTTCGAACTGCCGTTGCCCTGGTGGCTGATGGCCCTGCGGCACCTGATGCCCTGGCGCTGGTTTCCCCGCAAGACCCTGGAGCTCAGCCGCGGTGCTCGCCTGCGCCTGGCACTGCAGGACCTGGGGCCGATCTTCATCAAGTTCGGCCAATTGCTTTCGACCCGCCGCGACCTGCTGCCCGAAGACATCGCCGATGAGCTGATGCTGCTGCAGGACCGGGTGCCGCCCTTCGACCCACAAAAGGCCGTGGCCCTGATCGAAGAGCAGCTCGGCGCGAAGATCAGCGAAGTGTTCAGCCGTTTCGACGTCGAGCCACTGGCCTCGGCCTCGGTAGCCCAGGTACACGCGGCCAAGCTCAAGAGCGGCGAAGAGGTGGTGGTCAAAGTGGTGCGCCCGGGCCTCAAACCGGTCATCGCCCAAGACCTGGCCTGGCTGTTCCTGATCGCCCGCGGTGCCGAGCGCGTCTCGGCCGACGCCCGCTTGCTGCACCCGGTAGAGGTGGTCAACGACTACGAGAAAACCATCTACGACGAGCTCGACCTGCTGCGCGAGGCGGCCAACGCCAGCCAGCTCAAGCGCAACTTCGAAGGCTCGGAGATGATGTACGTGCCCCAGGTGTACTGGGACTGGTGCCGCCCCAAGGTGCTGGTGATGGAGCGCATCTACGGCATCCAGGTCACCGACCTGGCGACCCTGGCCGACCAGCGCACCGACATGAAGATGCTCGCCGAGCGTGGCGTGGAGATCTTCTTCACCCAGGTGTTCCGCGACAGCTTCTTCCATGCCGACATGCACCCGGGCAACATCTTCGTCAGCACCGTCAAACCGTGGAGCCCGCAGTACATTGCCATCGACTGCGGCATCGTCGGCAGCCTGACGCCGGAAGACCAGGACTACCTGGCGCGCAACCTGTTTGCCTTCTTCAAGCGCGACTACCGCCGCGTGGCCCAACTGCACATCGATTCGGGCTGGGTCCCGGCGCACACCAAGCTCAACGAATTCGAGGCGGCGATCCGTACCGTTTGCGAGCCGATCTTCGAAAAACCGTTAAAAGATATTTCTTTCGGCCAGGTACTGATGCGCCTGTTCCAGACCGCGCGCCGCTTCAACATGGAAGTTCAGCCTCAACTGGTGCTGCTGCAAAAGACCCTGCTCAACATCGAAGGCCTGGGTCGTCAGCTCTACCCCGAGCTGGACCTGTGGAGCACCGCCCAGCCGTTCCTGGAGCGTTGGATGCGCGAGCGGGTCAGCCCCAAGACCCTGCTGCAGAACCTGCACGGCCAGGTCGAACAGATCCCACACCTGGCCGGTATGACCCGCGACCTGCTCGAACGCATGTCACAGCCGCATTTGGCTGACCCGCCTAGCCCCTGGCAGCAGAAGGGTGATGGCTGGGCCTTACGCCTGCTCGGTGCCGGGTTGCTCGGCGGTGGAGCGACCCTGGCCGCCGGTGCGGTCAGCCTCAGCGCCCCGGCCGCCTGGCCCGCCTGGTTGATGCTGGCCGCCGGCCTTTACCTGATCGTGCGTCGATAGCCAGCCGCGTCGCTGACTGGCACACTAGCGCAAGGGGCCGGCAGAGGATCGAGCCTCTCGTTTTGGAGTCGTACATGAAAGACTGGCTGGACGAGATCAACTGGAACAGCGATGGCCTGGTACCGGCCATTGCCCAGGACCACAAGACCGGGCGCGTGCTGATGATGGCCTGGATGAACCGCGAAGCATTGAGCCTGACCGCCACCGAGCAGCGCGCCATCTACTGGTCGCGTTCCCGTGGCAAACTGTGGCGCAAGGGCGAAGAGTCCGGCCATGTGCAAAAACTGCACGAAATGCGCCTGGACTGCGACGCCGACGTGATCATCCTGATGGTCGAGCAACTGGGGCATATCGCCTGCCATACCGGTCGCGAAAGCTGCTTCTACCGCGTCTATGAAAACGGTGAGTGGAAAACCGTCGACCCGGTCCTCAAGGATCCCCATGCCATCTACAGCGCAGGACACTGACATGAGCGACACCCTGACCCGCCTGGCTGAAGTACTGGAGTCGCGCAAAGGCGCCGAACCCGACAGCTCCTACGTCGCCAGCCTGTATCACAAGGGCCTGAACAAGATTCTGGAAAAGCTCGGCGAAGAGTCGATCGAGACCATCATCGCTGCCAAGGATGCCGCCCACAGCGGAGATTACAGCGATGTCATCTACGAGACCGCCGATCTGTGGTTCCATAGCCTGGTCATGCTCGCCCAACTGGGCCAGCACCCACAGGCGGTGCTGGATGAGCTGGACCGCCGTTTCGGCCTGTCCGGGCACGCCGAGAAAGCAGCGCGTCAGCCGTCGGCCTAACTGAATTATTTCGAGGGATTGCACCATGGGTATTTTTGACTGGAAACACTGGATCGTCCTGCTGGTCGTTGTGGTACTGGTGTTCGGCACCAAGAAACTGAAGAACTTCGGTAGCGACCTGGGTGAATCGATCAAAGGCTTCAAGAAAGCCATGAACGAAGAAGAGTCCAAGCCCGACGAGCAGACCCCACCTCCAGTGCAACCCGTTCAACCGCAGGCCGCTTCGCCGTTGAACCAGCCGCACACCATCGACGGCCAGGCACACAAGGTCGAAGAACCGATCAGGAAAGATTGATCAATGTTCGGGATCAGCTTCAGCGAACTACTGCTCGTAGGCCTGGTGGCCCTGCTGGTGCTCGGCCCTGAGCGCCTACCGGGCGCTGCGCGTACAGCCGGGCTGTGGATCGGTCGTCTCAAACGCAGCTTCAATGCGATCAAGCAGGAAGTGGAGCGTGAGATCGGTGCCGATGACATTCGCCGCCAGCTGCATAACGAGCACATCCTCTCCATGGAGCAGGAAGCGCGCAAGATCCTCAACCCCAACAGCGTGACGCCTGAGCCGCCTGCAAGCCCGGTAGCCAATGGCGAAACCGCCCCGGCGCCAGCCCCGGTCAGCAGCGAAACCCCGCCGCCGGTCGTCAGCGCGCCCACCGAACCGACACAGCCCCCGCGAGCCCCATGAGCGATATTCCGGAAAACGACCAGCCGATGCCGCTGGTTTCGCACCTCACCGAGCTGCGTACACGCCTGCTGCGCTGCGTCGCGGCCATCTTCCTGATCTTCGCCGGGCTGTTCTCCTTCGCGCAGCAGATCTACACCCTGGTCTCGGCGCCCCTGCGCGAGCACCTGCCGGCCAACGCGACGATGATCGCCACCGACGTGGCCTCGCCGTTCCTGACGCCGTTCAAGCTGACCATGATCGTCTCGCTGTTCCTGGCCATTCCGCTGATTCTCCAGCAGATCTGGGGCTTCATCGCGCCGGGTCTGTACCGCCACGAAAAACGCATCGCAATTCCGCTGCTGATCTCCAGCATCATTCTGTTCTATGCCGGGATGGCCTTCGCCTACTTCCTGGTGTTCCCGCTAATCTTCGGCTTCTTCGCCAGTGCCACCCCCGAAGGGGTGTCGATGATGACGGACATTTCCAGCTACCTGGACTTCGTCATGACCTTGTTCTTCGCCTTCGGCGTGGCTTTCGAAATCCCGGTGGCCGTGGTCCTGCTGGTGTGGATCGGCGTGGTCGATGTGAAGTACCTGAAGAAAATCCGCCCTTACGTGATCATCGGCTGCTTTGTCGTCGGCATGATCCTCACGCCGCCGGACATCTTCTCGCAGACCCTGCTGGCCGTGCCGATGTGGCTGCTGTTCGAGATCGGCGTGCTGTTTGGCGGGCTGATCCGCAAGCGCAGCGAACACCATGATGACGCCGCCGACGACCACAACGACCAGCCGCCAGCGACTCAACCGTGAACCTGCTGCTCCTCGAAGAAGCCGACTTCATCGCGGCCGATCGCGTCGTTCTGGCTGATCGGCGCTTTACCCACATGCAGGAAATCCACCGCGTGGCGGTGGGCGACAGCCTGCGCGTCGGCCGCATTGGCGGGCTGATGGGTGAAGCCCGGGTGCTGCGCCTGGAAGGCCACGAGGCCGAGCTGTCGGTCAGCTTCGACCGTGAACCACCGGCCAAGCTGCCGCTGACCCTGGTACTGGCCCTGCCGCGCCCGAAGATGCTGCGCCGGGTGTTCCAGACCGTCGCCACCATGGGTGTGCCCACGGTGATCCTGGTCAACAGCTACCGGGTCGAAAAAAGTTTTTGGCAAACACCGTTTCTGGAGCCCGAAGCGATTCGCGAGCAATTGATCCTGGGCCTGGAACAGACCCGCGACACCATTCTCCCCGAGATCATCGTCGAGAAACGTTTCAAGCCGTTCGTCGAAGACCGCCTGCCGGCCATCGCCGCGGGCACCCTCGGCCTGGTCGGCCATCCTGGTCCCTACCCCCCCTGCCCGCGTGGCCTTGACGAGCCGGTGACCCTGGCCATCGGCCCGGAAGGCGGCTGGATCCCCTACGAGATCGACCTCCTGGGCAAGGCAGGCCTTGCCCCGGTGCAACTGGGCGAGCGCATCCTGCGCGTGGAGACGGCGGTTACCGCCCTGCTCGCTCGTCTGTTCTGAC
>RCUI01000596.1_pt1 | contig 11728 bp, 11 predicted proteins | sample 2166121 | NCBI WGS metagenome assembly RCUI01 (sample SAMN09932700, study PRJNA488358) | compost metagenome | feature: garden; material: soil; isolation source: compost soil in succinic acid-enriched culture | place: Germany: Experimental Botanical Garden Goettingen | collected 2016-01-27
GCGAACGGAAACGAATTGTTGTGCAGCTGTCATCGTGAAACCCCTTTCAGTGTGAGAGATGGTTGGAAAACAGGTGCATTTATAACGATAGAATGGCAGGAATTGCCCTACCACTTTCTTCAAATGAACCAGACCAATGTTCAAGCACTCACAGTTGCAGTCAGTCAAAGCCTGGATGAGCGATCCCGCCCACGGAGCATTGTCGTTGCATGTACGTATCCAGAGGGCGATTCGTCAATTGGTTCTTGATGGCGCGCTGCCGGTCGGCAAGGCGTTGCCTGCCTCACGTCCGTTGGCCCATTCCCTAGGCGTGTCACGGGATACCGTAGAGGCTGCCTACAGCCAGTTGCATGCAGAGGGCTACATCGAGCGCCGCGTGGGCAGTGGAAGTTTCGTGTCGCAACGCGCTCGGCACCTGCCATTACGAAAGCGCCAACGTGAGGCCGTCTGCGATGGCCCACCTCCGCTTAGCCGCAGGGCGATGGGCGTGCTTCAGGGCGGGGGCGTGGACAACTTTCAAGCGCCACGCCCATTCGCACCTGGGGTAGCCGAGACCCGGCGCTTTCCCCTGGCGATCTGGGAAAAGCTGGAGCGCCAAGTGTATAAGGAATATGGCACCCAGGCTCTGGAGCACAGTGCGCCCCAAGGCATGGCCTCACTGCGGATTGCAATCGCTGACTACCTCAACCTTGAGCGTGGGGCGAAGGCGTCCGCCGATCGGGTGCTGATTCTCACCAGTTCACAACAGGCGCTTGGCCTGTGTGCGCAAATACTCATGGATGCGGACGACCAGGTGCTGGTCGAAGACCCGCTATACCAAGGCACCCACAAAGCTGTCGTCGCCGCAGGCCTCAAGTGCGTTCCTGTGCCGGTGGATGATAGCGGCATGCAGGTGGAGGGTATGAGCTCGCTGGCCACTAATGCCAGGGCGGTTTTTCTTACGCCTTCCCATCAATACCCAACCGGGGCGGCGTTGTCGCTTGACAGACGGTTGCTCGCGATCGAATGGGCAAGGCAGCAGCGTGGCTGGATCATCGAGGATGACTACGACAGTGAGTTCCACTACGAAGGCAGGCCAACTGCCTGCGTGCAGGGCCTGGATCCGCATGAGCGGACACTCTACATCGGCACCTTCACCAAGTCGCTGTTCGCGGGGCTGCGTATTGGCTATCTGTTGTTGCCGCCCAATCTCGTCGCCCCGATGACCAGCGCCCGCACGCTGCAGGATGGGCATACAGCGTCCATTGCCCAACTGACACTGGCAAGGTTTATGGAAGGCGGGCACTACACGGCTCATGTGCGGAACATGAGGGCGCTGTATGCCGAGAGACGGGACGTACTAGCTGAACTTTTGCACAAGCGTCTGGGGGAGTTTCTAGCGCCGCGCATCCCTGCCGGAGGATTGCAGATGCCCTGCCATTTCGTCCAGGACCTGCCGGAAGATGCTGTGGTCACGGCGGCAAAAGCGGTTGGTATCGACCTGCTGGGGCTCGGCAGGTTGCATGCGACACCGAGGAATGATGTTGGCGTGTTGATGGGGTTCGCGGCACACACGCCTAGCGAGATGCGCGCCTCGGTGGAGAATCTGGCGAAGGTATTTGCGGGCCTGCTCAGGTAGTTTGCGGCCGGCTATAGGTAGCGAGGAGTATTAAACTCATCTCCTTGCTGCCGAGGAGAAAGTTGGAATGGAAGCAGCTCCCTGGTGGCAGAACGCCGGAGAGGTAGCGTGTACAGATCGTGAATCACGCCGTTTGTCAGCGTGTACTTCTGTAGGTCTTATGAGACAAACGTGAACAGCTGCGGGCGACTCAACGGATTGGTTTTACTGGCTTTGCCAGTGGCTACTATGATTTAGGGCGTTCAGTTCGGTCGGCAGAACGCCGCAGATCGGGTAACGATCTCGTACCAATTTTTGTACCAATCGCTGTGTTTCGGTGGGTTGTCGAGCGTGATGGAGGGTGGCGAAAGGCCCATTTTTGCTGGGTTTCGCCACATTCAGGAACTCAGCCAACCGCAAAAAACATCTCTGGAATATGGCCTAGAGTCTGTCGATTCGCCCGTGAGCCTTGGGCCATAGATGAACGAAATTTAATCTTGTGCCCTTTCGCGTACCCGGTAGCTGCCCCGCCATATGCCCAGCCGCCTGCCGCGGGCCGATTTCAGTCATAAGGTTATAAAGCGTGGGCAGCCGGCCGCTCGGGTTATGCATGGGCCGTGTGTGATGTGTCGCGAGTGATTTTTTCCAGCATGTAATCAGGGCTGTACTGATGCAGCAGTTCATTGGGTAGGGCTGTTGCGTCGGTATTTATGAAGGCATCAAGGTTGTCGGCGTTGTGCTGGTCAATGATGAATACGTTTTCCGGGCGGTAAAAGTCATGCGCCGCAATCGTAGGGTTTGACGTAATAAGTTTTTTGTTGAAAAACATCGACTCCAGTACCCGCAAGGTAATACCGGTTTGTCCGGCCTGGTTGATGTCTGCCAGTACCGTAGCGTTAATCGACTTTCTGAGGTTTTCGTCATAAGAAAGGCCTTCGTCGATATGGTATTGCGACACTGCCTGGGTTTTATCGTCCTTGACGATATGGAAATCGGCGATGCAATTTACATGGCGAAGCTTTTCCGCGATGGACTCGATAGCCGCCGTGCGGCCTTTATCGCGGCCTAAGAAGAAGCACTTCGCCGCATGGCTGGGCTCGGCTACCTGGTTATGCAAATGCTTGGCATCGTCAACCCCATAAGGGAAAAATTGATTCATGTAGTCCATGCCGAACGCTTGGCATTGCGCCGCGTCAAAGCTGTAGACCTTGTCAAAAATCCCTTCGATGCTGTGCATGAAGTCTGCGTCGACTATGTTTCTAACCAACAGTACTTTTTTGCCGTTGAAATGCTTAATCAAGGTTGGCTGAAAGCTTCGTTTGAACTGCCAATCATTGCAGATAAGGATATCGCGGGTGGTGACGTTGTGCGGCCGCCATAACTTTTTTGCCAACCACGCATTGTTGATGACGTTGGCCTTGAAGAATTTATTAATTTTTGTGATGTAGCGATTGAGGCGTTTGGTTTTTTTGGGCGTGCTGATGATCTTGGTGCTATGGCGCAGCGATAGATTTTTAATCATCGTCTGCTCATAATCTGCGATCCACCCAAGGAAAAAATATCTCAATCTCTCACTCCAATCTCAGCTGTACTTGGCTCTTACGCGCGTGTGGTGGCCAAATGCCGGTGCTCAATTCTCCCCCATGTGAGTTACGCGAGCAAACCCAAAATTACCAAGCAAACTAATTATTAGTCTGCCGATTTGATTTCAAAGGAGCGTAAATGGCCCATGTCCCTGGTAAAGACACCGTCCTGTGCATTTCACTGGCCGGCCGTCCAGGCACCTTTGGTGTACGTTTTCACAACCATTTGTACCAACAGCTGGGCCTGGATTTTTACTACAAGGCCATGACCACCCAGGACTTGCCCGCTGCGGTGGGGGGAATACGCGCGCTGGGTATCCGCGGGTGCGGGGTATCAATGCCGTACAAGGAAGCCTGCATGGCGCTGGTCGATGAGATCGACCCGTCGGCGCTAGCTATCGAGTCGATCAACACAATCGTCAATGACGAAGGGCGGCTCAAAGCTTACAACACCGACTACCTGGCGGTGCGCCAACTGCTCGAACAGCACCAGGTCGACCCTGACACCGCCTTTGCCCTGCGCGGTAGCGGCGGTATGGCCAAAGCCGTGGCCAGTGCGTTACGTGATGCCGGTTTCAGCCAGGGCATCATTGTTGCCCGTAATGAGCAGGCCGGTCGCCAATTGGCGGATGGCTGTGGCTATCGGTGGCAGGCAGACCTAGGGGACCTGTGCCCACCCATGCTGATCAACGTCACGCCGATCGGCATGGCCGGCGGGGTGGACGCTGAGCAATTAGCGTTCAGCCATGATGCAATCGCGGCAGCGCAGCGGGTATTTGATGTGGTGGCGATGCCGGCGCGCACACCGTTGATCATTGAGGCGCAGCGGCAGGGCAAGGCCGTGATCACCGGCCTGGAAGTCATTGCCTTGCAGGCGCTGGAGCAGTTTGTGTTGTACACCGGTGTACGGCCGACGGCTGAGCAGGTGGCCTTGGCGGTGGCTTATGCGCGGGTGTAAGTGCTGACGCCGCGATATTCGGCGTATAAAAAAACCGCGAATTCTCGCTCAAGAATTCACGGTAAATATTTAGCTAGAGGAGTTCAGCGCGAGGAGCTTCTCCTGAAACAGTGCCGACACTGGAGTTGCACTTCGCGCTGAGTGAAATACTAAATGATGGGTGTTTAAATATCGATGGGCTAACTGTAATTTTTTACTACGTAACAGACTTGAAGTGATAGTGTTATGTACGGTTTCAAGTTTGAAATATTGTTTCCATTAAGTAATTATGTTTGCTGTGTGGCTTGAATGTGCGACGGCGTGGGCGTCAGTAGGCAGGGGGCAGAAAGCAAAAAAACCGCGAGCACGCGTTAACATGCTCACGGTAAATGTTCTTGGGGAACAAAATTCAGCTTAGGAGAGTGCGAGGTCAATTGCCCCGTATCTATACGCATCCTGCATAGTTAAGATCGACCTCGCGCCCAGATAAATATTAATGAGTGCTCGGTAAAATAGCGACGTGGCAACTGTAAGTTTTTGCTACGTAACACGCTTGTAATAAAGTTGCAGCGTGGTAACTATTATAGCTGTGTCGCAATGGTTAACTTACCAAGTGACTAGGCTCTGTATGAAAAGTTTTGAGACGAAGGTCAGGCAAGGCGAAAACAGCCGAGGAAGCGGAGTTTACGGGTTGTAAATGAGCATTCCGAGGCTGTTTTCAACGCAGCATCATCGAGTATCAAGGCTTTTCGTACAGGGCCTAGGCTGCGCCGCCATACGTAATCGGATGGCGGCTTGGGGCTAGTCGGCCTTACTCCAGCGCCGCCAAGCGCTCTTCCAGCGCTGCAATCCGCGCCTCCAGCGCTTCGACCCGCTCCAGTGACACGGCACCCGTGCTACTGCGCTCCGGCCCTTGCTGGCGGGCAGCAAGAATGGCCTCGATCTCAGCCGGGTCACCCAGTGCATGGGTATAGCGGTCTTCACGCTGGCCGGCCTGGCGCGGTAAGTGCAGGGCAAAGCCACGGGCGATCAGGCGCTCCAACTGATGCACGACTTGCTCGGCGTCCTCGAACTCATGCATGCGGTTGCTGCGGGTCAGCAGTTCGTTGACCGTCTGCGGCCCACGCAGGAACATCAGACCGAGCAGGGTGACCTGGGCGGGCACCAGCTCCAGCGCCTTGTCCACGCGCTGCTCCCAGCGGTCGGCGCGGCTGCCCATCTGCAGGCGGGTCAGGCCCTGGCCTTCAAGAGCGCGCAAGGCTTGGCCAACCTGGCCCTGGCTGAGGTTGGTCACAGGCTCGCGGCTGGTCTTCTGGTTGCAGGCCAGAACCAGGGCATTCAAGGTCAGTGGGTAGGTTTCCGGGCTGGTGGCTTGCTTTTCAATCAACGAGCCCAGCACGCGAATTTCGCTGCTGTTGAAACGCGCTTGTGCGGGGGATTCGGTTTCAGCGGACATGGCCCTGTCTCTATGCGAAGAAAGGCCTCTAGCCTAGGTGCGTGACAGGGTAAAACACAAGCAGCCGGTGCAGGGCGCACCGGCTGCTGCTCAGGATCAGGCGCTCCGGCGTTCCTCGGCCATGCAGGCCGCGGCAGTAAACAGCACGTCGGTGGAGGAGTTCAGCGCGGTTTCCGCCGAATCCTGCAGCACACCGATGATGAAACCCACGGCAACCACCTGCATGGCGATTTCGCTGGGAATGCCGAACAGGCTGCACGCCAACGGAATCAACAGCAGCGAACCACCGGCCACACCTGAAGCACCACAGGCGCACACCGCAGCGACGACGCTGAGGAGGATGGCGGTTGGAATATCGACGGCAATGCCCAGGGTATGGACGGCGGCCAGCGTCAGCACGGTAATGGTGATCGCAGCGCCGGCCATATTGATGGTCGCACCCAGTGGAATCGATACCGAGTAGGTGTCTTCGTGCAGGCCAAGACGTTCGCTCAAGGCCAGGTTGACCGGAATGTTAGCCGCCGAGCTGCGGGTGAAGAACGCGGTGATGCCGCTCTCGCGCAGGCACAGCAGTACCAGCGGGAATGGGTTGCGGCGGATTTTCCAGAACACGATCAGCGGGTTGACCACCAGGGCGACGAACAGCATGCAGCCGATCAGTACGGCCAGCAAATGCAGGTAGCCGAGCAGGGCGTCCAGGCCGGACTGCGCCAGGGTTGAGGCCACCAGGCCGAAAATACCCAGCGGCGCAAAGCGAATCACCACCCGCACGATCAGGGTGACACCATTGGACAGGTCTTCGACCACGGTGCGAGTGGTTTGCCCAGCGTGACGAATAGCCACACCCAAGCCGATAGCCCAGGCCAGGATGCCGATGAAGTTGGCGTTCATCAACGCGCTGACCGGGTTGTCGACCACGCTCAGCAGCAGGCTTTGCAACACTTCGGCGATACCGCCTGGGGCGCTGAGGGCTACATCTGAGGTGCTCAAGGCCAGGTTCGACGGGAAGGCCATGCTGGCCACCACAGCGACCACGGCAGCGGCGAAAGTGCCGAACAGGTACAGCACCAGAATCGGCCGAATATGGGTTTCGGTCCCGTGTTTATGGTTGGCAATCGAGGCCATGACCAGGATGAACACCAGAATCGGCGCCACGGCCTTAAGGGCGGAGACGAACACCTTGCCAATAAAGCCCAGGCTCAAGGCAACCTCGGGGGCGATCAAGGCCAGGGCGATACCGGCCATAAGGCCGATCATGATCTGTACCACCAGACTGGTACGGTTCAACATCTTTAGAACAGGTGTCATGTCGGGTGTTTCTCAGTCTTGTAAAAGGGCAGCCGGCCCGTCGCGACGCCGGGAAATACGAGGGCGTCGGGCGATCAGGGCCACGAAAGGGGCGCGACTTTAGCACAGCAGGGCACGATCGGTGATTGCCCTGTGTCAGACCGAAGGACAGGCGTGTAGTATGCGCGCCCCTTGGAAACGGCCCAGCGCCGTGGATGTTTAGCGCTTTGGAGTGTAGATGTTACTGCCGATTCTGTTGCTGGCTGCGGCCGGCTTCACCGTGTTGACCACCGAGTTCGTGATTGTTGGCCTCCTGCCCGGCATCGCCCGTGACCTGGCGGTCAGCGTGCCTCAGGCCGGGCTGTTGGTGACCCTGTTTGCCTTTACCGTGGCGTGCTTCGGCCCGTTTCTCACCGCCTGGTGCGCGCGCTTTGATCGCAAGCGTCTGTTCGTCGGCATCCTGGTGTTGTTCGCCGCCTGCAATGCCTTGGCTGCTGTGGCCCCGAATATCTACGTAATGGGTGTGGCGCGGTTGCTGCCAGCGTTGGGGTTGCCGGTGTTCTGGGCGCTGGCCAGTGAAACAGCGGTGGACATTGTCGGGCCGGCCTATGCCGGGCGGGCCATTTCGAAAATCAGCTTTGGTGTGGTCTGTGCCACGGTATTTGGCATTCCGGTCGGCACGTTGGTGGGCGATGCCCTGGGCTGGCGCGCAGCCTTTGCCTTGCTGGCCGTCTTGGCGCTGGCCAAGGCGTTGTTGCTGCACCTTTATCTGCCCCGCACGCCTAGGCATAACCAGGCTACCTCGCTGCGTGGGCAGTTTGGCATCCTGCGCAGCCGTTTGCTGCAAGGCCATGTACTGCTCTCGGTGCTGGTGTTCAGCGGCATGTTCACCGTCTACACCTACCTGGCCGATATCCTCGAGCGCCTGGCCGGCTTCGACGGTGCGCGGGTCGGTTGGTACCTGATGGGCTTTGGCGCGGTGGGTCTGATCGGCAACAGCCTCGGCGGTCGCGCTGTGGACCGCCATCCACTGCTGGCCTCCGGCGGCTTTTGTGCGCTGATGCTGGTGGGCCTGATCGCCCTGGTGCCGAGCATTCATTCCACCTATGGCCTGATGGCGGCGTTGGCAATCTGGGGGGCGACTCAGGCTGCGTTGTTTCTGGTCAGCCACGTACGCTTGATCAAGGCTGCGCCCCAGGCACCGGCGTTTGCCGCGTCACTGAACATCGCCGGGGGCAACCTGGGGATTGGTCTCGGGGCGATGATTGGCGGTCGGGTGATCGACAACCTGGGCCTGGCCAGCCTCGGTTATGCCGCCGCGGTGTTGATTGGCGCCTCGGTCTTGCTGGCCTTGGGGCTGATGCGCATGGGTGACAGCCGCGCTACCAGTTAAACAGTTGGCGTCGGGCACCTTCGGTGATGGCGAGGATGCCCGGGTGCTTGACCTTGCGCTCCACCGAAATGGCATAGAACGACTCGATGACCGCGTCGGTCTGGCCGATCCGCTCAACACCATATTGTCGACAGACCTCATCGGCAATCACGCTGGGGCCGATGAAGATCCCACTGCCGGATTGGCCGAAGGCCTGCATCAGTGCACTGTCGTCGAACTCGCCGACAATCCGCGGCTGGATTTGCTGCTCGGCGAACCAGCGCAGCAGGCGGCTACGAACCACGGTTTCCTGGCCGGGAATCAACAGCGGTGCGTGTTGCAGGCAGGCAGGGAAATCCTTGCCCAAACCCGCGGCCAGGGCAGGGGTGGCGAAGAAGCTGATGCCGCATTCACCCAGGCGCTGGCTGTAGCCCTTGATATCCAGGTGGCTGGGCATCGGACTGTCGGAAATCACCAAGTCCAGGCGCTGAATCGCCAGGTCGGCCAACAAGCGCTCGAGCTTGTCTTCGCGGCAGCTCAGGCGCAGGGCGTCTTCCATGTCCATGGTAGGCGCCAACAGGCGATAGACGATGGACTTGGGCACCACATCCGCCACCCCGACTCGAAACAGAATTTGCTGCTCATCCGGGCGGGTGCGCAGCATCGCCTCAAGCTCACCGCCAATCTGGAACATCTGTTCGGCATAGGTCAGTGCCTGACGGCCGCTTTCGGTCAGCTCCAACTGCCGCCCGACCCGGCGAAACAGTTCGATGCCGTAGGTCTGTTCAAGCAGGCTGATCTGCCCGCTGATGGTTTGCGGCGTCAGGTTCAACTGCTCGCCGGCACGCACGATACTGCCGGTGCGGGCCACCACCCAGAAGTAATGTAGCTGCCGGTAATTGAGCATGGCTGTTTCTCGATTCGAAAAAACCGAAGTATAAACGGTAAAAATACGAATTTTCCTGATGTATCAAGATATTTAGAATCCCCAGCCATCACGGTGCCTTTAAGCAGGCACTGATCTATGACATGGAGATCTACCTATGCTTTACCTCAAATCCATCGGTACACCCCTGGTGTTGCTGCTGGCACTGCTGACCATGAGCGGCTGCGAGCAGGCGGAAAAATCCGCTCAGCAGATGCTCAACCAAGCAGCGGAGTCGGCCAAGCAAGCCATCGACCAAACCAACGAAGCCGCCCAGCAGGCCCTCAGCGAAGCCACCGGCTCCGAAGGCGACAAGGCTGCCAAGCCCGAAAGCGACGACAACGCTAAAGAAATCTGACCCACCCCTTACCTCGATGCAGGATTGATTCATGGAATACTTGTTGGAACTCGCTGCAAGCCCGACCGCCTGGGTAGCCCTGGCCACCCTGGTGGCCATGGAGATCGTGCTCGGCATCGATAACCTGATCTTCATCTCCATCCTGACCAACAAGTTGCCCGAGGAATTCCGCTCCAAGGCGCGTCGAATCGGTATCAGCATGGCGCTGGTAATGCGCCTGGGTCTGCTCAGCACCATTGCCTGGATCGTGCAACTGACCGAGCCGGTCATCGATGTGTTCGGCCATGCCTTCTCCTGGAAGGACATGATCCTGATTGCCGGTGGTCTGTTCCTGCTGTGGAAGGCGACCACTGAAATCCACGAGAGTGTCGACCCGCGGGCCAAGGCTGAAAGCAAGGCGTCCTCGACCATCACCCTCGGCTTTGCTGCCGCTATCGGCCAGATCCTGGTGTTGGACATCGTCTTCTCGATCGACAGCATCATCACTGCTGTGGGCATGACTGAGCACTTGCCAATCATGATCATCGCCGTGATTAGCGCTGTGGTTGTGATGTTGGTGGCCGCTGACCCGCTGGCCAAGTTCATCAACGACAACCCGACTGTGGTGATGCTGGCCCTGGGCTTCCTGATCATGATCGGCATGACCCTGATCGCTGAAGGCTTTGGCGCTCACGTACCGAAAGGTTATGTGTATGCAGCGATGGCATTCTCTACTGCGATTGAAGCGCTGAACATCATGTCGCGCCGGGCGCGCTTGAAGCGCGAAGCGGCTGAAGGCGAGGCGCAGTAGTCACTAAGGGCTTTGCCCTTGTGGAGTGGTCCCTTGTGGGAGCCAGTCTTGCTGGCGATGGGCTTGACGCGGTGTCAGTTGCCGCGCAGTGCCTGCATCGCTGGCAGGGCCAGCTCCCACAGGTTTTTTTGCAGGTCAATGTGCATTGGCATGCCGGCGGCTACGCCGGGTCGGTACAGGCTCGCTGGTGTTCTTCGGCAAGGTGTGATGCGGGTGATGGCGGCGGGCAATCCGCAGCACGCCCCACAGCATGGCGGCGGCGACGCTCAACCAGGCGCCTACCAGCATGATGATCGCCATTGTCAGGCTCATGTCTGCCTCCTCAGGTCCCTGGCCAGCCCATGATGCTTGCCATGCGGACACCCCTAGAGTCTAGCCGAAGCCATGTTGCAGGCTATTGACCGATGGTCTAGCCCCTTGGGCCGCTTTGTTCTAAGCCGCCTGCGCACTATACCCACGACGCTTGCCAGCCTATGATCGCACTCCAGGGCCGGGCGCTGTCTGCCAGGCATCAGCACAAGCGAGCGTTCATGCTGCCACTGTCTACCCGATGTTCTTCAATCGCCCCGCGGCGCCTGCTGGCCGCCTGCGCGGTGGCATTAGCCCTGGCCGGTTGTGCCAGCCAGCCTGCAGCGCCGATCAAGGGTTTGCCGCAGCGGGTCGAAATCGGCTCGGTGCCGTTCTACCGCGGCAACGCCAACCAGAGCGCGCCGATGGCCTTGGCAGCGATCCTTTCGCAACAGGGCGTGCGCATTACCCCAGGTTTGCTTGAGCAACCCCTGGGCCTGCCGCAGGGCGTGGACAAACTGCAGGATTCGATGCAAAACGTCGCCCGTCAGTACGGCATGGTGGTCTATCCACTGGAGCCGAAACTGAACGCCTTGCTGGCCCAGGTGGCCGCAGGTAATCCAGTGCTGTTGCGCTATGCCGAAGGCTCGACGTTCTTCTCTGAACCGCGCTATGCCGTGCTGGTCGGTTACGACAGCTACAAGCAGCGGGTACTGCTGCGTGCCGGTATGCACCGGCGCATGTTGATGGACTTCGATGACTTCACATCGGCATGGAATGAGCAGGGGAGTTGGGCAGTGTTGGTGCAGCCGCCGGGCCAATTGCCGGCCCAAGTTGACCGTCAGCGTTGGCTGAAGGCGGCCAATGACCTGGCCCAGGCGGGCCAGGAACAAGCGGCCCGCCAGGCCGTCAGCGCCTTGGGGCAGTGACGGCGCGGGCAGGGCAAGGGCTTAGAAGCCCAGACGGTCGCGCAGGCTGTAGTACCAGGCACCCAGGGCGCTGAACGGTACGCGCAGCAGTTGGCCACCGGGGAACGGGTAGTGCGGCAGCTCGGCGAAGGCGTCGAAACGCTCGGCCTGACCACGCAGGGCCTCGGCCAGCACCTTGCCCGCCAGGTGGGTGTAGGTGACGCCGT
>RCUI01000599.1_pt1 | contig 11700 bp, 13 predicted proteins | sample 2166121 | NCBI WGS metagenome assembly RCUI01 (sample SAMN09932700, study PRJNA488358) | compost metagenome | feature: garden; material: soil; isolation source: compost soil in succinic acid-enriched culture | place: Germany: Experimental Botanical Garden Goettingen | collected 2016-01-27
GGCAGCGGCGCCGACCCACTGCCCGGACGGAACGCCGAACAGCGCCAGAAAGCCCTAGACCAGGGCCATGATGAGCAGGCCCGCCAGGGCTTGCTGCCAGCTGGTTGGACTCAAGGTGCTTTCTCCAGGCACAAAAAAACCGCTCTAGGCGGCCTTGGGTTGACTTTGTGGGGGAAGGATCAGGCGGCGTTGCCGACGCCCTGAATACCTGCACGGATCGCGGCAATGGCCTCGTCAGCGATTACCTCGGCCTCTGCATGGCTCGACGCCTGCAGCACTTCATGCTTGCCCTTGAGGCGTGCTGCGCGGATTTTGTGCAACGCGCCTTCCCAGTCGCTGGCCTCGGCCAGAATGTCGGCGGTGGCCGATTTCGCGTCCTTACCTACGGCATCCATCCAGGCTTGCACGGTCGGCGGCACTGCCCTTTCGTAGTTCGCCGCCATGAATGCCCGAGCCTCCTGCGCGGTAAGCTGGTACTCAAGAGCACGCAACGAATCCCCTAGGACTGAGCGGCGGGCCTGATCGGCGACCTGATCAATCTGAAAGGCAGCCGACATACGGGCAGCACCGAGGGGAAGCCCGTCGAAGTCAAAACCTGCGTAGACGCTGTCGCCATAGGTGACGTTCAGGTTGGTGGTTTGCATAGCTGCTCCTTACAAAGTGCCCAGATTGGTCATTACGTTGGTGAGGATTTTCAGGTCTGTAGCAGCGGCCACGGTATTGATGTATTTGCCAGCCATATCGCTTGGGAACGTGCAATTGACCGCCTGAAAAATTACCGCGCTGGAGGCCTGGCCGACGAGCGCGCCAATAAAATCGGCGGCCTTGTTGACCTTGACGGACTGCAGGGTCACACCAATGACAGGTGGCAGCAACGAACCGGCATTGGTCTTGAACGCCGAGCAGATACGGGTGGTAACCGGCTGCGGACTCATACCGACAGGAGATGGCAAGTCCATGTCCACGCTGCGAAGCTCGATGTTGGCCGCCTGACTGTAAAAAATGAAACTGGAGAGCTGGGTACTGGGCGTGCCGGCTGCATCCGTCGAGACCTGATATTTGAACTTGATCTTTGGGGTAACCCCGCTGGAAACGGCGTAGATTCCGTAGACCACGAGGTAATTCACCGTGAGGGGAATGTTGGCCTCAATCGTGTAATCGTTCATCAGGTTGACGTTGCATTGCCCCGCGTTCGGGGTTGCTGCCATTGCCTTGTTAAGGGATTTGAACGCCGTTGTAGAAGTCTTACCATCGTTTGAGTCACTCCCTGTCACGGGGTCTACCCACCAAGTGCGGGTAGTGTCAGGCACTGCCGCAATAGCACTGGCGACAGCACTGTCTATGCTAGCTTTGCGGCCGTTGAAGTAGTCGATCAGCTTGGTGGTTTGCGTTACCAGGCTGGCAACATCAGTTTCAAGACTCATAGCGTCTTATGCTCCGTGGATGTGTTGGACAACAAGGGTTTGCAGGGCGATCAGCCCAGCCGCGTTACTGACCGCCGCACTTAGCAAGCCGTCGCGGTCTTCGTTCTGGCGCTTCTCGGCGGCTTTCATCCGCAACATCAGGTTGGCGATCTGCTCGCCAGCGATGCGCTGTCGGGCCGCCTGATCAACGATCTGGTCTTGCTGCTGCAGACCGCGCAGCTGCTCGGCGATCAACGCCGATGCCTGAGCGGCAAGCGGCGCGGCCAAGGTCAGGTTGAGCCCGCCCGGGATACTGTTGATGGTTACGCTGTCGGCCGGAAGCGCCGCCAGCGACACGTCATAGGCCAGCAGCAAGTCCGCATCGGCAGGCTTGTAGGTCAGCGCCTCAGTGGGGTGCGACCACACCGCCAACAAGGTGCCGTCACTCAGCAGAAAACCGACCTCGCGGACCCAAAAGGCGCGCTCACCATCGGCGACAGCGGTCAGGTGAATTTGCGTGCTGCTCAGCCGCTCGCCGCCGGCAATGGGGTACTTGGCGACTTGCGCCTGCAGGCTTTTCTGGTCGGTTCGCGGGGTATAGCCCGCCGTGCCCAGGACGACGTGGGTAATTTCAGCCGCCACGCCGGTGTTATCGGCCCGCCAGATCGCGGCCAGGCCGGCCTTGGTAATGACGGGTTGTAAGGGTGTACTCATAGAACAGCCTCCATCGTGCCGCGCACGACAATGCGGAGCCGTACCGCGTTAGCGATCTGCAGGCCCTGTTCAGCGTTGATCGGAATGCCCTGCGCCTCGACAGACCGTCGAACCACGCAGCGCAGGTGGGTAGCGTTGCCCAGTTGCAGGCCCTGCAGCGCCGGATCGAGCGGCACGCCCTGAGCCTCCACCGAACGGCGGTAGACGGTGCGCACCTGAGCGGCGCTGCCCAGATGCAAACCACCATCGAAGCCGGCCCCCAGACGAAAGTCATAATGGCTTCGCTCATTCTTGACGGCGTCTACCAGGGCTCGCAACCGAGCGTACAACTGCGGTGAAAGAATCGAACCCTCACCGGGTCGGTTGTTGTTGACCCACGCAGTGAGCTGGAAGGTGAAGGGCGCGGCACCGGGGATCTGGTGCCATTCCTTGTATTGAGAGTTGACCCGTACTGCCTTCAGCACCCGACGCACTGCACCGACCGTACCTTTGGTCTTGTGTACCGGGATCGCGTCACGAATCAGGGCGCGCTGCTGCTCTTCGGTTTCAGCCGCGCCCCAACCATCGACCTTCATGGCCCACGCCAACCAAGGCAGAAAGTCGGCCGGACAGCGCTCCGAGTCAGCCACACCACGGATGACCTGCGGGTCAATGCTCAGGTCGCAAGCCGCGGCCAGGGCCCTCTCCAAGTCGGTCGCATTCAGTGGCAGCAGACTCATGAGAGCACCTCAGAGGACAGCGTGACGCCATTGCAACTGGGGTAATGTCGCTGGTCGCAGACCACATCTTCTGCCGGTTGAATCAACCGGACCCGGCGTACACCGGTTACATGCAAGGCGGCATAAATTGCCGACAACGACAATTGCCCCTCCAGGCGCCGCGCGGCACTCAGCACACTGTCCAGGCTGGCCCGCGATGCGGCCTTGACCACCAACGGGTCTGGTCCGGTATCGAGCTCCAGGGTAGCAACCACATTGAACTCGACAGGCTGGGCCAACTGGACACGGGGCCGGTCCGTCAACGGCCGCACCTCCTCGGCCGACAGCACCGCCTGCACCGCTTCCACCAGTTCGATCCCCGGTACCGCGCTGGCGGGTCGTGACAACACGGCCAGCGACACGTCCCCCGGCAACGGCTTGTCCAGACCGGCTGAATAGTCGCAAACCAGTACGATCGCTCCTGCTGGCAACTGTGTCTGAATGGCCGTGCTGATCGGTACGCCCTTGAAGGTCGGTGAATCCACCGACACGCTGGCTACGTTGGCTGATGCGCTCAGGCCGTGAAACTCATAAGCGCCACGACTGCCAGCGACGGACAGCGCCTCCAACGACAACCGTGTGCGGTATCGCAATGCATCGTCGTCTTCCATGACCGCATGCACCGGTGGCAACGCGTCCGGATCAGCCGGGGTAATGGTCAGCCGTTGCACGCCGAAATCGGCGGCGCGGTTGTCCAGGTCTGCACCCTTGGCATAGGCCAGCAAGCTGGCTTTCGCCGCGTCATTGACCCGAGCCCGCCCGAGCATTTTTTGAAAAGCCGCCAACTCCAGCAACTTGACGATGGGGTCCGACTCCAGTTGAGCAGTCCACTGCTCGCCCATCTGCAGACGAAAATCGGCCAGCACATTCTGGTACAGCGTTTCAAACTCCAACGTCTCTACCACCTCTGGTGGTGGCAACAGGGACATATCAATCATGCGCTGACCTCCAGAGTCATGGGTTGCGTCAGGTAGCGTCCTGTCAGTTGCAGCGTGATCTGCCCGCCAATCACGGCGGTGACCGTCACTCGCTCAAGCGTCAGACGCGGTTCCCAACGACCCAGTGCTCGGGCAACCTCTGCCTGTACCGCACTCTTCCAGCCCTCATTCACCGGCAGATCGACAAAACGGCGCAGTTTGCTGCCGTAGTCCGGCCGCATGCGCCGGCTGCCCAGCGGCGTGGTCAGAATGTCTTCAATGGATTGGCGCAAATGCGTGGTGGCCGATATCGGCAGACCTGTCCGGCGATCCATTCCGATCATGGCGCTACTCCGTTGGCTTGAAGTGCGGATGCTCCTGTAGGTACACCAGGGCGACGTCATCGTCAGGCGATGCAGTTACCTGCCCGCTGCTGACGATCAATTGTCGGTTGTCTGGCAAGATCAGAACCCGTGATGTGTAGAGCGCATCGCGAAACACCAAGGCGTTGGCCGCAGGTGGTGAAGCAGTGTGCTTTCTCGAAGTACCCATGATGTCTCCAGGCATAAAAAAGCCCGCAGGTGGCGGGCTGGTTTCAGTGTTTGTGGTTGGCAGTATTGCCGCCGGTGTCGATGATTCTGCCGGCGCCAAAAATGTCGCCGGTGACTCGTAGGGAGCCGTTGATCTGCACCTCGCCGGTTACGGTAACTGTGGCTGCGGTTGCTTGAATGGCATCGGCGCTGATCACTGCCGAACTGCTGCCGACCCGAAGAGTGACCGTGCCGCTGGGCAGGTCGATGCTGTAGCTGCTGGACTGCCAGTCGTAGATCAGCGAACCACCATCCTCAAAGCGCCAGACCTCGACGTGGTCACGGTTGTCCGGCGGATCACCGGCGTTGCCGTACAGGCCCGGCACAAAGGTACCCTGGGCCGGCTCGCCACTGGCACTGATCAGCACGCCCTGCTCGCCGAGACTGGGGGCACGCCAGTGCCGCGCCTTGCCCGCACCCAGGCTGTGCCAGCGTAACCAGGCACTGGTCCAGCCGGCACCATCAGATACACGCACCCTGGCGGCTGCCAGGTCCACCGCCACCACGTAGCAGGGGATGACCAGGCCGGCGAGCATGCGATCATGCATGGCACTGGCATAACTCATGAGAGGTCCTCCGGCGACTGGTAATCGGCTTCATGGCCGGGGCCGGTGTCTGGGCTGAAGGCAAAAGCCACCGGGCCGGGCTCATCAGGCCAGGGCCATTGCATGGTGCCAAGGCGTAGAACCTGCTCCCACTTCACTTGCCAGGTGACTGGGGCTGGTAAGACCGGGTCGGCTACAACCGGTACCGCTTGAACGTTGTTCGCTTCTTCAACGAAGTCGACCCCCCAGAACTGCTTGCGCAAGAGCACCGCCAACTGGGTAGCCAGCGTGACAGCGCGCAGGGGCGCCTGGGTATCGCCGACATCCACAAGGATCCGTGCCTCGATGGTCGCCAGGATGCATGAGCGACCATCGCCAGGGTCGACAGCGGGCCTCAAGGCGGTAATGGAATGAAACAGCGCCGGCATGGCCGTGCTGCTATCGGCGCCCCCATAGGCATCGACCGTTGCCAGTTCTGGCATGGCTGTCTTGATGGTCGCGGTGATAGCCTGGTGCAAGGTCGTCAGTTCGCACATGATCACTCCCTCTTTTTATGACCCCGGTGGTGAATATCCGGCCGTTGCATTTCCATACCCAACCGCCTCGCCGCCCACCGCTCATAAAGGCCGATCGCCATATCAGCCCCGGCCATGGCCGTCAGGCAGCCAAAGGCACTGGCGCTCCAGATCGACATGCCGCTGGCATACAACAGCATTACCGTGGACACACCGCAGACCATGCAGGCCCCCGAGCGCAGCAGCAGGCGCCGGACCAGTGCCCAGCCACGGGCGCCCTCCTTGTCTGCACGCCACATTTCGCCGCTCAAGCCGCCCAGCAAAGCCAGGACGATCACCAGCCAGATCGGCATTTCCAGCAACGTCTGTTGCTCGTTTGTCACTGTCCTGTCTCCTTTGGTAAGTCCGCTCGGCAGATTGCCTGCGGCGTCTGTTGTAGAGCCGGTCACTCGGCATTCCAAAAAGCCCGGGGCTGCCCAGGCTTTTCAGTAATGCGTTGTTCAGTTGCCAGCCACGTCTGGTGCCCTGTGCAACTGCGCTTCAAATTGTTCCTCCGACCGCGGCCGCCTGCCCGCCGGATAACTGCTTGTGGTGCTTTACGCTGCACACCCGGGCCAGTTGCCAACCCTCTGAACAGTTCAGGCCTGTTCATCGCTGCCTTTGTCACTGCCGGTGTCGACCGGCTTGAGACAAAGATTATGCATTGATGCATATGCAGTCAATGCATTTGTGGAAATATTTATGCGCGTCGATATGCGCATATGCATTGGAGCCTTGCCTGGTAAGGGCTTACGGGTTTTCAGCAGGCGAAAAAAAACCCGCCAAGGCGGGTTTTTCACATCGCGTAGACACTTCAGCGGGCGTACATGCCCCACCAGAAGACGTGGCCGAGGATGCTGATCTGCTCTTCCTGCATCTGCTGGAAGCTGTAGTCTTCATCCGGATGCTCGTCGCGGTTGAAGCTGCGCAGGCGGATGCCGGTAGGTAGGCGATAGAGCTGCTTCACGCGCAGCTGACCATTGTGATTGATGGCATAGAGATCACCGTCGACGATGTCGCCAATGCCGCTCTTGCCGGCATTGACCCCCACCGTGGCGCCATCGCGCAGCACCGGCAGCATGCTGTTGCCACGTACGGTGACGCATTTGGCCTGGTCGAATTGCACGCCGTTGTGGCGCAGGCTGCGCTTGCCGAAGCGCAGGCTGGCCTTCTCGCTTTCCTCGATGACGAATCGTCCTGATCCTGCTGCCAATTCGACCTCGCGAAGAAACGGAATGGACACCTCGTCGTCCTCGATCGGGGTGTCGTCATCCCACAGGCTGATGTCGTGCAACTCGGCATGGCTGCGGGCTGGCACCGCCTCGCGGCTCTCGCCCAGGTCGACACGACCACGCAGTTGATCGGTACTTACCCCGAAGTACTCGGCGATTTTTGACACATGCTTATCGGACGGATCGACGATTTTCTCGCTGAGGATGCGCGACAAGGTGGATTGCGGCACGCCGGTACGCCGGTGAAGCTCCGTGGGGGAGATACCGTGGCGGTCGAGCAGTGCTCTGAGGACGGATGCTACGTTGCGTTTTTGCATAAACTGCATAATGCAGAGCGATTGGGCAAATTGCAATTGCTCCAATGCACGAAAGTGCATGGACAAAAGGTCGCGGCGCGGCCGATGGCCTCGGCATCCAGGGCAAAATCCCTGTACCATTGCCCGCTTGCCTTTGGTCTAAACGACACTGCGAGCCAAGTTTCTGTAATGAGCGATCTTTCCGCACACACCCCGATGATGCAGCAGTACTGGAAGCTGAAAAACCAGCACCCGGACCAGCTGATGTTCTACCGCATGGGCGACTTCTACGAGATCTTCTATGAAGATGCGAAGAAGGCCGCAAAACTCCTGGATATTACCCTGACTGCCCGCGGGCAGTCGGCGGGCCAGTCGATCCCCATGTGTGGTATCCCCTTCCACGCAGCCGAAGGGTACCTGGCCAAGCTGGTAAAGCTGGGCGAGTCGGTGGTGATCTGCGAGCAGATCGGCGACCCGGCCACCAGCAAAGGGCCGGTCGAGCGCCAGGTGGTGCGGATTATCACGCCGGGCACCGTCAGTGATGAAGCGCTGCTCGATGAGCGCCGCGACAACCTGATCGCTGCCGTGCTGGGAGACGAACGCCTGTTCGGCCTGGCAGTGCTGGACATCACCAGCGGCAACTTCACCGTGCTGGAGATAAAAGGCTGGGAAAACCTGCTGGCCGAGCTCGAACGTATCAATCCGGTGGAGCTGTTGATTCCGGACGACTGGCCTCAAGGCCTGCCGGCCGAGAAGCGCCGTGGCGCCCGTCGTCGCGCGCCTTGGGACTTCGACCGTGACTCGGCACGCAAGAGCCTGTGCCAGCAGTTCGCAACCCAGGACCTCAAGGGTTTTGGCTGTGAAAAGTTGACCCTGGCCATTGGCGCTGCGGGCTGCCTGCTCGGCTACGCCAAGGAAACCCAGCGCACCGCCCTGCCCCATTTGCGCAGCCTCAAGCATGAGCGCCTGGACGACACAGTGGTGCTCGACGGCGCCAGCCGTCGCAACCTGGAGCTGGACGTCAACCTGGCCGGTGGGCGCGACAATACCCTGCAGTCGGTCATCGACCGCTGCCAGACCGCCATGGGCAGCCGTTTGCTGACCCGCTGGCTGAACCGTCCGCTGCGTGACCTGAAAGTGCTTCAGGCTCGCCAGGGGTCGATTCGCTGCCTGCTCGACGGCTACCGCTTCGAGAAGCTGCAACCACAACTCAAGGAAATCGGCGACATCGAGCGGATTCTCGCCCGTATCGGCCTGCGCAATGCTCGCCCACGGGACCTGGCCCGCCTGCGAGATGCCCTCGGCGCCCTGCCTGAGTTGCAAAATGCCATGGCCGAACTTGAGGCGCCGCATCTCGCCCGCCTGGCAGCCATCGCCGGTACCTATCCGGAGCTGGCCGATCTGCTGGAAAAAGCCATCGTCGATAGTCCACCCGCGGTAATTCGTGACGGCGGCGTGCTCAAGACCGGCTACGACGGAGAGCTGGACGAGCTGCTGGCCATGAGCGAGAACGCCGGCCAGTTCCTCATCGACCTGGAAGCCCGGGAAAAAGCGCGTACCGGCCTTGCCAATCTCAAGGTCGGCTACAACCGTGTTCACGGTTATTTCATCGAACTGCCGAGCAAACAAGCCGAGCAGGCACCTGCCGACTATATCCGGCGCCAGACCCTAAAAGGCGCCGAGCGCTTTATCACTCCGGAGCTGAAAACCTTCGAAGACAAGGCACTGTCGGCCAAAAGCCGCGCCCTGGCTCGAGAGAAGATGCTCTATGACGCGCTGCTCGAAACCCTGATCAGCCATCTGGCACCGCTGCAAGACACCGCCGCCGCCCTGGCCGAACTGGATGTGCTGAGCAACCTGGCCGAACGTGCGCTGAACCTGGACCTGAACTGCCCGACCTTCGTCGACGAGCCGTGCATGCGCATCAACCAGGGTCGCCATCCTGTGGTCGAGCAAGTGCTGACCACTCCGTTTGTGGCCAACGACCTGTCGCTGGACGACAACACTCGCATGCTGGTGATCACCGGTCCGAACATGGGCGGTAAATCCACCTACATGCGTCAGACTGCCCTCATTGTCCTGATGGCACATATCGGCAGCTTCGTGCCGGCCGCCAGCTGTGAGCTGTCGCTGGTCGATCGAATCTTCACCCGAATCGGCTCCAGCGATGACCTGGCGGGCGGACGCTCGACGTTCATGGTCGAGATGAGCGAAACCGCCAACATCCTGCACAACGCCACCGACCGCAGCCTGGTGCTGATGGACGAAGTGGGCCGCGGCACCAGCACCTTCGACGGCCTGTCGCTGGCCTGGGCCGCCGCCGAGCGCCTGGCCCAGTTGCGCGCCTACACGCTGTTCGCCACGCATTACTTTGAATTGACCGTACTGCCGGAAAACGAGCCGCTGGTGGCGAACGTCCACCTGAACGCTACCGAGCACAATGAGCGGATCGTATTCCTGCACCACGTACTTCCCGGGCCTGCCAGCCAGAGCTACGGCCTGGCCGTTGCCCAGTTGGCCGGTGTGCCGACTCCGGTTATCCAGCGTGCCCGTGAGCATCTGGGGCGCCTCGAAACGGCCAGCCTACCCCATGAAACACCTGTCTTGACCAAGGGTGCGGCAGATATCCCGCACCAGAGCGACCTGTTTGCCAGCCTGCCACACCCAGCCATCGAGAAGCTCGGGAAGCTGGACCTGGACAATATGACGCCACGCCAAGCTATCGAAATGCTCTATACACTGAAGACTCTGTTATAACGCGCGCCCGCACAAGCTGATAGAATCCCGCGCGGTTTGGCGATGCTGCAGGTTACTAGCCTGGCCTGCAGCCGAACGACCAAACCGCGCGACCCTGTCTGGAAGGGTATCGCTGCCGTCGCCTGAGGAGAGAATTAGAAATGACCTTCGTCGTCACCGACAACTGCATCAAGTGCAAGTACACCGACTGCGTAGAAGTCTGTCCGGTGGACTGCTTCTACGAAGGCCCGAACTTCCTGGTCATTCACCCGGATGAGTGCATCGATTGTGCACTGTGCGAGCCTGAATGCCCCGCCCAAGCCATTTTCTCGGAAGATGAAGTGCCAAGTGGCATGGAGAACTTCATTGAGCTCAATGCCGAGCTTGCGGAAATCTGGCCGAACATCACCGAGCGCAAAGACGCTCTGCCAGATGCCGAAGAGTGGGACGGCAAGCCAGGCAAGATCGCCGATCTGGAACGCTAGGCGTTTGAAGATCAAAAAAAGGCCCCTAGGGGCCTTTTTTTCATGTTTGGGCCGGGCAAAAAAAGGGGCGGTTTGACCCGCCCACATTTTTTCCGTAGTCCCTTTGATCCCTTTCATCATCCTGATGAATCGCATCCTGCGATGTCCTGACCTTCATCCTTGAAAGCCTGTGTCAGTCCGTAGACACAGTTCAAATACTAGCGCCTGCAGCGTTACAAGCAATAGCACCCAACGCTGGCGATGTAGCTTGAACTTAGTGGCTGCATTTAAAAAATGCATTTTAAATCAATAGCTTAAATAAAAGACCACACTAAAAACGACAACCATTTACTTAAACTCACAGCAATGGCTTACATGATGCGTAAGCTAAGTCTTACACAAACAAGAACAGTACCAACGGCGTGAGGACGCTTTTATCCAGAACCGGATGTTTCCGCTGCAACAGCAGGAGAGGTTTCCCCTTCAAGCGGTGAAGTCACATACAAAAACGCCCCGACAAAGTCGAGGCGTTCTTTGCTGCAAGGCGTTGTTACTGGAACAGCGACTCGCTGGACAAACCGTTTTTCTCGAGGATCTCACGCAGGCGCTTGAGGCCCTCGACCTGGATCTGGCGAACCCGCTCACGCGTCAGGCCAATCTCCAAACCTACATCCTCCAGGGTGCTGCTCTCATGCCCCCTGAGGCCGAAGCGGCGAATCACCACTTCACGCTGCTTGTCGGTGAGCTCGCTCAACCACTGGTCGATGCTCTGGGACAGGTCATCATCCTGAAGCAGCTCGCAAGGGTCGGTTGGGCGGTCATCGGTGAGGGTATCGAGTAGCGTCTTGTCAGAATCCGGGCCCAGGGACACATCAACCGACGACACCCGCTCGTTCAGCCCAAGCATGCGCTTGACTTCACCCACTGGTTTTTCCAGCAGACTGGCAATCTCTTCCGGGGACGGTTCGTGATCGAGCTTCTGGGTGAGTTCCCGTGCGGCGCGCAGGTAGACGTTCAGTTCCTTGACCACGTGAATGGGCAAGCGAATGGTACGGGTCTGGTTCATGATCGCCCGTTCGATGGTTTGCCGAATCCACCAGGTAGCATAGGTAGAGAATCGGAAACCACGCTCAGGGTCAAACTTCTCGACCGCGCGAATCAACCCAAGGTTGCCCTCTTCGATCAGGTCCAGCAGTGAAAGCCCCCGATTCACATAGCGTCGGGCGATTTTCACTACCAGGCGCAAGTTGCTTTCGATCATCCGCTTGCGACCGGCTGGGTCGCCACTTTGCGACAGCCGTGCAAAATGGACTTCTTCCTCTGGCGAGAGAAGAGGCGAGAAACCGATTTCATTGAGGTAAAGCTGGGTTGCGTCAAGTGCCCGAGTGTAATCGATGTACTTGTGTTGCTTTAGCGAAGAGCCTTGCTTGGCCCTTGTCCGAACCGAAGATACAGCAGGTTCGTCTGACACCACATCCGTTTCCAAAACGA
>RCUI01000600.1_pt1 | contig 11696 bp, 8 predicted proteins | sample 2166121 | NCBI WGS metagenome assembly RCUI01 (sample SAMN09932700, study PRJNA488358) | compost metagenome | feature: garden; material: soil; isolation source: compost soil in succinic acid-enriched culture | place: Germany: Experimental Botanical Garden Goettingen | collected 2016-01-27
CTGCACTCCAGCCTTTGCAATAGCTATAGAGAAAAGTAAGCCTTCGAATGTTCGCTTCTAGCCGATGGTAGCTGGCGTTCAAGAATCCGTACTTCGTTGCGCTGCCTTATCCCGGTAGCAGTCCAGGAGTCCCTCGCGAGACGACAGGGACAAGGTTTCGTTCGCCTGGTAACTAAGAGTCGATGCACGCAATCCAAACTGGATAACGATTACGTCTCGTTCCTGCGCGCTCCGATTGGGGCTGCTACCGTGCAGCGTTGCGCTATGCAGTGCCAGCCCAGCGCCCGCTGGCACATCAGGACATATCGCGGTGTCGATATCCGTGCCGGTTTGTAGGTGAGAGCCAGGTACCAGCGCTGTACCGCCATTGCGGGCGGACATGGGCTGTAGCGGAATCAGCAGCCGTATGGTGCGGCCGTCATGGCTGGCGAAGTAGCGGTTGTCGGCGTCCCGGTGCCACCCTACAGCGGGGCCAATCTCGCCAGGTTTGCGGGTGAGATTGCAGAAGTGGAAAACCACTTCACCAAGGGCACATTCGAGTAGTTCGGCGACGCAGGCCCAGATGGATTGCAGAGAGAGTAGTCGCGCAAATCTAGGGTCCAGCGCAATAAGATCGCCGATGATGAAGGGCTCGTGTTTCCACCGGTCGGGATCAACATCTGGGTTGCGCTGGGGATGTTGCTGGCTAACGTCGCTGATGTTGACGCCAACAGACACCGCCGCAGGATCACCGTCCCGATAACGGCTCACCACATCACTGACGAGCGCACGGGCAAATGCCAGCTCCTTGTCGCATAGCAGTGCAGGTAATACCCCATAGCCATGGGAGGCAAACGTCACAGTCCTTGTGTCCAAGCCAAGCTCCGTCAGTCAAACAGTAGGTGTTTCAAGTAAGCGAGCCTATTACTGCGCAGACGGTGACGTCCATCGTTGTCTGCGTTTGGTCTGGCTACAAGGAGTGCGTTGGCCACGCGGGATAGTCTGAAGGATGGGCGATCCTTCTACTGATGGGCCGCATCGGCGGCCCTGAATCAACCTGCGGTCATTACTTCACTGAAGGTTGATCAGCCTGCACCGTACGCCGCAGCAACGCCGCCGTCGCCGAGCGCGCTTCCACTTCGTCCAGCAATGCCTCATTGCCTCTTTGATCCCGTCCCCGAATTAGTCACTACAACTCAACATTGTTCTTCACTTTGCATAGCGGCTTGTCATGAACTGGATAGCCTCAGTCGCGAGATGTACATAACCCACGTCCGAACATTCGTATATTCCAGTCCAAAGAGCCGCAGCTCGACAAGAACATTCAGACTGGAGAAACGACATGGCCAAAGCTGTTCGCTTTTACGAAACCGGGGGACCCGATGTGCTTCGTTATGAAGACATCGAGGTCGGTGAACCGGGGCCGGGGCAGGCTCGCGTTCGACATAGTTACATCGCAGTCAATTTCATCGACATCTATCACCGCACCGGCTATTACCCTGCACAACTGCCGGGTGGCCTGGGTTCGGACGCTGTCGGTGTCGTCGAGGCGGTGGGCCCGGGTGTAACCGATATCAGCGTCGGCGATCGGGTCGGTTATTTGATGGGGCCGCAGGGCGCCTATTCCGACGTGCGTGTGATTCCCGCCGAGGTGCTGATTCCGCTGCCTGATGGGATCTCAGATCGCACCGCGTCGACGCTCATGATGAAAGGCCTGACGGCTCAATATCTTTTCCGTCAGGTTTATCCGCTAAAGGGTGGAGAGACGATCCTGTATCACGCTGCTGCCGGTGGGGTAGGCCTGATCGCCTGTCAGTGGGCGCGGGCGCTTGGGGTCACGATGATAGGAACCGTCAGCACTGACGAAAAGGCGGAAATTGCCAAGGCTAATGGCTGCACGCATACGATCGTTACTTCCCGCGAGAACATCGCAGAGCGAGTGCGCGAACTGACAGACGGGCAGGGCGTGCCGGTCGTCTTTGACTCTATTGGTAAGGACACGCTGCAGGCATCGCTGGATAGCCTGCAAGTGCGTGGCGCGCTCGTCAGCAATGGTACGAGCTCCGGCCCCGTCAACATTGATGCGCTGACGCTTGCCCTGAAGGGATCAATATGGTTCACGCGTCCGGCGATGGTGCATTACATCCAGCCCCGTTCGCACATGCTCTCCATGGCCAAGGAACTGTTCGATTTGGTGCTTGCCGGGAAAATTTCGGGCGAGCCGAAACAGATATTTGCGCTCGCAGAGGCCGCTGAAGCGCATCGCATGCTGGAGTCGCGAAAGACGGTCGGGGCGACTGTGTTGGTTCCGTGACGTTGCAGGGCGCCGACGTACGAACTGACTCGCACTCAGATCATGCACGCGTAATTGGAGCGAAGGCGGTTTTTCTGCGCGACCGCGACAGGCCGCTAATGATCGAATTATGTCGTCACGACAGATCACGCAGCGCCTAACTCCAAATACGACTTAGGAGACTTTGCGTTATGCATATCAAGCCACAAACCTGTGCGCTGGGCGCCGAACTTGTAGGCGTGAAGCTAGTGGATGCAATTCACGATGATGGCTTGTTCGCCGAAATCCGCGCGGCAATGCTCAAGTATCGTGTTTTGTTTCTGAGGGATCAGGATATCAGCAGCGCGGAACACGTGGCGTTTGCGCGGCGATTCGGTGATCTCGAAGATCACCCGGTTGCGGGGAGTGACCCTGAGTATCAAGGCCTGGTTCGTATTTACAAGACACCAGAGCAGCAGCCGGACCGCTACGAAAATGCATGGCACTCCGATGCCACCTGGCGGGAGGCCCCCCCCTTCGGTGCAGTGTTGAGGTGTCTTGAATGCCCACCGGTTGGGGGCGATACGATGTGGGCAAACATGGCGCTGGCTTATGAAAATCTGCCGGCCTACATCAAGGAAAAGATTACCAACTTACGGGCTCGCCACAGTATCGAAGCCACTTTTGGTGCATCGATGCCGCTGGAAAAGCGTTTGGCACTCAAAGCGAAGTTCCCAGACGCAGAGCATCCGGTCGTGCGAACGCATCCAGAAACCGGAGAGAAAGTGTTGTACGTGAATGTGTTTACCACGCACTTCACCAATTTCCATACCAGCGAACATGTCCGCTATGGGCAGGACGCGAACCCCGGTGCCGGGGAATTGCTGCGCTATCTGATCAGTCAGGCATACATCCCGGAGTATCAGGTACGTTGGCGCTGGGAGCCCAACAGCGTCGCAATGTGGGACAACAGCGCAACTCAACACTATGCAGTAATGGATTATCCGGCATGCCATCGAAAGATGGACCGCGCCGGAATTATTGGCAATAAACCTTATTAAATATTTCTTCCTGTCGACTGACAAAAATACTAATCCAACAATACGTCCTCGGAGATACCTATGAATTTCATTGACGGTTCGCTATACCCCGAAAATCAGGAAAAACTGGTCATTACTGTTGCTCCTTATGGCCCTCAGTTCGAGGTCAGTGACTTCCCGGAAGACATTCCAGTCACCATGGACGAGCAAGTCCAGAAGGCTGTCGACTGCTATGAAGCCGGTGCCACTGTGCTGCACCTGCACGTACGTGAACTCGACGGAAAGGGCTCGAAACGCCTGTCCAAGTTCAACGAGCTGATTGCCGGGGTACGAGAAGCCGTCCCGGATATGATCATTCAGGTGGGAGGCTCAATTTCATTTGCGCCGGAGTCGGAAGGCGAGGTCGCCAAATGGCTGTCCGACGACACGCGACACATGTTGGCTGAGCTTACGCCGAAGCCGGATCAGGTCACCTTGGCAATCAATTCGAACCAGTTCAACATCATTGAAGCGCTGTCCGATGAAGATGTCGCTGGCACCTCGTTCGCTGATCCCGTAAAGCAGATTGCCTACCGCGAAATGACCATTCCAGCAGGACCTGGCTGGGTTGAAGAGCACGTCAAACGCCTGAGTGCGAATGGCATTCAGGTACAGTTCCAGATGGGCAACATCAACTCACTGGAAACCGTCGAGCGCATGATGCGCCGCGGTGTTTGCAACGTTCCACTGATTTTGACCTGGATACCCATCGGCGGTGGCGCTGATGCCATGACGCCTTACAACATGACGAACTTTATGCGCGCAGTGCCGGACGGTGCAGTGCTCACTTTCGAGGGCCAGATGAATAATGTGCTGCCGCTCAACATGATGGCCATCGCGATGGGTCTGCATGTGCGTTGTGGCATTGAAGATACAATCTGGACACCCGATCGCTCGCGCAAGATGAGCAGCGTGGAGCAGATTCAGCAATTGGTTCGCATCGCCAATGAGTGCGCTCGGCCTGTTGCCAATGGCAAAGAGGCGCGGGAGATTTATAAGATCGGTACGTTCTACAAGGGCGCGGACGAAACGCTCGCCGCGAACGGTTTTTCACCGAATCGAAAGCCACGCCAGTAAAGGGTCTGCTTTCGCCTAACACCTGTGCTACCAATGGCCAGTCAGGCTGGCCAAGGCGGGGGCGAAGTATGCCCCTTGCCGTCGAACCTAATAACAACAAAACGTATCGACTCAAGGATCTGCCATGGCTTTCCATCACGCCGCCGTCGGCGATTGCGCGGACGTCCCCGTCAGCGTCCCCCGTACGTTTGCCTGGGTTGTGTTCGCACTGACCTTTGGTTTGCTGATTTCCGATTACATGTCGCGCCAAGTGCTCAACGCGGTCTTCCCGCTACTCAAAGCCGAGTGGGCTTTGAGTGACGCACAGTTGGGGATGCTCAGCAGTATCGTCTCGATAATGGTTGGCGTGCTGACTATTCCCTTGTCGTTGCTGGCAGACCGCTGGGGGCGCATCAAAAGCCTGGTGTTGATGGCCATGTTCTGGAGCCTGGCAACTCTGGGGTGCGCAATAGCGGAAAACTTCAATCAGATGTTTGTCGCACGCTTTCTGGTAGGTGCGGGTGAGGCTGCTTACGGCAGTGTCGGTATTGCCGTCGTGTTATCCGTTTTCCCCAAACATATGCGCGCGGCACTTTCAGGCGCGTTCATGGCCGGCAGCATGTTCGGCTCAGTGCTGGGCATGGCGTTGGGCGGCATCATTGCTGCGCATCTGGGCTGGCGTGTTGCATTCGCCAGCATGGCAGGATTTGGCATGTGTCTGGCCTTGTTGTATCCGATCCTGGTGCGTGAGCGGCGCATTGCTGCGCAGCGTCAAAGCAGCTCGCTGGCCAAAGCCTCGACTGCATCAGCCAAGCGCCCGCTCACTACGCTGTTTGCCAGTCGCTCGGTAATATGCGCCTACATAGGCAATGGCCTTCAGCTATTCATCGTTGGCTCGGTGCTCGCCTGGTTTCCGAGCTATTTGAATCGCTACTACCACATGAGCACTGACAAGGCCGGCATGCTGTCTGCGTTGATTGTTCTGATTGGCGGTGGCGGCATGATTCTCTGCGGCATGTTGAGTGATCGCCTGTGTCGAAATGCGCCGGATCACAAAATTTCCCTGGCTATTATTTATTGCCTGATCAGCGGTGTGTTACTGGCAGCGGCTTTCCAATTACCGCCCGGTGTTGGGCAACTTACCTTGATAAGCATGGGGATGCTGGTTGCCAGTGGCACCTGTGGGCCGGCCGGTGCCATGGTAGCTAATCTGACACATCCCTCGGTGCACGCAACGGCCTTCGCGGTTTTGGCATTGGCCAACAATATTTTGGGTTTGGCGCCTGGCCCGCTGGTCACTGGCATGCTCGCCGATGCGCTGGCCTTGGACCACGCCTTCCAGCTCATCCCCTTGATGGCCATCGCATCCGCCCTGGTGTTTTGGTACGGCAAGCGCCATTACCACCGCGATATCGGGAAATTGGGAATACCAGTTGCTGCTCCCGCTATGGGGGCGCCAACCTGATGTTCATGCATTGACATCGCTACCTTTGACCTTGGTCCGAACACCTTTTTCGGCCGCATCGCTCCGGCCGAATGCCTGACCCGAGAGAGACTGATATGAACGAGAAACCTATTTTTCAGCCCGCTCCTGAGAGAATCACCAACACGCGCCTGATGGCTTTCATGAGTTTTGCGCAGTCGCGTACTGGGCGTGAATTCATCGACTATGACGCACTCTGGCGTTGGTCGGTCCAAGAAATCGAACAGTTTTGGCCGCTGGTTTGGGCGTTTTGTGGCGGCGTCGGTGAGCTGGGCGACGTGGTGCTGGAACATGCTGAACGGATGCCCGGAGCACGCTGGTTCCCGAATGCTCGATTGAACTATGCACAGTCGCTTCTGGCTTGCCGCGACGACTCTGATGCTTTGGTGTTCTGGGGCGAAGACAAAGTTCAGCGCCGACTTTCCAGAGGTGAGCTCTACGAGCAGGTTTCACGTTTTCGCCAAGGCCTGGAAGCATTGGGAATAGGCCAGGGTGATCGCGTTGCCGCTGTCATGCCAAACATGCCTGAGACCCTGGTGGCCATGTTAGCCACCACCTCGCTGGGGGCGGTCTGGTCCTCGGCTTCACCCGACTTTGGTGTTCAGGGCGTCCTTGACCGTTTCGGGCAAATCGAGCCCAAGCTACTGTTGTGTGTCGACGGCTACTGGTACAACGGCAAACGTGTCGATTGCCTGGAGAAAAACGCGCAGGTAGCGGCTCGACTGCCCAGCCTCCTGCGTACGGTGGTAGTACCTTATGTTGGCGAAATGCTGGACGTCGCCAATATTGCCGGCGGTGAGCGTTATGCTGACTTTATCGAACCCTACGACGCAGCCGAGATCGCGTTCGTTCAGGTACCTTTCGACCATCCCTTATTCATCCTGTTCTCCTCCGGAACCACCGGCGTACCCAAATGTATTGTTCATGGTCACGGCGGTTCTTTGTTGCAACACCTCAAGGAGCACCAACTACATACTGATGTGCGTCCCGGCGATCGTTTGTTCTACTTCAGTACTTGCAGCTGGATGATGTGGAACTGGTTGGTGTCCGCCCTGGCATCCGGTGCTACGGTGTTGCTCTACGACGGATCACCGTTCCTTGCCGGGCATGACGGGCGCCCTGGCAGTATTCTTTTCGATTACGTTGATGCCGAGGGGATGACCCATTTCGGCACATCGGCCAAGTTTATTGATGCGCTGCTGAAGCAGGATCTTTCGCCACGCAGTAGCCACTCTCTCGCGACCTTACGGGGCTTTTTGTCGACAGGCAGTCCATTGGCTCCGGAAGGTTTCGAGTACGTCTATCGTGAGATCAAGAGCGATCTGCATCTGTCCTCGGTCGCTGGGGGGACTGACATTCTTTCGGGTTTCGTTGTAGGCGTTCCGATACAGCCGGTATATCGGGGGGAAATCCAGCGCGCAGGATTGGGTATGGCGGTGGCTGTATTCGATGAACAAGGCGAGTCTGTCCGCGAAACTAAAGGTGAGCTGGTGTGCACACGACCGTTTCCTTGCATGCCAGTAGGCTTCTGGAATGACGCCGACGGCTCACGCTATCACGCAGCCTATTTCGCCCGCTTCCCAAACATCTGGTGCCATGGAGATTTCGCCGAGATTAATAGTCGTGGTGGATTCGTAATTTATGGACGCTCCGACGCGACGCTGAATCCCGGAGGTGTGCGCATTGGGACTGCGGAGATTTACCGCCAGGTTGAGTTATTGCCGGAAATTGTCGAGTCGTTGGTGATCGGGCAAGAATGGGCGGGCGACACTCGCGTTGTACTGTTTGTGAAGCTGCGTGATGGCCAGCGGCTTGATGAAGACTTGGTGGCTCGGGTAAAAAAGCAGGTCCGCGACAACACTACGCCGCGCCACGTCCCTGCAAAGGTCTTGCAAGTCGTGGATATTCCCCGGACCAAGAGCGGTAAGATAGTTGAGCTTGCGGTGCGTAACGTAGTGCATGGTGAGTCAGTGAAGAACGTCGAAGCACTCGCCAACCCTGAAGCACTGGCATACTTTCGCGATCGGAGCGAGTTGGCAGTCTGAGTGAAGGCGCACACGTGAACGGCTCTGTATCAAGGGGGGGCGACTGCTGAGAAGCGGCCCCACTGATTCCGATTACTCAGGGTTGTTGAACCGCTGGCGTCGCCACGTCGATGGCGTCACACCGAACTGAGCTGTAAACCAGCGGGTGAAAGAGCTGGGCGTTGAGTAACCCAGCAACCCTGCTACCTGGCTCAGAGAGTAACGTGGATTCTCCATGTAACGCTGTAGTAGATCCTGCTGTACCTGATCATGCAGTTCGGAAAAACTCACGCCACTTTCTTCCAGCCTTCGTTGCAACGTGCGCACATTCATACCGAGGGATTGGGCCACCTGCCTGATCGTGGCGCGATCCAGGGGCAGCAATAGGTAGATAGCCTGACGCACTTCATTAAGCGTCGATCCCTTGCTTGCGCCAGGCAGCGTTTCGAGAAACTCCCGAGCATAATTCGCCATCACCGGGTCCGCCGTGGGATTGGTCGCATTCAGGTCCGATACAAGGCAGACAATTCCGTTGAACTGCCCGTTGAATTCAACGTTGCAGCCAAACACACGACGGTGAACATTGAGGTCCTTCGGTGCGCCGTGAGTGAAACTGACACGCATCGGGCGCCAGCTCGTGCCGAGTAGCGCGCCACATAACCGATGCAGCACCCCAATAGCCAGCTCAATACTTTGACGCTTTGGCGTGGAGGGATCGATGATGATTTCCTCGCGAATGATCACGATCTTGCCCGTTTCGGTTATATCCATTGCCAAGGATTCATTGAGCAGATGTCGAAATTGCCCAATGGTGTTCAAGGCATCCCGCAAGGTCGGCTGATGGGTTAGCAGAAGACTGATTGCGCCAAAATTGGAAAGCTGCCGCGATTCGGCCATGCGTAGGCCAAATGTTTCACACCCGCTAGCTTTTGCGGTCGCCTCCAGCAGCATTGCTACCACTGTCATGGGGATACGTAGTTCTGGACTCTTCAACATCGATGAGTTGAGTGCGAACTCATTGAGCAACTGCTGGGGGTTAACGCCCAATTGCATGCACAGTTCCAGGTAGTTCGTCAGGGCAGCGGTACGTGCCATCAGGGCCATTGAGATTGCCTCATTATTTTTATTTTTCACCTGCCTCTACTGCGCAACGCAGGAGCGATGGTTATAGAGAAATGTTGAGCGAGAACTCAATATCGCCACATTTATAGAGGGTTGAACACGAAATGAAAACCGTGTTGCAGGCATTCTCCGGCAGCGATTTTGTCATTCTGTCCTGTCGCGCTCCAGAACGGTTCACTTTTCTTTTTCTGTCATCAAAAGACTAGCGCCTGACGCTGATTGAACAGCGCCGCGCTCAGGTAAATCCTACTTTTCCTCACCACGGTTCAAAGGGGATGCGGCTTCTGTATCGACTATCTGTCGGTGAGAGAGCTTTGAGCCAACGCCTGAGAGACAGGAGTGAAAAGTAACACCATGCTGACAACAAAAATAATCAAGTCATCGCCAGACGCTTATGCCTATCCGCTATTGATCAAGCGCTTGCTGCTGTCAGCGGCAAGGTACGAGCCGGAGCAAGAAATTGTCTATGCGGACAAAATGCGATACAGCTACCGGACGCTGTATGAGCGAATCCAGCGTTTGGCCAACGCCCTGACAGCAGCCGGCGTCAAAGCAGGTGACACCGTAGCGGTGCTGGATTGGGATAGTCATCGTTACCTGGAGTGCTTTTTTGCTGTACCGATGATTGGTGCGGTTTTACACACCGTGAACATACGCCTTTCCGCAGACCAGGTACGCTACACCATGAACCACGCCGAGGATGATCTGGTGTTGGTCCATGACGACTTTCTCCCCTTGATTGAACAGATTCATGAGGAGCTATTGACCGTTAAAGGCTACATTCAGCTCACCGACGACGAAGCAGTCGCAACTACCTTGCCGGTGCTGGGGGAGTATGAGCATTTGCTGTCCAGGACCAGTGACCATTATGAGTTTCCTGATTTTGATGAAAACTCAGTGGCGACTCTTTTCTACACGACAGGCACCACTGGGAGTCCTAAAGGTGTGTACTTCTCGCACCGCCAATTGGTGCTACACACTTTGAATGCCGTTGGCACGTTGAGTGCCTTTCAAGGTCAGCCGCTACTGCGGTCCAATGACGTCTACATGCCCATAACCCCCATGTTTCACGTACATGCCTGGGGCGTGCCCTATGTGGCCACCCTGATGGGGGTCAAACAGGTTTACCCCGGTCGCTACGAGCCTAATCGCCTAGTCAGACTTTTTCGTGATGAGAAGGTCACATTTTCCCATTGTGTGCCAACCATCCTGCAAATGATTATTGGATGCGAAGAGGCACTCCAGACCGACTTCTCGGGCTGGAAAATGCTGTTGGGTGGCAGCTCCCTGACGATGGGAATCGCGCAGCAGGCGAACAACCTTGGCATTCACGTCCATAGCGCTTATGGGATGTCTGAAACCTGTCCGTTGCTTTGCACAACGTACCTGCATGCGCGGGATCTTGAACAATCAGCACAAGCTCAGCTCGCCGATCGTATTAAGACGGGGACGCCTATTCCGATGGTGGATCTGAAAATCGTCGATGCTGGCGGTAAAGACGTTCCTCATGATGGTGAATCGCTGGGCGAAATCGTGGTGCGCACGCCATGGTTGACGCAGGGTTACTTCAAGGACGAGGAAATGGGCGCAGCGCTATGGCATAACGGATGGTTGCACACAGGTGACATGGCTTCGATTGATTCCTGTGGGGTGGTGGAAATCAAGGATCGAATCAAAGATGTGATCAAAACGGGGGGGGAGTGGATAAGTTCGCTGGAACTGGAGAGCCTGATCAGCGAGCACTCTGCAGTCAGTGCGGTAGCCGTAGTCGGCATCGCCGACGAGCAATGGGGAGAGCGTCCCATGGCTTTGGTTGTATGCGTACCTGGCAAGCACCTCGATCAAGCGCTCCTTGAAGTCCATCTACAGCAGTTTGTAGCGTCCGGTCGAATCAACAAGTGGGCCATTCCTAGGCAGTTCAAGTTTGTCACAGAGATTCCAAAAACCAGCGTTGGCAAGATCAATAAAAAACTGATCCGAGAATGTGAATCCAACTAATGTTCCGCGTTACACATACCGTCTCATGGTTGGGAACCGCGAGGTGGACTGCATACCAGAGTCTGGGGAACGCTCTGGAGGAGCTGGTTTGAACGTTGTATGAGGGCACAGAACTGTTCTGGAGCGTACCTGTACCTCACGAATGACAGAAAGTGGCCGATAGCTGGCGTTCAACAATCCGCACTTCGTTGCGCTGCCTTACGGCTCACCACATCACTGACGAGCGCACGGGCAAATGCCAGTTCCTTGTCGCATAGCAGTGCAGGTAACAGTCTGAAGGATGGGCGATCCTTCTACTGATGGGCCGCATCGGCGGCCCTGAATCAACCTGCGGTCATTACTTCACTGAAGGTTGATCAGCCTGCACCGTACGCCGCAGCAACGCCGCCGTCGCCGAGCGCGCTTCCACTTCGTCCAGCAATGCCTCGATCAGCGCCAGGCTCATTTCCAGCGTGTGCTGCGAAGCCCAGAGCAGATTGCGTACCTCCGGCTCGACCAGTTCACAGGCCTGGGCGTTGGCTTGGTAAGCGCTTTTGATCAGGATGGAGGCGTGGATCAGGGCGTCTTCAGAGGAGACACCGGCACGTACCGCGAACAGAGGTTCATGGCTGCCGTTGCAGGAGCCGAAGGTGGTGCTGGTTTGGGTGGTGAGGGGTGGGTCGGGGACTATTTTTGTCATTGTG
>RCUI01000603.1_pt1 | contig 11674 bp, 5 predicted proteins | sample 2166121 | NCBI WGS metagenome assembly RCUI01 (sample SAMN09932700, study PRJNA488358) | compost metagenome | feature: garden; material: soil; isolation source: compost soil in succinic acid-enriched culture | place: Germany: Experimental Botanical Garden Goettingen | collected 2016-01-27
ATCGTCAATGCCAAGGGTCTAGCCTCTTCAATCTGTAAAAATGCGCCCTGGCCCCTTGGGGCGAGCGGCAACGAAAGAGCGGGATTATAGCGCATTCACCTGCGAGGCGGCACCGGGTGGGTGGAGGGGTATCGCACGATTTATTGGGAAGTCATGCAGAGCTGCGGCAAGGCCAACAGCCGGACTGACACTACAGCGGCAACGGCATTATTAAAGAAGAGCCCTACAGCCTTGCGAGAAGTTTCCACGTATACGTAAAAGGGCGATAGGAATTAGATAGCCAATGCAACTCTGACTATCACCGCAAGGACACACTTATGCAAATCCAATTGCCACCGACCATCGTTTATCCAGATGATTATGGAACACCGTCTTCGAGTGGTGGGCAGGCCGTGCCTGGGCATCCACTTGTTATAGCCAGGATATGGAAACAGCGAGATGAAGCCTACCTATCAGGCAACTGGTGGGCGATGTTCTGCCTGGATATAAAAAGAGCTCAATACAACAGACCACCATATTCGCTAGGACTAATGTCTGTAGACCTCTTGTGCGCTCACCATGCCGACCAGCTCAAGGCGACAACACCGGGAATATCCAACAGCGCAGCCTGGCAAAAAGGACGCAGCAAGGCCACCACCTACGGGGCTGACAAGTCCAAAACCCTAACCACTGAAACCTAGCTTTCTGGCGATATTTTCACTCCGCTCAAAGCATTCGCACACTTCATCTACGGAAAAGGCGCCACCGCCACAGTACCACTTGAAAAAACCAGACTATCGCCTTCACCACAGAAAATCCCTGAACTTCAAAAAATGATCGACTCTGCTGCCATAGGAAAAACCGAAATCGACATAAGGGTAAATTACGATACCTTTCAGGACTCCTTCAACACCGGCGCATATCTAGGAAATATCACACTACGTATCATCGGAACAATTGAACGCAACAAAGAAGGAAAAGTCACTTTTTCAGGCCAAGCTAGAGCATACAATGATATTTACGATGGCAACGCCAGCACTCACCGACAAATCTGGGCTGAAACTCTCACAACCGCCCTGCGCCTTGTTGGTGAAAAGAACAAGGCGACCCACTATGAAATCGAGCTACTAGGATCGATACCCATCACCTATTCGAATTGAATTTTGCGTGAGCGATAGGCATAGAGAAGACATGAAAACATTTGTAAAAATCATCTCAGCCCCTACGATTTTTTCTATTGCATGGCTATGCTTGATCACCCTCGCTGGCAGCACCCCTCCCAACCCTGACGACCCTCAGGACACGTACGGCCTACCGATCATCCTGCTATATGCGCTACTGATTTTTTGTCTAGGGGTTGCAGCGATAGCCGTAGCCCTGATCGGAAATGTGGTCACTCTGAAATTCGCACCATCCAACAAGAAATGGGTGAGGTACTGCTTCAGCTTGATCGCGAACACTCCCTTGTTGCTATTGGCGCTTTTTTCCGCAGCCGTTACGTTTGGATGCGTAAACCCTTCAGCGCTTTCGATGCTGACGATTGCGCTATTTCTGGCGAGTGCAGCCACATCCATGGTAACAACGAAAAGATCGGCAAACCGATTCGGCCATCCGACATGAAGCTACTCCGCAATCAACCAATCCATCCGCCAGCTACCCTGCGTCTGCGCCAACACCTGGCTCAGCCACGGCAGTAACTCACGCAGTTCTTCTTCCAGGCCCCAAGGCGGGTTGGCGATGGCCAGACCGGAGCCATTGAGCCCCTGCGGACTATCCTGGGGATGCACATACAGCTCGACCCGCAGCAGCTTCGGCGCACCGGTGCTGGTCAGGTCTTGATAGAAGCGCACCAGTTGACGCTGATCCTTGATCGGGTACCAAATCGCCGCGACGGTCTGGCGCATGCGACTGATTGCCTCTTTCAAAGCCACGGTGCAACGCTTGAGCTCGTCAGCCTGCTCGAATGGCGGGTCGATCAGCATCACCGCACGCTTTTCCTGCACCGGCAACAAGGCCCGCGGCACATGCCAGCCCTCACCCAGGTGCACGGCAACGCGCGGATCCTTCTTCATGTTGTCCTTGAGCATGCGCCCGTCTTCGGGGTGCTTTTCGTTGAGCAACACGCGATCCTGCTGACGCGCCAGGCGCCGCGCAAGCTCGGGCGAACCCGGGTAATAGCGCAGCTCACCATCAGGGTTCATTTTGCGCAGGATGCGCAGGTAGTCAGCGGTAACCTCCGGCAGATCGTCACGCCCCCAAAGCCGCCCGACGCCTTCAATCCACTCGCCGGTCCGCGTTGCCTGGTCGCCCTGCAGGTCGTACAGACCGAGGCCGGCATGGGTATCGAGGTAAGCGAACGGTTGTTCCTTACGCGTCATCAGCGCAATAAGGCGGGTCAACACGAGGTGTTTGAAGACGTCGGCGTGGTTGCCGGCGTGAAAGGCGTGACGATAGTTCATGGCAACTCCTGCAAGACCGTGCAGTTTACCTTGTCATGCCGACGGCGTCAGGCGCCGGCTGCCAAAACCACAACGGCCCGGACTCTTGCGAGGCCGGGCCGTTGTCAGACAGCAATCTAACCGCGATTACTTGCCGGCGTGGTACGCCGCATCTGCAGTTTCGAAACGCGCGACCATCGCCTTGCTCGGGCTACCGAGCTTGCTGAATACGAAGATTGCCAGGCTGGCCAGAATGAAGCCCGGAATGATTTCGTACAGACCCATGGTGTCGAATTTCTTCCACAGGATAACGGTCACGGCACCGACGATGATGCCAGCCAGCGCACCATTGCGGGTCATGCCTTTCCACAGTACCGAGATCAGCACCACCGGACCGAAGGCGGCACCGAAGCCGGCCCAGGCGTAGGCAACCAGGCCCAGAACACGGTTCTCAGGGTTGGCAGCCAGGGCGATGGCGATCAGCGCAACGGCCAGCACCATCAGACGACCGACCCACACCAGCTCGACCTGCGATGCATTCTTGCGCAGGAAGGTTTTGTAGAAGTCTTCGGTCAGGGCGCTGGAGCACACCAGCAGCTGGCAGCTCAGGGTACTCATGACCGCCGCGAGAATAGCCGACAGCAGCACACCGGCGATCCATGGGTTGAAGAGGATCTTGGCCAGTTCGATGAACACACGCTCATGGTTCTCGGTGACCGGACCTGCAACTTCAGGGTGAGCCGAGAAGTAGGCGATACCGAAGAAGCCCACAGCACAGGTACCGACCAGGCAGAGGATCATCCAGGTCATGGAGATACGGCGGGCCTTGGCGATCGACTTGACCGAATCGGCAGCCATGAAACGCGCCAGGATGTGCGGCTGACCGAAGTAGCCCAGCCCCCAACCCATCAGCGAGATAATGCCGATGAAGGTGGTGCCCTTGAGCATGTCGAAGTTCCCTGCGTCCTTCAGCTCAATGGCAGCAAACGTTGTATCAAGGCCGCCAGTGGCGATCAGCACGATTACTGGGGTCAGAATCAGGGCAAAGATCATCAGGGTCGCTTGAACAGTATCGGTCCAGCTCACAGCCAGGAAGCCACCTACGAAGGTGTAGGCAATGGTTGCCGCCGCACCGGCCCACAGGGCGGTTTCGTAGGACATGCCGAAGGTACTTTCAAACAGACGGGCACCGGCAACAATGCCGGAGGCGCAATAAATGGTGAAGAACACCAAGATCACAACGGCGGAGATAATCCGCAGCAGCCCGCTTTGGTCTTCGAAGCGGCTGGAGAAGTAATCAGGCAAGGTCAAGGCATCGCCGTTGTGCTCAGTCTGCACACGCAGACGGCCGGCAACGAACAGCCAGTTCAGGTAGGCACCGACGATCAGGCCGATGGCGATCCAGCTTTCCGACAGACCCGACATGTAGATGGCGCCCGGCAGGCCCATCAGCAGCCAGCCGCTCATGTCCGAGGCACCGGCCGAAAGCGCGGTCACGACGCTGCCGAGACTGCGGCCACCAAGAATGTAGTCGGAGAGGTTGTTGGTGGAGCGATAGGCCATCAGGCCGATCAGCACCATTGCCGCGATATAGATCACGAACGTGATCAAGGTTGGATTGCTTACACTCATTGTTGCGCCCTGGCGTTTGTTTTTATGTAGCGACAGCCTCAAGAGAGGTTGCACCCAGGCCGCGAATCCTATGCAACAACGCAAAGATGGTGCAACCTGTTTTTACAATCCAGTTGCACCTCGTCGGATTTCTTGCGCCGCAGTGGCTTTTTGCTCCTTTTCGGAGCAAAAACCTCAGCATGCAGAAGAAAATGCACCATAAACAGCCATTTTCCCCGTGGGGTTTTACCCAACGGACGAGCTGCACTCTTTTCCTACTTATTTTGGGTTGCACTAGGTTGCACCCGAAATCGCGCACAGCTAATCTTGGCGCCAGCTTAAGCCACAGCCTGTGGCAATAATGAGGATAAGAAATGGCGACGACCACCCTTGGGGTCAAACTCGACGACCCTACCCGTGAGCGACTCAAAGCAGCTGCGACGTCCATCGACCGCACGCCGCACTGGTTGATCAAGCAAGCGATCTTCAATTACCTGGAGAAGCTCGAGGGTGGCGCCACCCTGACCGAACTCAGCGGTCAGACCAACCATAACGGCGACGATGCCGGCGAAATCCAGAGTGACCACGCCCACCAGTGCTTCCTCGAGTTTGCCGAAAGCATCCTGCCGCAGTCGGTACTGCGCTCGGCGATCACCGCCGCGTACCGCCGTCCTGAGCCAGAAGTTGTACCTATGCTGCTGGAGCAGGCACGCTTGCCTGCCGCCATGGCCGAGGCCACCAACAAGCTGGCCGCCGGCATTGCCGAAAAGCTGCGCAACCAGAAGAGCGCTGGCGGCCGCGCCGGTATCGTTCAGGGCCTGCTGCAGGAGTTCTCCCTGTCGTCCCAGGAAGGCGTGGCACTGATGTGCCTGGCCGAAGCGCTGCTGCGCATTCCTGACAAAGGCACCCGTGATGCGCTGATCCGCGACAAGATCAGTACCGGCAACTGGCAGCCGCACCTGGGCAACAGCCCGTCGCTGTTCGTCAACGCTGCCACCTGGGGCCTGCTGCTGACCGGCAAGCTGGTCTCGACCCACAACGAATCCGGCCTGACCTCCTCGCTCAGCCGCATCATCGGCAAGAGCGGCGAGCCGATGATCCGCAAGGGCGTCGACATGGCCATGCGCCTGATGGGCGAGCAGTTCGTCACCGGCGAAACCATCGCCGAAGCCCTGGCCAACGCCAGCAAGTTCGAAGCCAAGGGCTTCCGCTACTCCTACGACATGCTCGGCGAAGCCGCACTGACCGAGCACGACGCGCAGAAATACCTGGCCTCCTACGAGCAGGCGATCCACTCGATCGGCAAAGCCTCGCACGGCCGTGGCATCTATGAAGGCCCGGGCATCTCGATCAAGCTCTCGGCCCTGCACCCGCGCTACAGCCGTGCCCAGTACGAGCGCGTGATGGAAGAGCTGTACCCGCGCCTGCTGTCGCTGACCCTGCTGGCCAAGCAATACGACATCGGCCTGAACATCGACGCCGAAGAGGCCGACCGCCTCGAGCTGTCGCTGGACCTGCTTGAGCGCCTGTGCTTCGAACCACAACTGACCGGCTGGAACGGCATCGGTTTCGTGATTCAGGCTTACCAGAAGCGCTGCCCGTACGTAATCGACTACGTCATCGATCTGGCCCGCCGCAGCCGCCATCGCCTGATGATCCGTCTGGTAAAAGGCGCCTACTGGGACAGCGAGATCAAGCGCGCCCAGGTCGAAGGTCTGGAAGGCTATCCGGTTTATACCCGCAAGGTGTACACCGACGTGTCCTACATCGCTTGCGCCCGCAAGTTGCTGTCGGTGCCGGAAGTCATCTACCCGCAATTCGCCACCCACAACGCTCACACCCTGTCGGCCATTTACCATATCGCCGGTCAGAACTACTACCCAGGCCAGTACGAGTTCCAGTGCCTGCATGGTATGGGTGAGCCACTGTACGAACAGGTTGTCGGCAAGGTTGCCGATGGCAAGCTGAACCGTCCGTGCCGCGTGTACGCACCCGTCGGCACCCACGAAACGCTGCTGGCCTACCTGGTTCGCCGCCTGCTGGAAAACGGCGCCAACACCTCGTTCGTCAACCGCATCGCCGACCAGTCGATCTCGATCCAGGAACTCGTTGCTGACCCGGTTGCGACCATCGAGCAAATGGCTACCCAGGAAGGCAATTTCGGCCTGCCGCACCCGCGCATCCCACTGCCGCGCGACCTGTACGGTACCGAGCGGGCCAACTCCGCGGGTATCGACATGGCCAACGAACACCGCCTGGCGTCGCTGTCCTGCGCCCTGCTAGCCACTGCCCATAACGACTGGAAAGCCGCGCCGATGCTCGGTTGCGCTTCCAGCAATGAAGTAGCAGCGCCGGTACTCAACCCGTCCGATCACCGTGACGTGGTCGGCCATGTACAAGAAGCTACCGTTGCCGACGTCGACAACGCTATCCAGTGCGCCCTCAACGCAGCACCGATCTGGCAGGCCACCCCGCCCGCCGAGCGTGCAGCCATCCTCGAGCGCGCCGCAGACCTGATGGAAGCCGAGATCCAGCCGCTGATGGGTCTGCTCGCCCGTGAAGCTGGCAAGACCTTTGCCAACGCCATCGCCGAAGTTCGTGAGGCAGTCGACTTCCTGCGCTACTACGCCGTACAAGCACGCAACGATTTCAGCAACGATGCCCACCGCCCATTGGGCCCAGTGGTCTGCATCAGCCCGTGGAACTTCCCGCTGGCAATCTTCAGCGGTCAGGTTGCGGCTGCTTTGGCTGCCGGTAACCCAGTGCTGGCCAAGCCTGCCGAGCAAACCCCGCTGGTCGCCGCCCAGGCCGTGCGCCTGCTGCTGGAAGCCGGTATCCCGGAAGGCGTAGTGCAACTGCTACCGGGCCGCGGTGAGACGGTCGGCGCTCGTCTGGTCGGTGACGACCGGGTCAAAGGCGTGATGTTCACCGGCTCCACTGAAGTCGCTCGCCTGCTGCAACGCAACATCGCCGGTCGCCTGGATGCCCAGGGCCGCCCGATCCCGCTGATCGCCGAAACCGGCGGCCAGAACGCGATGATCGTCGACTCCTCGGCGCTCACCGAACAAGTGGTCATCGACGTTGTGTCCTCGGCCTTTGACAGCGCCGGTCAACGCTGCTCGGCACTGCGCGTACTGTGCCTGCAAGAAGACTCCGCCGACCGCGTGATCGAAATGCTCAAGGGCGCCATGGCTGAAAGCCGCCTGGGTAACCCAGAGCGCCTGTCCGTGGACATCGGCCCAGTGATCGACGCCGAAGCCAAGGCGGGTATCGAGAAGCACATCCAGGGCATGCGCGATAAAGGTCGCTCGGTCTACCAGATGGCCATTGCCGAAGGTGAAGAGCTCAAGCGTGGCACCTTCGTCATGCCGACCCTGATCGAGCTGGAAAGCTTCGACGAGCTGCAACGCGAGATCTTCGGCCCGGTCCTGCACGTGGTGCGCTACAACCGCAAGAACCTCGACCAGCTGATCGAGCAGATCAACGCTTCCGGTTACGGCCTGACCCTGGGTGTACACACCCGGATCGACGAAACCATCGCCAAGGTCATCGACAACGTCAACGCCGGTAACGTCTACGTCAACCGCAACATCGTCGGTGCCGTGGTCGGCGTCCAGCCGTTCGGTGGTGAAGGCCTGTCCGGTACTGGCCCGAAAGCCGGTGGCCCGCTGTACCTGTACCGCCTGCTATCGACCCGTCCAGCCGATGCCATTGAGCAATCGTTCCAGCGCACTGACGGTGACAACGCTCCGGACACCCGTCTGCGCGAAGAGCTGAGCAAGCCACTGCAAGCATTCAAGGCCTGGGCTGCGAGCAACAAGCTGAACGATCTGGTCAGCCTGTGCGAACAGTTCGCCCAACAGTCGCAAAGCGGTATCAGCCGCCTGCTGGTCGGCCCGACCGGTGAGCGCAACAGCTACACCATCCTGCCGCGTGAGCACGTGCTGTGCCTGGCCGAGGTCGAAGCTGACCTGCTGACCCAACTGGCTGCGGTACTGGCCGTGGGCAGCTCGGCAGTATGGCCGGAAGGCGAATTGAGCAAGACCCTGCGCAACCGTCTGCCAAAAGAAGTACAGGCACGCATCAAGCTGGTCGGTGACTGGACCCAGGATGAGGTGGTGTTCGACGCCGTTCTGCATCATGGCCACTCCGACCAACTGCGCGCTGTCTGTGAGCAGGTGGCCAAACGCGCCGGCGCCATCGTTGGCGTCCACGGCCTGTCGTCGGGTGAAACCTCAATCGCCCTGGAGCGCTTGGTTATCGAGCGTGCGTTGAGCGTCAACACTGCTGCTGCCGGTGGTAACGCAAGCTTGATGACAATCGGCTGATAGACCAGGCAACCCCATCGCCGGCAAGGCCGACTCCCACAGGAATCAAGACAGTCTTGATTAGTGTGGGAGCCGGCCTTGCCGACGAAGAGGTCCTGGCAGTCAGCGCAGTCGGCATATCACCCCCATCTATGGTGCTAGGCACCCTCCCTTCCCCCTCCTAGACTCGACGCATCCCCAGACAGGAATGCCGTCATGTCCGAGACCCTGCTCAGCGCCCGCAACCTGGCCTTCGAACTCTATGAAGTGCTCGACGCCGAGTCCCTTACCCAACGCCCTCGCTTCGCCGAACACACCCGTGAGACCTTCGATGCCGCGCTGAACACTGCGCGCACGATTGCCGAAAAGTATTTCGCGCCGCACAACCGCAAGGGCGACGAACAGGAACCGCGCTATGAAAATGGCGAAGCGGTGTTAATCCCCGAGGTCAAACCCGCCGTCGATGCCTTTCTAGAGGCCGGCTTTCTCAACGCCAGCCGCGACTTCGAAGCTGGCGGCATGCAATTGCCGACCCTGCTTTCGCAAGCATGCTTTGCTCACTTCCAGGCCGCCAACGCCGGGACTACCGCCTACCCGTTCCTGACCATGGGCGCGGCCAACCTGATCGAGAGCTTCGGCACTGACGAGCAGAAGCGCCTGTTTCTGCAGCCGATGATCGAAGGCCGCTTCTTCGGCACCATGGCCCTGACCGAGCCCCATGCTGGCTCGTCGCTGGCCGACATTCGCACCCGCGCCGAGCCCACCGGTGATGGTAGCTATCGCCTGCGTGGCAACAAGATCTTCATTTCCGGTGGCGACCACCCACTGTCAGAAAATATCGTGCATATGGTCTTGGCCAAGCTGCCTGATGCGCCAGCTGGGGTGAAAGGCATTTCGCTGTTTATCGTGCCCAAGTACCTGGTCAATGCCGATGGCAGCCTGGGCCCACGCAACGACGTGTTGCTGGCCGGGCTGTTCCACAAGATGGGCTGGCGCGGCACCACCTCCACAGCGCTGAACTTCGGCGACAACGGGCAATGTGTCGGTTATCTGGTGGGCAAGCCGCATCAGGGTCTGGCCTGCATGTTCCAGATGATGAATGAGGCGCGCATCGGCGTCGGCATGGGTGCGGTGATGCTCGGCTATGCCGGTTATCTGTACTCACTTGAGTATGCGCGCCAGCGACCACAAGGGCGCCTGCCGGATAACAAGGATCCGGCCACCGCAGCTGTGCCAATCATCAGCCACACCGATGTAAAGCGCATGCTGCTGACCCAGAAAGCCTATGTCGAAGGCGCCTTCGACCTAGGCTTGTATGCAGCACGGTTGTTCGATGACAGCCAAAGTGGCGAAACCGAGGCTCACCGCCAGCAGGCACATGAGCTGCTCGACCTGCTCACCCCAATCGTCAAATCCTGGCCTTCGGAGTTCTGCCTCAAGGCCAACGAGCTGGCCATCCAGATTCTCGGTGGTCACGGCTACACGCGCGAGTACCCGGTCGAGCAGTACTACCGCGACAACCGCTTGAACCCAATCCACGAAGGCACCCACGGCATCCAGTCGCTCGACCTACTGGGTCGCAAGCTGGCGCAGAACGGCGGCGCCGGGCTCAAACAATTGGTACGTCTGATCGCAGGCACCTGCGAGCGCGCCAGTGGCTACCCCAACCTTGATCATTTGCGCATGCCACTTGAGCAATTGCAGGTGCGCCTGCAGAGCGTAACCCTTAGCCTGCTCGGCGATCTGGCCCAAGGTCAGGTCAGCATCGCTCTGGCCAACTCAGCGCTGTACCTCAAGGCCTTCGGTCACTGCGTCATCGGCTGGCGCTGGCTGGAACAGGCGATTCATGCTGAACAGGGCCTGGCCCGGGGTATTCCCGCCGACCACGACTTCTACCAAGGCAAGTTGCAGGCGGCACGTTATTTCCTGACCTGGGAAGTGCCGGGCTGCCATAATGAGCTGGCCTTGCTCGAGGCCCGTGACGACACCTGCCTGAGCATGCGCGACGGGTGGTTCTGAGGGGGAACCACCGTACTCACGGAGGTTCTTGCATGTTTGAGATGAGCGCATTGCTGCGCCAGCGCTTTGCCGCCCTGCGCAGCGATGCCGAATTTTTCTCCCTGCGCTATGTGCAGCAGTCCCAGCAGCAGCTTTCAGTGCGCAAGAACGTCGCCGAGCCGCCGTTTTTCTACCGTGACGAAGGCGTAATGCTGACCGTCCGGCTCAAAGGTGTTGAGGCCTATGCTGCCACTGCCGATTTGTCTCAGGCAGGCCTGCAACGCGCCCTGGAGCAGGCGCAGCTGCTGGCTGCGCAGATTGGCGCACAGGCATTGCTTGACCTCAGCGAGCAGCCCGTAGCCACGGGGCGTAGCGACTATTACTCGCCCAACCTCGAACAGCCCTTCCCGCCCCTGGCCGACTGCTATGCCTTGCTCGCCCGTGAGTCGGCCAGCGTGCCCGCCGACAGCCGTCTAGTGAACTGGCAGGCAAGCCTTGGCATCAGCGACGTCGAACAGATCTACTTGAACACTGCCGGGGCCGAGCTGCGCCAAGCCCAACGTTTTGTCTATCCCGGCTTCGGCGTTACCGCGTTCGATGGCCAGGACAGTCAGAGCCGCACCCTGGGTCGGGACAACTTCGGTCAGCAAGGCGGCCTGGATGTTATCGAGCGCTGCGGCCTGATTGGCGCTGGCGTCAAGGTCGCTGACCAGGCCCTGCAATTGCTCCTGGCAGCCAATACCCCCAGCGGGGTCCGCGACCTGCTGCTGATGCCCGACCAGATGATGCTGCAGATTCACGAATCCATCGGCCATCCATTGGAGATGGATCGAATTCTCGGCGATGAGCGCAACTACGCCGGCACCAGCTTCGTCAAAGCCAGTGATTTCGGCACCCTGCAATACGGCTCGAAATTGCTCAACGTGACCTTCGACCCGAGCATTGGCGAAGAGCTGGCCAGCTACAGCCATGACGACGATGGCAGCGCCGCCGACAAGCAGTTCCTGATTCGCGATGGCTTGCTGCTGCGCCCCCTCGGCGGCGCCCTGTCGCAGTTCCGTTCAGGCCTGGACGGTGTTGCCAATAGCCGCGCCTGCGGCTGGAACCGCGCACCAATCGATCGAATGGCCAACCTAAATATCGAGCCCGGCGACAAAAGTCTGGAGCAACTGATTGCCGGTATCGAACACGGTATCCTGATGCGCACCAACCGCTCCTGGTCCATCGATGATGCGCGCAACAAGTTCCAGTTCGGCTGCGAATGGGGCCAGTTGATCGAAAACGGTGAGCTCAAGGGCGTGGTCAAGAACCCTAACTACCGAGGGATTTCCGCGCAGTTCT
>RCUI01000608.1_pt1 | contig 11635 bp, 9 predicted proteins | sample 2166121 | NCBI WGS metagenome assembly RCUI01 (sample SAMN09932700, study PRJNA488358) | compost metagenome | feature: garden; material: soil; isolation source: compost soil in succinic acid-enriched culture | place: Germany: Experimental Botanical Garden Goettingen | collected 2016-01-27
AAGGATCGCCCTATGCTGCGCAAACTTTCACTGGCCCTTGCCGTGTCTTGTGCTACCAACGGAATGGCCTGGGCAGCAGATGTGCCCTTGTCGGCAAAGACCGACCTGGTCAGCGTCTACCAGGAGGCTGTGAACAACAACGCCGATCTCGCCGCAGCCCGCGCCGACTATGGCGCCCGCAAGGAAGTGGTACCCCAGGCCCGCGCCGGCCTGCTGCCGAATCTCTCGGCCGGTGCCGAGATGATGAACACCCGCACCAAGATCGACACGCCCTCGATCACCGCCAACCGCAGCGGCAACTCCTGGCAGGCCACATTGGCGCAGCCGGTGTTCCGAGCCGATCGCTGGTTCCAATTGCAAGCGGCCGAAGCGGTCAACGAGCAGGCGGCACTGGAGCTGTCGGCAACCGAGCAGAACCTGATCCTGCAGACCGCAGAAAACTACTTCGCGGTGCTGCGCGCCCAGGACACCCTGGCCTCGACCAAGGCCGAAGAAGCAGCCTTCAAGCGCCAGCTCGATCAGTCCAACGAACGCTTCGACGTGGGCCTTTCCGACAAGACCGACGTACTGCAATCCCAGGCCAGCTACGACACCGCGCGGGCCAACCGCATCGTTGCCCAGCGCCAGGTCGATGACGCCTTCGAGGCGCTGATCACCCTCACAAACCGCTACTACAACTCGGTACAGGGCATCGTCCACACCCTGCCGGTGCAGGTGCCGATCCCCAACGACGCCAAGGCCTGGGTCGAAACCGCCGGCAAGCAGAACCTCAACCTCCTGGCGACCAACTACGCAGTCGATGCAGCTGAAGAAACCCTGCGCCAGCGCAAGGCCGGTCACGCGCCAACGGTAGACGCGGTAGCGCGCTACCAGAAAGGCGACAACGATAGCCTGGGCTTTGCCAACCCCAACCTGACCGGACAGAACTACAGCGGTGATGTCGAGCAGACCAGCATCGGCCTGCAATTGAACATCCCGATCTACAGCGGCGGCCTGACCAGCTCGCAGGTGCGCGAGGCCTACCAGCGCCTGAGCCAGAGCGAGCAGCAGCGCGAAAGCCTGCGCCGCCAGGTGGTGGAAAACACCCGTAACCTGCACCGCGCGGTGAACACCGACGTAGAACAGGTACAGGCGCGCAAGCAGTCGATCATCTCCAACCAGAGCGCGCTGGAAGCCACGGAAATCGGCTACCAGGTCGGTACCCGCAACATCGTCGACGTGCTCGATGCCCAGCGCCAGCTGTACACCTCGGTGCGCGACTACAACAACACCCGCTACGACTACATTCTCGACAACCTGCGCCTGAAGCAGGCAGCGGGCACCTTGAGCCCGCAGGATCTGACAGACCTGGCCCGGTACCTGAAGCCGGACTACAACCCGGACAAGGACTTCCTGCCGCCTGATCTGGCGGCTGCGGCCAAGGCGAATTTCGACGCCAGGCCTTGACGTGCATCGCGGGGCAGGCCCGCTCCTACCGCAACCGTAGGAGCGGGCTTGCCGCGTGATTCAGCGCTGCATCAAGCGCCCCAAACCTTCCAGCAAACGCTGCAGCGCGCCCTGGTTGGCCTGCATCACCGCCCGCCCCGCCTTACCCATGCGCTGCGCATCCTGCGGCAACTCGATCAAGCGCTGAACCTGTGCCTTCAACCCCTGGGCATCCTCCACCTCCTGCAACGCCCCTGCCTCGCGCAACATCGCCGCGATTTCCAGGAAGTTGAACAGGTGCGGACCACTGAGCACAGGCAAAGACAAGGCCGCCGGCTCCAGCAGGTTGTGCCCGCCATTGGGTACCAGACTACCGCCGACGAATGCGATATCGGCCAGCGCATAGAGGAACAGCAGCTCACCCATTGTGTCGCCCAGCAATACCGCTGTTTCTGCACTCACCGGCTCGGCACTGGAACGGCGGATGGTCGGGAACTGCGCACAGCACAACTCGAACACCGTGTTGAACCGCTCCGGGTGCCGCGGCACCAGGATCAACAGGGCGTCGGCATGTTGCGCGAGCAACTGGCGATGTGCGGCGAGAATCACTGCGTCTTCGCCTTCATGGGTGCTGGCAGCAATCCACACCGGGCGCTGGCTGGCCTGCCACTGAGCGCGCAGGTCGCGCGCCCGGGGCAGCAGTTGCTCGTCGATGCGCAAATCAAACTTGATCGAACCGGTCACCTGCACGCATTGCGGACGTGCGCCCAGTTGGCGGAAGCGCTCGGCCTCGGCCTCGGTCTGCACGGCAATGAAATTCATCTCGGCCAGCATCGGCCGGGTCAGCCCGGCAAAGCGGGCATAGCCACGGGCCGAACGCTCGGACAATCGTGCATTGGCCAGGGCGACCGGAATACCGCGCTTGGCGCATTGATGGATATGGTTGGGCCAGAGCTCGGTCTCCATGATCACTGCAAGCCGGGGCTGGATATGTTCAAGGAAGCGCCCGGCCGCCCAGGGTAAGTCATAGGGCAGGTAGCAATGTTGAATCCGCGGTTCGTCGGCGAACATCGCCCGCACGCGCTCGGAGCCGGTCGGGGTCATGCAGGTGATGGTGATCGGCAGTTGTGGATAAGCCTTGAGCAGCGCGCGGATCATCGGCGCTGCGGCAATGCTCTCGCCCACCGACACGGCATGTACCCAGATCCCGCCCTTGGCCATGGCTGGCAGGTTCACGGCAAAGCGCTCGCCGACGCGCTGGGCATAAGCCGGCGCCTTGCGTGAACGCAGGAACAGGCGCAGCGCAACCAGCGGCAGGCCCAGGTGAAACAGCAAGGAATAAAGAGTTCTGTTCATGGCGCCAAAGTGTACTAGCCAATGGCGCGCAAGTGCACTGCGAAGCGCTCGGCCAACCACTGCGCGGCTGGCCCGAGGGGTTCGTCGCGCCGCCACACCAGCTCGACCACCAGCGGCGGCGGCGTCCACTCGCTGCTCAACTCGACCATTTGCGCATGGTAGGTCGGGTACTGCACCACATGCCGGGGCAGCCACGCCCAGCCCAGGCCACGCATCAACAACTCAGCGATCGCATAGAAGCTGTCTGCGCGCCAGATCTGCGGGCTAATGGGTTCGCCTCCCGGATAACCGCTAGCCTGAGGCGTAATCAGCAATTGCCGGTGCCGGGCCAGTTGCTGGCGGTTGACCCGCGACAACTCGGCCAAGGGATGGTTTACAGCGCAGACCGTGACCATTTCCACCTGCCCCAGGGTCCGGCGCTCAAGCGCAGGCGGCATGTGTTCATGGTGGAACAGCAAGCCCAGGTCTGCGCGGCGCTCCACCAGCTTGCGCGCCACATCACCCTGGGCACCGCTGGCAAGTTGCACTTCCAGCGAGGGGAACTGCTGCGCCAGTTGATCCAGGCTGTCGATCACCGGCTGATAAGGCATGGCCTCGTCCTGGGCCACTCGCAACTGCGCCTCCTGCCCCCGCATCAGCGCCAGCGCCCGGCCATCGAGCCGCTCGCATTGGCGCAACAACTCGCGGGCATCCTCCAGCAAGGCAGCGCCGGCCTCGGTCAGCCGCGGCTGGCGACCACTGCTGCGCTCGAACAAGGTGACGCCCAGGTCAGCTTCAAGTAGCGCAATGGCATTGCTCACTGCTGACTGGGCCTTGCGCTGGGTGCGGGCGACAGCGGAGAACGAACGCTGCTCGGCCACCCTCACAAACAGGCGAAGTTGCTCCAGACTCCATTGTTCGGCCATACAACCTATCTCCATAAAAGATAGGTAATGACTTTACCCCATCCAGGCTTGCTCTAGAATGCCCAGCCAGAACAGAGGACCGCCCCCATGAATGCCTATACCTACCTGGCCATTGCCATCTGCGCCGAAGTCATTGCCACCGCCTCGATGAAGGCCGTGAAGGGCCTGAGCACCCCCTTGCCCTTGCTGCTGATGGTCTGCGGCTATGCCGTGGCGTTCTGGATGCTGACCCTGGTGGTGCGCAGCATTCCGGTGGGTATTGCCTACGCCATCTGGTCGGGGTTGGGCATCGTGCTGATCAGCATTGCGGCATTGGTGATCTACGGGCAAAAGCTGGACCTCCCGGCGATGCTCGGCATGGCCATGATTGTCGGTGGCGTGGTGGTGATCCAGGTGTTCTCGAAAACCGCCGGCCATTGATTCTGCTCACAGGCTGTATACTGGGCTTCTGTCCAAGCTTGTGAGGTGCATGCATGCCATCCGTTATTTCCACCGACGTCCTGATCGTCGGCGCAGGGGTCGCAGGCCTCTGGCTCAATGCTCGCCTGCGTCGCCTGGGTTACTCGACGGTGGTGGTGGAACGCGCCAGCCTCGGTGGCGAGCAAACCCTCAAATCCCAAGGCATCATTCATGGCGGCGCCAAGTACGCCCTGCATGGCGCCCTGACCGGTGCCTCCGAAGCGATCGCCGACATGCCGCGACGCTGGCGCGAAGCCCTGGCCGGCAATGGCGAACTGGACCTGTGCGGCGTGCGCCTGCTGTCTGAAGCCCATTACCTGTGGTCACCCGGCACCCTGGCCGGCAACCTCACCAGCTTTTTCGCCAGCAAGGCGGTGCGTGGGCGGGTCGATCAGGTCAAGGGCGAGCAACTGCCTCCTGCCTTGCAGGACCGTGCCTTCAAGGGCAAGGTCTATCGCCTGGCGGAACTGGTCATTGATGTGCCGAGCCTGCTGACCCGCCTGGCGGAACTGGCCGGCGACAGCTTGCTGGCCGGCGAGCAGATCGAACCGCTGCAAGAAGGCGGGGAACTGGCCGGCTTGCGCGTCGATGGCCGTGAGGTCCGCGCCCAACGCATCGTGCTCAGCGCCGGCGCTGGCAATGCCGGCTTGCTCGAAACCCTTGGCCTCAAGCAGCCCGCCATGCAGCGCCGGCCGCTGCACATGGTCATGGCTAAAGGACCCAGCCTCAAGCCGCTGTATGCCCACTGCCTGGGTGGTGGCCCCAAGCCGCGCATTACCGTTACCAGCCATCCGGCTGCCGATGGCCAGTGGGTCTGGTACCTGGGTGGCGACCTGGCCGAAGCCGACGGCGTGGCCCGCGAACCGGAAGCACAAATTGCAGCGGCGAAAAAAGAAGTCGCCAGCCTGCTGCCCTGGATCGACCTGAGCCAGGTGCGTTGGGCGACCGCACGCATCGACCGCGCTGAACCTGCACAGTCTGGCCTGGTGCGACCCGACAACGCCTTTCTCGCCGAACAGGATCGCCTGCTGGTGGGCTGGCCAACCAAGCTGGCCCTCGCGCCAGACTTCGCCGACCGTGTACTGGCCAACCTTGAGCGTGACGGCATCAAGCCCGCCAATACCACCGCCTTGCCTGACCTGCCGAAACCCCCGATGGCGGTGCCGGTATGGGAGCAACTGTTGCCATGAGCCTGCCAACCCTTCACGACCTTCACCGCCCTTTGGGCAGCACCGGCCTGCGGGTTTCGCCGCTGGGCCTGGGCACGGTCAAGCTGGGCCGCGACCAAGGGGTCAAGTACCCCAACGGCTTTACCATCCCCGACGATGACCAGGCGCGCATGCTGCTCCAGCAAGCGCGCGAGCTGGGCATCAACCTGATCGACACCGCACCCGCCTACGGCCGAAGCGAAGAACGTCTCGGCCCATTGCTGCGTGGCCAGCGCGAACAATGGGTGATTGTCAGCAAGGTGGGCGAAGAGTTCGACAGCGGCCAGTCTCGCTTCGACTTCAGCGCCGCTCACACGCGTTTTTCCATCGAACGCAGCCTCAAGCGCCTGGAGACCGACCACATCGACCTGGTGCTGGTGCATTCCGATGGCAATGACTTGTACATCCTCGAACACGAAGAGGTCTACCAGACCCTTGAGGCCCTGAAGCAGGAAGGCAAGATCGGCGGCTTCGGCCTTTCAGGCAAAACTGCAGCCGGTGGCTTGAAAGCGCTGGAGCGCGGCGATTGCGCCATGGTCACCTACAATCTGAACGAGCAGGCAGAACGCCCGGTACTCGATTATGCCGCCGACCATGGCAAGGCGATTCTGGTGAAAAAAGCCCTGGCCAGTGGACATGTCTGCCTGAGCCCTGGCGTAGACCCGGTACGCGCGAGCTTCGAGCTGCTGTTCGGTCACCCTGGGGTGAGCAGTGCTATTGTCGGGACCATCAATCCTGTACACCTGGCCCACAACGTGGCCACCGTTGCCGCCATATTCAATAGCTGACGCTTGCGCCGCCGTCGCGGCCGACCCCAACGCAAGAAGGAGCCGACATGCCGCGAACGCTGATCCGCAAGAACCCGAGCAACTTCAAGACCCTGCCCCTGCATGTCGAAGCCAGCCCCGAGGGGCTGTGCTACCAGAGCATCGGCATGCCGCTGAACTTTGCCCAGACCCAGCAACGGCGCAAGCAGATTCACCTGGCCGACAGCCAACGCTTTGCCGTCGAGCTGGCCAACCTGGGGGTGTCGGTACGTCTGACCCTGCATTGGCAGAATCGCGACTATTGGGTGCTGGTCCGCCAGCGCCGCCAGGACCGAGGCGATGTGGTACTGAAACTGATTTCAGGCTACGTGCCGGCCCAGGAGCTCAACCTGCCGCTGCACACTGCCATCCAGGAGGTAGCCGAAGAGTGCCTGCTGGAAACCCCGGAAGGCTGGCTCGGCGGGCGTTTCAACGACACCTGGCTACCAGCACCCTACGCTGACGCCCTGCACTACCGAGAAGCTCTGCCTTTTGTTCTTACCCCACAGTCTGGCGCCGCACGGCCAGTACGCTGTGCCAACCTGCAATTGCTCGAACGCCCGCGCGCCTATGTACACCTGCCCACTGCGTCACTTCAGTTGATCTACGACCTGCGTCTGCAAGTGCCGCGTGAAGCCAAATCCCTGAGCCTGTTTCATGTCGATGAGCGGCTGGAAGGCGATCAGTTGGTGGCCCGGCTCAACCGCAGTCGTCCTGACCTTTACCTCATGCCACTTGAAGACGGCCGTCCACGACCCGAGCTGTACACCCTGAAGAAGGATCGCCTGGTACCCGCAAGCACCCGCGGCCTGTATCTGGCCGAAAGCTTTGCCCGGCAGGACGGTTGGCTGGTGAGGGATGAGCGGATTCGCTGGAAGGATTGGGTCCGTGAGCAAGGGTTGGCGGCACCCAAGCCGGATTCCGGATTGCGGCGGCTGACGGGTAAGGCTCGGGAGTTGTTGCAGATGGCGCGGGGGGGGTTGCGCAAGTAGAACGATCGCGGGGCAAGCCCGCTCCCACCGGACAGGTAGGAGCCGGCTTGCCCCGCGATACATCAGTTCTTACGAATCTTCTCGACGATCGCAGTGGTCGAGCTGTTCTCAACCAGCCCCAACACCTTCACGGTACCGCCATAGGCCTTGACGATGTCTGCGCCGACCACTTGGTCGATCCCGTAGTCCCCACCCTTGACTAGCACATCCGGCTTGACCTGGCTGAGCAGGTTTTCCGGCGTGCCTTCCGGGAAGCTGATAACCCAGTCCACCGCACCAAGACCCGCCAATACCGCCATGCGCCGGTCAACGCTGTTGATCGGACGGCCCGGGCCTTTGAGGCGGCTGACCGACGCATCGTCGTTGACCGCAACAATCAGGCGATCACCCTGGGCACGCGCCTGCTCCAGGTAGGTCACGTGACCGGCATGGAGGATGTCGAAGCAACCGTTGGTAAAGACGATTTTCTCGTTATGGGCACGGGCGTCGTCGATGGCCAGCAACAGCTGATCCAGGCTCAGCACGCCGCGTTCCGAACCTTCCTCGCGCTGAATGGCGCGACGCAGCTCTGGCGCGCTGATGGCGGCGGTACCCAGCTTGCCCACCACGATGCCGGCGGCCAGGTTGGCAAGGCCCACGGCATGAGGCAGGTCTTCCCCTGCAGCGATCGCTGCCGCCAGGGTGGAAATCACCGTGTCACCGGCACCGGTGACATCAAAGACTTCACGAGCACGGGCTGGCAGGTGCAGCGCCGGATGCTCCGGACGCAGCAAGGTCATGCCGTGCTCGCCACGGGTCACCAACAAGGCACCCAGCTCAAGCTCGCGCATCAACTGACCGCCCTTGGCCACCAGCTCAGCTTCGTCGGCGCAACGACCGACGATGGTTTCAAACTCGCTGAGGTTCGGGGTGATCAGGCTGGCGCCACGGTAGATCGAGAAATCCTTGCCCTTGGGGTCGGCCAGTACAGGAATTCCCTTGGCCCGCGCCGCCTGGATGAGGCTCTGGTGGTTTTTCAAGGCGCCTTTGCCATAGTCGGACAACACCAGCACCTTGACGCCTTCGAGCAGGGTGTCGACTTCGGCACCCAGCGACAGCGGGTCAGTGGCGAAGGGCTCTTCGAAGTCGATACGCAGCAATTGCTGGTGACGGCTCATCACGCGCAACTTGACGATGGTCGGCTGGTGCGCGATGCGTTGGAAGATCGAGCGCACACCCGCGGCCTGCAGGCTGTTGGCCAGGCTGTCGGCAGCTTCATCCTGGCCGGTGACCCCGACCAGAGATGCCGGGGCACCCAGCGCGGCGATGTTCAAGGCGACGTTGGCCGCACCGCCGGGACGGTCCTCGATCTGCTCGACCTTGACCACCGGTACCGGGGCTTCAGGCGAGATCCGTGAGGTACCGCCATGCCAGTAGCGGTCGAGCATGACATCGCCCACCACCAGTACCGGGGCTTGATCGAAACGCGGCATGGACAACTTCATGGGCAACCCATATATACAAAATTAACAGGGGCAGGATATTAGCACAGGCAAGACGAAGGCTTGTTTACAGCCTTGCCTGCAGCTATCCACAGAAATGCAGACGGGGCCCAGGACGGGCCCCGTAGACAGGGTCAGGTGATATCGGCCTTGGCCGGCTCATCCAGGCCCATGGCATGCAGCCTGGCGTAATAGCCATTGGCGGCCAGCAGCTCGGCGTGGGTACCCCGCTCGACCAGCTTGCCCTGGTCCATGACCAGGATCATGTCGGCCTTCTCGATGGTCGACAGGCGGTGGGCGATCACTAGCGTGGTACGGCCTTTCATCACATGGTCCAAGGCCGCCTGGATATGCCGCTCGGATTCGGTGTCCAGGGCCGAGGTGGCCTCGTCGAGAATCAACAGCGGAGCATTCTTGAGCAACGCCCGGGCAATCGCCAGGCGCTGGCGCTGGCCACCGGACAACAGCACGCCGTTCTCACCGACCTGGGTATCGAAGCCCTGTGGCAACTGCTCGACGAAATCCTTGGCATAGGCATCAGCGGCGGCGGCTTCGACTTCAGCGCGCGGCGCGCCGGCCAAGTCGCCATAAGCGATGTTGTTGGCCACGGTATCGTTGAACAGGGTGACATGCTGGGTAACCTGGGCCACATGGCGGCGCAGGTTGCGCAAGCGGTAGTTCTCGATTTCCACGCCGTCGAGCAGGATCTGCCCTTGGTCATGGTGATAGAACCGCGGAATCAGGCCCGCCAGGGTCGACTTGCCGCTACCTGAACGCCCCACCAGGGCAATCATCTGCCCCGGCTCTGCCGTGAAGGAGATGTCCGACAGCACCTGACGCTCAGTACCGGGGTACGTGAAGCTCAGGTTGCGTACTTCAAGGCGCCCGACCACGCGGTCCAGCTCGACGGTACCATTGTCGACCTCGGGAGCCTCGTCCAGTTGCTCGAAGATGCTTTCAGCGCCAGCCAGGCCTTTCTGGATGGTCGAGCTGACTTCCGAGAGCTGACGGATCGGCTTGGGCAGCAGGCCCGCGGCAGTGATGTAGGCGACCAGGTCACCCGCAGTGGCATCGCCGCGCAGGAACAGCACCAGGAACATCAAGGCGGCCATGGCGGTGTAGATCACCAGTTGCAGCATCGGGGTGTATACGGCCCCCGTCTTGGTCATGCGCAGTTGCTTGTCGGTGTTGCTCTGGCTGGCGTCGGCAAAACGCTTCTGCTCATAGCTTTCGCCGCCAAAGCTGCGCACCACGCGGTAGCCTTGAATGGTTTCGGAAGCCACATGGGTCACGTCACCCATCGCCACCTGGATCTTCTTGCTCTGCTTGCGGAATTTCTTGCTTGCGCTCCCCACCATCACGGCAATGATCGGCAGGATCGCCAGCATCACCAGGGTCAGCTTCCAGTTCATCCACAGCAGGTAGATGAACAGGAACACCACGGTCAGGCCTTCACGGATCACTACCTTGATTGCATCGGTAGCCGCGCCGGTGACCATGGTGACGTTGAAGGTGATTCGGGAGATCAGGTGGCCGGAGTTGTGGTTGTCGAAATAGCGGTTGGGCAGCACCAACAGCTTGTTGAACAACTCGACCCGCAGGTCGTGGACCAGGCCCAGCGAGACCTTGGCCAGGAAGTAGTTACCCAGGAACGACCCCAGCCCCTGCCAGGCCGCGATCAGCACGATCAGCAGCGGTACGGCCTGCAGCAATTGCAGGTCCTTGAGGTAAGGGACGGTGGGAAACAGCACAGCCTGGGGGTTGCTCAAGCCATCGACGAAATACTTGAGGATCCCGGCCAGCATCGGCTGGGTCGAGGCGAAGATCACGAAACCGACGATACTCAGCATGAAAATGCCGATGTACGGTTTCACATAGCTCAGCAGCCGGAAGTAGATTTTCAGGCTGGAGCTGCTCTGCTGCTCCGCCTTTAGCGGTGTTTCGGCCATCGTCGAGCTCGCTGTTCAGATTGAACCGGAAATTTTATCACAGCCCGGACGGCGGGCATGCACCCACACCAGTGCGAAAGCCAACCCCACCGGCAACCAGCTGATGAACCACTCGGCCCGCGGCGTTCCAGTGAGGCTAGCAGCATCGAACTGCATGGCCAGGGTGGAAAACAGCCACAGCCCCATCATGCCCTTGCCGAAATCCGTCGAGCGGGCGCGCCAGCTTTCGCGCAAAACGCAGAGCCAGACAGCGATCCACAGCAACATGCCTGGAATACCCAGCTCGATGGCGATATGAGTGAACATGTTGTGGGTGTGGTCGAACTGCAGCCCTGCTGCCGAAACAGTGTAGAAGCTCCCCAGGCCTAGCCCCGTCCAAGGGTGCTCGGCAACCAACTGAAGGCTGGCGCGGAATATTTCCGGCCTGAAGGACATACCACGATCCAGAATCAGTGTGTGCAGCAGCGCAAACCCCACCACTGCGGCAACGAGGGTGGCAGCAGAAATCAATACACTCCCGCGACTACGGCACCACAACGGCATGGCCACCAGGCAGAATAACAACCCCAATGCAGCCCCCCGGCTTTGACACAACACCACAAACGCGCCCAGGCAAAGCACTGACACTACCCACAGCAGTTGAAACCAACGTTGCTGCGGCGGCCAGTGCAGCAGGCAAACCATTGCAACGCCTATGACATAGGCGCCCAGGATCGGGTGGGAAATTTCGCCGACACCTTCGAGCCTGTAGCTCCAATGCTGCCAGGGCGGGCTGTAGAAGTGGACAATCGAGTAAGCGGCCGCGACCGCCAATCCAATGCTGCCCCAGCGCAGAAGCTGGATCAGTCGCGGGCTCCCGACACTCCCCAGCAACGGGAAAAACAGTAGAAATACCGTGATGTACAAGAGTCGCTTGAGTTCACGCCCGGCGTCGTCGGTACTTGCCCAGGCAAGGCTCAACACGCACCATCCCAGCAATAGAATCACTGACACGCACAACGCACGCTGAGCATTCCAGACCTCGACCAGCACCCCACGCGCCGACCACAACAAC
>RCUI01000609.1_pt1 | contig 11615 bp, 20 predicted proteins | sample 2166121 | NCBI WGS metagenome assembly RCUI01 (sample SAMN09932700, study PRJNA488358) | compost metagenome | feature: garden; material: soil; isolation source: compost soil in succinic acid-enriched culture | place: Germany: Experimental Botanical Garden Goettingen | collected 2016-01-27
GCTGCAACGCCGCCATTCCCGTCGTCGTCCTCACCGGTGGTGGTGAAGTTGAGCAAGGCGCCAGCGGTGTAGCGCTTGCCATAGCTCACGCTGGAGGCCACGGCCTGAACACCGTTCTTGCTGCCGGTGGTATCGGCCGGCAGGACAAGGGAGGTGGTTTCACGGTGCCCGGCGCGGTGGCTCAGCACACCCTCAACTTCAATGCCTCGCTCGTTGCGTGGTGTGCGAAATGAGAGGGCGAAGCCATGGCGGGCCAGCACAGGCTTGATCATCTCGTTGATGTCTTCCCAGAGCGCATAGGTGCTCTGAACGCGGCCGCTCTTGTCCTTGATACCGCCGCGCTCTCCAATCACCGGCAGTTCTTCCTGCATCTGTGCCAGGGCTTCATCGAACTGCTGCTTGGCCTGCAGGGCTTGGATGTTCTGATGCATGACCATCAAGCGCTCCATCTTGTCGATGTCCGCGTTTGGCGACATGGCGACTTGCTGAATGATCTGCAGGATGGTCACCGACTCGGCGGCGATCACCGGGGTGTTGGTCTGTTCGACCCGGGCTACTTGGCTCATGGCGACCTCAGTAGGAAATAGAAACGTTGGGGATCTGACGCTTGGCGATCAGGGTGACCGCCTGTTTGGCGCAGGCTTCAGGCATGCCGCCGGCGATGAAGGCATCCAGCGCTGCGCGGTTGATGCTCCGGCGATGGGCTTCGTCGCGTTCGCGGGCTTGCTGCTGGCGGATAATCTCGGCGGCCGCGGCGTCGGCACGGCGGCGTTCATCTTCGCGGGCAAGCTCAATATCGCGCTCGGCCTGAATTGCTGCGGCCTGGCGATCAAGCTCCGCTTGCTGTTCAGCAGCGATTCGATCAGCTTCGGCCTGCTGTGCACGTTGTTCCGCTTCGCGAGTTTGCTGTTCAGCCTGGGCAATGCGTTGGGCCTCGGCGTCGCGCTGCGCCTGTTGTTCCTGTGCAACCCGTTGGCGCTCATCCTCAACGGCTTGGCGGGCGGCGGCATCGATCCGATCTTGCTCGTCTCGGGCTGCCTTCTCCTTACGCAGCCGCTCCAATTCGTCCTGTTCAGCTTCGTACGTTTGGCGGGTGGCGAGAGCGGCGCGCAGTGCTTTCAGCGTTGCGTCCTTCGACCGGGCCGCTTCGGCCTCGAACTCTTCCCACTGTTCGCCCAGGGCGATGGCTTCTACCTTAGCGATCCGGTCGGCCAGATCCTCGGCGGTGATGCCGTCCAGGTCCTGGGTATTGAGCTTCACGTGGGCGATGGCGCTGTTGTGCCGATCAACCCGGGCATCCTCGGCGGCCTGCCACTCGTTCAGCGGCTGGCGCACCTGGTCGCGGAGGTTGTCCATTGCCGTCACAAACTCCCGCAGCTCGGCCTCGACGACCTTTGGCATTTCCTTCAATCGGCGCAGGTAGTCGCGGCCTGGCTTCTCGACGGCAGTCTTCGACTTGCTGACCTTGGCGGCCAGGCTGGCGATGCGCTCGCGGCCTTTGCGGGTGGTCAAATCAGGCACTTCGCCTTCGACTTCTGATTTTGCAATCTCGATGAATTGCTTCAAGCCGCCGGCGACGTAGATGGCCGGGGCGTTCTCTTCGCTGATGTCGTCGACGGTGATCAGCTGCTGTTGTGCGGACATACGAATCTCCCGCGCCATCCCTGCGGTGGGCGCTGATGAAGTGGCTAATGGGTGAGTGCCGCGACCAACATTGCTGCGGCGCAGGTGGTTAGAACTAGGAAAGAAGATCGCCAGACGGTGAGGCGGCGGGCATGCTGCAACCTCGTCATGCTGCGTCAGCCTTTACCTGTTCGCTTCGAGCCGCGGCTAGCTCTGCAGCGATCTCTTCGGCGCGTGCTCGGCCATACTCGTTGGCCCAAGGCCGGATCAGACCTTCGGCGACATCGTGTAGCGCGGTAGGGTGGCCGTTTTTCGATTGGCCGAGCGCTTCGCACGCAAGGTCGTAGGCTTTGCCGTGAGAGCGCCTCCCGTCGGCGATGATTTCGCAGATCATCTGCTCGATCGGGTACTCGCGGTTGTCTGTGAGCAACGGGGCAATGTGCTCTTGAGCGCCAAGGTGTTCGGCCAACGCCTCGTAGAGTGACTGCGGGGTGACCAGCGCAACTGACTTGCCGAAGGGGCGGGGCGCGGTAACGTTCTCGCCGCATATCAGAGCGTTGATCGAATCGTGGAGCCAGTCAGGCCCTTCGAGCGTATCGAGAAAATCAGTCATGACTTTTTCTCCTTCTCCAGCCGGCGCGCCAATGTGCACGCTTCGTTGTGATCGCTGCGGAAGCCCATGACCTTGCCAGTCTGGTTGTCTACCACATGGAAGAAGTCCCGACCTGCAGGCTTTACCTGGAATCGAAACAGGATCACCGGCATCACCCGGCCAACCTTCTCGTAGAACTCGGCAGTGGCAATCACGCAGCGCTCGCTGAGCGCTGACAGAATGTCGCGGCGGGTTTGAATGCCTGGATGCATGTTCGTCTCCAGAGTGTGTGCAACCGCATTGGCCAGATGCCAGGCACGGGTGACCAAGCCCAGCCGTGAGGCTGACCTGGCGCCTGCCAATGCGGTCGATGTGAAGGGAAGGGGATGCGGGATGCATCGGAAGTCACACATAGCCGGGGTCAGTGCCTTACTCGCGCGGCGGATCACTCTGTGAGCTGATCAGCCCCTTTCTCTCAGGTGCCAGCTGGCGCTTTCGCGGTACCGTGTGACTTCCGATGCAGCCTGCGATGGGGAGCAGGGCATCGGGCCGTCTTTCCGGCTGTCACCGCACAACCATTGAGCCCGTCATGCGGAGGGGCTATCCCTTTTTGTGCTTGGGAGTCCAGCAGCCGGCTTGATCCCCGGTCAGGATTCGTTTTTCCCGTCTGGCCCTGTCGCCAAGGCCATCCAGTGAAATCTCAGCCTTCGCGACTCATTTGCTCGTGACTGGCGTGCTCTGCACTGCAGAACGGGAGGTTTTCGCTCAGCGCGGCCCTTCGTCCGTTTGCGAAGCCAATAAAGTGGATGGTCCGGTAGATGGGCTTCTCCACCGGCTGGCGGCAGCGTGCGCATTTCACGGGGTCTTTTGCAGGTTGGTTCATGTCGTGTTCCTCCAGTGGATTCCCAAAGCACCCGGTCGCCCAGGTGCTTCAGTGAATCTCTTACTGCTCGGTGCGCAGTTCGCGCCGTGGCGTCCAGCCGGCTGGCATCTTCACCATGCAGCCGACGCCAAATGCATAGCGGGTGGTACGGTCTGTTTGATAGCCGTACCAGGCGCAACCGGCCCAGTTGGCCGCTGACATGGCAGCCACGATCAGGACCAGCACAGCGCCGATGGCGACCAAGGAAGTCTTGGCGGCCGTCATACCTCGATGCCGTAGTCTTGAGGGCGCAGGCCGAAGTGCAGGCCGATTTCCTTCAGGACGACCAGCTCAGCCGCTTCGATTTCGCCGTCAGCCTGGGCAATGGCGATCATGTTGACGAAGGCTTCTTCAGCATCGGCCTGCACGTTCTTCACGTCGGCCAGTTCGCGCTTGATGGCCAGGCGGCCAACTTGGAAGTTTGCGTTCAACTGGGCGGTGAAGCGGTTTATGGTGTCGGTGATCTCGCTGCCGAAGTGAGTGAGGTTGGGGTTGGCGCGGATCAGTTCGTCCAGCTTGGCGACTTCCGACGCCTCGATCTCGCCATCAGCCGCGGCGATCAGAAGGCCACCACCAACGATGGCTTGCATCAAGTCGCGATTGACGACCTTCTTCATCTCGGCCTGGGCGTTGCCGACTTTCTTGCCAAACAATTTACCGAACATGGTGAATCCTCTCAGTGGTGGGCTACATCCCAAAGCCCGCTCATTGAACGGGCTTCAGTGATGCTTTCCGCCGCGACCCGCTACTGCCGTCAGTCGCTGGCTTGAATCTTGTTGTTCCCCCAGCCGCGGGCCTTTCGGCTTGTTCTCCCGCTGGATAACTGAACTCGGCGCTTTACGCTGCACGCCCGGGGCAGTTGCCACCCCTCTGGACTGTTGAGGCCTGTCCATCGCTGCCTTTGAATCTGGGCCGGTGTCGATCCGGCAAGGTGTATCGCTAAAGAGCTGGGCCGGTGAGGGCCTCTGCAGTCCCTGGTGAGTGACTGCCTGGGGTAAATTTAGCCACAAGCTAAACATTCGTCAATAGCTGCGAGCTAAATTACTTTCGCTTGGCGACAAATCCCCGCTAGCCAATATTTCCAAGGCAAGGTCTTTACCAGTGATTTAGCGTTGAGATATGCTTCTCAAAATACTGTACGAATATACAGCTAGAGGGGGAGGGTTATGGCCAAGCAGAAGAAGGTGACACCACAGGCTCGCCAGGAGATGACCGGTCTGGAACGGCTCGGCCTGAGGGTGTCTTCGATGATCAACCACCCAATTGCGCAGTCTCAGCGCTGGGTGACTATCCATCGCCTGGACACGGATGGTGACGCGGAATGGGAGGAGGTGATGGGCCTGCTCTCTGAGACGCCGGAACTGGATCTGACCTTCAACGACGACGAGAGCGTGACAGTCCGGTGGGAGCAGCAGAGCCCCGAGGACCGAGACGACTTGATCATCGAGAAGGATTGGGAAGAGGATAGGGTGGAGGAGGAGGCGCCTTTCTGACGGGCATGAAAAAGCCCGCGCTAGGCGGGCTGCTTTTCCACACAGGGTCGCTGATCCTTCAGCTGACTTGAGCGTAGTCGATTTGTATCAAACTACCAGATAGCAAAAAGCCCACACATGACGGGGCATGGTGGGCTTTCGTATTACAGCGTGCACCGATTCCTCGGCGTGGCGGATTGTAGGACAATTAGAGGTCTATCACTAGTGATGCGGGTCAATCCTCCGCGTCACCAGGATCTTCTGGCTTCCACCTGGCAATCAGGTCGACCAGGAGTTCGGCAATAGCGTCACTGTTTTCTGACAACACCTCAAGGTGTTCGCTGACTCGATGGTATGTCTCTGTCGAGCCTCGCTGATCAATCCAGATGCCTATTTCCTCGATAGCTGAGCCCAGGGCATTGATGTTCTGGTTAAGACGGCTGAGCAGAGCAGGGGTTGGATCGTCGGGAAGGTCGGACATAGCGTTTCCTCTGGTTTTGAGGAAAGCGTAGCAGGCAACAAAAAGCCCGCCGAAGCGGGCTGATACCGACCGCAATAGACGGAGATCCCAGCGCTCGGCAAGGTCAGTGTAACTTGATAAATGGACTTGTGTTGCTAGCATCCTTGAGCTCACCTATCTCCACCAAGGCGGCTTCGACAGCTTCCAAGGCCTGGGCGATTTGCTGCAACGCCTGCTCAGGGTATCCCTGAGTCGTAGGGGTAACCCCTCTCATGCTCGTGGCCAGGGCCAACTGTGCATCAGCCAGTCGGGAGAGCAGCGAGAGAGTGAGTTTGTCGGTGACCATGGCTGATCCTCCAAAGATCACGACAGGATAGCAGGCAACAAAAAGCCCAGCGTTAGGCTGGGCTTCTGCAGACGGGGCCAAATCCCTTTGGCCTGGTCATAGTGCTGGAGCGGTGTTACGAGCGGATGACAGGCATGAAACAGCCCGCCGAGGCGGACATGGCATAAACAAGAAGCCTGGTGCTGGACTGAGCACAAGAATCAGTGGGCGCCAGCTTGCAGATTGGTGAGCAACTCAGCCTTGGACTCCTCTAACACATCGCGCTGGCTCTGGAGTGTGTTGAGTAAGTAATGATTCGACAAACGAAACTCTTCGACGATGGACTGCCACGTCTTCACATACTTTTTGATTAAACCAGCTCCAACCAGTCCAGGGTCGTTTCTGTCTGCTAGCTGCTCAAGTCTTTCTCCAATGTCGTAGTCAACTGCCGAGATTTTACGGCCGAGCAGGATTATTTCGTACCTGGTTTGAATTCCCTGGTAGCTCGGGTGCTTAGCCAATATTCCTGCGTAATCATCAATTTGTCGCAGGTGGTTTTTATTGAGCGCAATGCTGGGGCGCTTGATTTCAATGATCACGCATTTGAAATAAGGCTGATTGTTTATTGAGTCATGCTGCATGCTGCGCCTAACCAGAAAAAGATCTGTTTGTCTATTTGCGCCGGCTACAGTTGCACCATCTTCAATATCATCTTCGGAGACGTGGTCGATTCCTTTTACTTTATCTCGTAAATTCTGAGCAATTTTAGTAAAGGTAGTTTCTTCTGCGCCAATGGTTTCGTATTGGCTTCCAAAGAGCCACGTATTCGCCTCAATTACACCCTGTAGGTCAGGGGTCTCAAGAACGTCCTTGTAGTGATGTAGCATGATCTCAGAAATTCTAGATATAGCGTCTTCACGGTGCTGAAGTTTTTCGATGGTGCTAACGATGTTGTTCAGTTTTGCTGTTCTAATTTGATCAGAAAAAACGCGCATAGAGGAATCATCCAAATCGAGTACGCTTTCGAGAACCTCGAATATGGCATCATTCTCATTGGAAATGGCGAGTCTGTCCAATAATCTTATTACAAGTTTTCTCTGTTTTTTATTGCTATCTTTAAATACTTTTGGGTCGGATATTAGAATGACTCGAAGTATATTTTTGAGGTGGCCTAATCGCCACTCTGCATATCCTTTGCTGGCACCTTCAAAGCTGGGCAGCTCGCCGTCTATCTCGAGTTGTTCTAGCTGTTCGTCGGCTTTGCTGACAAGAAATTTCTTATAGTGCTCTTGGCCGAAGTCACTAATTTGCTTTTGCAGAGATTTCCATATCTTGGTTTGTGTTAATGTGTCAAACGACAGGTTTAGGCTATCATTATCGACTTCGGATGCGTCAAACCAGGCAGAACATGCTGCGAGAGTTGTATGATAGCCAGGTTTTTGGTTGAGGCTGCTGAGGGCGTAGTCTACGACCTTGTCTTTGGAGGAGGCGTAGTAAATGTATGACTTTCCCGAAGTAGGCTTGTCTGCCCAATGAATCAGCTTTACCTCAAAAAGCTGACCGTCAATGTTTAGCGAGGTTGTTGCTGAGCTATGATCTGGAGGAAGGATCTTTTCTCCATTCAAAGCTATGGTTTTGTTAGGGTTAATTGCTAAGTACCAGCCAAATTCAAGAGACAGGCATTTGACAACATTTTCGTGACTGAGGAATGGCTCAGAGAATCTAGTCAGCTCTACACAAGTTCCCGAAGCTAAATTTGAAAGTAATGCATGTTGGCTGCCTGACGGAATTGTGGAGGCTTCAACCTTGTCCAGTGCGGCACTATGAACAGTAAGCTTTGCATCTATCCCGGAAGATTTTGTGTACCAATCAGCGCGGTTGCATATTTTATGAAAATATAGACGCCCGATGCCTTTTTCACCATGGACGTCATGTGATCTCTTTTTTTTCGAGTCACGAAAGTTAAAGAAGCTAGAGTCGTTACCGTCGACATCAATTCCGTGGCCATCATCTAGAACAGTGATGGACTCAACGCCGCCAAGTTTGTTTGTATCAATGTTGACGGTCACATGTTTAGCTTTAGCATCGAACCCATTCCAAATTAGCTCAGCCAAGGGTCTCCAAGGGGATACTGACTTGCTAAAGTGATTTCGTATGCCTCTGTCAGTGATTCTGGTTGTTCCAGAAAACTCCCTTGGAACAAACCCTGTGGATCCATCCATTATTATGCGCCCAGTAAAAAACTTAATTCTTTATTGATTTATGATGTGTTCATTGAAAGCGGCATGCCCGTGCCGCTACAACATACACCATACCCTATCCACAGCCCCATAACTTGCGGGGTCACTTTTCGTACACGCAATCCGCCCTGCCTTGACTTCATCCCCATACCCCACCAACCGATCCTCCCCAGCCTGCATCACCTGACAGAGCCATCACCGTGACGCTTCATGATCTCATCACGTCGCCTCAAGTACTCGGCATGCGGCAGGTGCTGTTCCTCGAGAATCAAAATCTGAGCCTCTTTGTATTCCTGCTCTGTCATAGGCATATTGCCTTTAGGGAGTACCGCTGCCTGCTTATAAGCGACGCAGCCAGACAGGGCTTCCAGCGCCAGAATCGCCATCAGTAGTCTCATGCCTTTCCTTCGGCGAGATACGCCTCATCGCTTCATGCAATGCGCTTAGATCATCAATGGCAGTGACGGGTGCCGGCCTTCTTGTCGTAGTGACAGCCTTGTTTGTCAGTGCGACCGCCATGGGCTAATGCCGATAGAGAGGTTGCCGCGAGAATTGCTGCCAAGATCAGGCTGGTGATTTTCATAACGCACTCCATGTGTTGAAAAAGCTTCAAATTCTATTTTGACTGCTCACTTCGCTTTTGCCCTGGCGATTTGCCCCGCCTTCACTTCTTCGGCATACGTCCGCAGCGCATCCGCATGCTCATGTAGCTTCCCGATCTTCTCCATGGCTTCCACGAACTCTGGCTCGGCGTAGCTCTTCGCTTCACGGAAAAGGTCGCGAGCTGCATCCTCCAGGGCTGAGGCTGCATCCTTCAGGTCGCGCCGCAGTTCTTGGTTGGGCTTGGTTAGGGGCATGGTTTAGACCAGGTGGGCGTTCCAGACCAAGAGAACCCGGGCCTGGATGTAGGTCTCATCAACGCGAATGTCTTCAGGTGGATGATTGGTGTTGTCCGAAACCATTTTGAAATGTTCGCGACCTTTTTTCTGCAGGCGCTTGATGTACTGGTGCCCCTGGTGGGAGAAGAAGTAGATCCCATCACCCGCAAACTCACGAATGCTCACATCCACGATCAGGGGGTCACGGTTTTTGATGGTAGGGGCCATTGACTGCCCCCGTCCCGTTATCAGCTTCAGGTGGTAATGCTCTTTGAACTCGACGCCCAGCTCTCGTAGGTGTCTGGGGCTCACCCGAATGTCCTGCAGCATCTCCGGAAAGTCGTGAGCCACCTCGCCATCGCCCATGGCGCCGCTGACATCATAGTGGGCGATCCATACCTCGTCGCCGACCAGGCCCGGCCGAGTGAAGTCAACTGTGACTACGCAGTTATCGACGGGAGCTGGGAAATTGATGGGCTCTTCGGCCGCAGCCAGCAGTCGCTGACGAGTTTCCTCTGGGATGCCTTTCCCGCTCTTGGCGAGCATCTGTTTCACCAGGTCGGCGGCTGACAGCTTACTTTCGACGGTGTCAGTCTGGGCCTCAGCTGCATCTTCACCAGCCGGCATGGAGTCAAACCATCCTCGCGGCAAATTCTCAATCCCCTCGATCCGCCGGGCTACGTCATCGCCCAGGTTTTTTGCCGTCTTGTCGGAAAGGATTTGACTCAGGTGCGCAGGGGCCATCCCCCAACGCTCTGCGCAGGACCCTTTCCTCTGGCTCCCAATCAGCTTGATTAGGTTGTGCTTGCGAATTTCGTAGATATCCATGGAGGCAAGAATGCCAGTGTTTAGCTCACTGCTAAATGTGCGCAAAGCTAAATTATCCTTGCTTGAGTGTTAGCCATGAGCTAAATTTCGCTGTATGTATAAGGAGAACCCACATGAATGACCACCTCCGTGAATGGTTGGCCGCTGCTGCCAATGAGCGTCGGCAGGCTGTAGCAGCCGCAGCGAAGACTACCGTCGGCCATCTCTGGCAGCTCGCAGGTGGTCATCGGAAGGCTTCTGTCGATCTTGCCGAACGACTTCAGGACGCATCCGATGGCGAAATCACTATTGCCGGACTTCGCCCTGACCTAATTCCGTTTGCCCGCAAAGCGCTCAAAGGCGCCGCCTAATTATTTCAACCGCAAGGAGCAATCCCCGCATGTACGCCAACCCCAAGCACCTACATGACCGCGAGATCAAGGTCCGGGTCGACGAGGACACGTTTGAACTGATCCAGGCGCTGGCAAAGTTTCATCGCACTCAGCGCGCCGTGCTTTGCCGCGAACTACTGGAAGCGCAGCTGGCCGCCCTGGCTTCGGAGAATACCGGCGAACACCAAGTGGCCTGAAGGCCCGCAGGAGGCCCCATGCCGATTGAAGAAATCGGATTGGACCAGGGCTTGATGGAGCAGCTGGAGCGAGAGGCAGTGAGAAGGGGTGTAAGCCCCGAAGCTCTCGCAGCTGAGCTGATTCGTCGAGAACTGGCCAACCGAACAAAGCCCCGCAGTCCGCGGGGAACCGTTATGCCGTTTCAGCGAAAGGCCTGAAGAGGCCCTCATCCGGACACGTAGCAACCAGGGGAACACCTGATGGCCTATGACGACAAAGCCCACCGCCACGACCACCAGGTCAAGGTTCGTCTGGATGACGAGGACTTCAACGAGCTGAAGGGGTACGCCCTGGAGCTGAAGGCGCAGCACAGCGTGCTTGCCCGGGAAATCATCCTGGCCGCGCTGGCGTTCAAGAAAGAACACGGCCACCTACCGCTGATCAGCGAGAAGAAGGCCAGGGCCTAAATAGGTCATGGGAGGGCAAATGTCGCCTGCAAACGAGGCAGTACCGCAGCACGACGTGGAGATAGGCCGGTTCCGCCGGAATGACTTTGCGGACTTGGAGGTCTGGGCTGAGGAGATCGGTGTAAGCACCGATGAATTGGCCGCGCAGATCCTGAAAAAGGCAGCGCATTTCCTCGCGCAGCGGGGAGAGCCAAAGAGCAACAACGTGGTGCCGTTCTCGGCGCCGAGGTAACCGTCATATCCCTAATTAGGGACTCAAGCGCCAGTCCCTCATTAGGCCCTGGCAAACGGCAGGCACAAAAAAGCCGACGGACGAGGTCGGCTCATTTGCAAAACTAGAGAGGCCCGATTATGCAGAGCCAGATCACTTCAAGCAATACCCAGAACCACCTCGCGCCACAAAACGCGAGCTACGAAAATGTGGCGCGCAACTCGGCCGTGATTCCTTTTGACTTCGACGGCGCCGCCGTCCGTGTAATTACCGACAAGCTCGGCGACCCCTGGTTTGTGGCAAACGACATCGCCGTTGCTCTTGGCTACTCAAAGCCAGAGAACGCGGTGGCCCGTCACTGCAAGGCTGCAGCCACTACCCCGAAACAGGGTGGTGGTTTCCTGACCATCATCCCCGAGCGCGACCTGTATCGCCTAGTTATGAAGTCGAAGCTCTCGGCTGCCGAGCGTTTCGAGGAATGGGTCGTGGGTCAAGTGCTGCCCAGCATCAGGAAGACCGGCAGCTTCTCCCAGCAGGCCCCGAACAACTCCAAGATCGTCGGCGAGCTGGCCATCCTCGAATGCTTTGACCGCCTGCTGAAGCCGGCCAACTCCAGCAAGATGCTGATGCTGGCCAAGATCGCCCAGAACAACGGGCTGGATGCCAAGTTCCTGCCTGGCTATGCCATCGATGAAGCCCCAGATGCTGCGGGCGGCTCATCGATGCCCACCAAGTCTGCTACTGCCCTGCTGAAAGACCACGGCATCCGCATGTCGCCAGCGGCCTTCAACAAGGCCCTGGAAGCTGCTGGCGTACTCAAGGTCATGCAGCGCAAGAACTCCAAGCAGGAGATGGTCCCGTTTTGGTCCATCACCGACAAGGGCCTGCACTACGGCAAGAACCTCACCAGCCCCCAATCCCCTCGCGAGACCCAGCCGCACTGGTATGTGGATCGCTTCCTTGAATTGACCGACATGATCGGCAAAGGAGCCAGGTAATGGCCCGCGCACGCAACATCAAACCGGGCCTGTTCAGCAATGAGCTGCTCG
>RCUI01000610.1_pt1 | contig 11606 bp, 7 predicted proteins | sample 2166121 | NCBI WGS metagenome assembly RCUI01 (sample SAMN09932700, study PRJNA488358) | compost metagenome | feature: garden; material: soil; isolation source: compost soil in succinic acid-enriched culture | place: Germany: Experimental Botanical Garden Goettingen | collected 2016-01-27
CGGCAACGGTCGCTGGCTGGTTGAAGGCCTTGCCCATCTTGAGCAGCTCCTGCTGATAGTCACGGGTCAGCTGGAAGCCATCCACTTTCGGCATGACGAACTGCTCGCTGGCCAGGGCCTGACCGCTGACTTTGTCTTTAAGGACGACTTTCTGCTCTTTCACGAATGCCTTGGCTTCGTCTTCGTTGCGCGGCTTCTTGAAATCCAGCACCAGGGTCTGGTTGTCACCAGAGGTGAAGTTGATCACCAGGGGCTCGGCGGTCACCAGCTTGATCTCGTTGCGGCTGGAGTAGTTGCCCTCGAAGGCCACCACCAACTGGTGTTTGCCGGCACTGATGGGGAAGCTGCTGGTCTTGTCCAGCAGCTTGGGATTGATGGACTCGCCATCGATCAGCTGCACCACATAGGGATTCTGTATTTCCAGTTGGCTATCAGCCAGGGCGCTACCTGCCCACAACAGACCAGCCAGAGCCGGCACCAGAACAGTCAGTTTCATTTCATCTCCTTGAACAGTCAGGCGATTGCCCACTGAAAAATAGGGGCTCATTTTTACAGGTTTGCCCCACAGCAGCAATAGCCGTTTATGGCGCCGCCCGGCAGGCAGCTTGCTGACTTATCTGTCAAATAAACCCGGCATGGCTCACTCGATACGCCGGGTGAAGGGGGGGAGGGCATCGAGCAAGCCCTTGCCGTAGCGTTTGGTAAGCAGGCGCCGATCGAGAATGGTTACTCGGCCCCGATCGGCTTCCTTGCGGATCAGGCGACCACAGGCCTGGATGAGTTTGCGGGACGCTTCTGGCACAGTCAGCTGCAGGAAGGGGTTGCCACCGCGTTTCTCGACCCACTCGGCGGTCGCCTCCTCCACCGGGGAGTTCGGCACCGCGAAGGGGAGCTTGGTGATCACCAGGTTGGTGAGGTAGTGACCGGGCAGGTCCAGCCCCTCGGAGAAGCTGCCGGTGCCAAAGAGGATGCTGGCCTGGCCGCCGTCGCACTTCTGTTTGTGCAAGGTCAGCAGGGCGTTGCGCGACGCTTCCCCCTGCACCAGCAGGGAGAGCCCCTTGGCCCGCAGCCCCACCGCCACCTCGTTCATCTGCCGGTAGGAGGAGAAGAGCACCAGGCTCGCCTCCTTGCCCGCCAGCAGCCGGGGCAGGGTATCGACCAGCTCCTGGGTAAAGCCGGGAGCGCTGGGTTCATGGGCCATCTTGGGCAGATAGAGCTCGGCCTTGTGATATTCAAAAGGAGAGCGCAGACGCAGATAGCGGGTGCCGTCATGCTCCTTGAGCCCCACCTGGTGGCGGAAATAGCTGAAGGAGGAGAGGGCGGTGAGGGTGGCCGAGACCAGCACGGCGCCCAGGCACCTAGACCAGAGCCACTCCTCCAGCAGATAACCCACCTCTATGGGGGAGGCGTGCAGCCAGATGTCTCCATCCTCGCTCCTGGCCATCCAGCGGGCCAGCGGTGTCTTGCCCGTCGGCACGTGGCGACTCAGCATCTCCCACAGGGCGCAGAAACTCTCCAGCCGCTGCAGGTGAAAACCGCTCTCCGCCAGCAGGGGCTCGGCCTCCTTGCGACGGATTTCGCCGTCCTTGAGCGCCTCGCCGATGGCGCCCTGCATCCTGTCCAGCGCCCGCAGCGCCTTCTTGCTCGCCTCCTTCAGGTTCTCCGCCAGCATGGGCAGGGGATCGGGCAGCACCCCCTCGGCAAATCTGTGGTGCTGCTCGGAGCCAAACAGCTGATCGTTGCCGGCGAGCCACTGCTCCAGCGCCTTGAGATCCGGTTGCAGGGAGGCCAGGGCATCCTGCAGTTTGAGCTGGGGGTCGAGCAAGCTCTCCTTGTTCAGCGCCCTGGCCAGCTTGCCGGCGCTCTGCACCAGCTTTTCCAGCCAGCGGCGGGACCCCTTGATGCTGGCGGAGGCGGCGCCGTGATCCCGGGCTATGGTCGGCAGGTGGTGAGCCTCATCCAGCACATAGATACACTCGTCCGGTGGCGGCAGTATGATGCCGCCGCCCATGGTGAGGTCGGAGAGCAGCAGGGCATGGTTGACCACCAGCACATCGGCGGCGTCCATGTCGTTCCTGGCACGGTGGAAGGGGCAGTGCTGGTGGTGGCTCAGCGCCTTGTTGCAGCTGTGGCGATCGGCGGCGATGCGATCCCAGCACAGATCCGGAATCGGCTTGGGCCAGTTGTCCCTGTCCCCGTCCCACTTCCCCTCGGTATAGGCCTGCCACAGCGCCTGATAGCGCTCCTTGTCAGAATCTGACGGCTTGTGCTTGCTCAAGCTGCCGAAATCGAGCTCGAAATTGGCCATATCGGCGCCGCTTGCCGCTTGTTCAAGCAGATGTTCGCAGCAGTAACGCTGGCGCCCCTTGACCAGCATGAAGCGAAACGGCAGCTCGCTGTGGCGATGGTAGAAGGGCAGGTCCTTGTGGATCAACTGCTCCTGCAGGGCGACGGTGGCGGTGGAGATCACCAGCTTCTTCTGGGTGAGCCGCGCCACCGGGATGGCGCCCTGGGCATAGGAGAGGGACTTGCCGATGCCGGTGCCCGCTTCGGCCACCAGGATGCGGCGACTCTTTTCATACTCTCCGGTGAGGGTCTTGGCGATTTCGGCCACCAGAAAATTCTGCTCCTTGCGCGGCACAAAACCGGGTAAACCATCGGCAATCTGTCGATAGGTATTGCGAATGGTGGCTTTGAGGCGAGTCGATAGCATGAATGGGGCGTGACCGTGTCTGGGATGAATGGCCACAGGATACCCGCAACAGGCGGCCGGGGTCGAGGCAAGGTGAGGCAGGGGGACCGGGCCGGAATCCGCATTTATGTTATGGGGTGAGCGGCACGTGCAATAAACCACCAAAAAAGGGCGATTCAGGCAGCGAGTATCGCTGTAAACGTTTTCCCTGAGAGGGCAAACAATATGGGATTCAGCTCACAATTTTTTCCCTATGACTATGGTTTTCTCAAAAAGTTCCAAGTTTTTTCGTTGCGGATCGGAAAACCCGGTGATAGTCTCGGCGGCATAGTGATGCAAAGAACATCGCTAACACAGGGAATAACAAGGACTTAGTGTTTAATTACAGTAGGCATTGGAAACAACTATGAAAAAGACAATTCTGGCTATCGCTATCCCGGCTCTGTTCGCATCTGCCGCTAACGCCGCAGTGGTTTATGACAAAGACGGTACCTCTTTTGATATCTACGGCCGTGTTCAGGCTAACATGTACGCTGACCATGACGACACCGATGCAGAGCTGATCGGTTCCTCCCGTCTGGGCTGGTCCGGTAAAGTCGCGCTGAACAACACCTGGTCTGGCATCGCCAAGACCGAGTGGCAGGTGTCTTCCGAGAACTCCGATGGTTCCAAGTTTGATACTCGTCACCTGTACGTCGGCTTCGACGGTACCCAGTACGGCAAGATCATCTTCGGTCAGACCGACACCGCGTTCTACGACGTGCTGGAGCCGACCGATATCTTCAACGAGTGGGGTGATTACGGTAACTTCTACGACGGTCGTCAAGAAGGCCAGATCATCTACTCCAACACCTACGGTGGTTTCAAGGGCAAAGTGTCCTACCAGACCAACGACGACGAAGCCGTCAAGGTTTCTGACGTAGGTGGCAACTCCTTCACTACCGAATTCCCGGGTATCAAGCGTAACTACGGCTACGCAGCTGCCATCGGTTATGACTTCGACTTCGGTCTGGGCCTGAACGGCGGTTACGCTTACTCCGACCTGGAAAGCACCACCAGCAGCAACACTGGTGAGAAGTCCGAGTGGGCTCTGGGCGCACACTACGCCATCAACGGCTTCTACTTCGCCGGTATGTACACCGAAGGCGACCTGAAGAACGACACCACCGGTTATAAGGGTGAAGGTCGTGGCTACGAGCTGGCTGCTTCCTACAACGTTGACGCCTGGACCTTCCTGGCTGGCTACAACTTCAAGGAAGGCAAGGACAACTCCGCCGGTTCTTCCTACGAAGACATGATTGACGAAACCCTGCTGGGTGTTCAGTACGCTTTCACTTCCAAGTTCAAAGCCTACACCGAGTACAAGATCCAGGGTCTGGACAACACCGACGACGAGTTCACTGTTGCCCTGCAATACAACTTCTAATCCAGTCTTAGTACGGATTTAGTTGATAAACGGCCAAGCTTGCTTGGCCGTTTTGTTTTATCTGCCTTTCACCTTATTCCCTCCGCCGTTTGGCCCTGCGCCAGGTCACGTTGTCTCTTTTCCGCCCTTGGCTCCTTAGTCGTAAATCGCTAGATTATTCAATTCGTTGAAAGATGGTCTGCCGACAGGGAAGGATGCGTGTGATCGATTTCAGTCACCCCGAGTGGCGAGCGCTGGCTCAGCAGTTGCTGGACGAGGCGCCCCAGGTTATCCGCGGTCGCCAATGGCAACCCCTCATCGGCATGCTCAGGGACAATCAGCTGCTGCTCCCCCTTGGCAATCACCGCTATGAGCTGACCCCGGCCGGACGGCGCTATCTCACCCGTGAGCTGATGCTGGCCGAGCTGGCCTGTGCTCCCCCCGAGCCCGAGGAGTGGCTCCATGCCCAGGGTTGGCAACTGGGGGAGCGGGTCAACGAGCGGGTGCTGGCGGCGCTCTATCGCAAGGGGGAGGCGAGCTTCAGTCCGGTCGAGCAGATCAACTTTGAAGACAAGGGGATACGGCTGTGCAGCGATCTGCCGCTGCGCCTGCGGGCCGCCCGCCCGTTCAGCCTGTTCTTCAGCGGTGGTACCCTGCTAGATGCGGCCCCCTGGCTGCACACCTTGGGGGAGGTGGCGCTACCCGCCCGCACCCTGGCGGGGCTTGGCAAGATCCTCTGGGGCGAGGGGGAGATCCAGCGGGTGATCAGCACCGACTCCGTCGGCGTCTTCGCCGAGCTGAGCCTCCCGGACGACGCCTTGCTGGTCTGGCTTCCTGCCCAGGATCCCGGCGCCCTGCAACCCCTGATTGCCGCCTTGCCGCCCCAGACCCTCTGGAGCCACCTCACAGCCCTGGACCCGGCCGGTGTCGACAGGGTCCTGGTATTGGCCCAGCGGCTGGGGCGCCCGGCCAGCTGGTGGCTGCCCCGGGACCTGGCTCCCATCAAGGAGGCCTATGCCGCCCCTCTGCAGGGGGCTCGCCCCTGGGAGCCGAGCCGGATCCCTCGTCCATTGCGGGCCCTGTGCAGCGATCTGGTAGAGTCCAACCGCGGCCTGTCGGCCGAGGTATGCGCCCTGGCATCGGGCTGGCATGCCATCGGCTGAGGGGCCCGTCATCACCCTTGAGAAAGCGGTTTTCCCCTATGGAAGGCAGTGGTATAAAGAGTTGACGGAGCGCTCGCCAAAGGAGCGCTTTTGTTTGCCAACCTAGTTTGCCAGCCAATGAACTCAACGGAATACAGGGAATACCATGTTTGAAAAGGTTGTTGCCGCCCCAGCGGATCCGATCCTGGGCCTGACCGAAGCCTTCCGTGCCGACTCTCGCAGCCACAAGATCAATCTGGGGGTCGGGATCTACAAGGATGAGACCGGTGCCACTCCTATCCTTCATTGCGTCAAGAAAGCCGAGCAGAAGCTGCTCACCGACGAGAAGACCAAGAACTACCTCGGTATTGAAGGCAATATCGAATATGGCCGCATAGTGCAGCAACTGCTGTTCGGGCAGGATTCCGCCCTGATTGCCAGCGGCCGCGCCAAGACAGCCCAGGCGCCGGGTGGTACAGGTGCCCTGCGCATCGCCGCCGAGTTCGTGGTGCGCAACGGTCTGGCCAAGACCATCTGGATCTCCGATCCCACCTGGGCCAACCACGTCAGCGTGTTCCAGGCTGCCGGCCTCACCGTCAAGTGGTACAAGTACTACGATGCGGCGACCAAGGGTCTCGACTTTGCCGCCATGCAGGCCTCGCTCTGCGAAGCGCAGGCCGGCGATCTGGTGCTGCTGCACGGCTGCTGCCACAACCCGACCGGCATTGACCCCACCGCGGATCAGTGGCGTGCCCTGGCCAAACAGAGCGCCGCCGCCGGCTGGCTGCCGCTGTTTGACTTCGCCTATCAGGGTTTTGCCCGTGGTATAGAGGAAGATGCCGAGGGGTTGCGCATCTTCGCCGAGTGCCATGACGAACTGCTGGTGGCGAGTTCCTTCTCCAAGAACTTCGGCCTCTACAACGAGCGGGTCGGTGCCTTCACCCTGGTCAGCGCGACCAAGGCGATTGCCGACGTGGCCTTCACCCAGGTCAAGACCGTCATCCGTGCCAACTACTCCAACCCGCCGTCACACGGCGCCGCCGTGGTGACCACCATAGTCAGCGATCCGGCCCTCTATGCCGAGTGGGTGGAAGAGGTGGCGGCCATGCGGGTGCGCATTCGCGAGATGCGTGAACTGCTGGTAGAGAAGTTGGCTGCCCTCGGTGTGAGCCAGGACTTCAGCTTCATCCGCGAGCAGAACGGCATGTTCTCCTTCTCCGGTCTCTCCAAGGATCAGGTGGAGCGTCTCAAGAGCGAGTTTGCCATCTACATCGTCGGCTCCGGCCGGATCAGCGTGGCCGGGATCACCCGCGCCAACATAGATCCCCTGTGCGACGCCATCGCCAAGGTGCTGTAACTGAGGCGAAGAGGTTCTATGCGGGAATCACCCGCGTCAATATCAATAGATCCCCTGTGCGATGCCATCGCCAAGGTGTTGTAAGCACAACCATCGGCATCCGCTCAGTAAAAAGCCCGCCATGTCGGCGGGCTTTTTCATGCCTGTTTTCCGGCATCAGCGGCGCCGTTTGCTGCCCCCGAGCAGAGAGCCGAGCACCCCCCGTACCAACTGACGACCCACCTCGTTGCCCAGGGTGCGGGCCACGCTCTTGGCGGCGGTCTGCACCACGCCGTCATGCTGGCCACCGCGCGGGCCTGTGCGCCCGAACAGGATACCGTTGAGGGCATCGAGCAATCCGCCCCCCTGCTCCGACGGGGTCTGGGAGACATCATCCGAGGCGGCTGGTGCCCCGCCATTGAGGCGCTCGAAGGCGGATTCGCGATCCTCGCGGGTCTCGTATCTGCCGTGAAGCACTGACCCCTGGATCAGGGCCTGCCGCTCGGCGTCGTTCAGGGGACCTATGCGACTGGCGGGCGGGGCGATAAAGGCGCGCTCCACCACGCTTGGGCGCCCCTTCTCATCGAGCAGGGAGACCAGGGCCTCGCCCACCCCGAGCTCGGTGATGACGCCGGCCGCGTCGAAGGTCGGGTTGGCCCTCAGGGTGTTGGCGGCGATGCGCACCGCTTTTTGGTCGCTCGGGGTAAAGGCGCGCAGGGCGTGCTGCACCCGGTTGCCGAGCTGTCCCAGCACGCTGTCGGGAATGTCGGCCGGGCTCTGGGTCACGAAATAGACGCCCACTCCTTTTGAGCGGATGAGGCGCACCACCAGCTCTATCTTCTCCAGCAGCGCCTTGGGGGCGTCGTTGAACAGCAGGTGAGCCTCGTCGAAGAAGAACACCAGCACGGGTTTATCGGGATCCCCCACCTCGGGCAGTTGCTCGAACAGCTCGGACAACAGCCAGAGCAGGAAGCAGGCATAGAGGAGGCTGGACTGGGTGAGCTTGCCGGCCGCCAGCACATTGATGTGGCCGTGGCCGGCCCCGTCGGTCTGCAGCAGATCCTGAATATCCAGCATGGGCTCGCCGAAGAAGTGGTCCCCTCCCGCACTCTCCAGGGTGAGCAGGTTGCGCAGTATGGCGCCGATGGAGGCGGTGGACACATTGCCATAGCGGGTGGTGAGGGATTTGGCGTTGTCCCCGGCAAACTGCACCATGGCGCGCAAATCTTTCAGATCGAGCAGCAGCAGCCCCTCGTCGTCTGCCACCTTGAACACCAGCTCCAGCACCCCGCTCTGGGTGTCGTTGAGGCCGAGCAGACGGGCCAGCAGCAGGGGCCCCATGTCGGAGACGGTGGCCCGCACCGGGTGCCCCTGCTCCGCAAACAGGTCCCAGAACAGGGTCGGACTGGGGGCGAAGGCGGGGGCCGGGATGCCGAGCTGGGCCAGACGGGCATCCAGCTTGCTCGACGGGGTGCCGGCGGCGCCGAGGCCGCTGAGATCCCCCTTCACATCCGCCAGAAAGACCGGCACCCCGAGGCGGGAGAACCCCTCTGCCAGCACCTGCAGGGTGACTGTCTTGCCGGTCCCCGTGGCACCTGTGATGAGGCCGTGGCGGTTGGCCATGGCGGGCAGCAGTGAGATGGGTTGGCCATTGGCATAGGCCAGCGTCAGGGGTTGGGCCATGGTGAACTCCTTGTCTTTGCAGGTAGCGGCAAGCTGAGGGCTACAAGGAGTGTGGTGGCAGAGCCAAACGATGGCAAGGCGGCGCGAATTGCGCACTGTGGCTAAGCCGAAGGGCGGGCAGGAGGCTCAGCGGGCGCCGGTCAGTCTGCCCAGTTGCAGCATCATGAGGGTGAGCAGGGCCCCGGTGGCGGCGGTCAGCACCGCAAGCAACAGGCTGCCGAGCAGGAAGGGGGGCACCAGGGTCGCCGCTTCGTGCTCCAGCCAGTGCAATGACCAGGTGAGGTGGAAGGGCTCCGGCGTCTGGTGCAGCACCAGGCAGCCGGTGCGATAGGCATAGAGGTACATGAAGGGCAGCGTCAGCGGGTTGTTGAACCAGACCGCCAGCAGGGCCAGCGGCAGGTTGAGGCGAAACGCCAGCGCCAGTCCGACCGCGACGAGGGAGTGCATGGGGATGGGGATCCAGCTGGCGAAGAGGCCGGCCGCCACGGCGCCGCTGAGTGCCCGGGTGCCCCCCTGCCAGAGGGCGGGGGTCAGCAGGCGCTCACCAAAGAGGGCGAACCACTTCTGCTGGCGCAGGGTGTCCGGGTCTATCTTGAAACGGGCCAGCCAGCGGCTCAGCATGCCCGCGCCTCCTTGCGCTTCTGCCACTGGCGTACTGTGTTGATGCGCCAGAAGGTGCGGATGAAGGCGTAACCCATCAAGGCGCTCAGCAGCGCGAGCACCAGGGAGCCCAGCAGCAGCGGCGGGGCCAGGGTTTCAAATACCGAGACCAGCCATGCCCAGGTGAACTGGATATCGATGTGCTGGGCGGGGTGGCCGAGCAACTGGCAGCCCACCAGGTAGGCGCCATAGAACAGCGGCGGCATGGTGAAGGGGTTGGAGAGCCAGACCAGGGCGACCGAGAGGGGCAGATTGACCCGAAAGAGGATGGCGCCACCGGCCGCCAGCAGCATCTGGCAGGGGAGGGGGATCCAGGCCATGAAGAGGCCGACCGCGAAGGCTCCGGCGGCGGAGCGGCGGTTGAGGTGCCAGAGGTTGGCATCGAGCAGCAGCTTGCCGAACAGCCGCAAGTGCTTGTGTTCCTTGAGCTTGTCCTGATCGGGCAGCCAGCGTTTTATGAGTCGTTTGGGCATGTTTGAAACCTTGCTAAATACTTGCTCCATGGATCTGCGTCTGTTGTCGTTTGCCCTGGGGGCAAGCTCCTCACTGCTCTGGCCCTGGTTACCCTCTACTGCATGGGGCGGCGCGCTGCTGGCCCTCGCCATCCTGCTCGCCCATGGCCGTCATTGGCGGCTCATGTTTCTGGTGCTCGGCGTGCTCTGGATGCAGCTGAACCTGCAGTATCGGTTGGCCTGGCTGGACAAGCTGGAGACACAGACCAGCCACATCATAACCGCACGGGTGCAAAGTACGGAGTCCTCGGGCGATAAACCGCGAGATAAATTTGCCCGCCTGCTGCTGCGGGTCGAGACGCTGGACGAGCAGCCCCTCGCGATATCCCCCCTCGTCAGGGTCAACGCCTATCAGGCCCTGCCGCCCCTGCCCGCAGGCAGTCGCATCACCCTGGTGAGCTCCCTCAAGCCCGCCCATGGGCTGGCCAACGAGGCGGGCATGGATGGGCGGCGCCTGCTGCTTGGCAAGGGGATCACGGCGACCGGCAACCTGCGCCGGATCGTCGAGGTCCAGGAGACGGCCCCGGGGATGCGGGAGCGCTGGCTTGCCGCGGCCAGCAGCGCCTGGCAGGGGCTGGAGCAGGCCCCCTTGCTGGCGGCGCTCAGCTTCGGGGAGCAGGGGGGCATCACGGATGCCCAGTGGGATCTGTTTCGCGGCAGCGGCCTGACCCACATCATCGCCATCTCCGGCCAGCATATCGCCCTGGTGGCGGTGCTCGGCTGGTGGCTGGGGCGGCTGCTGGGGTTGCGGGGGGCCATTGTGGTCTCCCTCTTGTTTGCCGCCGTCTACAGCTGGCTGGCGGGATTTGCGGTGGCGACCGAGCGGGCCCTCATCATGGTGCTGGTGTGGAGCCTGCTGCGCTGGTTGAATCGGGACTGGCCCAGCCACCGCATCTGGCTGTGGGCCTTCGTGGTGATAGTGCTCTGGGATCCTTTCGCCCTCTACTCGGCCGGTTTCTGGCTCTCCTTCATGGCGGTGGCCCTGCTGTTGCTGGCGAGCCTGCTGCACGCGCGCCCCGGACTGGTGCGGCTGCAATGCCTGCTGCTGCTCGGCCTGCTGCCCCTGCAACTGCTGCTGTTCGAGGGCATGGCCCCGCTGGCGCTCTTGCTCAATCTGCTGGCGTTGCCGCTGTTCTGCCTCGGCATCATTCCGCTGGCGCTCGTCGGCGTGCTGCTGGCGCCGCTCTCCACCGCCCTGGCTCATGGCCTGTTCTGGTTGTCCGATCTGGGGCTGACGTGGGTGTTGTGGGGACTCGGCCTGCTGGCGGACCATCTGCAGCTCTGGTGGCCTGTTCCCGGCTGGCTGATGCCCGTCAGCGCCTTGCTGGTGCTGCTGTGGGGGGCCTGGCAGTTGCCGGGAGGGCGCGGCTTGCTGCTCCCGGTGGGAGCCGCCCTGCTGCTGGGACTCTGGCCTGCTCCCACCCCCTGGCAGGTGCGGGTGCTGGACGTGGGGCAGGGCTTGTCGGTGCTCGTCACCCGGGGCGAGCGCGGCATCCTCTATGACACCGGGAATAGCTACCCCGGCGGCTACAACATGGCGGAGGCCGCCATACTGCCCGTGCTGAGCCGCCTCGATGTGCGGGTGCTCGATGCCCTCATCATCAGTCACAAGGACAGGGATCATGCGGGCAACAGGCGCGCCATGCTGCAGGCGATGCCGGTGCGCCGCGAGCTCTCCTCGTTCGGCTTCGCCCGCAGCACTGCGCTGTGTCGCCGCGGTCAGCGCTGGCACTGGCAGGGGCTGGAGGTGCGCGTGCTCTGGCCCGAGCGGCCGGGGGCGGGGCGCAACAACGACAGTTGCGTGGTGCAGATAAGCGATGGCCGGCATCGCATCCTGCTCAGTGGCGACATAGAGCAGGGGGCGGAGCGCCGCCTGCTGGCCCTGGAAGAGCAGGGAGAAGGAGAGGAGCTCGCCAGCACGTTTTCCAGCATTCCCCTCAGCACTCTTTCCAGCACTGTGCTGGTGAGCCCTCACCATGGCAGCCGCACCTCCTCGACCCCGGGCTTCGTGGCGGCGGTGAACCCAGATGTCGTCATCCACAGCGCCGGCGACAGGAACCAGTGGCAGTTTCCCCGCCCCGAGGTGGTGGCAAGATACCAGGGGGCCCGTCAATGGGTGACGGGGCAGGATGGCGCCATCCTGATCGAGGCGGGGGAGGCCGGGCTCGAGATCCGG
>RCUI01000611.1_pt1 | contig 11479 bp, 11 predicted proteins | sample 2166121 | NCBI WGS metagenome assembly RCUI01 (sample SAMN09932700, study PRJNA488358) | compost metagenome | feature: garden; material: soil; isolation source: compost soil in succinic acid-enriched culture | place: Germany: Experimental Botanical Garden Goettingen | collected 2016-01-27
CTCCCGATGGAGGAAACACCCGATGGTTACGATTTTCGATCCGATCAAGGTCGGTGACGTGCAGTTGGCCAACCGCATTATCATGGCGCCCCTTACGCGCTGCCGGGCTGGCGATGGCCGTGTACCCAGCACATTGATGGCTGAGTATTACGCGCAGCGCGCCTCGGCGGGACTGATCATCACCGAGGCCACCTCGGTAGCGCCCATGGGCGTTGGTTATGCCAACACCCCGGGAATTTGGTCACAGCAGCAAGTGAACGGCTGGCGAATGGTCACCGATGCCGTACATGCGGCGGGAGGCAAGGTGTTTTTGCAGCTGTGGCATGTGGGGCGCATCTCCGACCCCAGCTTTCTCGAAGGCAACCAGCCAGTGGCGCCTAGCGCCATCGCTGCCAGCGGGCATGTTAGCCTGCTGCGACCACAGCGTCCGTACAGCGTGCCACGGGCGTTGTCGGTCGAGGAAATCGCTGCAGTGGTTGAGTCGTTTCGCAGTGCAGCGCAGAACGCGCAAGCCGCCGGTTTCGATGGCGTTGAGCTGCATGGTGCCAACGGTTATCTGATCGACCAGTTTCTCCAGGACAATGCCAATCAGCGGCAGGATCGATATGGCGGCCCCGTCGAGAACCGGGCAAGGCTACTGTTGGAGGTCACCGATGCACTGATTTCAGTGTGGGGGGCAGGGCGGGTTGGCGTGCACCTGGCACCTCGTGGTGACATTTATGACATGGGCGATTCCAGACGCGATGAAACCTTCGTCTATGTCGCGCGGGAACTGGGTAAGCGCCGGATAGCCTTTATCTGCGCGCGGGAGTACGAGGCTAACGACAGCCTGAACCAAGTACTGAAGGAGGCGTTCGGTGGTATTTATATCGCCAACGAGCGATTCGACAAGGCCCAGGCCAATGCCTGGCTGCAGGCATCCAAGGCGGATGCCGTAGCATTTGGTATCCCCTTCATCGCCAACCCAGACCTGCCAGCGCGTCTAGCCGCCGATGCACCGCTGAACGAGCCGCGGCCGGAAACCTTCTATGCCTCTGGCGCGGCTGGTTATACCGACTATCCCCAGATCTGACCTGTGTCCAACAGCGCGCGGTCTAGGCCACGCGCGCTGATTGCACCAGGTGCTCCAGCAACTGGCGCGCGGTGAGCGACAGGTTTTCCAGGTTGCGTACGCCGACCTTCAGCTCGCGTCGTGCCCAGGTGTCCTTGAGGGGAATCACCGCCAAATCGAGCGAGGACAAGTAGGTGCGAGCCACGTTTTCCGGCAACACACCCACACCCATCCCCGTATGGATCATGCGGCAAATAGCTTCGAAGCTACGTACCTGGATGCGCAGGCGTAGCGCTACGCCCAATTGCTGCGAAGCCTGTAGCAACAGGTTGTGCAACGAAGCGTCGTGCTGCAGGCCGATGAAGTCGCAGCCTATCGCATCGCTCAGATGAAGGCTGTCTCGTGCGGCTAATGGGTGCGAACGAGGGGTGACCAGCGCCAGTTGGTCATGACGATAGTTGAACACCTGCAGATCGCCCGATGGAACATGCCCTGCGAAGATGCCGATGTCGGTCAGCCCTTCGCTGAGCACGCGTACTGTCTCGCTACTGACACATTCTTCCAGGTCGATCTTTATCTGCGGATGATGACGGCTGAAGCTGCTGAGGTCTTCTGGCAGGAACTCGATCACCGCCGAGGTATTGGCGTGGATGCGTACATGACCTTTAACCCCTTCGCTGAACTCGCTGAGGTCAGCATTCAATTGACGCACGCCCTCAAGCAGGGTGCGCGCGTGATGGAGGAGCGCATGGCCAGCGGGCGTCAGCTCTACGCCCTTGGATTGGCGGTAGAGCAAGTTGATGCCGAATTGCTTCTCCAGGTCGCTGATGCGCTTGCTCACCGCAGCTAGTGCCAGATGTTCTCGTTCTGCGGCACGGGTCAGGTTGCGCTCATCGGCGATGGCAACGAACAGTTTGAGGGTCACGAAATCTATGCGACGCATGGTGGGGTCTTCTGTTCAATGGTTGGCGAAGGGTAAGCGCCGAGAATCGCATATTCATTAGCTATTGGTCGCCTGTATTCGTGAACGGCGAACGCAGCGTTGGTTATTTACCAATTGTCCGCTGCTCTGGCCAGAGCGCAAGCTCTGCTTCACAACAGCTCGATGCGCACATGAGGGGACGGACATGACAGAGCATATTCCGGGTAACGCCATGGCTTTACAGGGCCTCAAAGTGGTGGAAATGGGGCAACTGATCGCGGGGCCTTTCGCCAGCAAGATGCTGGGTGAGTTCGGCGCTGAGGTAGTGAAGATCGAGCCACCCGGGGTAGGCGACCCGCTGCGCAAGTGGCGCAAGATCAAGGATGGCACTTCGCTCTGGTGGCATGTGCAGTCGCGCAACAAACGGTCGCTCACGCTGGATCTGAAGGCCGCCGAAGGTCAGGCGTTGGCCCGCCAGCTCATCGCCGAGGCCGACATTCTGGTGGAAAATTTCCGCCCCGGCACGCTGGAAGGGTGGGGCATGAGCTGGGAAGACTTGTCGCGCCTCAACCCCCGTTTGATCATGCTGCGCATCTCGGGATACGGCCAGACTGGCCCCTATCGTGATCGCCCAGGCTTCGGCGTGATCGGCGAGGCCATGGGCGGCTTGCGGCATCTCTCGGGCATGCCGGGCCAGCCGCCAGTGCGGGTCGGTATCAGCATCGGTGACTCGCTGTCGTCGTTGTACGGCGTGATCGGTGTGCTGCTTGCCTTGCAAGAGCGCCAGCGCAGTGGCCTGGGCCAGGTGGTCGATGTGGCGTTGTACGAGTCGGTGTTCGCCATGATGGAAAGCCTGATTCCTGAGTATGACGCCTACGGTTATGTCCGCGAGCCAGCCGGTAGTGCGCTGCCCGGCATCACCCCGTCCAACTCCTATCCCTGCAGCGATGGCAGTTACGTGCTGATCGCGGGCAATGGCGACAGCATTTATAAGCGCTTGATGGAACTGATCGGGCGTCAGGATCTGGCCAACGATCCGCAGTTGGCTCACAACGACGGACGTAGCGAGCAGGCAGGCTTGATCGATGCGGCCATTGCCCAGTGGACATGCCAGCGTCCGCGTGACGAAGTGCTGGAGGCGCTGAACGAAATCCGTGTGCCGGCTGGGTATCCCTATACCGCGGCGGACATCGTCAAGGATCCCCACTACCAGGCTCGGCAAGTGCTCGAGACGATACAGACCACCAGCGGCCCGCTAAAGGTGCCTGGGGTGTTGCCCAAGCTTAGTCGCACCCCGGGTCGGGTTGCTGGCGGCGGCCCGACGCTGGGCCAGCACACCGACGATGTACTGGCCGGTCTTGGCCTAAGCGATGCCCAACGCCAGGCGCTGAGGGCGCGTGAGGTGATTTGAGCGAAAGCATAAGTAACTCGGTTAGCTCGAAAGGCCGATCGGGTGTCGATCACGCATGGCGTGTGATCGGATTCGATTGGCCATCAAATATAAATACAAGAGGCTTTTGCATGTTAACGATTACGATCATCTTGGCGATTGTCGCCTGCATTGGTATCGGTTATTGGCAGAACATCAACATTGGTTTGCTCGCCATTAGCGCCGCCTATCTCATTGCCACCAGCATGATGGGCATCAGTGTGAAAGAGCTGGTGAGTTACTGGCCGCTCAACCTGTTCTTTATCATTTTTGCCGTGACCTTCTTCTTCGGTTTCGTGATTGCCAACGGCACCATGGACAAAATCGCTAGGCACGTGGTGTACATGGCGCGTGGCATGCCTAGCCTGATTCCTTTCGCCATGTACGGCTTGGTCATCCTGGTGTCGGCCATCGGTCCTGGGCACTATGCCGTGTTCGTGTTCCTGTCACCGTTGGTGATGTCGGTTGCCAGTCGCACGGGCATGAGCCGACTGCTGGGCGCTATCATCGTCGTCTGTGGTGGCATGGCCACCACCTTCACCAGCATTAGCCTGGGTGGGCGCGTGACCCAAGGCATCCTGGAAAACGTTGGCTACTCGCATGCAATCGCGGCGGACTACACGCACGCGCTGCTGATCGACTCCTTCACCTTCCAGACGCTGGCGTTCTTGCTGGGCTACGTACTGCTGGGTGGTTATCGCACTCAAACACTGGAAACCGAGCGTCCGGAACCGTTTACCGCACAGCAGCGACGCACACTCTGGTTGGTGCTGTTGATCGTCGGCCTGATCATCGTCCCCAGCGCAATTGCGGCGATGTTACCGGCGGGTTCGGTATTCGGTCGCCTGGCCACCAACATTGACCCTACCTTCATCTCGATCGTAGGCGTGGTGCTGGCGCTCATGTTACGCGTGGGCGACGAGAAAGCCGCGCTGGCCAATGTGCCGTGGGCCATCATCATTCTGCTGTGCGGCATGGGCATGTTGATCAATGTGGCCGTCAAGGCTGGCACCATCGCAGCGCTGTCTCAATGGCTGATGTTGAACGTCAGCACGCAAACGATGCCTTTCGCCACCGCCGTGGTGGCCAGCATGATGAGTTTTTTCTCCAGCACCCTAGGTGTGGTGATGCCGACGTTGTTCCCGATTCTACCTGATATCACCAACGGCACTGGCCTGAGCCCCACGCTTATGGTGTCGGTGATCGTGCTTTGCGCCTCTCTGACAGGACTCTCGCCTTTTTCTTCCGGCGGTGCATTGGCGTTGGCCGGAGTGCAGGAAGACAGCGAGCGCGCCAAGTTGTTCTACCGCCTGTTGTGGATGCCGCTGTGCGGCGTCGCGGGCGTCGTCACCTTCATCCTCCTCGGCCTGCTGGGCTGATCCACGCGAGCGGCGGGGCGCTTGAACCCGTCGGCTCGACGCCATATGTCAATCAGAGAGCGTAGACATGGCTGCACAAACCTTATTTGAGAAACTGTGGAGTCGGCATGCGGTGCTCGACACCGATGACGGCCAGACGCTGCTTTACGTCGATCTGCACCTGATCAACGAAGTGACCAGTCCACAGGCGTTCGATGGCTTGCGACTGAGCACATTGAAGCCTTGGCGCGCAAGTTCCGTGCTGGCGACGGCCGACCATAACGTGCCGACCAAAGCGCGCGCAGCGGGCATCAGGGATGCCATTGCGCGCCGCCAGGTGCAAGCCTTGGAGCGCAACTGTGCGGAGTTTGACCTGCAGCTGTTTGCGGTGCACGACCCGCGTCAGGGCATCCTGCATGTCATCGGTCCGGAGCAAGGCGTTACCTTGCCGGGCATGACCATCGTCTGCGGCGACTCGCACACCACTACCCATGGCGCCTTCGCTGCGCTGGCGTTCGGTATCGGTACCTCGGAAATCGAGCATGTGCTCGCTACCCAGTGCCTGTCGTTGAAGAAGCTCAAGACCTTGCGCGTGACGATCGATGGCACGTTGATGCCAGCCGTATCCTCCAAAGACCTGGCACTGGCGCTGATCGGCGTGATCGGTACCGCTGGCGCCACAGGTTTCGCCATCGAATTCACGGGCTCGGTGGTCTCGGCGATGAGCATGGAAGCGCGCATGACACTGTGCAATCTGGCCATCGAAGCCGGTGCACGCTGTGCCATGGTCGCGTTTGATGACACTACCGCCGCTTACCTCAAGGGTCGCCCGCAGGCGCCACGAGGCGAGCAGTGGCGAGCAGCCCTAGCCTATTGGCGCACCCTGCACAGCGACGTGCAAGCGTGCTTTGACCGTGAACTGCACATTGACGCTGCGAACATCCGGCCGCATGTCACGTGGGGTACCTCACCGGAAATGGTGGTCGATATCGGTGGTCGCGTGCCGAACCCTGCGCATGAGCAAGACCCGGTCAAACGCCGGAGCATACAGCAGGCATTGGTGTACATGGGGCTCGATCCTGGCATGGCGATTCGTGACATCCGGCTGGACAAAATTTTCATTGGCTCTTGCACCAACTCGCGGTTAGAGGATCTGCGTAGCGCGGCGAACGTGGTCAGGGGACGACGGGTGGCTGCCAATATCGTTCAGGCCTTGGTGGTACCCGGCTCTGGCCTTGTAAAGCGGCAGGCTGAAGCCGAAGGTCTGGACCGAGTGTTCATCGCTGCGGGTTTCGAGTGGCGTGATGCGGGGTGCTCCATGTGCCTGGGTATGAATGAAGATCGCCTGGCGGCGCAAGAGCGCTGCGCCTCTACGTCCAATCGCAACTTTGAAGGGCGACAGGGCCCTGGCGGTCGCTCTCACCTGGTCAGCCCGGCGATGGCTGCCGCTGCGGCGATAGCAGGCCATTTCGTCGATGTCAGTGAACTCTGAGGAGAGCCCATGCAAGCCTTTACACAGCTGGACAGTACCGTGGTGCCGCTGGACCGTGCCAATGTCGATACCGACGCCATCGTGCCCAAGCAGTTTCTGATGATCATCGAGCGCACTGGCTTCGGTCCGTACCTGTTTGACGAATGGCGTTACCTGGACCGCGGCGAACCTTATCAGGACTGCGCGCAGCGGCCGGTGAGACTGGAGTTTCCCCTTAACCAGCCGCGTTATGCCGGTGCCGGTATTTTGCTGACACGGGCCAATTTCGGCTGCGGCTCCAGCCGTGAACACGCACCTTGGGCGTTGGCCGATTGGGGCATCCGCGCGCTAATAGCACCCAGCTTTGCCGAAATTTTCCACGGCAACTGTTTCAAGAATGGCCTGTTGCCCATTGTGCTGGACGAGGTGGTGATCGAGCGGCTATTCCGTGCCGTCGAGGCCACGCCAGGCTATGGGTTGCGAATCGACCTTGAACGCCAGGAGGTCGTGGAGCCGGACGGCCGGGTCAACCGCTTCGAGATCGACGCATTTCGCAAGAACTGCCTGCTCAACGGCCTGGACGAGGTTGGGCTGACCCTGTTGCAGGCCGAACGCATTCGCGCCTTCGAGCAGACTCGTCAGCGCCAGGAGCCCTGGGTGTTTCAGTCGAAGGGCTGAGCCTGGCCGGACTTTAACGCGCTTGCGAGAATGAGGCGCCCTCGCGTACCTATGACGTTGTGACTGGAGAAATGCATGAAAAACCGTTTGTACATTCAAGAAGTCGCCACCCGTGATGGCTTTCAGATCGAATCCAGCTTCGTGCCTACCGAGGCGAAGATTGCCTTGATTGACAAGCTATCGCACACGGGACTTGCGAAGATTGAGGTGACCTCATTCACCTCCCCCAAGGCCATCGCGAACCTGCGCGATGCAGAGGAGGTCATGCGCGGTATCCAGCGTGTGAAGGGCGTTGAGTACACCGCCTTGGTGCCCAACGTGAAGGGCTGTGAGCGTGCTCTTTCCTGCGCGGTGGACGAAATCAACCTTGTGATGTCCGCCAGCGATACCCATGGCATGGCCAACCTGCGTATGACGCCTGAGCAGTCGTTGTTGCAGTTCAAAGAGATCGTCGAGGTCACTCGAGGCAGCTCGGTGTTCGTCAATGCGTCGCTGTCGACCACGTTCGGTTGTCCGTTCGAAGGGGCGGTAGCCGAGGCGCGGATTTTTCAGCTGGTGCAGAAGCTGCTCGATATCGGCGTTCAAGGTGTGACACTGTGCGACACAACGGGCATGGCTGATCCGGCACAAGTCGAGCGCCTTTGCACCACAGTGCTGGAGCGCTGGCCCGAGACTGTGTTCACTCTGCACTTTCACAACACACGGGGGATGGGCTTGGCCAATGTCTTGGCCGCTATGAGTGCCGGTGTCGAGCGTTTTGACGCCTCCCTTGGTGGTCTCGGTGGCTGCCCGTACGCACCAGGCGCCAGTGGCAATATCTGCACCGAAGATTTGGTGCATATGTTGCAGCGCATGGGCCTGCAAACGGGCGTCGATCTGGATCGTTTGCTGGCAGTGGCCTCCACGCTTTCGGCGCTAGTTGGTCATGAGGTGCCGGGTGCAATTCTCCGGGCAGGGAAGGCTGACCGTCGTTATTCTAGGCCGATGTCTCAGACGGTAAATGGCTGATCCGGCGTTCGGATCAGGTTGCCCGTGCGCATTGTTGCTATTGACCGAAGCCCTGCGCGAGCTGGCTCGCGAAGGGCTGTCCAGCAGCGTTGTCAGGGGATCAGAACGATTTTATCGCTACGCCCCTCATTCACCTCTCGATAACGCTGAACACCCTCGTGGAGCGGGGACTCATGGATATTGGTTGGCAGCGGCAGGTGCCCGTCATCGAAGAGCTGGCCGAGCTGGGTCAGCATTTTCGCTGAGTCAATGGTGTCGTAAAGCAGGGAGTTCACTCCCACCACGGCGCCGCCGCGGCGGTACAGGGCCAGGGCCGGCAGTTGGACATTGCCATCCACGGGGGCGGCAATCACCGCAATGCGGCCGAAGGTCGCCAGCGCCGGTACCGAAGCGGGCAACCAGAAGCCGGTGGTGTCGAAGATCACATCGGCCCCTCCGGCGAACACTTGGTTCACCTGTACGGCCAGGTCTTCTGGTACTTCCAGCGTCACTGTGGAAAAGCCTCGCTCCTGCAGCTCGTTCGCTTGACCCGCACGGCGCACGCCTGCGAGAACCTGTGCGCCACGGGCCTTGGCCAGGGACAATGCTGCGGAACCGACGGCTCCCACGCCAATCACCAGCAAGCGCGTACCACTACCTACCTGGCAACGCTCGAGTGCGTCCCAGGCGGTGGTGTAGGGCACCCCACAACTGGCTGCCTGGCTGAAGCTCAAGGATTTTGGCATCAAGGCTACACCGTTGGCAGGCAGGGTCAAGTGCTGGGCGTGACTACCATCGCGTGAAAACCCGGGCCCCTTTCCTGTTCCCCACACCGATTGACCAATCAGATGCTGTGGACCTTCCAGGACGACCCCGGCGAAGTCCCGGCCAGGGATTCGCGGCAGGGTGGTATAGGGAAAGCGGCCAAGCACGTTCTTGACATCGCTGGGGTTGAGCCCGGCGGCGCGGACGTCGATCAATACCTCATCGTCGGTACGCACAGGTTCGGGGAGATCGACCAGTTTCAAGGCAGAGAGATCGCCCGTGTGGGTGAATTGCAGTGCTTGCATGGAAAGTGTCCTTCGCTGGGGAAACGTTGAGCTGATTACGAGAGCCAGTGCAACACGAGGTTGCGGCCTGCAGGCATCAGTTGCTCGCCAATGCTCATGCCAAGAAGACCCACCAACGCCACGGCCGGTGGGGCGGGGGAGCGGAAGTCGAGCAAGCTGTAGAGTGCTCCGACGGCAAGGCCAATCGCCAAAGAGACCAGGTAGTTCATATGGGCTCCAATGAACAGGTTGAGCGGTGCGGCGATTCTAGGCAGGCAAGGGGTTCGCTGTCGGTCATGTACTTCGGCGATTCGGACAGGTCGAATTCCAGGGTGGTCAGCGAGTGGGTGATCCGGCGCGCCGCAGGTACTCCGAAGGTGCCATCCCCATTTCCCGCCGGAACATTTCGCTGAAGCTCCCCGGCAAATAACCTAACGAGTGAGCAATCGCATTGATCGGCATTTCGTTTGTAAGCGCAGCGACTGCCGTCGCCAGATGTACTTGCCGGCGCCATTCGGTAAAGCCCATGCCCAGGCTGCGTTGGAATAAGCGGGCGAGTGTGCGCACGCTGGCACCGATGCCTGCGGCGTGCTGCTCGAAAGAAATGGCCAGCGACGGTTCTGCCATGACCGCGCGGCACAGGTTGTACAGTCGCCGATCCGCCTGGTCCGGCAACGCCACGCGTGGCACGTTGCAACGTGCGCGACGCAGTTCGATGACCGTGAGGTTGGAGAGCGCTTGGTAGTATTCGTCTTCAGGTTGTCGATCCTGCTCCACCAGGCGCAGGATCAGCTCGCGCAACAACGTATCGACTTCAAAGACTTGAACCTCCCCCTCCAACGACTGTGCCAGAAGAGGTTGCAGGTAGATGTTGCGCATCTGAAGCTCGGAGACCACCCGTATTGCATGCAAGACACCTGGTGGTAACCAGACAGCGCGGTGCGGCGGCACGAGAAGCGCTTCGTTCGATGCCTCGACCCACATCACTCCAGATATTGCGTAAAGCACTTGGCCCCATTCGTGCTGGTGCGGCTCGATATGGTGCCCGCGCGGGTAGCTGCGTGCCAAGCCGAGCAACGAGGCCCTGCTATTGATCAGGTCGGGAGGAGTGGCATGGGCCATGAGATTTCACTGCGTGGCGTTGTGGACAGTGTTGTATATCGTTTGATCACGGTTTTGCTCGGAAAGGTGCGCAGGAACTTTTTGAACAAAGCCATACGAACAATTGCGAGACGTCACCTATAATACGATCCGACAAAAAATAGCGCGACCATCGTCACCAGTCCGAGCAGTGAGCTACGCAACCTCCACGTCTATACTGCGAGTCCATAAGTTGGACGCCTGATAACATAGTCGACGCGATTGGGCGTTTTTCCAGCGAACATGTCGGGTGTCAGTAAAATTTCTGAGTCTGCTTTCGATGCCGGCCTCGTCCCCCGTCATGCATTGATGTCGGCATTGGCTATCAGAGTGTAGATTATGACGCGATCGGTAATCGCCTTGGGGCATCTGTGCGATGAGAGTGACGATAGCCTGGGTGTGGCAGGGCGACACTTTGATCCAGAGACAGTCGACACAAGTCGGAGGTCAGGCCTTGGAGTAAGGAGGGTTTTAGGTTGCCTTATCCATTTTGCAGTTTATCTCCGACACTTAAGTGCTACTCCGTTGATTTCAGAACTTCCATTGACCTCGTTGATAGATTCAACACCCAAGCCATTGCCTCCCTTCTCAGCAGCTTGATTAAGGGCAATGTTCAGGGCGTCATCTGCAGAAGAACCCTGGGTCTTGAACTGACCAATCACATCGCAAGCTGATGCAGTAGGAGCGGTGACAAGGTTGACGTTCGCACCTTCATTCGTCAGCGGTGTGGTGCAGCTGGTGAGGGACACGGTCAGAAATAGAAGGAGTATCACGGGGTTGGTTAGGGGCATGGCTATAGCACTCCGCCGGGCAAAGTGACTCGAACAAAAGTCCGGTGATTATGGACTTCTCCATTTGGTACCTTAAAGTCAACAATTTGCACTCTATCAGAGCCCTCGCTACGAATGAACCAGTGTTACAGGTTCGAGAAAACCAAGTATTTTACGATAGCACTTGTTCTTCAAGAAAGCCGAAAATACCGCTCTGCTTCTTCTATATGAACCGGAAGAATCCAACCATTAGAACCGTCTTTGTTTTTCCAAACTTCGAGTTGCCTTGGTCCGTACTTGAATATCGGGCGCCGCGAGTGGATAGAGCATCGCGGACTTTTTTCGTAAAGGTGCTTGATGTTGGCTTTGTGCATGCCTTTCAATTTACTGGATTAATTCATTGAAGTCCGAACTGAATGATGAAAAAACGAGAAGAACGATGGCGTCAGGTGCATAGGCGTTCATGCTTGAGGACGTTGAGCGTAGTGGTTTCGTAATGCTCACTGAGCAATGCGCAGGCTCGCTCGCAATCACGGGCCAGCGCTGCCTCCAACAGTGCGCGGTGTTCGCCTGGCACGTCGCGATCGATGCTTTCTGCATAGAGCAGCGAAAGCTGGCGATAAC
>RCUI01000612.1_pt1 | contig 11465 bp, 6 predicted proteins | sample 2166121 | NCBI WGS metagenome assembly RCUI01 (sample SAMN09932700, study PRJNA488358) | compost metagenome | feature: garden; material: soil; isolation source: compost soil in succinic acid-enriched culture | place: Germany: Experimental Botanical Garden Goettingen | collected 2016-01-27
AAAGCTTGGCGATGATAGCGAACCCCAGTCCTGTAAGAAGCGCAACCACCTGGGAAATTGAAGGACACCTTGTTCGACTTCATATTGGTCTTGAAAACCCATCTGATCTCATTGAAGACTTAGAGTCAGGTTTTGCCAAATTTAATTCGCTTAGGTCGTAAAGTCCACAAAACATCTTAAGCGCAACCTGAACGCAAGGTTGCGCTTTTAACTTAACTCTTAATCCATAAGTGCCTTTACCCCACCACCGCAAAAGCTTAGCACTCGCCCCGGTCACGTTAATTCACCTGCATCACAACCCCAATTGACAAACAACCTACCACTGAGTAGCCTTTTAAATCCCCTCCCAAAAAATCCATTTTCTAGCGCTCGAGAGGAGTATTCACGTGGACAAAAACGATAACCTACCCAATCGAGCAACTTTTCGATTCGGTATCAACCGATCGTCGGCTAACAGGAGGATGCGCTACGTTGAAGGAACGCAGATTGATCCAAACGAATGCATATTCTGCGTGCCTGACCTGAATGATGGCATCAAAGGCTTGGACGATCGGGAGTCTGGCGAAACACCATCCCAAAATCCAAGCTGATCGGAGGATTCGGCAAATAGGGCGACGTCTCAGAACTTTAGCTCTTTGCGAGCTTCCTAGCCCCCCTGTCATCCGCATGTGATACAGGTTCTGGCTCTCGCCCCTTCATGAGCATCAACGCTGATTGTAGTGATCAACTAATCCCGGGCACTGCGTTAAGATTTTCCTTGGCCACAGCGGGCGGTCGTTGCCAGTTGCCGCGCTGCATAAAAACCAGTCCTAGCGAATGTGCTACGTTGATGTGGCTGTAGCCTTGATCGAGCACCAAGCTGGCAGCCTCACGCTTGAATTCTGGGATACGGGCGTCCAGCAACGGGGGATCGCTTGGAGTTCGGAAAGGGTGAAAGAGAGCCTTTTAAGAACGCTTTGGCCTAACTTGGGCATCCGCGGCCAAGCCCACTTTTTTCAGCGGCGTATAATCCTACTCCCTGAAAATACCGATGATGCTTTCACATGAAGAAGCTGCTGTACGTCGTAGCGCTATCCCTAGCTATTGTCTCTCCTGCCTTCTCGAGCCCTCCCATGACCTTTACTGAAGCGAAGGTCATTGCCAAACAGAAGATCTACCTCGACCAAGCCAACAGCTCCATGGGTGAGCTCTACTGTGGCTGTAAGTGGACATGGGTAGGTAAATCAGGAGGCCGCATTGACCCAGAATCATGTGGCTATGAAACCCGCAAACAGCAGAGTCGAGCGGAACGCACCGAGTGGGAGCACATTGTGCCCGCGTGGACATTAGGTCACCAGCGACAGTGCTGGCAGAGCGGTGGACGCGAGCATTGCGCTGACGACGACCCTGTCTTCAAGGCCATGGAAGCAAACCTTTTTAACCTCTACCCTGCAGTAGGTGAAGTGAACGGCGACCGAAGTAACTTCAACTACGGAATGGCATCCGGCGTCGCCCCGCAGTACGGACAGTGCAAAACCAAAGTCGACTTCAACCAACGCGCTGCTGAGCCACGCGATGAGGTCAAAGGTCTCGTTGCCCGGACTACGTTTTACATGTTTGATCGGTACAAACTCAACATGTCCCGACAGCAGCAACAGCTGCTCATGGCATGGGACAAGCAGCATCCAGTGACCGCCTGGGAGAAAGAACGCGATCGCCGCATCTCCGCAATCATGGGCCACTCCAACCCATTCGTTACCGGCCAACGCAGCTGGAAGAGCGGGTATAAGCCAGTGGGGGATGGCGTCGTGAGCGCTGTCGCTGCGCAAGCCCCACAACCAGCTCCAAAGCCCACCCTGGCAAGCGCATCCACTGCCGTCGGTGTGATCATCGGGAACCAGAAAAGCCACGTCTATCATCTTCCGAGCGGCTGTCCTGGCTATGCACAGGTTTCTGCAAAAAATCAGGTCTCCTTCGCCTCGGAATCGGAGGGTCAGGCAGCAGGTTATCGAAAGGCTGGAAACTGCAAATAGCGCCAAAGCTAACGCCGCAATCGAAGGTGCCATCTATCCTTTCGACTTCAGAGCAACACAGCACGCTACCGAAGGTGAGTGGTTTGAATAGCCCGGGGAGAATGCCCTCCCCCGGCTTTAAAGATGAGCGCCAGGAAATGAATGCACCTACCGTACGGAAGGCCTACAAGGGTTGCCTGCGACGGCCTAATAAAGGCTACTGTCCACCGACTTAGCACTCAGACTTGGTCGAAATTCACTGATGTGTGTGTAAGTAGTCCAAGTCGCGCTACTGCCCGCAGCCAATCATCTGGCCGGTTGGAGTGATGGTGCAAACGTTGCCCTCACTATCCTCGGTATGAAAACCATTGCTGTCCGTCCAGGATTTGATCGAGTAGCTGTTACCTTCACTGTCCGTGGACTCGAAGAGTTGACCGTTGCGGTATGGGCGGGTCTCAGTATCCAATTGATAGCTGTTCCCCTGAGTGTCCCAGGATTTCGCGTGAATGTCTCCATCAGAGTCGGTATCGACGTCTGAGCAGACCATGTACTCACCTTCCCCATAGCACTCAACGTGAGCGCCAGCGACCACCACCATGGTCAAGCAGGACACTAGAGTGAAAGTCATAGTCCTCATCATGACTGCTGCCTTAAACGACTACGGCGAAGCGCTGAGGATCCAGGGCTGCGACAGCCGAAAATCCAACTCCTTTCTTGAAGTTCATGTTATGGACGAAATTCTTCATCGCGTCAGATGGGTCGATCGCCTCGAGGTTAAGTCCATCGACAGTTGATCTGGAGAGCGCGACACTGAGGATAGGCTGCTCTTCAACATGTCCTGTCGAACTGTTGAGCACATTGTCCAGAGCGGTGACGATGACCAGGTCATCAGGCAGGATAGCCAACAGTTCTCGGCCTACTCGCAAAGCGCAACTGCACACATAGTCTTGATGAAGCTCATTAAACCGCCCAGTAGGCATGGCCTTGGTCGACAGCTTGCCGCTTTTGAGTAGCGATTTGATTTCGGTGGGAATTACATCGGAGCCATGAATAACGAGCTTGGCTTCCAGGATGCCACCTTCATGAACGATCATCTGGATGGCTGAGCCAAGGTGCGAGATTTCCGCGAACGACTCAAAAGCTTCGATTGCGTCGAGCTTGGCCTGGCGATCGCCATCTAGGATGCGGATCGCAATTTCGCGCTCATCTGACCACTCAGAATGGGCAGTCCTCCAATCATCAAGTCGAGCCTGGTAGTCCCTTTCGTCCTCTGCCTGAGCAGCGGAGATGTTCACAATTAGGGCTTCGCGTTGACGAGCTTCTAGCTTGAACAGCCGAGCCCAGAAACTCGGGCGATACATTTCAGATGTATGCACCGCAGCCTGCTCAAGCGCTCCGCTTTTCTGAGGCTGCCTTGGTTCCGGATTTGAAAGGAGGCGCTTCCATTTCACAGGCTCGGCACACTCCTTGTGCATCGAAAGAAGGACTTCGATGTGGTTTTCGTAAACCTCGACTTCGTACGCTGCTTGCTCCAGCGCTTCCATCTTTGAGTACTCTTTCTGTCGCTTTTCGAGCTCACGCTGCCGGCGATTAGCATTGCGCTCAGCTCGGCGCGCCGATGCTTGCAACGAACGTACAGTCCCTTTCCAACCCATCACGATTCTCCCTACCGTTCACGTGGTGGCACATTAGCATAACCGTGAGCTCGGCCTGAATTACCTCTGCATCTGGAATCCAATTGCTAGGAAGCACGAAAAGAGAACACTTGTACTCCAAGCCGCGCAGTGCAGGGAAACCGTTCTCTACAAAGCAAACATGGTTGATTTGCATTGCTTTTAAGCCAATACAGTAGGTGAAAGGTACGGCCGCTCGGGATGTAGTCACTCAGGAGGGCATCACTGCGAAGCGACTCCAAGGCATACGGAACTGGTTCGAGCATTCCCTGCGGTGACACCGTAGATGACAGATCGCCAGATTTATTGATCCCTCCTTGTGAGCTCAAGCGATAGGAAACCCGAAAATAAACTCGTCGCGGGCAATAAAGAGGGGTACCCAAAATGGTACCCCCTCGTAAACTACTCAGCTGTTCGACGTATCGCTTGTTCGATTCGCTGGCGTCCTGCATGTGCAAGCTTGTTAACACCAGCTTCCTTAGCAACTGCGTAGATCAGACTCTCCCCCTCGTGACCACGCTGAATCATCTCTCCAACGAGAGCACGAAGCTCAGGCAGGCAGATCTCAGCAAGTCCCCTGACTGAGTCATCACCAGGTCGACGGAAAACGACCGTGCTGTCCGTCTCGATGTGAGATGGCCAGAAGAAGGCCCCAGTCTGCTCTTCCTCATGCGACCGAAATCGCGCACGGGCAATTTGATCAACACGATCACGTATCCTTGAGCCAGTTCGCACCCAGCCATGCGCCCTGGCAATACGCCTTGCGAGCGCGGTGTCTAGTACCGGCCCCTCCTCTGCCACCACATGCGCAATCATCTGTTCCAAGGTTGCGGTGTAGCTCGGCTCAAAGAACTGATCTGGGTTGACAGTCTCTACCGCCTGGCTAGGATCAGCCTCCTTGTAAACCAGATGATCCACCTGGGTAACGAAGGCCACGACATCGTCGACTTGAGCAGCAGATGCCGCCCTGGCGTACTTCATCTCTGGCAACGCACTTTCAGGGTCATTAGCCTCGGTGGAATCAGACGCAGCGGAAACCACAGCTACCTGATCCACCACCTCTACGAACTCGGCCATAGCGGCATCGATTTTAAGTCGCTCTGCTTCTTGGGATGCATCGAGAATGGCCTGCTTGGCCCGAGATTCAACGAGAATCTCATTCAGGCGCTGATGTACCTTCTCTGCAGTTCCCACCGCATCCACCCACCAATCAGTTGACCAGATTCTAACAATCTCCCAGCCAAGCCCACGCAGTACAAACTCCCGAAGCTTGTCACGATCTCGCGCAGTCGCACTGCGGTGATAGGTAGCACCATCACATTCCACGCCGGCAAGGAATCGCCCAGGAGCGTCAGGGTGAACAACCCCCAGGTCAACCCGGAAGGAAGACACGCCAATCTGCGTATGGATCTGCCAGCCCTTCTTGGCCAACGCAGCAGCTACTGCTTCTTCGAACGGGCTATCGAATCCACCTACGCTACCAAAATTAGCTTCTGCCAAGGCCCTCGGCCCACGCTCCGCAAACTCCAGGAAATGCTTCAGATCACGCACCCCGACGGCTTGCGTTCTGGCCAGATCAATGTGCTCTGGACGCAAGGTCGAGAACAGAATCAGCTCCTGACGCGCTCGTGTAATCGCCACGTTGAGACGGCGTTCACCACCAAGGCGGTTCATCGGGCCGAAGTTCATGGACATCACTCCAGCAGCATCTTTCCCATAGGTAGTCGAGAAATAGATGATGTCTCGTTCATCGCCTTGCACACTTTCCAAGTTCTTTACGAACACAGGTTCAAGCTCAGACTCCGCGAAATAGGAGTCGAGCGACGGATCTTTCCGACATGCCTCATCCAGCATGTCCATGATGAGCTTCTGTTGCTCGCCATTGAACGTGACAACACCGACAGTACGCCTGCTCTCGCGGAAGGCTGGCGACTGGAGGCGAGCGACAAGCTCAGCAACAAGAGCTCTCGCCTCGATCAAGTTGGTGCGCGACCCACCCTTGCCATAGACACCGGCAACTGGGCGCAACCGTACTGCTTGGTCAGCTGTGAATGGCGATGGGAAGGTCACCAGCTTCGACTGGTAGTACCGCTGGTTGGAGAATGCGATCAAGCTCTCGTGGCGACTGCGGTAGTGCCAGTTCAGGTTACGCATCGGCAGGTTCGCACTGATGCACTCATCCAGAATGCTTTCGAGATCGGCCTCGACGTCCTCATCATCAGCAGTGGATTCAGCACGGTCGAAGAACGAGGTTGGCGGAAGCTGTTTCGGGTCGCCCACCATTACTACCTGCTTTCCTCGGGCCATGGCACCGATCGCATCCCACACAGGAATCTGCGAGGCCTCGTCGAAAATGACCAGGTCAAACGGGGTCGAGGCTGGCGGCAGATATTGAGCGATGGAAAGCGGACTCATCAGCAAGCAAGGCGTCAGCTTTGTGAGTGCCTCCGGTGCTCGCGTCATCAGTTCCCGCAACGGAATGTGCTTAGTCTTCTTGCCCATTTCATGGCGCAGTAGGCCCCACTCAGATGAACGACTCACGCTTTCCTGACTCGGCAGGTCGGCGCACAGCCGAGCACGGAGCCAGTCCTTCGTCAGCTCGGTGAATTTGTCATCCAACGCACGGAAGTCGCGAATACGCTGTTCGTGCTCCACACTGACGAATGTCCGGATCACTTCCTCGTTGTCGACAGTGGTGTTCAGCCACCAGCGAGCGTAATTCACCTCAAGGACGCGACGTACTTTTCCAGAGGTGATCGCTCCGGTCTCCATAGCCTGGACAATCGGGGCGAGGCCCACTGCGAACGCTTCATCACGAACCTTGCGCCACGCACACCAAGCTTTGAGGCGCGATTCAAAAGAAACCACTGTCTCACAGTTCTTCTTGAGGTTATTCAGCGACAAATGAGCAGTTTCATCAATACCCATTTCGGTAAAATGGCCAATCGAAGTCAGTTGCGACGAACGCTCATGAAGCAGCCCAAGCTTTTCACGTAGAGCAACGCCTGCAAGCGCTATTGCGCCTTCCGACTCAAGTAGTGCGTTGCCATCCCCCAAAAGCGTTTGGAGGGGCGCTTTATAAGCGGCGATCTGCTCCGGGCTCAGTGCTAGTTTCGCCACAGCCGTCGCTACCTGACCTTGGAATGCAACTGCCTGGCGAGCCACCTCAAGCTTGGTTTTCAGGTCGCTCCAAACAGGTACCAGCTCTCGCAAATCAGCCAGGTCGGCCAGATCACGCTCAACCACTGTCCGTTGCTTGAGCAGCTCAAAATCACTCTTCAGGGACGCTCCGCAACGGCCTTCTTCCACCTCAGAGTGCTCGTCCACAAGTCGACCGCGCTCTTCGATGTCCCGACGCTCAGCCTGGAAACGCAGCGCCGCAGTCAGGTGCTCGATGTCAGTGCGCAGGCCACTCCAGAGCTGGTCAGTGTTCGAGCTGAGGTCGGACAGTAGGGCCATGTCGGCATCAAGACGGGTCAACGTGCGAAGCCGCTGCAGCTCTTCCTTTAACGCTTCTCCGAGCTGGCCCTGCTCGACCAAATGCAATCCTTCATCGACCCAGTTCGAGTCAGCTTTTTGAAGCCGAATAGCCTCTTGAAGCTTGATAGCCGTCGAGAGCTGCTCGGCTTCAGATTTCGAGCCTTGCCAAACCGCAACGCACTCGTGCCCTGGCTCCAGCTCATCAATAGCGCGACGTAAAGAGCGAATCTCAGCCCAGGTGGCCAGATCTTTACCGTGATCGACTTCGCCCACTGTGATCTGAGCAGAGGCCAACAGAGCTGAGATACGGCGCTTACCGAACCAGGACTTAGGCCAGAACGACTCTTCTGCCTCCTTCCACTCACTCAGCAAGAGATCAATGTCGAGCGACTCGATCGCATCACTGTAGGTCGTACTGAGCCGCTGCTTGAGATCAGCAATTTGCCCCAGCAGCTCCACTGCTTGAGCAAGGACATCCGTGACACTTTCCGGCCAGGCTGGGCCAAGCTCAGCCCACGTGGCGCGACGTTTCTGCAGTAGCTCGATACCTTGCTTGGCATCAGTCACTACTCGAGAAGACCATACGGCAGATAGCTTGGCGTTGAGATCGCGGTGCTGTTCAACCCATGTACAGCCATCATTCAGCCGCTGGGCAATCGAACGAGCATCAGGGCGCAGCGCGAATCGCCAATCTTGTCCGGCAGCCGCAGGAAGCGCCAGGGAAAGGATTGATAGGCCCTCAAGGGCCGTTGGGGTGTACTCTGTTACCGGAAGCCCCGACAGCTCAACGAAACGATCAGCCGCACGTTGCACATCCATCACTGCCGGCAGCACATCACGAGCTGCCTGTACGAACTGTTGTTGCCAATGGGGCGACCATTCGGCCTGACCAACAGAGGACAGCGCATTGCCGGCAAGCTGGATGTATCCAACGGCCTGAGCATTCACTTCAAGGCGATCGCCCAACTCACGAAGCTCAAGCATGGCTTTCTGGTCGTGCGTGTCAGGAGATCCCCATGCAACAGGAGCAACAGCTTCATCTCCCCCAGAGGTGACTGTGCCGATAGCATCGTAAATGGTGTAACCATTTCGGTGCCGGCGGTGAAGACGCTCAACGTAGATGTTAAGACTGTCGCGCAGCGTGGCAAGGCGCTGTGCCTCAACCTCCCATGCTGCAGTATCCACCTGCCCTTTCGCCTCCCAGGCAGACTGAAGCTGAGCGAGAACATCAGTTTTTCGGGCCTTGCTCGAGTGAAGTTCAAGACAGAATTCGCCTAGGCCAATCTCACGTAGACGTCGATACACTACATCCAGCGCAGCGATCTTCTCCGACACGAACAGCACTCGACGCCCTTGGGCAATCGACTGGGCGATCATGTTGGAGATCGTCTGGCTCTTACCGGTACCGGGCGGGCCGATGAGCACAAAGTCTTTGCCTTTGGCTGCCGCCATCACTGCTGCTAGCTGGGAGGAGTCAGAGGGCAATGGGCAGAAGACCTCTGTCGGGCCGTAGTCACGATCCAGCGACCCCGCCTCTGGGAACGGCGTATCCGATACGAACGAGTCACGTGGAGTGTCCAGAAGGTGCTGAACTACTGGACTCTGCCGTAGATGCTCGGCGTTTTCGGCCAGATCTTTCCACATGAGGTACTTGGCAAACGAAAACATCGACAGCACGACGTCTTCGTTCAACTCCCAGCCAGGGATGTCCTTAATGGCGTGACCGACCTTGTTCCAAATGCCCGCAATATCTAGGCCGGAGTCGTCTCGAGGCAGCTCTTGCTCCAGCGATCCGAGGCTGAGTTCGAAGTCTTGCCGCAGCATCTCGATCAGCGTCGGGTTAAAGCGCGGCTCATCATCGTGCAACACCATGGTGAATCCGGAGCGAGCACTTTTACGCTCCAGCGTGACCGGAACCAATACCAGTGGTGCTTTGTATTTCTGTCCTGCCCTGTCCTCACGCGTCCAGCTAAGGAAACCGATAGCCAGGAACAGCGTGTTAGAGCCACCTTCCTGTAAAGCTGTACGAGCGCCCCGATACAGTTCGGTGAGCCGGACATCCATCTCGTTAGACGTCAATGCAACGAAGATCTCTCTGCGCTTGAGAGCATCTTCAGCATGGCGACGACGTACATCCTCACGTTCACGCTGCTCATACAGAGCGCGCTCCCGGGGATCAGCTCCATCCATGAGGTCAGGCCGGGTCAGCAGCTTCAACGACTGACCACTGGCCAGAATATCCTCGAGCGCACCTGGATCTGGCGATTCGAGCTTCAGCGCGCGCTTGCCCATTTTGAAGTTGAGTAGATTGTTGCGAAGCGAAAGGTCGAGAAGCTTGCGCTGCCAACGGCCCAGTCGGTCAGCAGGGTCGAGCTTCGAAAGGTCTTCGACCGCCACTTCATGCGTCTCGTCGGGGATGCCTGCACCTTCCTCAACTAGGAGCGGTGGAGCGTCGTCTGTTACCTCTGCGGCAACCCGTGCGATCTGAGCCTCAGAACTTGCGAGGGGTTTGATCCGCTGTAGTCGGGCACGGCGAATGTCCAGCAGCATTTCAAAGTCGCTCTCAGCGTCTTCGGCAACCTGCTTCGCCCCTCTCTCGACAGCGTAAGAGAAGGATGGAATCGGGTTATGAGTAATAAGCGTGGTTTCGAAAAGTACCAGCTCCTGCAGCTTTACCCGCTTCCGCACTGCGGTCACATCATCCACCAGCGCAGTAGTGAACTCTTCCGGCTTCAGCCAGAGCCCCGCGAAGGCATGACCCCTAGTGAACACAATCACCGGGTTGAGTCCGATCTGCTCCAGGGCAGCACAGAACAGCAGGGTGAGATCCATACATGTAGCCAAGCCAGTATCGGCAATCTGGCTCGGGCTGCGCACCTTTTGCCCTGACTGTTCGAAGCTTGCCGGCGGCAACGCGTAATCAAGCTTCATTCGCGCCACGGCCCCCCAGACTGCCGAAGCAAGCTGCCAGGCCCGCTTAGAACCACCCTCGTACCCGTCAAGCGATGAGGACTTATCACTAAGACGAAGCAGCTCAGCAGCCTGCTTCAACAAACGTTCGACTGCCGGATCATTGGGCTGAACGAATGCAGCTGTCATATCTGGGATATGTCGCAACCCGCCCCACTGATTTCGCGGTAGAAGATCTACAACCTGTTCCAGAAGAGCAACCGTTTTCCGACCGCTTTCCGCCTCCCTGTCATCAACCTCGAGGACAAAAGTGAAAGTCGACAGCTCAGCCTCGGTTAAGCGACTCAGCAATGGGCCGTCCAAAACCAGGTCAAGTCCTGGAATGACCCGGAAGCTGTCTGCCGCGATCTCATCGATCCGCCAGACCTTGGACTTGAACACCTCAGGCTCAGAGCTCAACGTCAGCGTCGCGTTGACGAAGCGGTCATCGGTCTCGTTTGAGATACGAAGCTCTCGAATCACAGGAATGGCGTTCTGGAAGTCCGCAAGGTTGAGCTTCGCCACCAGGGTGGCCAGGATCTTCACTTCTTTGGGCAGGGCTTCTTCTTGTGGCGTGAGGGGCTGAACGATGTCGTCCATGCGCAACCTTCCTTGTCGTGATGCCCAAGGGAGTGCCGGAATTAGCCGGCCAGAGGGCCCCTCTTGAGCTGATGGCGGGATGATAGCGTTTCCTGCGCCAGTCGTAATGAGCCTTTGGTCGTCACTAGCTGCTTAAACGAGTCAGGTGTCCACAGCTTGCGATGGAGGCGTGTAATACCGCCCCCAACTACTTATGAGTTTGTCGCGACGGATTACGACGCGCCTGATCATGTAACAGTGAAAAAATGGATCCAACAGTCTTGCGAATGCAAGCAAATGACACTATGTTGTGCTTTACCGACTCGGAACACACCACATAATGTGGTTTAGCATTCTGATGCGGAGCGGACTACTGATGCACCTTTCGTTACATACCCAACTACACGAAGGAGACTCCGTATGACAGATCGACGCCCAATCAATAAAGACGTCAACGTGCCAAAGCCTGGCGGTGGTGAACAGCCTCGCTCTCGCAATCAGGATGGTCAAATTCGTGAAAAGCGGAGCGATGCGGGCAAACCTCGCAAGTGACACGCAAAATAGTCAGCGGAGGGTAGCCGCCCTCTGCTGATCTCAAGTTTTAGGTTTTAGCCGACTGTACAGAGCCGCTTGTAGCAATCGGTGCTTTCCTCGGCCAAACGAGCGACAGCTCAGAAGCGATTACGCTAATAACTCGTGAGCCCTACCAGGTAATACCAGGGCTTTCACCTGATGAGGTAGCCGCACCTGCGGAGCTTTTGAACAGCACTGACCACAAGCGACTGGAAGCTCG
>RCUI01000614.1_pt1 | contig 11393 bp, 10 predicted proteins | sample 2166121 | NCBI WGS metagenome assembly RCUI01 (sample SAMN09932700, study PRJNA488358) | compost metagenome | feature: garden; material: soil; isolation source: compost soil in succinic acid-enriched culture | place: Germany: Experimental Botanical Garden Goettingen | collected 2016-01-27
AACAACTACAAGTCATTCATAGAGAACCTGTGAGCTTCTGCTAAGGGTCGAAAGCGGCCGGTGATGGGCATCGACAAGGACTGCAAATTTCAACTCACCGCATGACTTCATGCACATAGGCCTGGCAGGCCCGAAGCGCTTTCAATCCTTCGTCACCGTCACCGGTGATGGTGACAATTCGTTGAGCAGCCGCTGGGTCAAGTTCGCCTCGCGCGGCGCCATGAACCACGCCGCCGGCGCCGGTGGCGGCTGACAGCCCACTGTTACCACCCGGGGCGGCGAGTAGGACTGACAGCCGGAGATCAGAAGTAGCGAGGCGATCGCGCAGGCGTGCCTGGGTTGCTTGAGCATTGATCAGCTCCTGGTAGTGGGTTTTTTCGTTGGCCTGCAACTGGTCCTCAAGGGCTCGGCGCCGGGCCTGCTCAGTGCTCTGCCAGTCGATAACCGCAACAGCGGCAGCCTCTCGCTCGCGCTGATATGCGTCAGCCTGCTGGGCGCTCTTCACCTGCCACTCTGCATCCATGGTCGAACGGCCGTGTTGGTAGGCGCCCAAGAAGGCAGCGAGCACCAGCGCCAAGGTTACCGCGGCGCCGATTGTGCGTGCGCTGATCACGCCAGCACCTGCAGCGCACGGTCGTACAGTGCTTTGCGTTCAGCCGCACCATGCGGTACCCCGCCAGGCTTGCCGGTGTTGATCACACTGCCGATGTCCTGGAGGCGGCCGGCGTCGGCCAGCGCATTCAGGCCGTGGGCTGACCACCACCAGGCGGCGGACATCGCGGCATGCTCCGGCTGCTCGAGCAGTTCAGGCTGATCTACCAGTGGCAGGACCAGGCCGGCACCGGCTGCAGCGTAGTTCGCCCGGCCGGTGAGCTGAATCAGACCGCGCCCACGGTACCGCCAGCCGTCACCTGGTTGGATGTTCCCGTTTCGCCCGGCGTACGCATCGTTCGCGATCGCTTCAGGCTTGCGGGCCAGACCCAAAGCCTTGGCGTTCGGCTTGCCGTCGGCACCCCGGTATCGACCTTTCCACGTGGTGGCCAGCGCTTCGGCACTGTAGTTCAGGCTCTCGACCAGGTTACGCAGCTGGCCAGACTCATGACCGATCTGGGCCAGGAACGCCGCCTGGCGCACCCGGCTGTCGATCTTGTAGCGCGCCATGGCCCGATTTAGCGCAGGCAAAAAAATACCCGCGACTGGGCGGGCATTGGGGAGGATCTGCAGCAACTGCTGCTCGGTCAAAGGGGGCATGTGTTTCTCCAGGCAAAAAAATACCCGCTCAATGGCGGGCCTTCGGCAAATCGTTGCGCTATACGGGCCGCGCTGGGCGCTCGGTGGCATCAGGGTAAAGCGCTGCACCTTCCAGCCAATTGCTTACCTGCCCGCGATACTTCAGCCACTGCTTGCGTGTTCCAGGCTTGAGATCAGGCGGTGTTTCACCAGCCTCATCTTCCTCGATCGCGTCGAGCTGCCGCGCAATGACCGGTAGTTCGCCAGCGCGCCAGGCGGCCTCGGTGGCCGTATCGATCAATAGCTTTTGACTGGCCAGCTCTTCGGCGGTGTATTCCGGAAGCGTCTCGCCACCCTCCTCAACCCACTGCAAATACTCGACGTAGTCGCGGTTCTCTTTGTCCTTCGGAATGAATGCGCCGTCAGTGATACGGAAAATGACGTCATTTGAATATTTGTACATGTCACACCTCAGCGGAAAAGAAGAGGTTAACGGCGGTGGCGCCGAAGTTCAGCACGCTGGAGGCACCGAGATCCCACGAAAGCCCTTGAGTAGCCAGCAAATTGCAAGACTCCCGAGCCAGCACGCTTACGCCCAGGTTAGTTAGCGGCGTCGAGTTGCCATCGGGCGTATTCACCACCATGCTGGAGGGCCCGCCAGCGAGGAAAGATACAGTCGGATTTGCCCGCATGGCTCGGGGGAACCGCAGAACGCCGAGCCCGATCAGGCCGCTATAGACAAAAGAAACGGTGCAAATGCCTTGGAAGTTGACCGAAGGCACCATTGCGTAGCCGTAGTACTGGCAATCAAACAGCTCTGCCGCTTCTCCCTGATCACCAAGCGGTGTAGGCGCGGTGCCAAGCTGGAATACGACATCTTCGGCCCACCCGCCCGATAGGTTGATGGTGATGTTCACGCCGGCAGGCAATGCCGCAGTCTGGCCACCGTTGGCAATCACCACTCCGTTCACTTTGCCTACGGCCGTGCCTACCCAGGAAAGCGTATACACCCCGCCTCGGACGTTCTCTCCAATCACGATCTGATCGCACCCGCCCGCTGGGAACGTTGCGCGAACACCCGTACCGGATGGAGCAAGGACCAAAGACTGTCCGGCGAGCGTCATTTTCAATCGATCGAGCGTGTATTGGCCGGCTGCGGCAGCAGTGCCGGACACATAGCCGCGCTGATTGATCCTGAATCGAGGATTGAGGAACAGGTTCTTACCGCTTTGGTAAAGCGCGAATCCACTTGCGCGGGTGTATCGAAGGCACTGCCAATTGCCCGACCCCAGGCTCAAAAACTCCGCCGAATCGCCCGCAACTGTCGTGATGTTCAATCCACCAGGCAAGATAAGCGCGGTGGCGTTGTGGGTGAGCACCAGTGCAGCCAGGAAGCGAACTTTGCGCCTGACACCCACATCAGCAGTTCCAAGTCCGGTGATGGTTGCTACGCCGCTGATGGCGATCACCTGAGAGGGGGTGGCGCCAATATCTGTCAGAGGTGCCGAGGCAATTGCCTGGATTTCGCCCAAGGAGTTCAGCGGCCCCTTATCGAGCCAAGTCGTATTGGTGCTGTTACGCTGCTTCAGTCGGCCGGTACCGGTGTCCCCCCACACCTGGCACGGAAAAATCGGACTTGGCTCTGAAGCACCACTGCTCTGTGATGCGAGCGCCTGCAGCGCGGCGTTCATGTCGGAACGGAATGTCAGCCCTGGACCGTTGGCAACGTCCATATCGTGCTGAGACATAAATCAGTACCCCTTTGCGATGTAGTCAATCGAGCCACCAGATTTGGCGACTCCACTGGAATTGCGAATGAAGACCGTGAAGCCATTGACTGTCTTGTCGGAGACATCCAGGTAGTCGCCCGGGGACAGCCCTTGCGCGGTCAGGCTGACTGCTGGTGACACGCTGAAAGGGGGCGCATAGGTGATCTTCAAGCCGCCAACCGGGACGGCAATGTCGTTCCCGCTCTCGATGCGATCAGGCATGTCGATCACGACCCCCAACTTGGATACATCGATCCAATGAGTCGCCTGCTCCACCGATCCGCGCAACTCGAAATCAAACTGGCGTGCGCGATAGTCGCCAACAACAAAAGGCTTCCAGGCGGACCACACAGCAGGCGCAACGTCAGAAGTGCGTACCCACAGCGAAAGTGACGCACCGCTGGGCGGGTCGCCATCAATGCCGGTCAGCGCGTCGAAGTTCGCCACCATGTCGATGTAGGTGCCGTCGTCATACAACGCGGCCTCCACGTCCGCGGTCAGCCGACAGTCATAGACGTAGCCGAGATCGGCCGGCGTTGCGAAGCGATACGACGCAGTTGGCAGCGAGCCGCCAAACTTGTCGACATCCCCAAGCAGCGCGTCAATGTCCGGCACATCATCCAGAAGACCGGCGGCGGACAGCTTCAGCACGCCATCCGCTGCCGCCGCATTGACCGCCACACCAGCGAAGCCTGGCGATTCGGTCTTAGTCAGCGCCACGTTGGCCGGCAATGGCACCTGTGCATCCGACCAGACTTCGGTTATGGGGCCGCCGACACCGGACGAGTCGACGGCTCGGGCCAGGTACTTGCCCGGCAGCAATGCCACCACCGACGACGTCGAGCGCCCCGCCACCTCGGTCAGCGGCAAAGCGGCGTCCCAAGTGGCGGAGGTATTGCGGGCGTGACGAATGGCGATGCTGCCGCCAAGCTTCATGTCCAGCTCCGGCGCGGGATCCCAGGCCAACGTCGCTACGCTGTTGATCACGTCGAGCCTTAGCCCAATCAGCGCCGATGGAGGCGCCAGAAGTGCCTGGGCGGTATAGCTTTGCATGGAGGCATTGCCAGCAAGACCTAGTACCGACTTCGGCGTGACGCGAACCGACCACAGACCAGCGGAAGCAGCATCGAAATCAACGCTCGGCGTCGAAATTTCCGCGACATACTCCCAGTTGCCGCCCGGCTTCTTCGCCTCGACCTGGTAACGCATGGCGCGCGCCGGAGGCGTCCAGCTGACTGACAGCCGCGCCGCAGCCAGCCCTGTGCCGGTGTCGTACAGCGATTCAAGGAAGGTGAGTTGACCGATGGCCGCCGGCGCACCGAGGTTGACGTTGCTGATCGGGCTGTCGACGTCTGGCGTGCCGTACTCGACCTGATTGAATTTGTCCGGATCAAACGCTACGGCACTAATCGCGTACGTTCCATCGTCCCCCTCAGTGATGCCGATGACGCGAAACTTCTGGGCTTCCAGCGCTGGAGTTGAAAAACACCATGGCGCCGACGCCAGTGGTGCCGCTGCTAAGGGTGGTGAGACCGTGATCGATGTTGCACCAGGTAGCACAGTCACGGCTTTGCTGGCGTAGCTACCATCCGGCATGACCACGCCGACCACGCCAGCACCCGATAAGCCGATGGGTGCATCCAACAGCAAGTTCGAGGCAGTGCTGCCAGCCAGTAGCCGGCCACCATTGCGTGCCCCTGCCCGGTTTGCATCGGCGATATCGATGATGTCGCCGGGCAATGGGAGTGCACCGTCAGCACCGACGCCGAAGGTCACCGCCTCACTTTCGGCATACAACAGCCAACGACCCAGCCGACGCGCCTGGCCGCGCGAAGTGCAGCCGATGGCCACCACATCACTCTGCTGAATACGGCCCCACTTGGCGATCAGGTCCGGGCGCTCAACGATCTCGACCGACTGCTTGTATTGCTGTGTCGGGTCGTTCCAGGTCACCGCTGCCACGTTGAAGCGCTGATCGGATGCTACCGACTGATAGCTAAACTCGCCGCCAACCACGCTCGAGTTGTTGAACAGGTAACGGCTGGACCGCGGTGCATCCTGTACCGCTGTCAGCGTGCCGCCCGCCCAAAAGCAGATCGCGCGGAACACCGACACCATGTCATTGACTAGTTTCCAGGCATCCTGCTGGGTAGTCAGGGCAAGGTTGCAGGTAAAGCGTGGCTCGTACCCGCCATACCCATCTGGAACGAATGCATCGCAATACTGGGCAATGCTATACAGCGAAAACTTGTCGATCAGCACCGAGTCAAGCAAGCCGCCAAGCCCATAGCGAGTATTGGTCAGCATGTCGTACCAGATCCACGCCGGGTTATCGGTCCAGGCCCGAGTGAATGCACCGCTCCAAGTACCGGTGTAGGTTCTGGTGATCGGATTGTAGTTGTCTGGAATCAGGACCTTGATCCCTTGCACCATGAAGGCCATGCGCGGGATGCTTGAGAACTGCTGAGCATCGATCGATATCCCGACCAATGCGGTATTCGGATAACGCAGCTTTTCGTCCCACAACAAGGTAAAGCTGTCGAAGAACGTACGGTTCTGGATCGCTGCGCTGCCAGAGTCAGCCGATAGGCGCGTGACACGGATGTAGCGTGGAAGACCTCCCGACTCGGGAAGTCGCACATAGTACGAAAACTGCGTACGACTCATGGTCTTGGCAGTGATCGTCAGATCAGAGCAGAGATTGCCCCAGGCACCGCCGCCAAGCTTTCCCTCGATGCGGAAGGTAACCGTGGAGCCATTGGTGTCACCATTTTTCGTATTTTGCTCGGATAACTGAGGAACGCTGACGGTTACTCGGGCTGCATCGACATCCGTATCGGTGATGGCCCGCTCGATAGAAACGCCGGCCTTTAATTCAACCCCAACAGATTGTTCAGCCTCCAGATCAGAGAACGGGATATAGGGCTGCCACTGAGTGCCAATGCGCCAATCGATGTAGACGTCGGAAAAGTTAAAACTTCCGTCATCGTTGATCAGCGGAACATCGTCGAAGAAAACCCCCTTCCCTCCGTCTATTACTCCCTCGATCTCACCCTCACTGATCACATGCAAGACCCGCACGTGCTGGCGAGACCGAATACTGTCTGGTGCCTCCACGGCCGCGCGCGCGGAACCACCGCCGCCACCTTTCCCGCCGCCTTTGCGGCCAACAATCACTTCACTCATGCGGGGATCGCCTCCGCCCAGGTACCGACCGACACCACGCTGGAGCCCACCAGCATCTTCCCGTAGACAACAGGCACGGGGAGGCCTTGCTGCGTCGAGTTGAACGCGCCGTTGAAGAGGTAACTGGGTTTATTTTCAGTGCTGGCTTGTTCTTGCTGACTGCTGGTTTTGGGGGTTGGAGTCAGCATTTGAGCGACACCACCAATGGTCATGGACAGGCCGATAGAGAATGCGACAGGTCCAAGCCAGATCGATGCCACCATCAACGCAACCCCAGCGATGGCTTGAAACAATCCCCCGTTTTTACTGCCTGCGATCACGGGAACAATGCGGATTTCGGTTGTGCCGCTGAGAGCGAACTCGTCCAGCCCGATATTTTCCCGGTTGCGGAAAATAGCAAAGCGAAGGCCGCGGCGCGTGGAATCGCGAATGAAGTCCTCAAAGCCTTCAATGGTATGTTTTAAGGCGCTGAATGCTTCACTTGTCGTGCCGGACTCAAGCTGACGAAGATGCTCACGACCGAAAGCTTTGGCCAGGCTGCCCGATAGCAAAATCAGCGTCATAATTTTGGTGTTGGCAGTCATGCTTTTCTCCGGGCAATAAAAAACCGCCTCGTGGACGGTTTTTTATTAAGTTGGGTTATTACTTGATTCGAGTCAGCCTAAGGCTTCCATCAGAAGGAAGAAGTATTCGATAAACAACCTTTGCGCCTGCTTTCAGGTCAACATCTTGCGAAGTGGCAATATCTGGGCATATACCACTCCCGGTTTCCAAACGAAAAAAGTAAGGTCCCGGATCAAGATTTAACTGAATGAACTCCCCGCTTTTTATAGCGAAAGTCTTTGTATTGTTGACGTAGACATCATGAGTGCACCCAGAGCCGAAAATTCCAGAGTCCCGCAAAAATACTACCTCGGCTTTCCCGGCTTGGTCCCCGGACTTTACGTACTTATCGGCGTAGACCCTTTCCGATGGGACAATGTCCGCAGTCTCCTCGGTTACCGGACTGGTAGAGCACCCAGCCAGCACAATCAGCGCTAGGGCCGTTAGAATCTTCCGCATATTGAGCCTCCATGATTTTTGGCGACTCTAACAGGGAGTTTGCGCACAAATACAGGGCCTATCGCTTGTAGCGCATGATGTGGGTCGTGCACTCCCGATACGCGCGACCATAGACTTCGCGGCAGCTCAGCCGGCCATACAGGTGATGCAGCAGCACATCGCCCTCAAGCCAGATCGCGCCGTGGCACGGTGTCGGGCTGCCGATGGCCATGACTATTAGATCACCCGGCTCTGGAGTGGAAACAGGGGCAAACCCGGCCCGCTCGAAGTTGTCGACGTACAGGCTCTCGCCGTTGTGCCACCAGTCATCCTTGCGGTGGAAGTCCATCAACGTGATGCCGAGCACTTGCCGGTAGTAGTCGCGAACCAGGGTGTAGCAATCGATTACGCCATGGACAAAGACCCGTCCTTCCAACGCCATTTCGCCGGTGGCCGGCATTTCATGCCAGGTGGCAGCGCCATCCTTCAGCCCAACAATCCACCAAGCCATGCGGCTGGCAGCATGACTGGCGATGTCGTGCAGGCTTGGCTCGGGGCTGGCATCCGGGTGCGAGTGCACGACAGCGATGATGTCGCCCTGATCCTCTGCAGCGGCATAGTCCTCGGGGTGCAGGATGAAGTGGTCCTGCTCTTCCGATTGATTGCGGCACGGCACGTAGGACGGTTTGCCGCGCACACTGACGACCAGGCCAACGGCTTCACGCGGGTACTCGCTGCGGGCATGCACCTCGGCATCAGCCCGGCATTTGTTGAAAAGTTCGCTCATGGTCAAAGTCTCGGTACGCGGGCAATGCCCGGGAAGCCACCAAACGGAAGCTCGCCGTTAACGCCGAAGCGCAGCTTGCAGCCTGTTAAGGTTCGGCTGCACTGGTCTTGTGCGGGGTCGCCGGTAGGACGATTGGCGTAATCCGCCACAGGCCCGCCGGCATAACCACACTCGCCGGAGCGGTAAGTCCAAAGACAGGTACCCGCCACCACCTGGCGCCGAGGAAGCTTCACGCCTTGCAGGTCAAGCGGCGAGCCCAGATCGAACTCGATGGCGGCCGGTGTTTCATTGACCTTGCGGGTGATGAACCACGTCTCGACCGGGTATTCCTCAGCCGGGTTGGCCGTGGGGTTGCCACCTGAGAAGTTCACCGCGTCCAGGTACTTCACCAGCGTGCGGCGGCGCTTGAGCTTGGCCCACAACAAATCATCGTACTGCCGGCACAGCGCGGAAATGGTTCCACCGAAGTTGCCGACCTGAAGTTTCGGGCGTGCCGGCGACCCTTGACTGGGCGTGGCGAACTCAACTGCATTAATTGGCCAAGGGATATAGACCTGACCCTTCCAGATGACAGAGCCGAGGTTTTCGTTGGTGCCGGCATGGAAGCGAATGGTTTGGTCTGGTAGCACAAGCTCGAAGCCCTCCCATATCGCCATGCCGTTGGCTAGCGCGAGCTGCCCCTGCAAAGCACTCATTCGAACACCTCATCAAAGGTTGCTGACAGCCCGGATACGCCATAGGCGATATCGGTACGCGTCCATTCGCGACAAACAAAAACCCCGGCTGCTTGACCGGGGTGGGTGTAGCTGAAGGCCTCAACGGCGCCTCGCGCGGAAAGGAAGGCGTCGATGTCTGCGATCACCTTCGACTTACCCTTGAAAGTCAGTGAGAACTTGCGCGGCAGGCGATTGATGCCAGACGCCTGCCGCTGTTCGTAACCGTCGCCGAACTTGATGACCTTGACCGTCGGGGTAGCCGTCTTGGAGGCGTCATATGTTGCCCGCCATGTGAATGTCGGCATGACGCCTCCTTAGGTGAGTTGCCCGCCGTTACGGCGTGCGGTTGCGATTTCCTGACGACAGACGGTCTTGATGGCTTCAGCCAGGCGCGCAGGATCGACCCCCGAGCCTCCGTCATCCCGCGCATCAACGTTGACGATGATTTGAGTTGGGGTTGCACGACCCTCGCCAGCGACGCCTTGCGAGCCGGAAGAACCGACATAGCCACCATCTGCGTAGCCGCGTTTGTTTATGAGCTCGAGGTACCTGCGCATGCCAGGCTGCTGAACCACCTCCTTGCGGATGACCACTTCACCTTTGTGCACAATGCCGGCAGGCTCATACTTGCCACCATCTCCGGTGTAACCGCCCGCATCAAAGCCGTAGGCCGATGAATACCCTGCCTGCGATGCCCCAAGGTTCGAGGAGATCGCACCGGCAGAGCCTGCAGCCATGCCATTGCCACCGCCTAAGTAAGCGCTAGCCGCAGTAGAGACCAAGCCGAAAAGCCCGCTGAGCGCAGAAGAACTGGCCTGTCGCACCGCGATGCGTGCCATATCAGCGAGTATCGACTTGGCGAAGTCGGCAAACGACAGCTTGCCGGTCATGGCGAAGTTAACGACCGCGTCTTCCATGCTCATGAAGGCGCTGCTGAACAGGCTCTTGGTTTGCCCGGCGACATCTCGGGCCGACTCAAGGTAGTTCTGGAAGGCCGACGAAGCGCCACTGCGCCAATTCCCTTGGGCATCTGAGATCTTGGCGTAGTTGTCGACCACGGTGTCGCGGTACTTGTCCTCGGCCTTGCCCAGGATAGCCAAGTCACGCTCGTAGTCATTCTGGCTGTACTTGTCCGGGGCAGTTCGGCGACGGTCCAGCAGCTTGGCGCGCTCGTCGTTGAAACGATCAGTGACGCCGTCCAAGTCGCGCTGAAGTCCCGCTTGACGATCTCCAAGCCCAAGAGCGTTTGCACCCCTGGTGCCGGAGGTCGATAGCGCGGCACGTTGACGCTCCAGTTGGTCGATGTAGGCCTGGGTGGCAGCCTCCTGCCTCTTCAGCCGGCCCTCCTCGTTCGTGGCCAGTACCGCCAGTTCCGAATCAGCGTCCTTCTGCGCCTTGACCATGTTGGCCCGGGCATCAGCGATCTTCTGGTCCAGCTGGACCCGCTGGGCAGCCGAGGTGCCGGCCTTGCCCTTGGCAGCTTCGAGCGCCGCGATCTCCGCCTGATAGGCGTTGGTCACCTCGTCCTTCTGCTGCTCGATGATGGCTGCGCGCTGAGCCGCGTATGACTCCTGGGAGATGATGCCGGCCTTCTGTGCTGCATTCAGCTCCTTCTCGGCATTCTTGTACTCAGCGAGAATCGCCGCGAGCGAGTTCCTGGAGTCGTTGAAGCCGGTCAAGTTGACCGATCCGCCGCTGACAGGCTTATCAGCAAACTGCTTCTTTGCGGCTTCACGGAGCTGATTCAACTCAGCCTCGGTATAAACCCTGCCGCCATTCCCAGAGGCCGAATCTTTGGCCAGCTTGTCGATCTCGACCAAGCGTGCCTTCAGCTTCACCGCATTGCTGTCGCTGGCCTTCAACTGACCGTTCAACGTGTCTTGGGCGAGAATCGACTTCCTTTGGCTTTCTCGGTACTCCCCAACGAACTTGACCCTGTTTTTCTCTGCCTCAATCTGCATCTCCAGGAACGCAAGCTGCTTCTGGTCGTTCTCGGTGTCCCGAGTTTCGATGCCCATGGCAGCGGCGCGCCCGCCACGCCCCTGGTTGGTCTGCAGCCGCTGGCGAATCACCTCCGCCTGTTGTTCCAATGTCTGTGCCCGGCCAACACTTAGTGTGGCATCGAGAGCCTCAGCAGCTGCACTCTTGATCCCTTTCCAGGCGCTTTCGATCAGACCGAGGTTTTCCGTGACCTCTCCAGTCCTGGTCCTGATGGTGTCAGCATAGGTATCGGTCAGCAGCTTGGCGGCGCCGATGGTGTCCCCCTGCTCCTTCAAAGCCACGATTTGCGAGTAGACCGATGCCGTCAGGAAGTTGTACTGGTCGTTCAGCTCTTTGGCGGCCGCGACCGGGTCTTTGGCAATCTTGGCGAACTCGGCAACTGTTTCATCGATAGCGCGGCCGGTGGCCTTTTCCATGCTGAGCGCTACTTCAGTGATCTTTTCGAAACTGCCGCTGGCGATCTTGCCGCTACCGGCGAGCTTGGCCAACACTTCAGCTGCAGCACCGGTAGTGCCGACAGTGGCGCTGACCTGCTGAGCCATGGATGCCAGCTGATCAGCGCTGGTGCCTGCGGCGTTGCCGGTGAAGATGATCGCCTTGTTGTACTCGTCGGCCTCCTGGCTGCCCTTGTAGTAGGCCAAGGCCAGCGCACCGGCTGCAGCT
>RCUI01000615.1_pt1 | contig 11390 bp, 16 predicted proteins | sample 2166121 | NCBI WGS metagenome assembly RCUI01 (sample SAMN09932700, study PRJNA488358) | compost metagenome | feature: garden; material: soil; isolation source: compost soil in succinic acid-enriched culture | place: Germany: Experimental Botanical Garden Goettingen | collected 2016-01-27
GCAGCAACGGCAACTTGAACTGAGTGAAGTCATCACCCACCCGGCGCAGCTGCGCTATGGTGTGCAGACGGTATTCCTTTACCCCTTGCTCATCGCGGCAGGGGTACGGACTGTCGAGCCCAGCCAAGATCGCGCCCGTCAGGTTCAACTGATCCTCGACCTGGCTGCTGTACTGATGAGTCGTACCGAGAGCATCCGAGGCGAAACCACCGATCACCGCTGATTCGCAGCTACGGTTGATCTTGGTGATTTGCTCCTGGTACTTCGCCGCTGCCTGTTCTTCCAGGGTAAGCGGCAATGGATCGATCAGGATTGGCAGGCCATCCTGGGCGACGATCTTTTTACCCGCGGACTGACCGGCAAGCAGCGCCGCGTAGTCGGCGCGAGTAATCTCGCGAACGTCATCAGGGACATAGCGACCGTGAACGGCGGGGTCATAAAACGAGTTTGTAGTGGCCGAATATTGCATGGTTACCCTCAGCTCCCGATCGCAATGTAATGGGCGTATTCCGCAGTCGTTCCGAAGTTCTGAAAAAGAACTTGGCCGTAGGGATCACCGCCGGCTTTACCCACCAGCATCACCGCGTTTTCGCCCAGTGCCATACGGTTACCAATCACGCAGTGGCAGCCATTGGGAAAGCGAATGGGATAGTTGACGCTCATCCAGTTACCGTAGGCCGCTGTCACGTTGACCAAGCCCCACTGGACAATCAGCCCGCCCAGCCACTGCGGAAACGCGATGTAGCCGTTAGCGGCAAAGTACGCAGAGAATCCAAGTCGCAGCTTTTTGGGCGTCACAATCGTCGCGTCATCGGTTCCAGCGTTCGTCTGCGCCTGGGTGGCTAGCTTGGCCAGGCCGAGTACGCTTTCGGTGGCTTGAACAATTTTCGACAGGACGAACTTCAACCCCTTGGTGGTGGCCAGAATCTCGCTGCTGTTGCTCTCCGGGTCATCGCTCTTGGCGTTGGGCAGGTTCCCCAGGTCCACGTCATCCTTTGTTGTCGCTCGAGCACGCAGTTGCTCGTAGTCACCGTTACGGGCGGCAAAGTGGGCCACCAATGGCCCCCCGATCGCCTCTACGGATCGACGATCAATCAGGGTGTTGGCATTGGTCAGGTCAGCGATGGCCACGCAGTAATGGCGCACGCCGGCACTGTCGGTGTAGTCAGGCTTATCGGCGCCGAACACCACGGTCCAACTGGCTACGACGTCGCTCAGTTCGCGCTGCAGGGCAACGTCCAACCAGGCCGTGGTCGGGAATGCCGGTGGCACGATCGGCAGAACGGCTGTGCGCTCCAGGCGGATCCCCTCCACGTAAGCGGTACCCGGTTTGACCTGGTACACACTGCCGACCTTCTCCACCTGCAACGAGCTGCCGAAAAAGCAGGCTCGACCGTAAACGTCGCGATTGCTCAGGCGCTCACGCTCATCGATACCGGCCAGGCGCACGGTGAAGTCATGCTGCCAGGTGCTGGCATCGATACTGATGCCGGTCAACGCTTGGGCGCCGTCGAACGCCACCAGGAAGTTGCGGGTCAGGTTGTTACCGATCTGCAGCGGCGGGATGTTGCGGCGCTTCTGCTGCAGGGCAACATAGGCCACGGCCAGCAGCACGCCTTCGGCGGTTTCCAGGCCGATCCAGTTAAAGTCCCAGTCGCCCACATCCGAACCGATCTGCGCGCTGTAGACCACCTGATTAGGGTTCACGTAGCCGGCGTTTCCATCAGGAATCACATGGGTGTGGACGATTTGCCCAGCGCCAGGTTTTGGCGCTGCGCGGTCGACCGGGGTACTGGGATCGAGGCCTGGGACGTTGGCGAAGATGAAGCGCGCCACGTCCAGGCCTGTTTGGGCGGCGAACTTTTGCGCAATCAGGTTCTCGCCGGCAAGGGTGATACTGGCTCCCATTGGGGGGCTCCTACAGGCTGGCAACCAGCGTTTGCTGGTCGTCGTTGAAGTCGACCACGGCAACCCGAAGAGTCACGGGCGTTAGGGTCACAAAGTCATAGCGGCGGCAGGTGCGGCCGTATTGCTGGATCAGCACCCGCAGCAGCTCGGGGTTCTGTGCCAACTGGGAATCGGAGAAACGCAGTAGCACCACGTCCCAATCCCGATCGGGCATGCGCTCCTCGATCTCGACGTAGCCGACGCCGAGGCGCTGCAGGATGCGTTTCATCCCCGCCGTGCTGCCGGCGTCCACGGCGTTGATGAAGGCGTACTTCACCCGCAGGCGGTAAAGCGCCTCCGGCTCGCCCTTGAAGCGGCTGATATCGCGCTGCCAGGCCAGCAGATCGAGCACGGTCGGGTGGCAGGTGTCGGCGTCCAACTGCAGCAGCGGCCAGCGCAACCACTCCTCGACCGTTTCCCACCAGGCCTGGCAAGCCTGTTTGAGCTTGGTCAGCTCGGTACCGGCGAGCCAGAATTTCAGCTCGAGCTTAATCATGGCGCACCACCTGCAGGCTCTGGATGCGTGGAATGCTCAGCTCGGACACGATGTCGGCATTGGTGAAGTGCAACGACTCGATGCCGGCGAACTGCTGATGCAGCTCCTCGCCCAGGCGGCTGAAGGAAAACCGCGATTGCGGGTAGGTCAGTGTCGGCTGGTAGTCGCTGGACGTGCTCTCGCGGAACGCTGCTCGGATGAACTGGTCGACGCCTTCTTCCAGCGTCTGCCGCTGCTCGGCGGTGAGCGGCGATCGCGGCCAGATATCCACCTGCAGGGCGTGGAATGTCTCGGGCATGACCATGATCAGCAGGTCGTCACCGTGGCCGTGATTGCCGCCATCGCGAATGTGCGCGTTGATCAGTTCCAGGTAGGTGTCCGCCGGCACACCGGCGTCAAACAGCACATAGGCATTGGCGCTGCCAGGGCCACGCGGGGCGCCGTGCAGGAAGTACACGCCATCGGGACGCACGCCCGGGAAGGCCGAGATCATGGCCCGATACACCGCGTCGGTGTGCCACTGGTTGACCGCCGAAAACTGGTTGCGCACGCGCAGACGTAGCTCGTCGTTGGGTTCGGGGTCCGCACCCGGCGTGGTCAGCCAGCCATCGGCGTTCACCACCTGGGCGATACCCGCCACCGGCACCGGCAGGATCGCGTAATAGCCGGGCGCCAGGTTGTAACCAGAGCCGGTGTCCACCGCCTCCACCGGGATCTCCAGTTGCATCAGGCCCTCAGTGAACAGGCCGTCGGCGGTGGTGACCAACTGGTAGACGTGGCCGTTGATCGCCGCCGATTGGATCACCGTGCCGGCCGGCACCACCAAAGCCCCGCCCGGGGCCGTCCGGGTGAACAGCAGCACGCCCACCGCCTTGGTCGCGCCCTTGCGGGTGACGTTGACGGCCCAGGCCAGCATATCCAGCCAGGCGTCGCTGGCGGTCTTGACGAAGAAGTTCGGCAGCACCGTGGCGACAAAGAAGTCCAGAATCCACAGCACCGGCTTGGTCACCAGTGCCGTGACCACCCGCCAGAACGGCGAGTAGGCACTGGTGTTGCTCAGTTTGCTGCCTTGGGCCGCTACCTCGGTTTCCCATGCCGCGCGCAGGCCGGCCTCGGTGGTCGGAATGCCGGCGTCACTGAGCGCCTGCTTGAAATCTACGTCGCTCATAGCCCCACCTCGATCTCGCCGAACTCCAGGGTGGTGGCCGTGACCAGGTACTGACCAGGCTCGAGCTGGATGATCTGCGCAGTACCCGGTACCAGGCGCTGGTCGTCCTCCACCAGCAGCTCCAACTGCTGGATGCAGTCACGCTGTTTCAGGCGGTCGCGTTCGGCGACCAGGGTCACCAGCAGACCGCTGTCGCGGATCATGTGGGCGATGTCCTGGGCGATGCTGGCCCGGTCCTCGATCAGCCGCGGCTGACGCGATGGATCCAGTACCAGGTCGTTGTCCAGGATCAGCAGGTCGATGTACTCGCTCATCCGCCCACCGCCATGCTCACCATGTTTTCCATTTCCAGCGGGGTCATTGCTTTGCTGGTGTAGATGTTCACGTTATCCACCTTTTTGCTGCTGTCGTTCTGGTTACTGGTGTTCTGGATGCTGCTCAGCAGACCGCCCTTCGGCACGGCGTTGGGCCGGCTTGGCGAAAGGCTGGGGATAGCGGCGTTCATAGACTGCTGCGCGTTCTGTGCCACGTCGGCGGTCTGTGCAGCGTTCATGGCTTGCTCGGCGCCCGGGATAGTTGGCATGTCGCCCAGGCGCGTCTCGATGTTCACGCCGGGGATCTTGTTCATCATCTCGATCAGGCCGTTGATGGCCCCCTGGAACACACCGACGATCGCGTCCCACGCGGCCTTGGCCATCCCCGACCAGCCGCCCATGGAGTTGAACCAGTCCGACAGCGCCTGCAGCTGGGCGCTTACCCACTGGAACGCGGCGCTGTTCATCAGGGCACTAGTCCACTCGTCCCAGTACACGACGGCGGCGATCACGGCAGCTACCAGCGCCGCTACGCCAATGACAACCCAGAGAATCGGGTTGGCCATCAGGGCGGCGTTGGTCAACCAGATCGCACCCTGCCAGAGCAACATTGCCCCGCGCACAATCCCGAACCAGGTCACCATGGCGATGATCTGCACCAGGAACAGCGCCGCAACCACCGTGTGATAGAGGAACATGGCGATCGAGCGGAAACCGGTCCAGGTCAGCACTTTCCAGATCGTCACCATGGCCAGCCAGACGGTTTTGCTCAGGCCAACAACAAACGTCAGCACTCCCATGCCGGCAGCCATGCCCAAGATCGCCAGAACGACGAGGCCGATCACGCGGGTGATGTTCGGGAACAGCTGGGTCCAGCGGGTGAGCGTGCCGGCAATCCCGACCAGACGGTCCATCAGCGGGGTCAGAATCGGGATCAGCGACTGGCCGAAGGCGATGCGCAGCGCCTGGACGGCGGCACTAAACTGCTGCCAAGGGTCCACCATGGCCTTGGCCATCTTCTCGGCCTGTTCCAGGCCACGGACCTTGCCCAGTTGATCGATGCCGTTACGCAAGCGACCGGTGTCCTTGGCCAGGGCCCCGATCACCTGGGCGCCTTCACCACCGAAGGCTTCGGTGAGTTTGGCCCCTGCGGACGCACTGGTGAGGTCGCCGAGCTTGCCCTGCAGCTTGTCCATGATCTCCAGGATCGGCAGCATCTGGCCCTGTTGGTCGGTGAACTTGAGCCCCAGCTTGTCCGACGCTGCGCCCATATTCTCGAACAGCGCCTTGTACCGTCCGCCGGCATCGCCACCTTCCATGGTGCTGCTGAGGGTACCGATCACCGCCATCTGCTCGGCCATGTCCACGCCTGCCGTGGTGGCGATCGCACCGGCTTCCTTGAAGGCGTCTTTCATCTGTGCGCCGCTGGTGCGGAACAGCTGCACCGCCAATGCGGTCTGACCGCCCAGTTGCTCGACCCAGGCGCCTTTGCCCATGGCGTCGGCCTGGGATTTTTGCAGGTTGTAGAGGGTACCGACGTACTCGCCCATGGTCTGCGCGTCGGTCTTGGTGGCCTTGGCGAGCACGTTGCTGGCGTTGGTAAAGGTGGCCAACTGGTTGCCGGTCAGGCCTTTGATCGCACCGTCAATCTGATAAGCCGAGGCGACGAAAGCCTGGGCGTTCTCGCCGTAACCGACAGAAAACTCCAGGGCCTTGGCATTCAGCGCATCCAGGGCGTCCTCGGCGACGCCCAGCGAACGAACCTCGCCCAGGGCGCGGTTCATCTCCAACGCGGGTTCCATGGACGCATTGATGGCCATGAAGCCACCCGTGACGCCGGCCAGGCCGATACCCATCTGCTTGATGTTTTCCTGACTCTGGTCCGCCAGGTCGGAAAAGCCCATCTTCACCTTGCCCAGGGGCGCGGTGACCTTGTCGGTCAGGGCCAGGATGAAGTCGAGGCGAGAGGATCTATCGGCCATCTGCGGTTATCCTTTGAGGGCATAGGCGATGCCGTTGGCCACGGCGATCTCCATGCGTCTCCAGTGTTCGTCTTCCAGCCACTTGGCCAAGCCCATGTTTTCAATCGAGGGCTCAGCACCAGGTAGCCAGCGGGTGGTCAGGGCCATCAGTTGGCCCAGGCCTTCTTCTTTCAGGCGGTCAGCGTGCTCGAGGACTTTTTTACGATCACTTCAATGTTCGGGGCGTATTCCTCCATCAGCGCGCCGGCCAGTTGCATCACCATCACCGGGTTACCCAGGTGGCTTTTCAGGGTGGCGCGTTGCTCCTGATGCACGGTGTTCACCAGCAGGTTGTTCGCCGGCGCGACCTTGTTGTTCTGGTTCATGCTGTTGAAGTACTTGGTCACATCCGCCGGGGTCAGGGTGAAAGTGAATTCTTGTTCGCCCAGTTCCAGGGTGATTTCGCGGCGTTCAGTCATGGGGTGCTCCAGTTGGGGTTGGGGTGGTGGTGCAAAAGCTGCGGACGTGGTCCTGCAGGCCCAGGATCATTTGCCGGCTGAGGGCGAGTTGATCTCGGAGGGTGTAATAAGCCGATCGAGCGTCGGCTGTGAGTTCGGCGGTTCCTGCAGCAGCCAGGCCGCCGGCGCTGGAATTGGCGGGCACTGCGGCACTGCTGCAGGTTGCTTTGACGAGCAGCCGCTGAGTGCCAACGTCAACAGCACGGCGCAGCTCCTGGTTGGTATTGAGCGCATCGGTCAGTTCCTGGGTGTGTTTGAGGTCGTTGGCGGCAGCCGTGGCCAGGCGCTCGCCGGTGATACGGGCGGCTTCGCGTAGGCCTTCGAGCTCGTACTGCGCTTGGTCGCGCTCGGCCTGAGCGGTGTCCAGCTTGTTCAGCAGCACGTTGATGGCCAGAGCCATCACCACAATCGGCAAAACGCTCAGCAGGAGAATGCGAAGTGGTGAAGGGGTCATGAGGTGCACAACCTCGCTTCAGCCAGCCGGCGGCGGTGCAGCCCGGGTACGAACACCTTGTTACCCTTGGCGTCGGTGGTGTAGGCCCAGACCGGACGGCCATCGCTGCCCCAGGCAAGTGCCTTGCAGCCTTCCGCGATCTTGCCGGCGTTGATGAGGGCCACCGCCCGGCTCGCGCAGGTGGACGGCACGCCGACGTTGTGGCCGTGGCTGTACAGCGCATCGAACGTGTTCTGACGGATGTTCGGGTTGGTCAGGCAATCGGCCAGGGCCAGCTGGCCCTTCTCCAGCACCAGTTGCTGCACCTCGGCGCAGCGTGCCGGCGACCAGTAGTCACCGACAATCACTGGGTACGGGCTAGTGTGACGGGTGATGCCAGCGCAGACGGTCGGCAAGCCCCGGGCCAGCTTGTCGGCATAGACCACGTTCTGGCCCTCGCCTTCCCACTTGCCCAGGAATGCCACCAGCGAGCTGCTGCAGAGCACCAGGGCACCGACTGCGATCCTATTGCGCAGGCTCATAGTTTGTCCTTCCAGTCGCGCAGCATCTGACGGTACTTGGGGGCCAGTAGAAGGATCTGCAGCACCATATAGAGTGCGGTCAGCATGTAGGCGACCGCCGACCAATCGACGGTGCCCGTTACACCGGTAGCAGCCACGCCGATCGCGGGCGACGCCTTGGCCAAGGCAATAGCGGTGTCCTGGGCGGCCTGATTCGCGCTCATCGCTGAACCCCTTTCTCAAAAATGGACTGACAAGGGACGCAACGGGTCATGCCGCCCAGGGCGCGCCGCGCCGCCGGGATCTCGTTGTCGCAATCCTCGCAATGGGTCAGGCTCGGCCCGTTCGGACGCGTCTGGGCCAACTGGGCGGCGATCGCCTGGTCACGCTGACGCTGCTCCAGGGCTTGGGCGCGATCAAACGGGCAGACCATCAGACCAGGCCCTCGGTCTCAGCGGCGGTCAGATACGGCACGCCATTGATCCAGATGAAATCCGGGCTGGTGACGTCGAACGGCACCTTGTGCTTGGACTTCTCACCGCCTTTCGGGTCGATGCCCAGCAGACTGGAAATCTTCAGCTTGCAACCGAAGGCCTCCACACGCAGTTCATCCTCGCCGGCCTGGGCGAAGAACACCGTGTCGAACGGCTCCAGCTGCCGGAAACTGCCCGCACGGCGCGCAGCGTCAATCAGCAGCTTGAAGTTGGCCGTGTCGAACTCGAACTCACCACTGGCGGCCACGTCGCCATCGACGTAACCGTCAGGCACACCCCCGGTTTGCGCCACGGCAGTGTTGTCGGTGATGTCCAGGGAACAGTTCTCGACGTGAACCTGCAGGTCGCCCAGGTTGATGTCGAAGTTCTTGCCACCAATGCGAGACATGGGGCCTCCTTATTCGTTGGAAAGGTCGAGGGCGATGTTGGCCGTCAGGTCTTTCGGGCAGTTGAATGGCTTGATCTTGATGTACAGCTCAATCTTGGTTTTGCTGAGCCAGACCAGGGCGATGTCGCCGTCCTTGGGCGTCTCGATCTCGCCGGGGAACACCTCGCCGTTGAACACCGCGGACTTGGCCATCTGGCGCAGCGGCTTCTTGAAAGCACTGACGGCGGCGGCCATGCTGTTGGGGGTGTTGTTCAGGCGCCGATCGCCGACACGGCGGATCAGCAGCGGGCGAACCTGGCGCGCGGCCTTGTCAGCCAAGCGCAAGTACTCGATCACCTGAAAGTCGCTTGCCGGCGCATCGAGCATGTTGCCGTCGCCCCAGTACACGCCGGGATAGTCCGGGTAGGTCTGGGAAACCGAGAAACGATCGGCATCGAGCGCGGCACGGGTGGCCGAGGGCAGCGGCACGCCTTCACTGTCCGTCGGCACATCGCCCAGGCCCAGCACGGCGCCGGTGGCCACGCGCATAGGGCTATCGGCGATGCTGACGGCGGCATTGGCCAGGCGCCCGGCCAACACGCCCAGGTCGTTGCCGTGCAGCTGAGGCACGACCAGGACACGAGGGGCCAGCAGATCCTTGGTGATGGCCTTCTGTGCGGTCACGTACTCCGCCCAGGTCTGGGTGAGCTTGTCGATGCCGGCAGAAGCTGCCATGACGAACAAGCGGCGCCCGTAGGTGTTGGTGATGGCGATCGCCGCGTCGTGCATATCGGACAGCTCGTCGCCGCTGGTGACTGGCTTGGTCACCACCGCCGCCTCTACGGAGTAGCCCTGCTGTTGGGCCATCTCCAGTGCATCCTGCCAGCTGCCATCGGCGGCGATCGGAGCGGCCAGGCAGGCCCAACGGTCGCCACCGTTCAGACTTGCAGCGGTGACCTGGGTCTTCAGATCACTGGCCGGAATGCCCAGCATCGCGTCCAGATCGCTGTCGGTGTTCAGGGGGAGCAATTGGCCGGTGTTCTTGGCGCCGGTACCAATGAAAAGGAAATAGCGCTCGATCTCGGTCACGGCACCCTGGCCGAGGTTGAGATTGTTGACGCTGACTTTGCCGAGTGCCATGCGATGCCTCGTTAGCGGGGTGAATTGATGATTTGCTGCAGCACCTGGTTGAGCAGCAGACTGGTGTCTCGCTGGGTGCTGGCACCCAGGAACTGGCGTTTAGGCAGGGTTATTTCCCAGCTCTGCGCGCCGCTGCCCTCGGCCCTTTCGTCACTCAAAATGCGGATTAACAGGCCGGCCTGGGCGTAGTTCACGTGCTCCATGATCCAAGCCTTCGAAGGCTTGCTGAGCTTTCGCTTGTCAGCCTGGCGCACGCGAAAACCCAGTAGGCGCAGCCGTTTGGCTTGCTTGTCGGTACAGGCAACGCCTTCCGGGACGCGGCTCCAGCGCTTCATCTGCTGGGCGGTGCGGCGCTCGGAAACGCCGTTGTGCTGCTGCGCCGCGACCCAACTGGTCAGGCCGTTACGCCAGCCCAGCACGGCTTCATCGGGGCTGACACTGGTCACCTGGAGCAACTTGCCCAGGCCGGCTTCCATCTTCTTTTTGCCCTTGCCGTCACCCTTGCGGGCCTCGAAAGGCGAGCCGTCCAGGTTCTTCTGGTCGCGGATGCGTTGGCGACTCATGGTCCGCACGCGCTTCATGACGTTGTTGAGCAGGCGCCGGCGCAACTGCGGCGGCAGGCTGAGCAAGGCCAGTTGTTCGCGCACGCCTAGGTGGCCGCGCACGTCCAGTTCGAAGGTGCTACGCGCCATGGCTGGCCACCTCGCCCTGGTCGGCGGTCCACAGCTCAAACTGGTTCAGGCCGTAGCTCTTGTCGCCGACCTTGATCGGTCCGTCCGGATCCTCGCTCAGGTGCTGGGCCTCTTCGAACTCCAGGGTCAGTTCCACGTCGAACAGGTCGTTGTCGAGCGGTTCCACGGCGAAGTTCGGCGCTGGCAGACCGTCCCGGTCAGGATCGAAGGATTCGAGCCAGGCCCCAACCAAAGCCATCAGCAGCACAGGGCTGTTGGCGAAACGCTCCATCACCAGGACGGCGCGGTAACGCATATCGCCCATGTGCATACCGCTTTCGCTGGGCTTCCAGATCAGATCCAGAGTCACCTGCTCGGTGAAACTCTCCAGTTGCTCCTGGTGCACAAGGTTTTGCTCCAGGAGGTACGCCGTCAGGGCGCGCAGCTTGTTCACAACAGCACCGCCGTGATGCGGCTGCGGCCCTGCAGGGCGCGAACAGCCTGCTGGCTGAATTCCAGGTACTTCTCGCCGCGTTCCGGGGCCTCTTTGCCAGTGTTCTCGGCGCTTTCGCGACGGGTGACGGTGGCAAAGTCGGTGAGCAGGTCACCCTTAGCCCGGCAGTACACAGCACGCTTGTACAGCGCGACCTGGTGCGAACGTTCGGGCAGCAGAAGCGGGTCAGCAGTGGCCACGTGGGTAATGCCCAGGCCCTGCCAACTGGTGGCAAGGCGCTTGAGGTCGGTGTTCACCGCGTACATGGCCATGTTGAGTTGAGTGACCAGCAGATCAACCAGGTACTCGCCCGGCAGGCGGTAAGCCTTCTGGAACTCAGCCAGGGAGAGGTCCGGCCAAAAGCCGTTGTTCTCGATGGTCTGTTCCACAACCGTGGTGGGTCTGCCTGAAAAGCTCATGCTGATCACTCGAAAAGGGCGGGGAGACTGTTTCAGCGGGGCGGGCCATAAATGGCTGACTCACTTCCACAGTTCCCCGCTGGGGGGGTAGTCGGTTACTCGGTGCCGCCGCCGGCAGCTCGTTGTTTAGCCAGTGCCATGCGACATTTCTTGATGCGGGTTTCGTTGCCGGCCTTGCTGTACAGCTCGGTCGAGCGTTCCAGGTGCTTGAGAGCGGTTTCCCAGTCCTCGGCCTCAATGGCGCGGATCCCGATCAACTTGTGGTACTTGCTCGGGATCTGTTCCGTCAGGTCCCACTCCCCATCCACACGGGGCAGCAAGTTGGACAGGTAGGGCTCCGGGCTGCGCTTGGCGGTGTACTCGTCATAAGCCCACTCGATCACCGCATCCGCGACAAAGGTCTGGATGTCGCGACGCTTGAAACGCTCGGGCATCTGCTGGCCCTGCT
>RCUI01000616.1_pt1 | contig 11381 bp, 10 predicted proteins | sample 2166121 | NCBI WGS metagenome assembly RCUI01 (sample SAMN09932700, study PRJNA488358) | compost metagenome | feature: garden; material: soil; isolation source: compost soil in succinic acid-enriched culture | place: Germany: Experimental Botanical Garden Goettingen | collected 2016-01-27
GCAGTTTCTCTCTGCACTACCGTGCACCGCGCGTAGGGCGCAACCCGAAGACCGGCCAGTCGGTGAGCCTGGATGGCAAGTTTGTACCGCACTTCAAACCGGGGAAGGAGTTGCGGGATCGGGTGAATGAGGAAGAGGCGGGTACAGATCATGGAGGCGTTGGGCGTGCATAAGGTCAATCGCCTATTGTTGGTTTTGCTGCTGTTGCTTTTGGTTGCCCTTGTCCTGGTGTTCACCCTCGAAAACCAGCAGGTAATCAGCCTGATGTTTCTGGGGTTCGCATTGCCACCAATGCCAGTTGCTTTGCTCTTGGTAATGGCCTTGGTGTTGGGGCTCTTGCTCGGGCCGGTTCTGGGGGCATTGCTAGTGTGGCGCGCTCGTCACAAGATCAGGCAGTCAGCGCGATCCCCCCGCTAGGGGGTGGTTTCGATTCTTTCTGGTGCATAGATTTCGCGTGTCTGCGCACTGCCTCAGGGGTATTTATCCTAGCCATCGATAAGGATTCTTATTAGCGATATTGTGCTATTAGCCGACAGTCGGGGTCGCTCGTCAATGAACTATTAAGTCGCTGGTAAGTCAGAAAAGCTTGCTTTGCTGATATGTCAGTATCAGATATTCTAAGCGCGCCACACGAACTTAGTGTGTAGGTCATTTTTGGCTTGTCTTTAGGAATGCTTGCGAACTGAGTCAGACCTTTCTGGTTTTTCGGGTTGGTCTTGAGCGAATTACCACTGTCACCTAAGTTTGCGCGCGCCTGTGCCTCTTTCCGGTCAGCGAGCCCGCGTTGATAAAGCCTGGTGAGCTGTATACAAGGAAAATAGAGTAAAAATGGTTAGTGAGCGCCTGGTACAGAATGACGAAATAGACCTGACGGAAGTGTTCAAGGGGCTATGGAGGCAAAAGCTGCTTATCCTGCTGTGTGCAGTCGTGGTGTTCCTGGCGGCGGCGGGCTATGCCTGGAAAGCCACGCCTATCTACGAAGCAGAATTGATTATTCAGCCTCCTACCCAGAATGACATTGCAAATCTCAATTTTGGCCGGGGCGGAGATAGTGGCCTGGGTTTCCTGCAGGTAAAGGAAGTCTATGCTGTCTACCTGGCGCACTTGCAGTCCGAAACACTGCGTTGGGAGTTGTATCGCAAGCTGTATATGCCAAGCCTGACGGATGCACAACGTGGGGGCTCTCAGAATTCTCGATTCACTCAATTCAGCAATTCGTTGATCGTTGAGCCTGTTCGTAAGGATGACCCGACCCGTTTCTCGATTACATCGAATGTCGCTGATCCGAAGCAGGCCGTAGAATGGGTTGAGGCCTTTGCAGCCTTGGCCAGCGACAAGGCCAAGGAAGAGGTACTCAAGAATATCAAAAGCGATGCACTGGTCAAGGCTGACAATTTGGAAAAACAAATTGATCATTACCGTGCAAGCTCCCGAAAAGAGCGTGAAGACCAGATTGTCCAGCTCAAAGAGGCTCTGCGTGTAGCGAAGTCAATTGGGCTGGAGAAGCCGCCAATCATCAGCGGGAGACTAGCGGCGGAAGTATCCTCCGGCATGGATAGCTCCTTGATGTACATGCGCGGCACTAAAGCACTTGAGGCAGAGATTGAAAACCTGGAAAGCCGTCAGTCGGACGATCCATTTATCAGTCACTTGCGCCAGAACCAGGAAAGCATTGCCTTCTATCGCACGCTCGAGATCAATCCTGCGAGCGTCACAGTATTTCGTCAGGATGGGATCGTTGATCCTCCCGATCAGCCGATCAAGCCGAGGAAGCTGATGATCATGGCGCTGGGTCTGGTGCTGGGGCTTGGCTTGGGTGTCTTCGTGGCATTGGTTCGCTTTTTCTTGTCTGAAAGGATGGGGAGTCGGCGCGCAGTATAAGACGAAAAATGAAATAATTTAGAGTTCTAGATTGGCCTGATGTCCAGGTTTATAGGTTTTGTGAGGTGATTTGTTGAATCTGGCTCAGGTCAAGCAGCTCTACAGGGATAATGTCAAGGTAATAAGTAATTATTCCCACATGACTATCCTGCAAGTGGCGAACTCATTCTTTTATTTGCTGATTTATCCATTTGTTATCAATAATGTTGGTATTGATAATTTTGGGCTTTTTGTGTTTGCCACCAGCATTGCAGCTTATTTCATGGTTTTTATAAACTTTGGATTCGACATGCATGCCGCCAAGCTGGTGTCGCTGAGCCAGGACGATAAGGCCTTGCATGCGTCGCTGCTGTCTTCCGTGACTGTGACTAAAGTCGTGCTGGAGCTCCTGGCAGTGGCGGTGTTTGTTGCCTTGCTCCTGCTGGTTCCGTTCATGAAGGCGAATGCATGGATTTTCATCATGTGTTTTGCCAACACGCTGTCGTGCATATTTTTGCCGCTCTGGTATTTTCATGGCATGCAACAAATGAAAATACTTACTACCGTCCAGCTCTCGTTGAAGTTGCTGTCGTTGCCGGTCATTTATCTGCTGGTGAAGGATGTTGATGATGTCGACACCTATACGTTTATAGTTGTGGCCACCAACGTACTGGCTTCCGTTGTAGCGTTCTACCTGGCATTAAGGCATACGCGGTCTGCGCTGAAGTGGCCGGCGTTTTCAGGCGTTATTGCCTTGTTGCGTGAGGTGCAGCCGTTTTTCTGGTCCAGTGCAACCAATACGCTCAAGCAGAAAAGTATAGAAATCATAATCGGTTCTTTCTTCGGCATGAAAGAAGTGGCGATCTATGACCTCGCCAACAAGATTTTCTCAGTGCCCAGTCTGTTGGCCTCCAACATCAATGCAGCCCTTTTCCCGATGATGGTGAAAAGCGCACAAAGAAACCTTATCAATAAAATCATCAAGGTTGAGATCTTCATCGGTCTGCTGTGCATGCTCTCGGTGGCGCTGGGTGGCTACTGGGTGGTGCGCTTGGTATCTGTGCACGATATGGAGGAAGCCTATTACCTCTCAATGTTGCTCAGTATCAATATCATGACGTTCCTCATCGTCGGTAGTCATATCTACTTCATATTTGTACCGCGTCAACGGTATGACTTCGTGCTCAGGAATCAGGTGGTTTCAGTTATTTCGTTCTATGGTTTCTGCGCTGTTTATCTGTCCTTGAACTGGAGTATCTATTCGGTGGTGCTGGCGTTGGTGAGTTCAGCGATGCTCGAGATTATGTATAGTTATTCGCTGGTCAAGAAAGTTCAGGATTATTAAGCCTGCCGATTGCCGGTGCCGCTGCGGGTGGTAGTTGGGTCCTCAGGTAATCAAAGGTTAGGAGAGGGGTGTGGCAGCAATGGAACAATTTGATATTCCAGTGGTTCTGCTTTTGTTCAAGCGCATTGACAAGCCGCTGGAGGTCATCAAGCAGATTGCCAAGGTTGCCCCGGCCAAGCTGTACCTACTCTCGGATGGCGGTCGCAACGATGAAGAGAAGGCGCAGGTAGCCCAGTGTCGCCAGGCGATTGAAGCTGCTATCACTTGGGATTGCGAAATTATCCGCAAGTACGAAGAAAACAACATTGGCGTGTACGCAAATATTGGTGAAGGCGCCAAGTGGGTTTTTCAGCGAGAAGAGCATGCAATATTTCTCGAAGATGACAACCTTCCAGAGGTAACATTCTTTGCGTTTTGCCGGGAGATGTTGCTTCGCTACAAGCATGACACGCGTGTTCTTTGGGTATGTGGCACGAACTATTTGAAGACCTATGAGCCTGAAGATGGTTCCAGCTATGTATTCACCAAGAACATGATGCCGTGCGGATGGGCTTCCTGGTCTTACAAGTTCACAAGGTTCTACGATGGTGAGTTGGTCCTGTGGCGTAATGACTATATTCGCAACAGAATAAAGGATGAGTACGTGTACAAGAAACTCTACTATCAGGATAGCTACAATCTGGACTATGAGGTGGATGCCAAAGAGAAAAGCGGGCGATTCTACTCATGGGACTACCAGATGAGTTTTTCGGTACGTGCTCACAACCTGTATGCCATCGTACCCAAAAACAATCAAATCACGAATATTGGTGTTGATCTTGACTCCACCCATGGTGGTCACTCGATGGAAAATCCCATGGTGGAAAGGTTCTGCGGCTTGCCCACCCGGTCAATGGAGTTTCCATTGAAGCATCCTGAAGTGTTGCTTATCGATAAGACCTTTGAAGTGGCGGTTGCGAAAATTATCCTCGACCCTCAGTTCTTCTCGCTGCGTTCGATTGTGTCCAGGGTGATCAGAGGTGCGTTGGGTGTTAGTAAGTCAGAAAGCATATCTAGTTTTATTAAGAACAAATTAAAATAAAGCAGGCGATATGGAAAGAAGAAGACAGTTGTCCATCGTGTTCGCTTTGCCTGTTTTTCTGGCGATGTGGATGCTCTATGGATGGAACTACTGGAACGGTGATCGAGAGGCGTATGAGCTGTATTATCATACGCGAGACACGCTTGCCAGCTGGGGGAAAGAAGTAGGTTATGGTTATCTGAATATCTTTTTCAGCCACGCAGGACTTTCTTATCAAGGGTTTCAGGTCATCATATCGTTTGTGACCCTGTTACTGGTCTGGCGATATGTGCTAAAGCGTGCTTTGGCTCCGCTGGCATCCTTGCTGATCTATCTTGTGTGTTTCTTTCCGCTCGATTTCGTGCTGGTCAGAAACTCTCTTTCTTTTGCTATTTTTCTTCAGGCAATGCTTGTGTTATTCGAGAATAAATCGTATAGCCGGTTAAAGTATGTGCTGTTGATTATCTTGGCTGCCTCTATTCACCAGTCAGCGCTGCTCTTCCTGTTCTTCATTGTCATGCCCGTGAATAGGGTTGTATCTTTTTGGCGTTTCTTCTTTATTTTCTTTTCCTTTATCTGTGTCTATATTCTTGTGCGTTACTGTGTGCCATTGCCTGCTAGTCTCGCCAGTCATTTCAGTTATTATGATACTTCATTGAAAAGTTCGTTGGCTAACTTGGCTGTGCACGTGTTTTCGGTCACGCTGGTGCTTTTTGCTGTTTTTGCCGAGCGGCTAAGTCTTCGGCAGGTGTTTGATGCGGCGGGGCGGGATAAAGAGCTTGTATTTATTTTGAATCTCAACTTGTTTTCCCTGTTTTTCGTTGTGTTGTATTTTGAGTCTGAGATATTTGTTCGGCTATTCCGAACTATTGTATTCTTCAATATGTTGTACTGTGTTAATTCGTTGTTCTTGAGGCGGCGAAGCTATTTCTTTCTCGGTCTGTATTTGCTGTTTTTTGCAGGTTATCTGGTTTTGTTTTATATTGTTCCGGTTGCGCATTTTTCGGTGCTGCCGTTGCTCAGGAACAATCTGCTTTGGAATTGATGGGATGGGCAAGGGCTTGAGGGTGTCTGGTGTTGTCGGTCGACAGGTGGTCGATCGATTGCGTTTGGTAATTGCTCAGGTGAGGGCGTGATGAGAGTACTGTTCCTGGGTGGGATTTTTAGTGACAGCGACAAGAACAATATTGTTCAGAAGTCTAAGGGCGGAATGCAGCACGCCGCAGACACGCTCCAGAAAAACTACATTCAGGGCTTCTCGCAAAGCCCGTCTGTCGATTCGCTGACGGTGATAAATCTGCCATTTATTGGCGCTTATCCCCGGCGTTATAGCGATATTTTCTATCAGCCTGCTGCGAAGCGGGAAACCCTGGATCGCGTTACCATCATGAATGTCAGTTTCTTCAATCTGACGATCGTGAAGAACCTGCACAAGGTCGTGCGTGCCGTCAAGGCGATTCTGCTGCAAATGAAAGCTGACAAAGGCAAGCCTCAGGTATTGGTTTGCTACTCCATGCACTTGCCGTTCCTGCTGGCCTGCTACGTGGTCAAGTCTCTGCGCAGCGATACGCATTTTTGTGTTATCGTTCCGGATCTTCCTGAGTACATGGCTGTACGACGCGGACTGGCGAAATTCGCATACAATATGCTATCGCGCATCTCTTACTTTATTGTCAATCGCGCAGACAGCATTTCGGCAATCACCAAGGACATGCTGGGGGAATTCGATGACGGCATCAAAAAGGTGGTCATTGAAGGCATCGCCGATAAGCGTTATATCGCCTTGACTGACGCGGTAGAGCGGAAAAAGTATTTCTTGTACACCGGCACTCTTGATCGCCGCTACGGCATAAGAAACCTGGTCGACTCTTATGTGGCTTCGGGTGTCAGTGACTACGAGCTTTTTATCTGCGGTGACGGTGATGATCGCAAGTATGTAGAACAGATTGCTGCTGTACAGTCGGGTGTAAGGTATTTTGGACAGCTGGATCGCGAGTCGGTTTTGAAGTTGCAGCGTAATGCGGCATTGCTGGTTAACCCGCGAGATAACGACTCTGTCTATACGAAGTACTCATTCCCATCCAAGATCATCGAGTACATGTCGTCCGGGGTTCCTGTCCTAATGTACACGCTCGATGGTATTCCTGAAGAATATTACGATTTTTGTTATCTTGTTCCGCCGGGCAGTGATGGCCTGAAGATGAAGTTGCTGGAGCTGTCAAAGCTCGCTGATAGTGAATTTGTCAGCAAGGGTGCGCTGGCCAAGCAGTTTATTGTCGAAAATAAAATGCCTGATATGCAGGTCGCTAAATTGTTGGATGCTATTAAAGGGAAATGTCATGTTTAAAGGCAAAAAGCTGCTGATCACCGGTGGTACTGGTTCTTTTGGTAATGCTGTGCTTAAGCGTTTTCTCGATACCGATATCGCCGAAGTCCGTATCTTCAGCCGCGACGAGAAAAAGCAGGATGACATGCGCAAGCGCTATGGTAGTTCCAAGCTGAAGTTCTACATCGGCGATGTTCGTGACTACCAAAGTGTACTGAACGCCACCCGTGGCGTGGATTACATCTTCCACGCCGCCGCCCTGAAACAAGTGCCTTCCTGCGAATTCCACCCGATGGAAGCGGTCAAGACCAACGTTCTGGGTACCGAAAACCTGCTTGAAGCCGCTATTCAGAACGAGGTCAAGCGCGTTGTCTGCCTGAGCACCGACAAGGCCGTGTACCCGATCAATGCCATGGGGATCTCCAAGGCAATGATGGAGAAAGTCATGGTGGCCAAGTCGCGTAACGTCGATGACACTAAGACCGTTATCTGCGGCACCCGTTATGGCAACGTGATGGCGTCCCGCGGTTCGGTAATTCCGCTGTTTATCGATCAGATCCGTGCCGGCAAGGCCCTGACCCTGACTGATCCGAACATGACGCGTTTCATGATGACGCTCGCCGACGCCGTGGACCTGGTCCTGTATGCATTCAAGCACGGTAACAACGGTGACCTGTTCGTGCAGAAAGCGCCAGCAGCGACCGTCGAAGTCCTGGCTCGCGCACTGACTGATCTGGTCGGTAAGCCGGAGCACCCTATCCAGGTCATCGGTACTCGCCATGGCGAAAAACTCTACGAAGCACTGCTCAGCCGTGAAGAAATGGCGTGTGCAGAAGACATGGGCGATTACTTCCGCGTTCCGCCTGACTTGCGTGATCTGAACTACGCCAAGTTTGTCGAGCAGGGCGAAACCAAGATTTCCCGCACTGAAGACTACAACTCGCATAATACCGAACGTCTGGATGTGCAGGGCATGCAGCAGTTGCTGCTCAAACTGGACTTCATGCGTGCGATTCAGCGTGGCGAACACGCAACGCCCGAGGAATAAGCGATGAAGGTTCTGATTACAGGTGCCAACGGTTTTGTCGGTCAAAATTTGATCGCTCACCTGGGGGAGCGCAGCGACGTCGAAGTGCTGCGCTTTACTCGCGAGGATTCACTGGCGAGTCTGCCAGGCTTGGTTGCGCAAGTGGATTTTGTGTTTCACCTGGCAGGTGTCAACCGCCCGCAGGACCCGCAGGAGTTCCATTCCGGCAACACCGACCTGACCCGCGCCGTATGTGGCGCGGTCAAGGCCAGTGGCCGCAAGACGCCTGTGCTTTACACATCGTCCAGCCAGGCCGAACTGAATAACCCCTATGGCAGTAGCAAGCGTGGTGCCGAGCAGGTCTTACTTGACCTGAAGTCCGAGCATGGCTCTGCTGTGCACCTGTTCCGCCTGCCTAATGTATTCGGGAAGTGGGCACGACCGAACTACAACTCGGCGGTGGCGACCTTCTGCAACAACATCGCCAAGGATCTGCCGATCCAGATCAACGACCCAAGCGCGCGCATTAATCTGGTCTACATCGACGATGTTGTCAGCCATTTCATTGCCGTGATGGATGGCAAGCTGGCAGGGGAGCCGTTTGTCAGCGTCGAGCCTCAGTACAGCATCACCGTCGGTGAGCTGGCGAATCAGTTGGCCGCATTTCGTGACAGTCGCAAGAGCATGATTACCGAGTCGGTAGGCACCGGGCTGCTAAGGGCGCTGTATTCGACTTACCTGAGCTACCTGACGCCTGATCGCTTTACGTATGAGGTTCCCAAGTACGGGGATCCGCGTGGCGTCTTCGTGGAAATGCTCAAAACGCCGGACGCTGGCCAGTTCTCGTACTTCACCGCGCATCCTGGTATTACCCGCGGTGGCCATTACCATCACTCCAAAACGGAGAAGTTCCTGGTTATTCGGGGCAAGGCCTGTTTCCGTTTCCGTCACATTGTTTCCGACGAATTTTACGAGTTGTTCACCACCGGCGAGCAACCAGAAATCGTTGAAACGGTGCCAGGCTGGACGCACGACATCACCAACGTGGGCGAGGACGAGATGATCGTCATGCTCTGGGCTAATGAGATTTTTGACCGCGAGCACCCGGATACCTACGCTCGGCCGGTGGGCACCGAAGCCTGAGCCGCTGTTTACAGGAAATTGCAATGAAGAAAATGAAAGTTGTAACAGTGGTGGGCACTCGTCCGGAAATCATTCGCCTGGCGCGGGTGATGGCCAAGCTCGATGAGCACTGCGAACACATCCTGGTGCATACCGGCCAGAACTACGATTACGAACTCAACGAGATCTTCTTCCAGGATCTGGGTATTCGTAAACCTGACCATTTCCTTAACGCTGCCGGAGCGTCCGGTGCGGAAACCATTGGCAATGTGATCATTGCTGTGGACCGGGTGCTGACAGAAGTCGAGCCTGAAGCTCTGCTGGTGCTGGGCGACACCAACAGCTGTATGGCGGTAATTCCGGCAAAACGTCGCAAGATCCCTACCTTCCATATGGAAGCTGGCAATCGTTGCTTCGATATGCGCGTGCCCGAGGAAATCAATCGGCGGATCGTTGACCATACGGCCGACATCAATCTTACCTATAGCACCATCGCCCGGGATTACCTGCTGCGTGAGGGCCTCTCTCCCGACATGGTGGTCAAGACCGGTAGTCCGATGTTTGAAGTGCTTTCGCACTATCGCCCACGAATCGATAGTTCGGATGTTCTGCAGCGTCTTGGTTTGCAGGAAGGTAAGTTCTTCGTGGTCAGTGCCCATCGCGAAGAAAACATTGAAGCCGACAAAAACTTCCTCAAGCTGGTGGACGTCCTCAACACCGTTGCGGCGCAGTATGACCTGCCGGTGATCGTATCGACCCACCCGCGCACTCAAAAGCGCGTCGATGCCCTGGGCGTGACCTTTCACTCCAACGTCCGTCTGCTCAAGCCACTGGGCTTTACTGACTACAACAAGCTGCAGTTGGCCTCCAAGGCGGTACTGTCGGACAGCGGTACCATCAACGAAGAGTCGTCGATCCTGAACTTCCCTGCGCTGAACCTGCGCGAAGCCCATGAGCGCCCGGAAGGCATGGAGGAGGCTGCGGTGATGATGGTTGGTCTGGAGCTCGAGCGCGTGTTGCAAGGCCTGCAATTGGTCGACTCCCAGCAGCGCGGTTCTGTGCGTGACTTCCGGCTGGTGGAAGACTACAGCATGCCGAATGTCTCCGAGAAAGTCGTGCGCATCATTCATAGCTATCGAGACTATGTAATGCGCACAGTCTGGAGAAGGTACTGATCGGGATGGGCGTTCGCGTTCTATTGCTCACACAGTGGTTTGACCCTGAACCGACCTTCAAAGGGCTGGTGTTTGCACGAGAGCTGGTCGCACAAGGCTTCGAAGTTGAAGTCGTGACCGGATTCCCCAATTACCCGGGCGGCAAGCTGTATCCCGGGTATCGGGTCAAGCTCCTGCAGCGCGAGGTGATCGACGGCGTCAAGGTCACCCGTGTACCGCTGTATCCCAGCCATGGGCAGAGCGGCATTGGGCGTGTGCTCAACTATGTCAGCTTTGCTGCGAGTAGCCTGCTCTATGGATTGTTTGGCGCGAAAAAGCCAGATGTCATCTATGCCTACCACCCGCCGCTGACGGTAGGGATCGCCGCAGCCTGCATCCGTTTGCTGCGGCGTGTTCCGGTGGTCTACGACATCCAGGACATGTGGCCGGACACACTGCGGGCGACAGGGATGTTTTCCAACGAAAAAGCACTCAGGATTGTTTCGGGTGTGTGTGACTGGGTGTACAACCGTGTCGATCAGGTGGTCGTTTTGTCGCCTGGCTTCAAGCGGCTGCTGATTGAGCGGAACGTGCCGGCATGCAAGATCGACGTGATCTACAACTGGTGTGCCGAAGACATGGTTTGTGCGCCGGACGCGGCACAGCCAGCCAACTTCCCGGATGTTTCCCGGTTTCGAATATTGTTCGCCGGGAACATGGGCAAGGCGCAATCGCTTGAAGCGGTGATGGCGGCGGCACAGCTGCTGAAAGCTCGTGCCCCGGAGGTGATATTCGTTTTCCTCGGCGGTGGCGTCGAGGTTGCCCGGCTCCAGGAAATGGCCAAGGCCAGTGGGCTCGATAATGTGACCTTCCTGCCAGGTGTGCCGATGACGGACGTCGGGGCCTACCTTGCCCATGCCGACGCCTTGCTGGTGCACTTGAAAAAAGACCCGCTGTTCACCATTACCATCCCGTCAAAAACCCAGGCTTACATGGCTGCCGGCAAGCCCTTACTCATGGCTGTGGATGGGGATGCTGCCGATCTGGTGCGTGAGGCGGGCTGCGGCGTTGTCAGCGAATCGGAGAACCCCGAGTCCATTGCTCAGGCCGCCGAGGCGTTGCTGCGTTCGATCAGGGAGGAGCGCCTGGCCATGGGGCATAAGGGGCGCGCGTATTATCAACAACAACTGTCGCTGCGGGTAGGGGTCGAGCGATTTGGCGCGCACTTCCGTCGCTTGGCGAAAAAATGACCGACGCAGTGCTTTCAAGCTTGGAAGGGTAGGGGCAGGGGTTTCTAATGTTAAAGCGTTGTTTCGATATTGTCGTTGCGGGAGTAGGGCTCATCCTGCTGTCGCCAGTTATTGCGATCGTTGCCTACCTGATCCGCAAGCGCCTGGGTTCGCCGGTCCTGTTCAGACAGGTTCGGCCAGGCTTGCATGGCAAGCCGTTTGAAATGGTCAAGTTTCGTACCATGCGTGATGCAGTTG
>RCUI01000617.1_pt1 | contig 11345 bp, 8 predicted proteins | sample 2166121 | NCBI WGS metagenome assembly RCUI01 (sample SAMN09932700, study PRJNA488358) | compost metagenome | feature: garden; material: soil; isolation source: compost soil in succinic acid-enriched culture | place: Germany: Experimental Botanical Garden Goettingen | collected 2016-01-27
CTCGGCGGTCAACCGCGAGAACCAGCTGACGCCGCTGGGCCGGCAACTGGCGCGCTTGCCCGTCGACCCGCGCCTGGGCCGCATGCTGCTCGAAGGCGCCAAGCAAGGCAGCCTGAACGAGCTGTTGATCGTCGCCAGTGCGCTGTCGGTACAAGACCCGCGCGAGCGTCCGCCGGAGCGCCAGCAAGCGGCGGACCAGGCCCATGCGCAATGGAAGGACGTCGACTCCGATTTCGCCGCGCTGGTCAATTTGTGGCGTGGGTTTGAAGAACAACGCCAGGCCCTGACCGCCAGCCCGCTGCGCAACTGGTGCCGGAAGAACTTCCTCAACTACCTGCGCCTGCGTGAATGGCGCGATGCCCATCGGCAGTTGAGCCTGATCTGCCGTGACCTGCAGCTGAGCATCAACAAAGAGCCGGCCGACTACCCGAAACTGCACAAGGCGATTCTTTCCGGCCTGCTCAGCCAGATCGGCCAGAAGACCGAAGATGGTGACTACCTCGGCGCCCGTCAACGGCGCTTCTGGGTGCACCCGTCGTCCGGCCTGGGCAAGAAGCGTCCACAGTGGCTGATGACCGCCGAGCTGGTGGAAACCACCAAGCTCTATGCGCGCATGGTGGCCAAGATCGATTCGGACTGGATCGAGCCGCTGGCCGGGCACCTGATCAAGAAGAACCATTTCGAACCGCACTGGGAAAAGAAGCGCGGCCAGGTGGTGGCCTTCGAGCAGGTCACCCTCTATGGCCTGATCGTGGTCGGCCGGCGGCCAGTGCATTACGGCCCGGTCGACCCGGTGATGTCCCGCGAGCTGTTTATCCGCGAGGCACTGGTGGGTGGCGAGATCCAGTCCAAAGCCAAATGCCTGACCGCCAACCGGCGCTTGCTGGAGCAACTCGACGAGCTGGAAGCCAAGGCCCGTCGGCGCGACATCCTCGCCGATGAAGAAACCCTGTACGGCTTCTATGAAGCGCGCTTGCCGGCGGAGATCCACCAGACCGCAACCTTCGACAGCTGGTACCGGGTCACCAGCCAGAAAGACCCGCAGTTGCTGATCATGCGCGAGGAAGACGTGCTGGCCCGCGAAGCCAGTGAAGTCACCGCCGCGCAGTACCCGGACACCCTGCGCCTGGGCGACCTGAGCCTGGCCCTGAGCTACCACTTCGAGCCTAACCATCCGCGCGACGGCGTCACCGTGCGGGTGCCGGCGCCACTCTTGCCAAGCCTGCCGGGCGAGCGCCTGGAGTGGCTGGTGCCGGGCCTGCTCGAAGCCAAGTGCATCGCCCTGGTGCGCAACCTGCCCAAGGCCCTGCGCAAGAACTTCGTGCCGGTGCCGGACTTCGTCAAGGCCGCGCTGCAACGCATGAGCTTCGGCGAAGGTTCGTTGCCCCAGGCGCTGGGCCGCGAGCTGCTGCGCATGACCGGTGCGCGGGTCAGCGATGAAGCCTGGGCCGAAGCCGCCGCGCAGGTCGACAGCCATCTGAAAATGAACCTGGAAGTGGTCGATGGCCAGGGCAAGTTCCTCGGCGAAGGCCGCGACCTGGCTGAGCTGACTGCACGCTTTGCCGCTGCCAGCCAGGCCGCTCTGGCGGTACCGCAGACCGCACAAAGCCAGCAGCCGGTGCAGGCCAAGGCCTTCACCCAGGTGGCCGAGACCGCGCAGCAGAAGTTTGCCGGGCTGTCGATGACGGTCTATCCGGCCCTGGTGGAAGAAAACGGCACGGTCAAGGAAGGGCGTTTCTCGACCCAGGCCGAAGCCGAATTCCAGCACCGCCGCGCCTTGCAGCGCCTGTTGCTGCAGCAACTGGCGGAGCCGGCCAAGTTCCTGCGTGGCAAGCTGCCGGGGCTGACCGAGCTGGGCCTGTTGTACCGTGAACTGGGCCGGGTCGAGGCGCTGGTCGAAGATATCCTGCTGGCCAGCCTGGACAGCTGCATCCTTGAAGGCGAAAGCACCCTGCCGCGTGATGGCGCAGGCCTGGCCTCGCTAGCCGAGCGCAAACGCGGTAGCTGGGCCGAGCACGCCGAACGCCTGGCGCGCCTGACCCTGGAAATCCTCAAGCTCTGGCACGGCCTGCAAAAGCGCTTCAAGGGCAAGATCGACCTGGCCCAGGCCGTGGCACTCAACGATATCAAGCAGCAACTGGGCAACCTGGTGTACCCGGGCTTTGTCCGCGAAACCCCGGGGGTGTGGCTCAAGGAGTTGCCGCGCTACCTGAAGGCCATCGAACTGCGCCTGGAGAAGCTTGGCAGCCAGGTGCAAAAGGACCGGGTGTGGAGCGGCGAACTGGGCAACCTGTGGACCCAATACAAGAGCCGCGCCGACAAGCATGCCCAGGAGGGCAAGCGCGATGAACAACTGACGTTGTACCGCTGGTGGCTTGAGGAATACCGGGTTTCACTGTTCGCCCAGCAGTTGGGTACCAAGGTGCCGGTTTCCGACAAACGACTGAGCAAGCAGTGGGGCCAGGTGGAAGCCTAACCCCGGCAGTTGTGGCACACTTGGACGATATCCGCCGCGTCCCCCGGATTTTTCAGGGGCTGCGCGGCGCCAGAATCAAGTACAGCGCAGTGATCCCTGAATGGGGTCATTGCCAGATCAACTTGGTACCTTGGTACCAATAAAAAACGACCGAACAGAGGAACGACCGTGCATAACGTCGTCATCAGCGGCACCGGCCTGTACACCCCGGCCAACAGCATTTCCAACGAAGAGCTGGTGGAATCCTTCAACGCCTACGTGCAGCAGTTCAACCGCGACAACGCCGCCGCCATCGAGCGCGGTGAGGTCCAGGCCCTGGCCGAGTCCAGCGCCGCCTTCATTGAAAAGGCCTCGGGCATCAAAAGCCGCTTCGTCATGGACAAGGACGGCATCCTCGATCCGCAGCGCATGAAGCCGCGCCTGCCAGAGCGCTCCAATGACGAACCGTCGATCCTCTGCCAGATGGCCGTGGCTGCCGCCGAGCAGGCCCTGCAACGCGCCGGCCGCACAGCCGCAGACGTCGATGCGGTCATCGTTGCCTGCTCCAATCTGCAGCGCCCGTACCCGGCCATTGCCATCGAAGTGCAACAGGCCCTGGGCATCAACGGCTTTGGTTTCGACATGAACGTGGCCTGCTCGTCGGCCACCTTCGGCATCCAGACCGCCTGCAACAGCGTGCAACTGGGCCAGGCCCGCGCGGTGCTGGTGATCAGCCCGGAAATCTGTACCGGCCACCTGAACTTCCGTGACCGCGACAGCCATTTCATCTTTGGTGATGCAGCGACGGCCGTACTGGTGGAGCGCGCCGACCTGGCCACCTCCAAACACCAGTTCGACATTGTCAGCACCAAACTGCTGACCCAGTTCTCGAACAACATCCGCAACAACTTCGGCTTCCTCAACCGTGCTGCCGAAGAGGGCATCGGCGCCCCCGACAAGTTGTTCGTCCAGGAAGGCCGCAAGGTGTTCCGCGAGGTCTGCCCGATGGTTGCCGAGCTGATCGGCCAGCACCTGGCCGAGAACAACCTCAACGTCAGCGACGTCAAGCGCTTCTGGCTGCACCAGGCCAACCTGAGCATGAACCACCTGATCGTCAAGAAGCTGCTGGGCCGCGACGCCCTGGAAGAAGAAGCGCCGGTGATTCTCGATACCTACGCCAACACCAGTTCGGCCGGCTCAGTGATTGCACTGCACAAGCACCAGGACGATCTGCCCAAGGGCTCGCTGGGTGTACTCAGTTCCTTTGGTGCCGGCTACTCGATCGGCAGCGTGATTCTGCGCAAGCGTTGAGTGCGGCTGTAACAAACCGCGCGGTTCACCGTCCATTGGGCTCGTTCAGGAAGAGGTGGCGATGACGGTCGAGTCCGATGCACGCTTGCTTGAACGCCTGTTGCTCGGCGAGCAACAGGCGTTCAAGGAATTGGTGAGCACTTACCAGGGCGCCATGCGCGCCGTGGCTTATGCCATCCTCGGCAGCCGCCAGGCCGATGAAGCCGTGCAGGATGCCTGGCTGGCCGTGGTGCGCGGCTTGCCGGGCTTTCAGGGGCGCTCAAGCCTCAAGACCTGGCTGCTGACCATTACCGCCAACGCGGCCAAGAATCGCTACAAGCAGAACCGCCGCGAAGTGCTGCTTGATGATCTCCCGTCCCCCCACGGCAGCGTCGGCGATGACCGGTTCGCCAGTGACGGTCATTGGCTGCTGGCGCCTCATGCCTGGCACCAGGACTCTCCAGAAGCGCTGCTGAGCCAGGACCAGTTGCGCGAATGCCTGGAGCACACCTTGCTCAGCCTGTCGCAGCTGCAAAGCAGCGTGCTGGTTCTGCGCGAGCGCCAGGGACTGGAACTGGAGGAGATCTGTAATCTTCTCGACATCTCGCTCTCCAATGTCCGCGTGCTGTTGCACCGGGCGAGGCTGAAGGTCTTCGCCACCCTGGAACACTTCGAGGAAACCGGCCAATGCTGAGCTGCAAGGACCTGGTCGCCCGCTCAAGCGATTACCTGGATGGCCAACTGACCCTGGGCGAGAACCTGCTGGCACGCCAGCATCTGCTGTTCTGCAAGAACTGCCGGCGGTTCATCAAACAGATGCGCCTGGCCCAGGCGACGATCAAGGCACTGCCCGAAGCGCCGGTAGACGATGTCGATGAAATCGTCCAGCGCCTGACAGACGCCCGGCGCGAGCAAAAAAGCCGCTGAAAGCCCGCCCGGAGGCCCTGCAATGGGGCTTTCAGGCTTATTTCCTTTCGAAGTAAAAAAGTTCCGTTGTCATAAAACATTTATATAAAAGCCACTGATCTGACATAAGCCCCCGCCAAGATTCCTCCCCAGCACAAGTGGCTCAAGCCGCGTGTTTTTCCAACATTATCAAGACCATAAAGTAGGGGAGCTTCTTCGATGATCCGTAAGCACTTCGCAGGTTTCGCAGCCAGCGCCTTGGCAATGGCCGTTACCGCCCAGGCTTTCGCGGGTACCGTGACCACCGACGGCGCCGATATCGTAGTCAAGACCAAAGGTGGCCTCGAGGTCGCTACCACCGACAAGGAATTCAGCTTCAAGCTGGGCGGTCGTGTTCAGGCTGACTACAGCCGTTTTGACGGTTTCTACACCAACAACGGCAACACCGCGGACGCCGGTTACTTCCGGCGCGCCTACCTGGAACTGGGCGGCGTGCTGTACACCGACTGGGCCTATGCGATCGCCTACGACTTCTCGCACAACTCCGGCGGTGACAACCGCTCCGAAGATGGTTATTTCGACGAAGCGTCGCTGGCCTACAACGGCTTCAAGCCGGTCTCGATCAAGGTTGGCCGTTTCGACCCTGAGTTTGGCCTGGAAAAAGCCACCAGCTCCAAGTGGGTCACCGCTCAAGAGCGTACCGCCGCGTACGACCTGGTCGACTGGACCAACTCGCACAACGGCGGCATGGGCCTGCAGGCCTCCGGCAACGCCGGTGACTCGCTGTACGGTTCGGTCGGTGTGTTCGCCAAGGACGCCACCAACCAGGACAAGGACGGCGACAGCACCAAGCAGTTCAACCTGCGCGGCGTCTTCGCGCCGATGCACGAAGCCGGCAACGTCCTGCACTTCGGTATCAACTACGCCCAGCGTGACCTTTCCGACACCGCTTTCGATGGTCGTATCCGCAGCCGTCTGGGCATGCGCGGGGTGAGCACCGACGGTGGTCAGGATGCCGGTACCAATGGCAACCGCCTGACCCTGGGTGGCCAGAACAACACCCCGGCCGGTGCCTACGACACCGACCAGGCCTGGGGGCTGGAAGCGGCCTGGGCCATGGGCCCGTTCTCGGTACAGGGCGAATACATCAAGCGTGAGGTCGAAGCCGACAGCGCCGCGTTCTCCGACATCAAGGCTGACGGCTACTACGGCCAGCTGGCCTACACCATCACCGGTGAGGCCCGTGGTTACAAGCTCGGCAAGTTCGACAGCATCAAGCCGTCGAACAAGCAGATCGGTGCCTGGGAAGTGTTCTACCGCTATGACCACCTGAGCGTCGATGACGACAACGGCGCGTTTGCCAACGTCAGCGATATCGAAGGCAAGGTCCACAACGTCGGCCTGAACTGGTACGCCAACGAGTCGATCAAACTCAGCGGCGTGTACGTCAAGGCCAAGGTCGACAATGCCCAGAACGCTGCCGGCGACGACAGCGGCGACGGTTTCGTAATGCGCGCGCAGTACGTGTTCTAAGCAACACCGCTCCTCATCCGTTAGATCTTCAGCCCCGCTTGCGCGGGGCTTTTTTTCGCCTGCGCGACGAGGCAGACTGCGTCAATGCCCAAGCTCATCCTGCAACACCTTGCCGAACTCACGCCTGCCACCTGGGATGCCCTGGTGCCGGACGAACAACCGTTCCTGCGCCACGCGTTTCTGTCCAGTCTGGAGGACAGCGGCAGCGTCAGCCGCAACACCGGCTGGAGCCCGGCGCACCAGTTGCTGACCGACAGCGCCGGGCAGTTGCGCGCCGCCTTGCCCGCCTATGTGAAAACCCATTCATTCGGCGAGTACGTATTCGACCACGGCTGGGCCGATGCCTGTGAGCGGGCAGGCATTGCCTATTACCCCAAGCTGCTCTGCGCCGTGCCGTTCTCGCCGGTGACCGGCCCGCGCTTGCTTGGCGACCCGCAGGCGGCGGCCGAGCTGGTGGATCAACTGACCGACGAGCTGTTCGAACAGGGGATGTCCGGCGCCCACATCAACTTCACCGATGCGCAGGCGGATGCGCTGATGCGCGAGCGCGAAGGCTGGATGGAGCGCCTGGGATGCCAGTTTCATTGGCGTAACCAGGGCTACCGCGACTTCCAGGATTTTCTCGACACCTTGAGCTCACGCAAGCGCAAGCAGATGCGCAAGGAGCGCGAACAGGTGGCGGGGCAGGGCATCGAGTTTTATTGGTTGCGCGCGGATGAACTGAGCGAGGCACAGTGGGATTTCGTCTTTGCCTGTTATGCCAATACCTATGCCGTACGCCGTCGCGCGCCTTACCTGACCCGGGAGTTCTTCAGCCTGTTGGCTGAGCGCATGCCCGCTGCGATTCGTGTGGTGATGGCTCGTCAGGGCGGCCGTGATGTCGCCATGGCCTTCAGCCTGGTCGGTGGTGGCAGCCTGTATGGCCGTTACTGGGGGTGCCTGGACGAATTCGACCGGCTGCACTTCGAGACCTGTTTCTACCAGGGCATGGACCTGGCGATTGCCGAAGGCCTGCAGCGTTTCGATGCCGGGGCGCAAGGTGAGCACAAGTTGATTCGCGGGTTTGAACCGGTGATCACCCGCTCCTGGCATTACCTGCTGCACCCGGGCTTGCGCCGGGCGGTGGAGGAATTCCTGGAGCAGGAGCGGGCAGGGGTGTTGGCGTATGCCGGGGAAGCGCGTTTGGCTTTGCCTTATCGGCAAGGTTGAGGGCCTCATCGCGGGGCAAGCCCGCTCCCACACTGGTCCTGTGTGGGAGCGGGCTTGCCAGCGATGAAGACACCACGGTGTTCAGTCGATCCCGACAAACCCCCCGGTCTGGTGATGCCACAACCGTGCATACAGCCCTTGATGCGTGAGCAACTCCGAATGGCTGCCCATTTCGGCAATCCGGCCTTTCTCCAGCACCACCAGACGGTCCATGCGGGCAATGGTCGACAGCCGGTGGGCAATGGCGATCACGGTCTTGCCTTGCATCAGGGTTTCCAGGCTCTCCTGGATTGCTGCTTCAACTTCCGAGTCCAATGCTGAAGTCGCCTCGTCCATGATCAGGATCGGCGCATTCTTGAGCAGCACCCGGGCAATGGCGATGCGTTGACGCTGGCCGCCGGAGAGCTTGACCCCACGCTCACCCACATGGGCATCGAAGCCGGTACGGCCCTGGGCGTCGGACAGTTGCGGGATAAACTCGTCGGCACGCGCCCGGCGTACGGCTTCCCACAGCTCTTCTTCGGTGGCGTCGGGCCGGCCATACAGCAGGTTTTCGCGAATCGAGCGGTGCAGCAGCGAGGTGTCCTGGGTGATCATGCCGATCTGCGCACGCAGGCTGGCCTGGGTCACCTGGGCGATGTCCTGGCCATCGATGAGGATGCGCCCGCTTTCCAGGTCGTAGAGGCGCAGCAGCAGGTTGACCAAGGTCGACTTGCCCGCGCCGGACGGGCCAATCAGGCCGATCTTCTCGCCAGGGCGGATGTCCAGGTTCAGGCTGTCGATGATGCGGCTGCCCTTGCCATAGTGAAAACTGACGTTGTCGAACTTCACCCCGCCGCGATCGACCTTGAGCTTGGGTGCGCTCGGCGAGTCGGTGACGCTCACCGGCTGGGCGATGGTCTGCAGACCGTCCTGGACCATGCCGATGTTCTCGAAGATGCCGTTGACCACCCACATGATCCAGCCGGACATGTTGACGATACGAATCACCAGGCCGGTCGCCAGGGCAATCGCTCCGACGCTGATCAGCGACTGGGTCCACAGCCACAGGGCCAGGCCCGTGGTGGTGACGATCAGCAGGCCGTTGAGGCTGGTGATGACCACGTCCATGCTGGTGACCACGCGGGCGGCCAGTTGGGTTTTTTCAGTCTGTTCGCTGATCGCTTCGCGTGCGTACTGCTGCTCGAAGTCGGTGTGGGCGAAGAGTTTCAGGGTGGCGATGTTGGTGTAGCCATCGACGATGCGGCCCATGAGCTTGGAGCGGGCATCGGAGGAGATGACTGCCCGGGCCTTGACCCGTGGCACGAAGTAGCAAAGTGCGCCGATGTAGCAGGCAATCCAGGTAATCAGCGGCAGCATCAGCCGCCAGTCGGCCTCGGCAAACAGCACCAGCGAGCTGATCGCATAGATCAGCACGTGCCACAGCGCGTCCACCGCCTGCACCGCCGAGTCGCGCAGCGAGTTGCCGGTCTGCATGATGCGCTGGGCGATGCGCCCGGCAAAATCGCTCTGGAAGAAGTTCAGGCTCTGCTTGAGCACGAAGGTATGGTTCTGCCAGCGGATCATGCTGGTCATCCCCGGGCTGATGGTCTGGTGTACGAGAAGGTCGTGCAGGCCGAGAAACACCGGGCGCAGAATCAGCGCCACCACCAGCATCCACAGCAGTTCGGCAGCGTGATCGCTGAAGAAATCAGGCGAAGGGGTGCCTTGAGCCAGGTCGATGATCCGGCTCAAGTAACTGAAAAGGGCCACTTCGATCAATGCGCCGATGAATCCGATCACCAGCAGCGCGGCAAAACTCGGCCAGACCTGGCGCAGGTAGTACACATAGAACGGCCATACCGTGGTGGGCGGCGCCGCAGTAGGCGCCTCACGGAAGATGTCGATGAGCTTTTCGAAGCGGCGAAACAGCATGAAAACGGTAACTCCTGTTCAGTTCGACCCTCGGGCCTGGTTCACGTCCCTGTGAAGCCCAAGGTCAGTCGATACGTTTGGCCGACTTGATGAACACCGGGTCGACCGGCACATCGCGCATGCCTTTTTTCATTGTGGTTGGCGAGTTGACGATCTGGTCGACCACTTCCATGCCTTTGACGACCTTGCCGAACACCGCGTATCCACGGTCGCGGCCCGGGTCGAGGAAGGCATTGTCGGCGACGTTGATGAAGAACTGGCTGGTGGCCGAGTTCGGGTCGGAGGTGCGCGCCATCGACAGGGTGCCACGGACGTTCTGCAGGCCATTGCTGGCTTCGTTGCGGATCGGGTCCTTGGTGGGTTTTTGCACCATCTGCTCGGTGAAACCACCGCCCTGGACCATGAAGCCCGGGATCACCCGGTGAAAGACGGTGTTGTTGTAGAAGCCGCTGTCCACATATTGCAGGAAGTTCTTGCTGCTGATCGGCGCCTTGGTTTCGTTCAGTTCGATTTCGATCTGGCCGAAGCTGGTATCCAGCAGTACATGAGGCGCTTTTTCGGCGGCCATCAGGCTGGTGGCGAAGACGACTGAACAGGTGGCGAGCAGGAGTTTTTTCAGCATGGGCTCAATGATCCTTGAGAGGTGGTGGACGCCGCCAGGAACTGCAGCAGCGTCTGATTGAATACGTGAGGTTGATCCAGGGGCGTAGCGTGCCGGGAATCTTCGATGACCGCCAGCCGTGCCTGTGGAATCAGGGCAACGTAGCGCTCTTTAAGTTGTACCGGGGTGTAATCCTGGTCGGCGCTGATGACCAGGGTAGGACAGCGAATCTGCCCCAGGCGTTCCGCCACGCCCCAGCCGACAATGGCGTCGAAACTGGCCAGGTACGCGCGTTTGTCGTTCTTGGCCCAGCGCTCGGCCATCTTGCGCCGCAAATCGGCCTGCTGCGGCTTGGGGAACAACCGCTCGGCCAGGCCCTTGCCGATGGTTTCGAGGCTCAACACCCGGGCCAGGGCCCAGCGCTTGGCCCACCAGATCCAGTCGCTGCGGCTGCGGCGCTTGACCTCCGGGGCGCTGTTGACGATGCACAGGCTGCGCAGCCACTCGGGGTGATCGACGGCAAACTGGAAACCGATCATGCCGCCCATGGACAGGCCGACCAGGTGCACCGGGCCGGTCTGCAACTGCTCGAGCAGGGCCAGCAGGTCGGCGCTGAAGCTGGCGATGCTGTAGCGCTCGCGCGGCTTGTCGGAGCGGCCGTGGCCACGGATGTCCATGAGGATCACCCGGTAGTGGTGGGCAAGCGTCGGCACCTGCATCTCCCAGTCCAGGCAGCTGGAGCCCAGGCCGTGCAGCAGCACCAGCGGCTCGCCCTGGCCGTATTCCTCGTAGTGCAGCGAGCAACCTTCATGTTCGAAGTAGGCCATCGGCGTGATTCCTGTCAGGCTTGGGCGGGCGCGGCGAAGGGCACATCCAGCGGTGCGGTGTCGAAGTTGCGCAGCAACTCGACGAGGATCTGCGTCGCCGGGCCCAGGGGTTTGTCCTTGTTCGAGTAAAGGTAGAACAGTGGGTGGCGACTGCCACCCTGATCGAGCGGTAACGGCTTGAGCAGGCCTTCACGCAGCTCGCGTTCGATCAGGTGGCGCGGCAACCAGGCAAAGCCCAGACCGCTGCTGACGAAGGTGGCGGCGGTGGCCAGGCTGCCGACGGTCCAGCGCTGTTCGGCGCCCAGCCAGCCGACATCGCGGGGCTGCGCGCGGCCGGAGTCGCGGATCACCACCTGCAACTGGCTTTCCAGGTCCTGGAAGTTCAGCTCCCGACCCAGGCGGTGCAGGCTGTGTTCGGGGTGGGCAACGGCAACGAACTCGACCGAACTGAGCTCCGTGCCCAGGTAGCCGGAAATATTGAAGCCGCTGATGGCAAGGTCGGCGACGCCTTCATGCAGGACTTCCTCGACCCCGGACAGTACCTCTTCACGCAGGCGCACCCGGCAGCCACGGCTTTGCGGCATGAACGCACTCAAGGCGCGGACCAGGC
>RCUI01000618.1_pt1 | contig 11343 bp, 9 predicted proteins | sample 2166121 | NCBI WGS metagenome assembly RCUI01 (sample SAMN09932700, study PRJNA488358) | compost metagenome | feature: garden; material: soil; isolation source: compost soil in succinic acid-enriched culture | place: Germany: Experimental Botanical Garden Goettingen | collected 2016-01-27
AGCGCCTGCATGGCATGCAGGAGGTCAGCGGTTCGATCCCGCTTAGCTCCACCAATTTTGCCAGGATTCGTGAAAACGGATCTGTACGAAGGTTACAAGTCCCCTTCGTCTAGTGGCCTAGGACACCGCCCTTTCACGGCGGTAACAGGGGTTCGAGTCCCCTAGGGGACGCCATTTTACCCACTTTGTGGGATTTCAAGGCTCATTCGATTATTGAATGAGCCTTTTGTTTTTTCCTCGAAAAAAGTTTCCCTCCTCTCTGTACTCCCTGCGCGACAAACGGCAGGGGATGGCGCTTGCATAAAAATATTATGAGAATAATATTCTAGGCATAATATTTGGAGGCAGGTCATGAACGACAAAAAAGCGAAAACCCGCGAACGGATACTCGAAGCTGCCTGTAGTGCATTGATCCAGCATGGCCCGGCCGAGCCCAGCGTCAATGAGGTCATGGGGGCGGCGGGGCTGACGGTGGGTGGCTTCTATGCGCACTTCGACAGCAAGGATGCCCTGATGCTCGAAGCCTTCAGCCAGTTGCTCAATGAGCGCCGGGCACTGCTAGCCGAGGTCGATCCGAACATGAGCGGCGAAGAGCGTCGTGCCCTGGTGGCTGCCTTCTACCTGTCGCGCAAGCACCGGGACGCGACCGAGCGCGCCTGCCCGCTGCCCAACTCCCTGGGCGAGATGTCGCGCCTGCCAGATGCTTTTCGTGAGGTGCTGGCCGAGCACATCGAATTGATGATGGCCAATCTCGCCGACAGCCCCGAAGAAGCCGACAAAGTCCTGGCAGACCTGGCCTTGATGGTCGGTGGCTTGGCCTTGGCACGTGCCCTGGGCACTGACGAACTGTCTGATCGTATTCTGCGTGCCGCCAAGTCGGCGGTTGTCTGAACCTGCGAGACCTACCGGAGCGAAGCGATGAACACCTTGACCTGGATTCGTAGCGTCAACGGCACCCTCGGACGACTGGCGCCGGAACATGTGGCGGGCAAAATGCGTCGGGCCTTCATGACACCGCGCAACTTGCCAGCGCGTGAATGGGAACTGCCGTTGTTGGCGCGTGCAGAGCGTATCACCTTGCGTTTCGGGCTGTCGGCCCTGCGCTGGGGCAAGGGGCCTACAGTGCTGCTGATGCACGGCTGGGAAGGGCGGCCCACCCAGTTTGCGCACCTGATCGATACCTTGGTGCAGTCGGGCTATACCGCCGTGTCACTGGAAGGGCCGGCTCATGGTCACTCGCCGGGCCACCAGGCAAACGTCGTGTTGTTTGCCCGGGCGCTACTGGAGGCGGCCGCCGAGTTGCCACCACTTAAAGCCGTGATCGGCCACTCCATGGGTGGCGCCAGCGTCATGCTCGCGCTGCAGTGGGGGTTGCGTGCAGAGCGGGCGGTCAGTATTGCCGCCCCCGCGCAGTTGATGGGCGTATTGCGTAGCTTTGCCCATCGCCTGGGCATGCCGGCACGGGCGCGAGCGGCCTTTATTCGCCAGATCGAGCGTGATGTCGGGATTCAAGTCTCGCGCCTGAACGTCAGCAGCTACCAGTTGGAGATTCCGGCGTTGATCGCGCATGCCGAGGACGACAGCCTGGTACCTTCCAGCGAGGCTCGCGCAATTCACGATGCCTGGTTCGACAGCCGCTTGATGTTGCTGCCCGAAGGTGGACACCAGCGTGTGTTGTCTGACCCGCGTTTGATTGAAGGCGTCATGGCCTTGCTGGCACGGCATGATGTGCCAGCCCGGCAATCAGCCTGAGCATCCGTTACACTCTGCCCGTTCATCACAGACCTGGAGCGGGCATGAGTTGGGATCTGGCAACACCGTTCACCATCGACCTGCGTGTCGGTGCCGACGATATCGACGGCCTCGGCCACGCCAATAATGCGGTCTATGTCACCTGGCTCGAGCGCTGCGCCTGGCGCCACTCCCAGCGCCTGGGACTGGACCTGGTCGAGTACCGCCGGCTGGACCGGGCCATGGCCGTTGTCCGCCACGAAATCGACTACCTGGCCGCTGCCTATGAGGACGACGAGTTGCAACTGGCAACCTGGATCGTCGACTGGGACCAGCGCCTGAAAATGTCTCGGCGTTTCCAGTTGGTGCGACCCAGCGATGGCACCACCTTGTTGCGAGCGCAAACAACCTTCGTCTGCATCGAGTTATCCACAGGGCGGCCCAAGCGCATGCCGAGCGAATTTATCGACGGCTATGGGCCGGCGCTGATGGCCGGAACACTGTAGTCCGCGGATTTTGCTAGACTGCCGGCCTTTTTCGCTCGAGATGCAACCCATGCAAATTGCCCTGGCCCCGATGGAGGGGCTGGTCGACAACATCCTTCGTGACGTACTGACCCAAGTGGGTGGTATCGACTGGTGCGTCACCGAGTTCATTCGCGTCTGCGACCGGCTGCTGCCGGCAGCCACCTTCGACAAACTGGCGCCGGAGCTGCGTCATGGTGCGCAGACCCTGGCCGGAGTGCCTTTGCGCGTGCAGCTTCTGGGTTCGGACCCGGTGTGCCTCGCCGAGAACGCCGTCCTGGCGTGTGAGTTGGGGGCACCGGTGATCGACCTGAACTTCGGCTGCCCGGCCAAGACGGTGAACAAGTCCCGTGGGGGTGCGGTACTGCTCAAGGAGCCAGAGTTGCTCCATGCCATTCTGAGGGAAGTGCGCCGTGCGGTACCTGCACACATTCCGGTAACCGCCAAGATGCGCCTGGGCTTCGACAGCCCGGACGGCGCCCTGGACTGCGCCCTGGCCCTGGCTGAAGGCGGCGCCGAACAGTTGGTGGTGCATGCGCGGACCAAGGTCGATGGCTACAAGCCACCTGCGCATTGGGAATGGGTGGCCCGGGTGCAGGACGTGGTCAAGGTGCCGGTCTACGCCAACGGTGAAGTCTGGACCCTTGACGACTGGCGACGCTGCCGCGAGGTCAGCGGTGTCGAAGACATCATGCTCGGCCGTGGCCTGGTGTCTCGTCCGGACCTTGCCCGACAGATCGCCGCTGAACGTGATGGTGTCGAATTCGTGTCCATGGACTGGCAGAGCCTGTTGCCATTGATCCACGACTTCTGGGGCCAGGCGTGTGCGCAGTTGACCCCCAGGCAGGCGCCGGGGCGCTTGAAGCAATGGGTAGCAATGCTGACCCGTACTTACCCGGAGGCTGTCGAGCTGTTCACCGCGCTGCGCCGGGAAACCGACTGCGATCGCGTCGGGCAATTGATTGGTATGCCGGTCAGCGAGGCAGCCTGAAATTTTTTTTGCAGGGTCGCTTGAAAAAAAAGCGGGGGTCCTTATCTAGGGAGTACGCGATGCCGAAGTCGGGTCGCGTTACTAAAAACCTCGCTGATTCTCAGGAGATGCACCATGACTACTGCTTTTTCTCTGGCTCCACTGTTCCGTCATTCCGTAGGCTTCGACCGCTTCAACGACCTGTTCGAATCCGCGGCACGTAACGAGGCGGGTAGCAGCTACCCACCCTACAACGTTGAAAAACATGGCGATGACCACTATCGAATTGTTGTTGCCGCAGCTGGTTTCCAGGAACAAGACCTGGAGCTGCAAGTGGAAAAAGGCGTCTTGACCGTTACTGGCGGCAAGCGTGACAACAACGGTGAAAGCGTCACCTACCTGCATCAGGGTATTGCCCAACGGGCATTCAAGTTGTCCTTCCGCCTGGCCGACCATATCGAGGTCAAAGCCGCGGGTCTGGCCAACGGCCTGCTCAGCATCGACCTGCTGCGCATCGTGCCTGAAGAGGCCAAGGCCAAGCGCATCCCGATCAACGGGGACAGCAAGCCTGCGCTGAACTGAGTGCGGTGATGTAGAAAAGGGCACCTTCGGGTGCCCTTTTTTGTTTGTTCTTTCCCCCTGCCATTTTTGCGGGCGCTTCGCCCTCATCGCAGCCTCGCGGCAGCGGCTACAGCGCCGGGGTTTCGAGGAGCATGCGGCGAAACTCGATCAGCGGCAACGGCCTGCTGTGCAGGTAGCCCTGGTACAGGAAACACCCCAGTCGCTCCAGGAACTCCAACTGCTCCGACAGCTCCACCCCCTCGGCAATCACCGCCAGATCAAGGCTTTGGGCCATGGCCACGATGGCCCGGACAATCTCTGCATCGTTGGGGTCCAGTGGCGCATCGCGTACAAACGACTGGTCGATCTTCAGCGCATCCACCGGCAGTCGCTTGAGGTAGGTCAGCGATGAGTATCCAGTGCCAAAATCATCCATGGCAAAGCTCACGCCGTAACGCTTGAGCTCACGCATTTTGCTGATGGTGTCTTCCAGGTTCTGGATCACGATCCCTTCGGTGATTTCCAGCTTGAGCATCTTGTATGGCAGGCGGAAGTCATCGAGGCTGCGCAGCACACGTTCGACAAAGTCGTTCTGGCGAAACTGGCGGGGGCTGATGTTCACGCACAGGCTGAAGTCGTCGGGGTCGATCAGGTGATCTCGTAGCATGCCGGCACAGGCATCGCAGGCTTCTTCCAGGATCCAGCTACCCACTTCGAGAATCAGGCCGCTTTCTTCCAGTACCTGGATGAACTGTGCCGGGGGCTGCTGGCCCAGTTGCGGGTGATGCCAGCGCAACAGCACTTCGGCGCCGACAATGCGGTTGTCGCGGGCATCGACCTGTGGCTGGAAGTGCAGGGCAAGTTCACCGCGGGCCAGGGCCAGGCGCAGGTCGCTTTCCATGCGCAGACGCTCGCTGGCGGCCTTTTGCATGGTGGAATGGAACAGTTGGGTGGTGTTGCGGCCGGAATCCTTGGCCCGGTACAGGGCGATGTCGGCGCGCTTGAGCAGGTCGGCCGGCGTCGAGCCGTGATCGGGAATCAGCGCCACACCGATGCTGGGGGTGACCTGCAGGCGCTGGCCATCCAGGGACATTGGTTCGGCCAGCAATTCGCGCAAGGTATCGGCCAGTTCCCGGACCTTTTCCGTGACCTCGTCGCGACTGCCTTCCAAGCCGCTGAGCAGCACCACGAATTCATCACCTCCCAGGCGCGCGACGGTGTCTTCCAGGCGCACGCTGGCTTCCAGGCGGGCGGTAATGATCTTCAGAACCGTGTCGCCCACCGGATGGCCCAGGGAGTCGTTGATGTGCTTGAAGTGATCCAGGTCGAGGAACAATAGGGCACCGCGCAGATTGTGGCGCTTGAGCAAGGCGATCTGCTGGCTCAGGCGGTCCATCAGCAAGGCGCGGTTGGGCAGGTTGGTGAGTGGGTCGTGGTAGGCCAGGTGGCGGATCTGCGCCTGGGCATTCTTCAATTGGCTGACGTCTCGGGCAGTCAGCAACAGGCACTCCGTTTCGTTCAGCACGAGCGGCTCGATCGACACTTCTACCGTCAGTATCTCGCCACGCTTGTTGCGCCCGAGCATTTCCCGGTGGTGTACCCGGCCCCTGTCCTGCAGTTCGCTGATCAGGGCCGTGCGTTGCTTGTCATCGGCCCAGATGCCGATTTCATACACGGTGCGGCCGATGACTTCGGCCGAACTGTAGCCGGTCAGGCGACAAAAGCCGTCGTTGACTTCCAGGTAGCGGCCGCTTTCGAGTTCGGTGATGGTGATGGCGTCTGGGCTCGAGTGGAACGCTTTGGCGAATTTCTCCTCGCTGGCCTTGAGCGCGGCCTCGGCCCGTTGCTGCTGAGTGATGTCGCGCAGGGTAGTGACGCTGCAAGGGTGATTGTCGACCGTGATCAGGCGGCTGGAAATCACGCAGGTCAGCGGTTGGCCATCCTTGTGGTTGACCACCACCGCGACATTGTTCAAAGCCTGGTCGCGAATCACTTGCTCGATGCGTCGGGCGCGCTCGGCGGATTCTGCCCACAAGCCGATTTCTTCGGCGGTATGGCCGATGACCTGGTCAGTGCCCCAGCCGAAAATCTGGGTAAACGCCGGATTGATCTCGATGAATCGGCCGCTGTCCTGGCGGGTGACGCAGATCGGGTCGGGGCTGGCCTGGAACAGGCTGGCGAATTTTTCTTCCGAACTGGTCAGCCGTTGTTCGCGCTCGACCTGGTCGGTGATGTCCAGCAAGGTGCCAGCCATGCGCAGGGGCTTGCCGTGTTCGTCGCGATACAGCCGGGCCCGGCTTTCTATGTAGCGCGAAGTGCCGTTTTCCAGCTGGATATGGTAGGTGATCTGGTAATTGCCGGCGGGGCCCTCGCGAAGGCTGCGGTAGGCTTGGCGCATGGTGCTGCGCTCAAGTTCCGGCACGCCCTCGAAGAAGGCCTCGAAGGACTCATGGAAGGGGACCGGCTCAAGGCCATGCAGCTCGGCAGCGCGGGCCGAGCCATAGAGCATGCCGCTGGGAATATGCCAGTCCCAGGTGCCCAGCTGGGCGGAGTCCAGGGCCAGGTCCAGGCGTTCCTGGCTGTCCTTGAGGGCTTGTTCGGCGCGTTTGCGTTCGCTGGTGTCGACAAAGGTGCTGAGCAGGTAGACCGTGCCTTCGAGTTCGATGTTCTGGGTGCTGAGGATACCGTCGTGGATCTTGCCGCTGCTGGCGCGGAACTGCACCTCCATTGTCACCGGGCCACTGTTGCCCCGGGTGGCTTCAAGCACGGCATTGCGCTGCTGCGGGTTGGCCCACAGGCCCAGCTCGAGGGTGGTCTTGTTGATGACCTGGTGGCCAGGCCAGCCGAGGATCTGCTCGAAGTGCTGGTTGACCTCGTGGATCAGGCCGTCGGAGCGGCGGGTGAGCAGCACCACGTTGGGACTCAGGTGAAACAGCGTGGCAAAGCGCTTCTCCGAATTGATCAGCGCGGTTTCCCGGTCTCGCTGGCGGGTGATTTCGCGGATCACGCCAATCATCTGCGGGCGACCCAGTTTGTCCTTTGCCAGGCTGCCGTTGATTTCCAGCCAGTGCAGGCTGCCATCTGGCCAGCGGATACGATGGCGCAGGGCTTGCTCCACCGGCTCGCCGTTGATAACGGCATGAAAGGCCTGCAGGGTGCGGGCGCGATCTTCGGCAGGCAGCAATTCGAGATAGTCCAGGTCATTGGGCAAGGGTTGATCCGGGTCGAAGCCGAACAGGGCCTGGGTGCCGCGTGACCAACTGATTTGCCCGGTTTCTATGTCCCAGAACCAGGCGCCCAGGTGCGCGCCATTGAGCGCCGCCAACAGTTGTGGGGCGTTCTCCCAGGTCTGCTCCGACGCCTGGGGATCCGCCGCATGGATGCGTGGCAGGCGCGGAAAGCGGTTTGCTGATTTGGGCATCGGTACCAGACCTTTGGCAGGTGACGCGTCCTTGAGGGTCCTACTGACTGGGTTCTACCTCAATGGCTCAGGGGTGCCGTGCATGGCTGTCGAGCAGGGCCATGAAGGCTTTGGCGGCATTCGATAGCGTTCGCTCGGTGTGCAGAATGTAGCCTAGCTGGCGGGACAGCTGTATGCCCGGCAAAGCGATAGGCGCAACCTGCTCATCGAGCATAGTACGTGGCAGCACACTCCACGCCAGGCCGATGGAAACCATCATCTTGATGGTTTCCAGGTAGTTGGTGCTCATGGCAATGTTCGGCGTCAGGCCCTGGGCCTCGAACAGTCGCTGAACAATGTGATGGGTAAACGTATTGCCACCGGGAAACACCGCCGGGTGGTGGGCGACATCGGCAAGGCTCACTGAGCCATTGCGTGCCAGCGGGTGTTCCGGGGCAGCGACGAAGTCCAGCAGGTCGTCCCAGACCGGCACCGCCCTGACCAGTGGGTGCGGCTCGGGTGCCAGGGTGATCACGGCAATTTCTGCGCGGCCATGGAGAATCTCGTCGTAGGCAGCCTCCGAATCCAGGAACTGTATATCCAGTGCAACCTCAGGGTATTGGCGGGTGAATGCCCGCAGAACCGGGGGTAACCGGTGCAAGCCGATGTGGTGGCTGGTGGCGAGGGTCAGGCGACCTGCCACTTCACCGGTGAGATTGGTGAGGGCGCGGCGAGTGTCGTCCAGTACGTTGATGATCTGGTAGGCACGTGGCAGCAGGGCGCGGCCGGCTTCAGTGAGGTTGACCTCTCGCCCGAGGCGATCGAACAGGCGCAGGTCCAGCTGTTGCTCAAGCCCGGCTATACGTTTGCTGATGGCAGGTTGAGTCAGGTGCAGGCGTTCGCCGGCCCCTGAAAAGCTGCCGGTTTCAGCCACGGCAATAAATGCATTGAGGTTGGCGAGGTCCACGGTGCAGGTATTCCCTTTGGTTATCCAAAGCATAAAAATTATGAATTTGAGTTATTCAATCTACCGGCATAGCATCGTCCGTACAAGCCAAGGGGTTATTGGCATAGAAAGACGCTGATGAGGAACAGTCTGATGGCCGGCAAAACGCTCTACGACAAGCTCTGGGATTCGCATTTGGTCAAACAGCGCGACGATGGTTCGGCGCTGATCTATATCGACCGTCACATCATTCATGAAGTGACGTCGCCGCAAGCCTTTGAAGGCCTGCGCCTGGCCAATCGCAAGCCCTGGCGCATCGATGCCAACATCGCCACGCCCGATCACAACGTACCGACCACGCCAGAGCGCAAAGGCGGTATCGAGGCCATTGTCGACCAGGTGTCGCGCTTGCAGGTCCAGACCCTCGACGAAAACTGCGATGAGTACGGCATCACCGAATTCAAGATGAACGACGTGCGTCAGGGCATCGTCCACGTCATCGGCCCGGAGCAGGGTGCAACCTTGCCGGGCATGACCGTGGTCTGCGGCGACTCGCACACCTCCACCCACGGCGCCTTCGGTGCCCTGGCCCATGGCATCGGCACCTCCGAGGTCGAGCATGTGCTCGCCACCCAGTGCCTGGTGGCCAAGAAAATGAAGAACATGCTGGTGCGCGTCGAAGGCCAGTTGCCGTTCGGCGTCACCGCCAAGGATATCGTCCTGGCCGTGATCGGCAAGATCGGTACGGCGGGCGGCAACGGCCATGCCATCGAGTTTGCCGGCAGCGCCATTCGCGACCTGTCCGTCGAAGGCCGCATGACCATCTGCAACATGTCCATCGAAGCCGGTGCTCGGGTAGGCCTGGTGGCCACCGACGAGAAGACCGTGGAGTACGTCAAGGGTCGTCCATACGCGCCGAAAGGCGAGCAGTGGGCGCAAGCGGTGGAAGCCTGGAAAGAACTGGTTTCCGACGCCGACGCTGTGTTTGACACCGTGGTCGAACTCGATGCTGCGCAGATCAAGCCGCAGGTCAGTTGGGGCACCTCGCCGGAAATGGTGCTGGCGGTTGACCAGTGCGTACCGGACCCGGCTGCCGAAGCCGACCTGGTCAAGCGCGGCTCCATCGAGCGGGCCTTGAAGTACATGGGCTTGAGCGCCAACCAGGCGATTACCGACATCCAGCTCGACCGGGTGTTCATCGGCTCCTGCACCAACTCGCGGATCGAAGACCTGCGCGCCGCTGCCGTGATCGCCAAGGGTCGCAAGGTTGCCTCGACCATCAAGCAGGCCATCGTGGTGCCGGGTTCGGGCCTGGTGAAAGCCCAGGCGGAAAAAGAAGGCCTGGACAAGATCTTCGTCGAAGCCGGTTTCGAGTGGCGCGAACCGGGTTGCTCCATGTGCCTGGCGATGAACCCGGACCGCCTGGAGAGCGGCGAGCATTGCGCCTCGACCTCCAACCGCAACTTCGAAGGTCGCCAGGGTGCTGGCGGTCGTACCCACCTGGTGAGCCCGGCCATGGCCGCCGCCGCCGCTGTAACCGGTCGTTTTGTCGACGTACGTGAGTTGATCCAAGGGAGCGCAGCATGAAAGCCTTTACCCAGCACACCGGCCTCGTCGCGCCATTGGATCGCGCCAACGTCGACACCGACCAGATCATTCCCAAGCAGTTCTTGAAGTCGATCAAGCGCACCGGCTTTGGCCCCAACCTGTTCGACGAGTGGCGCTACCTGGATGTGGGTCAGCCGTATCAGGACAACAGCAAGCGTCCGAAAAACCCGGACTTCGTCTTGAATCACGATCGTTACCAGGGCGCCAGCGTATTGCTCGCCCGTGAGAACTTCGGTTGTGGCTCCAGCCGCGAGCACGCGCCCTGGGCCCTTGAGGAGTACGGCTTTCGCAGCATCATTGCGCCGAGCTATGCCGATATCTTCTTCAACAACAGCTTCAAGAACGGCTTGTTGCCGATCATCCTCAGCGATGAGGAAGTGGATGAGTTGTTCAAGCAAGTCGAGGCCGATCCTGGCTACCAGCTGACCATCGACCTGCAAGAGCAGACCGTGACCCGTCCAGACGGCAAGGTACTGAGCTTCGAGATCGATGCGTTTCGCAAGCACTGCCTGCTCAACGGCCTGGACGACATCGGCCTGACCTTGCAGGACAGCGATGCCATTGCCACTTTCGAAGCCAAGCACCGGGCCAGCCAGCCCTGGTTGTTTCGTGATGCTTGATCGTTGATGTGATCGCGGGGCAGACCCGCTCCCACAAACCCTGTAGGAGCGGGCTTGCCCCGCGATAAGTACCCGGAGCCCCCAATGACCAGCACCACCCATACGGAAGTCGTCCAGCGCCAGTTCGGCGAGCAAGCCAGTGCCTACTTGAGCAGTGCCGTTCACGCCCAGGGCAGTGAGTTCGCCTTGCTGCAGGCTGAACTTGTCGGGCAAGGCCAGGCGCGTGTGCTGGACCTTGGCTGTGGTGCCGGGCATGTCAGCTTCCACATTGCACCGCTGGTGCGCGACGTAGTGGCCTATGACTTGTCGCAGCAGATGCTCGACGTGGTTGCCGCTGCCGCCGCCGAGCGCAACTTTGCCAATATCACCACCGAATGCGGTGCCGCCGAACGCTTGCCATTCGCCGATGCATCCTTCGACTTTGTCTTCAGCCGCTACTCGGCACACCACTGGAGCGACCTGGGCCTGGCCCTGCGCGAAGTGCGCCGGGTACTCAAGCCGGGTGGGGTGGCGGCGTTCATTGATGTGATGTCGCCTGGCAGTCCGTTGCTCGACACGTATTTGCAGAGCGTCGAGGTGATGCGTGACACCAGCCATGTGCGCGATTATTCGGCAGCCCAATGGTTGCAACAGGTCAGCGAGGCGGGCCTGTACACCCGCAGTCACACGCGCCAGCGCTTGCGCCTGGAGTTCAGTTCCTGGGTCGAGCGTATGCGTACCCCGGACGTGATGCGCGGCGCCATACGCCATTTGCAGCAGGCGATGGGCGAAGAAGTACGGCAGTATTACCAGATTGAAGCCGACGGCTCGTTCAGCACCGATGTTCTGGTGCTCTGGGCCGAGTGCTGATTATTTTTCCGGCAGGCCAGTGCGGCGTGTCGCTTGAGTCGAACAAGAGGAACCCATGAGCAAACAGATTCTGATTCTCCCAGGTGATGGCATTGGTCCGGAAATCATGGCCGAGGCGGTCAAGGTGCTGGAAC
>RCUI01000619.1_pt1 | contig 11343 bp, 10 predicted proteins | sample 2166121 | NCBI WGS metagenome assembly RCUI01 (sample SAMN09932700, study PRJNA488358) | compost metagenome | feature: garden; material: soil; isolation source: compost soil in succinic acid-enriched culture | place: Germany: Experimental Botanical Garden Goettingen | collected 2016-01-27
TCCCGTATGACGTGCCGCTGGATGCCGACCTGGTGGTCGATACCCAGAACGTCAGCGTGGAAGAGGGCGTCAAGCAGGTGCTGGAGCTGCTGCGTAAGCGTGGCGCGATCTAAGCATTGCGGATGAACAAAAAAACCCCACCTTGGTGGGGTTTTTTGTTGTCAAGACAAAAGTACCTGTGCAGGTGGTGAGGTATATGTTTACCGCAGTATCCTTTCAGCTGAGCCGTATTTTGAAATCTCATTGAATAAATGATGAGGTTCGCAATGCCTGTTAAGTACACTAACTTTCAGAGCTCAGGCTCAATGCTCCTGCCCCCTAATCAAACGCTTTCGCCAGGTCAGTTTCTGAGATCCGAAAATGGAAGATATTATTGCCGCTTGAGATCTGACGGAAACTTAGTGGTTGAGCAGGATGGAAAACTGATCTGGGTGGCTGATGCTAGACAACCCTTCAGTAAGACGATCAATAGAAAGAAGATGCGCGAAAAAACACACTTTGTAGTGAGTAACTCTGGTTTTTTATATGATCCTTCCAGAGGAAGGTTATGGATAGCCGAGAGCACTCATGCAACTGATAAATCCTATTGGTACAATAACTGCCTGGTTCTTCGGGATGATGGCAATCTGGTCATTTATGATCAGCGATCAGGTGATGTCCGTTGGGCGCGGACCGGTTTTGTTCCAGGACGGATCCCAAAACCTAAGCCTTACAAAGAGCTCTTTAATTTTCCAGTCTACACTTGGGATTTTTAGTTGTCTCTGTTGCACAGTTGCATATTTTGGTCCATATCACATTTGAATTGTCGTTCGTAAAGTGGTTCGGTTAGCGTAAATCGTCCATTGCTGCATGCGGACAAGGTAATTGTGATAATAATCAATGTATATTTCATTTGGTGTCACTGCCTCGTGCCGGGAGGGTGCAATGATCTCTCGGTGCGAGTAGTGAGGAAATATCTAAGCTTCCCATTTCACTGTAGGCCAAAGCTGCTTTGACGTAAGATGTCACTCTCCCGGTGAGCATGAGTACCTACAAATGCTTTTCCAGATGGTCGTGTTTGTATTCAAATATGCTTCTCCGACACCGGAATCACCCGCTTCTCCTTCACCGCCTTGAACGAGAAGCTCGAATAGATCTCCTTCACCCCTGGCAAGGTTTGCAGGACCTCCCTGGCAAACTCACCAAACGACTCCAGGTCTCGCGCCAGGATCTCCAGCAAAAAGTCATAGCGCCCAGAGATGTTGTGGCAGGCGACAATCTCGGGGATCTCCATCAGCCGCTGCTCAAAGGCTCGGGCCATGTCCTTGGAGTGCGAGTCCATCATGATGCTGACGAACGCCGTCACACCAAAGCCCAATGCCTTGGGTGAAAGCACAGCTTGGTAGCCGGTGATGTAGCCGTTCTCTTCAAGCAGTTTGACCCGCCGCCAGCACGGTGAGGTAGTCAGGGCGACGTTGTCGGCCAGCTCGGAAATGGTCAGTCGGGCGTTGTCCTGCAGGGCCGCCAATAGGGCGCGGTCGGTACGGTCGATGGCGGTAGGCATGATTTGCCCTCCGTGGCCTGAATTCATTGTTTTTTTGTTAATAACCACATTAGGCAGTGGTCATATTTGGAAAAAAATCAGCACCTCAGTGGCATAAGCTTATAACAAACCACAAGAGGCTGTTGTCATGAGCGGCTCCACCAAGGATTCAGGTTTTGCTACCCGTGCCATCCACCACGGTTATGACCCATTGGCCAACCACGGCTCACTGGTTCCGCCGGTCTATCAGACCGCCACGTTCGCATTTCCTACGGTTGAGTACGGCGCAGCCTGCTTTGCCGGCGAGCAGGGCGGATATTTCTATACGCGTATTTCCAACCCCACCCTGGCCCTGCTGGAAGACCGCATGGCTTCGCTTGAGGGCGGTGAAGCCGGTTTGGCACTGGCGTCGGGAATGGGCGCGATCACTGCCACGCTATGGACGCTGCTACGCCCCGGCGATGAAGTGTTGGTCGGGCGTACCTTGTATGGTTGTACCTTTGCCTTCCTGCACCACGGTATTGGTGAGTTCGGGGTCAAGGTCCGCCATGTCGATATGACCGACCTGCAAGCGTTGGAAGACGCGATCAGCGCACGCACCAAAGTGATCTACTTCGAAACGCCGGCCAACCCGAACATGCAGATGGCCGATATCGCTGCGGTAGCGAAACTTGCCCACCAGCACGACATCACCGTGGTAGTCGACAACACCTACTGCACGCCGTACCTGCAGCGCCCGCTGGAACTGGGCGCCGACCTGGTGGTGCATTCGGCGACCAAATACCTCAGCGGCCATGGCGACATTACGGCCGGCCTAGTAATCGGGCGCAAGGCGCTGGTTGATCGGGTGCGACTCGAAGGGCTCAAAGACATGACCGGCGCGGTCATGTCACCGCAAGACGCCGCGTTGCTGATGCGCGGCATGAAGACCCTGACCTTGCGCATGGAGCGTCATTGCAGCAACGCCCAGACGATTGCCGAGTACCTGCAGCAGCATCCGGCGGTGGAGCTGATCAACTATCCTGGCTTGCCCAGCTTCCCTCAATACGATTTAGCCCAGCAGCAGATGCGTTTGCCGGGCGGCATGATCGCCTTCGAGCTCAAGGGCGGGATCAGCGCTGGGCGCCGCTTTATGAATGCCCTGCAGTTGTTCAGCCGTGCCGTCAGCCTCGGCGATGCTGAATCCCTGGCCCAGCACCCGGCAAGCATGACCCACTCCAGCTATACCCCTGAGGAGCGTGCGCAGTATGGCATCTCCGAAGGTTTGGTCCGGCTGTCAGTCGGTCTTGAAGATATCGAAGACCTGCTGGCCGATATCGAGCAGGCCCTGAAGGCCTGTGCCTGAAACCGCCAAGGAAGAGGTCAACGCAATGGTGGCAATGATGACCCTTGTGCCGGGTGAGGGGGTGCCGCAGCGCCCCGGTGACGATCCACAGGCTGACAGTGATCCGGGCGAAACCGCCGAATGGCTCGACGCCCTGGATTCAACGCTGCAGCACTGCGGCCCTGAACGCGCGCGGTTTCTGCTTGAACAGCTAGAAGCTCATGCTCGTGAACTGGGCGTGGAGCGTGGCGCGCAGGCGTTTTCAGCGTACCGCAATACCTTGTCGGTGGAGCAGCAGGGGGGCTACCCCGGCGATCTGGAACTTGATGAGCGGATCACCAGTTTGCTGCGCTGGAATGCCCTGGCCATGGTAATGCGCGCCAACCACGCCTATGGCGACCTGGGTGGGCACATCGCCAGTTATGCCTCGGCAGCGGAAATCTTCGAGGTCGGCTTCCAGCATTTCTTTCGCGGCGAGACGGGGACCGGGCAGCGGACCGCCGACCTGGTGTTCTTCCAGCCGCATTCGGCGCCTGGTATTTATGCGCGGGCGTTTCTTGAGGGACGGCTCAGTGCCGAGCAGTTGGCCCGTTATCGCCAGGAGGTAGCAGGCAATGGCCTGTGCTCTTATCCACACCCTTGGCTGATGCCCGACTTCTGGCAATTTCCGACAGGGTCCATGGGTATAGGGCCGATCAATGCCATCTACCAGGCGCGCTTCATGCGTTACCTGCACAACCGCCAACTGCTCGACACCCGCGTCCGGCATGTCTGGGGTGTATTTGGTGACGGTGAGATGGATGAGCCGGAATCCATTGCCGGCCTGACCCTGGCGGCGCGTGAACAGCTGGATAACCTCACCTTTGTGGTCAACTGCAACCTGCAGCGCCTGGATGGCCCGGTACGCGGCAACGGCCAGATCATCCAGGAACTTGAGGCACTGTTCAGTGGTGCTGGCTGGAATGTGATCAAAGTGCTCTGGGGCTCGGAGTGGGATGCACTGTTTGCCCGCGACAGTGAGCACGTATTGTTGCGTCAGCTGGCGGCGACACCCGATGGCCAGTTCCAGAACCTCGGCGCCAAGGACGGTGCCTACAACCTTGAACACTTTTTCAACCAGCATCCGGCCCTGCAGAAACTGGTCGAACACATGAGCTCTGCCGAGATCAGCGCGCTCAAGCGCGGCGGTCACGATTTTCGCAAGCTGTACGCCGCCTTCGCGGCGGCCAAGGCCTGCAAAGGGCGGCCGACGGTGATTCTGGCCAAGACCAAGAAAGGTTATGGCATGAGCAGCGCTGGTGAATCGCGGATGACTGCGCACCAGGCCAAGAAGCTCGATGTGCAGGCTTTGCTGGCGTTTCGTGATCGCTTTCATCTGCCGCTCAGCGACACTCAGGTCGAGCAATTGCAGTTTTATCGCCCGGCCGACGACAGCCCGGAAATGCGCTATTTGCGTGAGCGCCGCGCTGCGCTCGGGGGAGCATTGCCTGCTCGACGCAGCGACGCTTCTCCGGTGCCGGTGCCCGCGCTGGAGACGATGGGCGGTTTTGCCTTACAGGCTGACGGCAAGGAAATGTCCACCACCATGGCTGCGGTGCGGATGCTCAGCGCCTGGCTCAAGGCGCCAGAGCTGGGGCCGCGCTTGGTGCCGATCGTCGCTGATGAGGCGCGCACCTTCGGTATGGCCAGCCTGTTCCGTCAGATCGGTATCTACTCACCTCTGGGCCAGTGCTATGAGCCTGAGGACGCCGGCTCGCTGCTGTCGTACAAGGAAGCCCGTGATGGCCAACTGCTTGAAGAGGGCATTACCGAAGCCGGGGCGATTTCCTCCTGGGTCGCGGCGGCAACCTCCTACGCGGTACACGGCGAGCCGATGCTGCCGGTGTACATCTATTACTCGATGTTTGGCTTTCAGCGCGTCGGCGACCTGATCTGGGCGGCCGCCGACCAGCGTGCCCGTGGATTGCTGCTGGGCGCTACGGCCGGGCGCACGACGTTGGGCGGGGAGGGGCTGCAGCACCAAGACGGTTCGAGTCTGGTGATGGCCGCGATGGTGCCCAACTGCCGGGCCTGGGAGCCGTGCTTTGCAGGCGAGCTGGCGGTGATTCTCGAACACGCAGCGCGGCGCATGCTCACCGAGCAGCACGACGAGTTTCACTATGTGGCGGTCATGAACGAAAACTATCCACAACCTTCCCTGCCAGCGCAGGTGCATGAAGAGGTGTTGCGCGGCATGTACCGTTATGTCGAACAGCGGGTGGCGGATGCTCACGGGCAAGTGCGCTTGCTTGGCTCGGGGGCGATTTTGCGCGAGGTCATTGCGGCCAGTGAGTTGCTGGCCAGTGATTGGCAGATTGCGAGTGAAGTGTTCAGTGTCACCAGCTTCAGCGAATTGGCGCGGGAGGCGCGGGAGGTTGATCGTGACAGTCGGCTAGGGCAGGGCAATAGTGAGGTCAGCCATGTCGAGCGTTGTCTGAACGGCAGTGCCCCGGTGATTGCCGCCACGGACTACGTGCGTGCTTGGCCGCAGTTGATTGCAGAGTATGTGCAGGCGCCTTACACCACGTTGGGTACCGATGGCTTTGGCCGCAGTGATACCCGTCAGCAGTTGCGGCGGTTTTTCGAAGTTGACCGTTTCAGTATCGTGCTGGCCAGTTTGCATAGTTTGGTGCGTCAGGGCGGGCTTGAGCGGCGGGTGCTGGATCAGGCTTTGGAGCGTTATGGCCAAAGGGCGGGGGCGGCGCCTTGGAACGGTTAGCAACGTAGCCGCTGCCGTCAGGCTGCGATCGACTGCAGAGCAGTCGCAATTGGGCTACTCCGGTTTTGCGGCCGTTTCACGGCCGATCGCAGCCTAGCGGCAGCGGCTACAACGGCCAGGGGACTTTGCAGGGTGTCTATGGAAATAAAATAATGTTTCTTGTTTTTCCGGAGACAAAGCGTGAGTGACCTGTTTTGAAACCCTCGGGCCTTAGCCCGGAAGGGTCAGAGCTTTTTGTATATAAGCAGGGGTTGACGCAATCGCAAGCCGTATCGGTTGAGTCTGCAATCAATAGAGTGCTCCCAAAATCCTATAAAGATTTTTTGCGTAGGATGAATGGGCTTTATTTTGCTTTGCCTGACTATGGAGAGATTTCATTGGCCATGGTGGCAGGCGGTGTCATCAGTTTTGACCGGTTTTTTGGGCTGTCGCCAGATGAGCAGTGCAATTGTCTCGTTTGTTTTAATAACCAATACATTGATGAGTTAGCATTCGTTGGGGATGTGCTTGCTATCGGGGAGGATGGAGGTGGCAATCCATATGTGTTAATCAGTACACCTGGGCGTGAGGGTGTTTATTACTGGGATAGAACCCACCTTCATGAGCCTGGCTTGACACGTGATGTTGATATTGCTGAGCAGAACGAATGCGGGGATTTGTTTTTCATCTCGCCAGGGTTTGAGGAATTTTACAATACGCTTTTTTCATCTGCAGGCGTGGATGTCGAGTTTGTACTGGGACGGTAAGTTAAAGCGTTCTTGCGCTCAATTAAGGTTTTTGGCGTGCGCTGTGACAGTTGGCGCCAAAGTGACTCAATCCAAGACCCCAATAAAAAACCCCGCCAATCGGCGGGGTTTGTGTTTTCAGCGCTTGAGCCCGTAATGCTCATCGAGCATGCCTGGCGAGTTCGGCGCTTTCGGTGCGTAGTCGCGTGGCACCTCGGTGTCCTTAGGGGGGGTCAGGCGATCACGCGGGGCCTGGGCCGCTTCCGAGTGCAGTGAGGCCAGCAGGCGCTGGCGGGTCAGTTCGTCCAGAGCCAGGCGGTTGGCGCCTTCGGCCAGGTGGTCCTGAACTTCCTGGTAACTTTGAGTCAGTTTCTTGACCAGTGCAGCCGTGCTGTTGAAGTGGGTAACCACCTCATTCTGGTAGCTGTCGAAGCGTTCCTGGATATCATCCAGCTGCCGCTGAGTGCTGCTCGGTGCGGCATTGGGCAGCAGGCGGGCGACCAGGAAACCAACGACGACACCCACGACGAGGGCCAGGGTCGGCAACAACCAAACTAAGAGCGAGAGTTCCACGAGTCCTTCCTCTATAAACGGCTTTGCTTTACGTTAACGGCTCGGACCTGCGCTGTATACCGCGAACGATCGCAAATATCTCAGACAGAATCATTCAGCTAGACGAGTCGACCCTTTCCGAGGTCACGGAGTTTATCCTTGCTTATCCGCGAAACCCCCGTATTCATCGATGGCCCGGTCGGCCAATTGGAAGCCTTGTACCTTGATGTCGCCGATGCACGCGGCATCGTGCTGTTGTGCCACCCCAACCCGGTGCAGGGTGGGACCATGACCAACAAAGTGGTGTCGATGCTGCAGCGCACCGCCCGCGATGCCGGTTACATTACCCTGCGTTTCAACTACCGTGGCGTCGGCGCCAGCGCTGGCAGCCATGACATGGGCAGCGGCGAAGTCGATGACGCCCAGGCAGCGGCGACCTGGCTGCTGGAAAAGCATCCACAGCTGCCCCTGACCCTGATGGGTTTTTCATTCGGCGGCTTCGTTGCGGCCAGCCTCGGCGGGCGTCTGGAAGCACAGGGCATCAAGCTCAAGCACCTGTTCATGGTTGCGCCAGCGGTCATGCGCTTGCAGGATCACGACACCTTGCCACAAGCCTGCGCGCTGAGCGTGATCCAGCCGGAAACCGACGAAGTGATCGATCCGCAGCTGGTCTACGACTGGTCCGACGCACTCACACGCCCCCATGAGCTGCTGAAAGTGGCAGAATGCGGACACTTTTTCCATGGCAAGCTCACCGACCTCAAGGAACTGGTGCTGCCGCGCCTTTCGAACTGATACAAGCCTGATAAGCGATTACCCATGACTACGCGCATCCTTACCGGTATCACCACCACGGGCACGCCTCACCTGGGCAACTACGCCGGTGCCATCCGCCCGGCGATCCTCGCCAGCCGTGAGCCAGGTGTCGACTCGTTCTACTTCCTGGCCGACTACCACGCCCTGATCAAATGCGATGACCCGCAGCGCATCCAGCGCTCGCGTCTGGAAATCGCCGCGACCTGGCTGGCCGGTGGCCTGGACCCGGAACGAGTGACTTTCTATCGCCAGTCCGACATTCCCGAAATCCCCGAGCTGACCTGGCTGCTGACCTGCGTCGCGGCCAAGGGCCTGCTCAACCGCGCACACGCCTACAAGGCCTCGGTGGACAAGAACGTCGAGAGCGGCGAAGACCCGGATGCCGGCATCAGCATGGGCCTGTACAGCTACCCGGTGCTGATGGCCGCCGACATCCTGATGTTCAACGCCAACAAGGTGCCGGTCGGTCGTGACCAGATCCAGCACGTGGAGATGGCCCGCGACATCGGCCAGCGCTTCAACCACCTGTTCGGCCAGGGCAAGGAGTTCTTTGCCATGCCCGAAGCACTGATTGAAGAAAGCGTGGCGACCTTGCCAGGGCTCGATGGGCGCAAGATGTCCAAGAGCTATGACAACACCATCCCGTTGTTCACCAGCGCCAAGGACATGAAGGACGCCATCTCGCGGATCGTCACCGACTCGCGCGCTCCGGGTGAAGCCAAAGACCCGGACAACTCGCACCTGTTCACCCTGTTCCAGGCCTTCGCCACCCCGGCACAAGCCGACGAGTTCCGCAGCGAGCTGTTGCAGGGCCTGGGTTGGGGCGAAGCCAAGCAGCGCCTGTTCCAGTTGCTCGATGGCCAGTTGAGCGAGCCTCGCGAGCGTTACCACCAACTGATCAGCCGCCCGGCCGACCTTGAAGATATCTTGCTGGTCGGTGCGCAAAAAGCCCGCAAGGTGGCCACACCGTTCCTTGAGCAACTGCGTGAAGCGGTTGGCCTGCGCTCGTTCCGCAGCATTGAGCAGGGGCCTGCCCAGGTGAAGAAGAAAGCTGCCAAGGCCGCGCGCTTTGTCAGCTTCCGTGAAGACGACGGCAGCTTCCGTTTCCGCCTGCTGGCCGCCGATGGCGAGCAATTGCTGCTGTCGCGCAACTTCGCCGATGGCAAGACTGCGGGTGCGGTAAGTAAGCAGCTGCAACAGGGCGGTGAGCTGGACGTGCGTACAGAGGGCCTGGGCTTCAGCCTGTGGCTGGAAGGTCAGTGCGTTGCCGATGGCCCTGAGCTGGCCGATGAGGCCGCACGCGATGCCGCTATCGACAGCCTGCGCGTAGCGTTGCAACCGCAGCAGGACTAAACGGTCTGACGCAAGTCTGATTGCCATTCTCCAGGGCCGTCGCTACAGTGACGGCCCGTTTTTGTTACCTTGCTAACGAATTATGACGCCCCTAGAACGATATCAAGCAGATCTGAAACGTCCCGAATTCTTCCATGATGCGGCGCAGGAAACAGCGGTGCGTCATCTGCAGCGCCTGTACGACGATCTGATCGCGGCGCAGAACAACAAGCCGGGTGTGTTCGGCAAGTTGTTCGGCAAGAAGGAGCAGGCACCGGTCAAGGGCTTGTATTTCTGGGGTGGGGTAGGGCGCGGCAAGACCTACCTGGTCGATACCTTCTTCGAGGCGCTGCCGTTCAAGCAGAAGGTGCGTACGCACTTCCACCGCTTCATGAAGCGCGTGCACGAGGAAATGAAAACCCTCAAGGGCGAGAAGAACCCGCTGACCGTCATTGCCAAGCGTTTCTCCGACGAGGCGCGAGTTATCTGCTTCGACGAATTCTTCGTCTCCGACATTACCGACGCGATGATCCTCGGCACCTTGATGGAGGAGCTGTTCAAGAACGGCGTGACCCTGGTGGCCACCTCCAACATCGTCCCTGATGGTTTGTACAAGGACGGCCTGCAGCGTGCACGCTTCCTACCGGCCATCGCCCTGATCAAGCAGAACACCGATATCGTCAACGTCGACAGCGGCGTCGACTATCGCCTGCGTCACCTGGAACAAGCCGAACTGTTCCACTTCCCGTTGGACGAAGCGGCTCACGAAAGCCTGCGCAAAAGCTTCAAGGCACTGACGCCGGAGTGTACCCAGGCCGTCGAGAACGACGTGCTGGTGATCGAGAACCGTGAGATTCGTGCCCTGCGTACCTGTGACGACGTGGCCTGGTTCGAATTTCGCGAGCTGTGCGATGGCCCGCGCAGCCAGAACGACTACATCGAGCTGGGCAAGATCTTCCATGCCGTGCTGCTCAGTGACGTCGAGCAGATGAGCGTTGCCACCGATGACATCGCTCGTCGCTTCATCAACATGGTCGACGAATTCTATGACCGCAACGTCAAGCTGATCATCTCGGCTGAAGTTGAGCTCAAGGATTTGTACACCGGTGGTCGCCTGACCTTCGAATTCCAGCGGACCCTCAGCCGTTTGCTGGAAATGCAGTCCCACGAATTCCTGTCGCGGGCGCATAAGCCTTAAGGCTGTGGTGCCTTCATCGCCGGCAAGGCCGGCTCCCACACCGATTTTTGTGGGAGCCGGCCTTGCCGGCGATGGGGGCCTCAGGCCTCCTGCATGAACTGCTGGCGGTACTGATTCGGCGACAACTCCGTATGTTGCCTGAACAGCCGGGCAAAGAAACTAGCATCGTCATAGCCCACCTCGTAGCTGATGGTCTTGATGCTCTTGCGCGTGCCTGACAGCAAACCCTTGGCCGTTTCGATGCGCAGGCGTTGCAGGTAATGCAACGGCTTGTCACCGGTCGCGCTCTGGAAGCGGCGCATGAAGTTGCGGATGCTCATGCCGTGGTTGCGCGCTACATCTTCGAAGCGGAACTTGTCGGCAAAGTGTTCTTCAAGCCACTGCTGGATCTGCAGGATGATCAGGTCCTGGTGCAGCTTCTGGCCGCCAAATCCCATACGCCCCGGGGTGTAGTTGCGCTGCACCTCGTAGAGGATGTCGCGGGCCACCGCCTGGGCGACATTGGCGCCGCAGAAACGCTCGATCAGGTAGATGTACAGGTCGCAGGCTGACGTGGTGCCACCCGCGCAATAGAGGTTGTCGGCGTCGGTCAGGTGCTTGTCCTGATTCAGGCTGACGTTGGGGAAGCGTTCGGCAAACTGGTTGAAGAAGCGCCAGTAGGTGGTCGCTTCCTTGCCGTCGAGCAGGCCGGCCTCGGCCAGCCAGAACACACCACTGGCTTCGCCGCAGAGCACCGCGCCGCGGGCGTGCTGCTCGCGCAGCCAGGGCAAGACCTGTGGATAACGCTGGCAGATGGCATCGAAATCGTCCCAGAAGGCCGGCAGGATGATCACATCGGCCTGTTCCAGGCCGCTGTCCACCGGTAGCAGGACATCGCTGAAGCTGCGCACCGGCTCGCCGTCAGGGCTGACCAGGCGGGTCTCGAACATGGGTTTCAAACCCAGGCCCAATTGTTTGCCGTAGCGCAAGCTGGCCAGGTGGAAGAAGTCTTTGGCCTGCATCAGCGTGGAAGCGAAGACGTTGTCGATGGCCAGGATACTGACGCGGCGCAAGGAGGCGCTGGGTTGGGTAAACATCATTTTCTTTATTCTTATAGGGTAGAGTGGTCAATCACCG
>RCUI01000623.1_pt1 | contig 11319 bp, 9 predicted proteins | sample 2166121 | NCBI WGS metagenome assembly RCUI01 (sample SAMN09932700, study PRJNA488358) | compost metagenome | feature: garden; material: soil; isolation source: compost soil in succinic acid-enriched culture | place: Germany: Experimental Botanical Garden Goettingen | collected 2016-01-27
TGCAGAACGCCCGCGATGCCATGCCCAACGGCGGCGAATTGACCATCAGGGCCAGCAATCAACACCTCGATGGTACCCAGTTTGGTGGCCACGCCCTGCCCGCCGGTGACTATGTACGCCTGAGCATCGCCGACAATGGCTGCGGCATGCCGCAAAGCACACTGGACCGCGCCTTCGATCCGTTCTACACCACCAAGCCCATCGGCCAGGGCACGGGCCTGGGGCTCTCGATGGTGTACGGCTTCAGTAAACAGTCGCGGGGGCATGTCGCCCTCTTCAGCCAGATTGGCCATGGCACGCGGGTCGACCTCTATCTGCCCCGCCCGGACGAACCGCAGTCTCCAGCAGGCAAGCCCACGCCAGCCCCCTTGGTGAACAAGGAACCGGGCGGCAAGGTACTGATCGTCGAAGACGATGCCACGGTACGCATATTGGTACAGCAGGCCCTTGAGGAACACGGCTACCCCTGTGTTGCTGTGGACACCGCCAATGCAGCCCTGGCGCTGTTGCGCTCCGATGCTGCAGTAATGCTTCTGGTCAGCGATGTCGGCCTGCCGGGCATGAATGGACGGCAACTGGCCGAGATCGCCCGCAAGCTGCGCCCGGGCCTCAGAGTGCTGTTTATCACCGGCTATGCCGAGAACGCCCTCGCCCGGGGCGGTTTTCTGGACCCCGGGATGCAGATGATCAGCAAGCCCTTCGCATTTTCCCAACTGGCAGCCAAGGTCACGCAGATGCTGGGCAAGGTGTCCCCACCATGAGTCAGGCGCAGCCCACGGAATCGCTGGCTGCGGCCCCGGCCGTAGACCATGTGCGGGTGCTGACGGTAAACGTCCACAAGGGCTTCAGCGCCCTGAATCGTCACTATGTACTGCCCGAACTGCGCGAAGCCGTGCGCAGCGAAGATGCCGACCTGGTGTTTCTCCAGGAAGTGCTCGGCAGCCACCGTCGACATGGGCGCCGTCACCGCAACTGGTCGGATGTACCGCAGTACGAGTTTCTCGCCGACAGCCTATGGCCGGTGTTCGCCTACGGGCGCAATGCGGTGTATCCCGATGGCGAGCACGGCAACGCCCTGCTGTCCAAGTACCCGATCGTGCGCCACAGCAATCTGGACGTGAGTGTCAAAGGCAGTGAGCAACGTGGCTTGCTGCACTCGGTGCTGACACTGCCCGGCGCGATGGAGCTGCACGCCATTTGTGTACACCTGGGCCTTGACGAACGCCAGCGCCAGCAACAGGTACGCCTGTTGTGTCAGCTGCTCGATAGCCTGCCCCCGACGGCACCGGTCATTGTTGCCGGCGACTTCAACGATTGGCGCCGGCGTGCGGATGCAACCCTGGCAGGCTGCGGCCTGCATGAAGTCTTCACCCAGGCCTATGGTCGCCCGGCCCGCAGCTTTCCAGCCCGTTGGCCGCTGCTGTGCCTGGATCGTATCTACTTGCGCAACGCTCGGGCCCATGCGCCCAAGGTCATGGCCCGCAAACCCTGGACGCACCTGTCCGATCACTTGCCCCTGGCCGTGGAGGTGCGCTGGTGAACGAGCAATGGCGTACCGATAACCAGGTCCGGTTGTTGATCAATGGCGAGGACTATTTCCCCAGTGCCTTCGCCGCCATTGAACAGGCGCGCGAAGAGATCCTGCTGGAAACCTTCATCATTTTCGAAGACAAGGTCGGCCGCCAACTGCAGCAGTTGCTGATCGACGCCGCACGCCGTGGCGTACGGGTACAGATGCTGGTTGACGGCTATGGCACCGCCGACCTCAGTCACGATTACCTCAAGGCCCTGTACGATGCCGGCGTGCAGCTGCTGGCATTCGATCCACGTCCCAAACGCCTGGGCATGCGCACCAACCTGTTCCGTCGCTTGCACCGCAAGATCCTGGTGATCGACGGCGAGGTCGGCTTTGTCGGCGGCATTAACTACAGCGCCGATCACCTGGCCGACTTCGGCCCCATGGCCAAGCAGGACTACGCCGTACAAGTCCGGGGCCCCATCGTGGCCGACTTGCGCCAGGCCACCCTGACGTTGCTGGCCGAATCCGCCCAGTTGCGGCGTCGCAGCCACCGTTGGTGGCAACGCGCCCTGCCCCTGGCCGCCGACAGCACCCAGGCCAGCATGACCTTGAGCATCCGCGACAACCTGGACCACCCCAACGACATCGAGCGCCACTACCTCAAGGCCATTGGCGCCGCGCGCGAGCGCATCATCATTGCCAATGCCTATTTCTTCCCCGGCTATCGCCTGCTGCGCACCCTGCGCAATGCCGCCCGACGCGGCGTCAAGGTCACCCTGGTGCTGCAAGGCATGCCGGACATGCCGCTGGTGCGCCTGTGTTCGCGCCTGCTGTACAACTACCTGCTGCGCGACGGCGTGCGGATCTTCGAGTACTGCGAACGACCGCTGCATGGCAAGGTGGCCGTGATCGACCACCACTGGTCAACGGTGGGCTCAAGTAACCTCGACCCCTTGAGCTTGTCGTTGAACCTCGAGGCCAACCTGATGATCCACGACCAGGCCCTCAATGAGCGTTTGCACGAGCACCTGCAGGAGTTGTGCAGACACCGCTGCAAACCGGTGAGCCTGCAGCGTGTCCTGCGCGGCTACTGGTGGCGTGCGCCACTGATCTTCCTGAGCTTTCACTTTATCCGCCACTTCCCGGCCATGGTCGGCTGGCTACCCGCACACGTGTTGCGCCTCAAGGCCTTGCCAGCCGATCATCAACCCGCAGGCAAGACGACATGAACATGCACGGCAAGCGCTGGCAACTCGCCCGAAAAGCCCTGACCCTGGCGTTCTTCATCCTGGTGCCGGTGTTGCTGTTCTCTTTGCTCAAGAATCTGGACTGGCAGGAAGTGCGCCACGCCCTGGTCGCCTACCGCTGGCAGACACTGGCGTTGGCTGTACTGGTCAGCGCCTGCAGCTTTGCCCTGTTCAGCTGTTTCGATCTGATCGGACGGCGCTACACCGGCCATTCGCTACCGGCGCGCCAGGTACTGCCGCTGGCCTTCGTGTGCTATGCGTTCAACCTCAATCTCAGCGCCTGGGTGGGAGCCATTGCCTTGCGCTACCGCCTGTACTCGCGTCTTGGCCTACCGGTGGCCACCATCACCAGGATTCTCAGCCTGGGGCTTGTCACCAACTGGCTCGGTTATTTCATCCTGGCCGGCGCCTTGTTTGTCTGCGGTTTGCCGCGCTTGCCTGCGGGGCTCGAAATCGGCAGCAACGGCCTGCGCCTGATCGGTGTGCTGTTGCTGGTGCTGGCCGCTGCCTATCTACTGGCCTGCCGCTTTGCACGGCGTCGCACCTGGCAACTGCGCGGCCACGAGATCAGCCTGCCATCGCTGAAGATGGCAGCACTGCAGGCAGTGATGGGCGCCTGCAACTGGGCGCTGATGGCTTGGGTGGTGTACAGCCTGCTCCCGGACAAGGTCGGTTATCCGACGATCCTGGCGGTGTTGTTGATCAGCAGTATCGCTGGGGTGATCACCCATATACCGGCGGGACTGGGTGTACTGGAAACGGTGTTCCTTACCCTGCTGCAAGGCAGCTTCAGCAAGGGCACCCTGCTGGCAGCACTGATCGGCTACCGGGCGGTGTACTTCCTATTGCCGTTGATGGTGGCAGGCCTGGTCTACCTGGTGCTCGAACGCCTGGCCAGCCAGCGCACCCGAGGGGCGCGCTCAGGCAGCACTGGCTGAGCACACGCGGCGGGGGCCGGCGCTAGCGGCCGATGTCTTCGTCCCAGAGTTCGGGACGGGCGGCAATGAAATCATTCATCATGCTGATGCAGGCCGCATTGTGCTGCACTTCAAGGCTCACGCCCCGGGACTTGAGCAGATCTTCCTCGCCCATGAACGTCTGGTGCTCGCCCACGATCACCCGCTTGATCCCGTACAGCAGGATGGCGCCGCTGCACATCGCACAGGGTGACAAGGTGGTGTACAGAGTTGACTCGGCATACACCGTGGCCGGCTGGCGACCGGCATTCTCCAGGGCATCCATTTCGCCATGCAGGATTGCACTGCCGGATTGCACCCGACGGTTGTGCCCACGGCCGATGATGCGCCCCTTGTGGACGATCACTGAACCGATCGGAATGCCTCCTTCGGCCAGTCCCTGGCGGGCTTCGTCGATTGCCGCCTGCATGAATTCATCCGTTTGCGTTGCCGGGTTGCTCATAGTGGTTCAACTCTCGCGTTCATACGTTGGACGGGTGAAGGCTAGCATAGCGTCCGAGCAATGGCGTCCAGGCCAGTCACTACTATGCTGTAGAGGTTTTCCTCGGTGATCCGGGCGTACCGGGTCCGATCCAGTGAAGGGAGCCTGGTGATGAGCAAGAAAATGCTGGTAGTCCTGACCAATACGGCCAAATACCCGACGCTCAAGCGCCCCACCGGGCTGTGGCTGGGTGAAGCCGTCCATTTCGCCGATACAGTCGAAAAGGCGGGCTACAAGGTCGACTACGTCAGCCCTGCGGGCGGCTATGTCCCCATCGACCCGCACAGTCTGAGCATGGCCCAGGATATCGACTGGTCCTGGTACAACGACAAGGCGTTCATGAATCGCCTGGGCACGACCCTGAGCCCCGGCCAGGTCAAGGCACAGGACTACGTGGCCATCTACTATGCCGGCGGCCATGGCGTGATCTGGGACTTTCCGGAGAACACCGGCCTGCAGGAGCTGGCCCGCAAGATCTTCGAGGCCGGCGGCGTGGTGGCGTCGGTGTGCCACGGCGCCGTCGGGCTGCTCAACATCAAGCTCAGCGACAATACGTTGCTGGTCAAGGACCGCGAAGTGACCGGGTTCTCCAACGTCGAGGAGCAACTGGCCGAGCTCGACAAGGTCGTGCCCTACCTGACCGAAACCGAGCTGGGTGCCCGGGGCGGGCTTTACCGCAAGGCAGAAGATCCCTGGCAGGCCTTTGCCATTGCCGACCAGAAGGAAGGCCGCCTGATCACCGGTCAGAATCCGGCCTCAGGGGGTGCAGTGGCGAACCTGGTGGTCAAAGCGCTGGCAGGGGCAAAGCCCAGCTGACGACAACGCTGCGCTTACAAAGACTACAAGGACCGACAATGGTGCCTACAGGCGGCCCATTGCCTGTGACCTTATGCTCAGGGCTTACACTTTGGCATGAAGGCGAAACGTCCATGGTTCCCCACTCCTACGCCGGCCGCAGTCTGGTCGAATTCCTGATAACGCTGTTGATTGGCCTGGCCCCTGTTGCCTGTGGCTTGCTGGTGCTTGCACTGCAAGTCGAACGCAAGCAGGATGAAACGATCGAAGTCACTGCACGCGAAGCGATTTACGCCATTGATCACGTCATGAGTACGTTGCATGCGGCAAGTAGCCAGGCACTGGCTCTGGCCCAGGAGTCGTGCGACACCGCCCTGCCCGAGTTGCGGCAGACCGCAATCAGGCAGCCCAATGTACGCTCGCTGATGCTGGTAAAGGAAAACCGCGTTTTTTGCAGCACGTTGTACGGCGATTACCAGCGGGTGATCGATCCGGGCAGCTTTCTCGATATGCGCCTGCGCGTAGACCCCAGCGGAGAGGCCACGCCTGACGCCGGCGTGCTGATCTATCGACTGCAGGAATACCCCTACGGCGTGCTGGCGCTGGCCAACCTTCAAGTGTTGCAACGTGAACTGCTGGGCTTCCAGAACGAGGTGGTGCTGAACCTGCAGTTCGGCCCGCAATATGTCTGGGCTACCGGGAACGGCACATTCGAGCAAACACCGAATCATGAAGAAGACACGCTGCAGTTGGTTTCCAAGCAATACCGCTATACCGTGCATGCCGGCTACCCGGACACCTACACCCGACGCTCGATACAACAGGCGGTTACAGCGACTTTGCCCTCGCTGCTGCTGGTTGGCATCATGACCTCTGCCGTTGCCTATTGGGCCATGTTCAGAAGAAAACGAGCCCCTGCACCTCGCCCGCGGTGAGGTACAAAAAAGGCCATTGAGGAAACCCTCAATGGCCTTTTTGTCTATCGGTGACGCTTACTCGGCGTTCAATACACCGCGACGTACCTGGTCGCGTTCGATCGACTCGAACAATGCCTTGAAGTTGCCTTCGCCGAAGCCATCATCGCCCTTGCGTTGAATGAACTCGAAGAATACCGGCCCCATCAGGGTTTCCGAGAAAATCTGCAGCAACAAGCGCTTGTCGTCCGGCTGCGAAGAGCCATCGAGCAGAATACCCCGGGCCTGCAGTTCGCCAACCGGTTCGCCATGACCTGGCAGGCGCCCTTCGAGCATTTCATAGTAGGTTTCCGGCGGCGCCGTCATGAAGCGCATGCCCATCTTCTTCAGCGCATCCCAGCTCTTGAGCAGGTCGTCGGTGAGGAACGCCACGTGCTGGATGCCCTCGCCATTGAACTGCATGAGAAACTCTTCGATCTGCCCGGCGCCCTTGGACGACTCTTCGTTGAGCGGGATACGGATCATGCCGTCTGGTGCAGTCATCGCCTTGGAGGTCAGGCCGGTATATTCGCCCTTGATGTCGAAGTAGCGGATTTCACGGAAGTTGAACAGCTTCTCGTAGAACGCCGCCCAGTAGGCCATGCGCCCGCGGTAGACGTTGTGGGTCAGGTGATCGATGATCTTCAGGCCCGCGCCTACCGGATGACGGTCGACACCTTCGATGAAGTTGAAGTCGATATCGTAGATCGAGCTGCCTTCTTCGAAACGGTCGATCAGGTACAGCGGCGCACCGCCGATGCCCTTGATCGCCGGCAAGCGCAGCTCCATCGGGCCGGTCTCGATCTCCACCGGCTGGGCACCGAGTTCCAGTGCGCGAGCGTAGGCTTGATGAGCGTTGCGAACGCGAAAGGCCATGCCACAAACCGACGGGCCATGTTCGGCGGCAAAGTAGGAGGCGATACTTTTCGGTTCGTTGTTCAGGATCAGGTTGATACCGCCCTGACGGTACAGGTGTACGTCCTTGGAGCGGTGGGTCGCGACCTTGGTGAAGCCCATGATCTGGAAGATCGGCTCAAGGGCGCCAGGGGTCGGCGATGCGAACTCGATGAATTCAAAGCCCATCAGGCCCATCGGGTTTTCAAAGATGTCAGCCATTACTCGTTACCTCATCATCAAAGCGCTAAAAACAGTGATTACTTGCTATCGATGTCGAGCGAAGATGGCGGCGCGCAGGAGATGCCCCTCACACTGCGTGCGAGGTAGTCACCATAGATCAGCTTGAACCCAAGACACTTCATAGGGACCCATTCTCGGCGGGTTGATTCCTCAAGGCGCGAGGAACCTTATTATTGTATGCGTAAGGTGATTCTACAGTGCGTAATATGATTTGTCGCACTTTAAGTTCGATGGCGAGGCCGACGAACGGCTATCCTCTGCACTGGAGTGTTCTTTCAGGTTAGTCGCCATGCCCCTTTCGGTACAACGCCGCCCTCGCCGCCCCTTGCGCATTGCGCTGCCCTGGCTGGTGGGTGCGCTGCCTCTCATCTGCGGCTTGCTGATCATGCACTGGCAGGCCGAGCGAGAACTGCAGAGCCGAAGCGAAAGCAGCGCGCGGCATGCCGTAAACCAGATCGAACGCATCCTCGACGATATCTCTGCCGCGGCCAAAGAGCTGCTCCCCCTGGCCGGCCGGCCATGCCTGGCCGAAAAACTGGCCCTGCGAGACCAGGTAACCCGACGCGCCTTCGTGCGCTCCACCAACCTGGAGTTCAAGGGCGAATTGTATTGCAGCTCGCTGTTCGGCCCTTTCACCGAGCCGGTCAACCCTGCTGACTACACCCAGGGCATGCTCTGGCTGATGAGTGGCAACTCGGTCACCCCTGGGCATCCGCTGCTGGTGTACCGCATCCACGAGGGCGAGCGTGGCGCCATCACCACGGTGGACGGCGAACACTTGCTCAATATCCTGCGTTTGCCGGACATCGATAGCCACCTGGTGCTGCAAGTAGGCCGGTACTGGATGGATCGTAGCGGCAAGGTGCAGGACAGCCAGCCCCCCATTGCCGACATTGCACCCGCCGCGCTGACTTCGACGCGCTACCCGTTCTCGATCCACAGTGGCTATGGCCCGGACAAAGTCGGCCAACTGATGCGCAGCGAGTTTCCAGCCCTGCTCGCCTTGCTGGTAATACTCGGTGCCATTGCCGGCGTGACCTGCTTTTGGCAACTGCGCCGCGCCGGCTCGTCGCGGGCAGAGCTGCAGCGGGCCATGGAAGCCAATGAATTTGTACCCTACTTTCAGCCCGTAGTGCGCGGGAGCGACTACCGCTGGGCCGGCGTCGAAGTATTGATGCGCTGGCAGCACCCGCGCGAAGGCCTGGTGCGGCCGGACCTGTTCATCCCCTTTGCCGAGCACAGTGGCCAGATCGTACCCATGACCCGCCAGCTGATGCAAAACACCGCCCGGGCGCTGGCGCCATATGCCGAGCTGCTGGGCGAGGACTTCCATATTGGTATCAACATCACTGCCGACCATTGCCAGGACCTGGCGCTGTACGAAGATTGCCAGGCGTTTCTCGCCACCTTCCCCAAGGGCAAGGTCCATCTCACCCTGGAGCTGACCGAGCGCAAACTGGTCATACCCACCGACGTCACCCGTGTACTGTTCGCCAAGCTGCATGAACTGGGAGTGATGATTGCCCTGGACGACTTCGGCACCGGCCAGTCAAGCCTGGCCTACCTGCGTCAGTTCCAGGTCGACTACCTCAAGATCGACCAGAGTTTCGTTGCCATGATCGGCGTGGACGCTCTGTCGCTACACATTCTGGACAGCATCATCGAGCTGTCGAGCAAGCTGGGCCTGGGGATCGTCGCCGAAGGGGTGGAAAACGAAACACAGCGTGACTACCTGGCCCGGCACAACGTCGACTTCCAGCAAGGCTACCTGTTCGCCCGGCCGATGTCGGCCCGGGACTTCATCCTGGCCCTCGAAGAGCAAGTGCGACAGCACAACATTGCCTCCTGAGGCCGGGGGCTGAGACCATTGGCGGCTGACTGCCCCTCCCTAATTCCTGCTACAGAGGCCCTCGTGTCCAAAGGCATTGTTTCATCGGTTATGGCCTCGTGCCTGTTTGCCGTGATGTACTTCTATACCTCGCTGATGACGCCCCTTGACGGCGAGGAAGTGTTTGGCTGGCGCACCCTGCTCACCCTGCCCTGCCTGACCGTCTTCCTGCTGCTGAGCAAGGACTGGAAACTGGTGACCGGCTTGCTGGCACGCATCCGCGACAATCCCCTGCTGCTGTTGGGCCTGCTGGGCACTTCGTCGATGCTGGGGGTTCAGCTCTGGCTGTTTCTCTGGGCGCCGCTGCACGGGCGCAGCCTTGAAGTATCGCTGGGGTATTTCCTGTTGCCGCTGACCATGGTACTGACCGGTCGCCTGGTCTATGGCGAGCGCCTGTCACACCTGCAAAAAATCGCCGTGGCTTGCGCCGCCACCGGCGTGGGCCACGAGTTGTACCAGCACGGCAGCTTCGCCTGGGAGATCCTGGTGGTCGCCATCGGCTATCCGCTGTATTTCGTCCTGCGACGCAGATGCCGCACCGACCACCTGGGCGGCCTGTGGGCCGACATGTGCCTGCTGGTGCCCGCTGCACTGTACTTCGTCATCCAGGGCCCGATGAGCGCCCAGGACCTGGCCGAACACCCTGCCCTGTACGGCCTGATTCCATTGCTCGGGGTGATCAGCGCCCTGGCGCTGATCTGCTACGTATTGGCCAGCCGCCTGCTGGCGTTCAGCCTGTTCGGCCTGCTCAGCTATGTGGAGCCGGTGCTGCTGGTAGGCGTAGCCCTGTTACTGGGCGAGACCATTGGTCCCGACCAGTGGCTGACCTACTTGCCGATCTGGCTAGCGGTGCTGGTGCTGATCCTCGAAGGCGTCAAGCACCTGCTGCGTCAGCAACGGCGTTCGGCCTGAGGCGCACCTCGCGCACTCGTCTATCCTCCACGGCGACCACCTCCAGTTGCCAGTCATTGCACTGCAAGTTGTCGCCGACCACCGGCAAGCGATCCAGCAAACTCATGACCAGCCCGGCAACGGTCTGGTAGTCCTCGGTGGGCTTGGCCACAAAGCCGATGCGCGCCTGCACCTGACTCAGGTTCAGGGCGCCGCTGACCACATAGCCCTCGCCGTCTTCGACAATTCCCGGACCCTCGATTTCGCTGGCATCGGGCAACTCGCCAGCAATGGACTCAAGGATGTCGGTCATGGTCAGGATGCCGGTGAAATCACCGAACTCGTTGACCACAAACGCGATGTGGGTCGACTGGCCGCGCATCTGCTCCAGGGCATTGAGGATGCTGAAGCTCTCCAGCAGGTTCAGCGGCGTGCGGATCAACGTTTCAAGGTCGGGCTCGTTGCCTGCCAGCAACTCCTTGAGCAACTCCTTCTTGTGTACGAAGCCCAGCGGCTCTTCGATGCGGCCACCGCGAATCACCGGCAGACGCGAATAGGATGAGTGCATCAGCGTCTTGCGAATGATCTCGGGCGGCTGCGCCAGGTCGACGACATCGACTTTGGCGCGCACCGTCATCAGCGTCTTGATCGGCCGCTCGGCCAGGTTGAGCACGCCACTGATCATCACCCGCTCACGGCGATCGAACAGCACCTGTTCCTCTGCGCCCTCGACCAGATCGGCGATCTCCTCACCCACTTCGTCAGCCTCGACACGGCGGCCACCGAGCAAACGCATGACCGCATGGGCAGTGCGCTCACGCATCGGCCGGTGCTGCTGCATGCTGCGCTTGCGCCGGGCACGGGCCAGCTGGTTGAAACTTTCGAGCAGAATCGAGAAGCCGATGGCCGCATACAGGTAGCCCTTGGGAATATGGAAACCCAGGCCTTCGGCAGTCAGGCTGAAACCGATCATCAACAAGAAGCCCAGGCACAGCATGATCACTGTCGGGTGATTGTTGACGAAGCGGGTCAACGGTTTGCTGGCAACAATCATGATGCCGATGGAGAAGATCACCGCGATCATCATGATCGACAGATGCTCGACCATACCCACCGCCGTGATGACCGCGTCCAGCGAGAACACCGCATCCAGCACCACGATCTGCGCCACGATGGGCCAGAACGCCGAATGGCGCGCGCTGCCGCCCGCATGGGCCACATGCCCTTCAAGGCGCTCGTGCAACTCCATGGTGGCCTTGAACAGCAGGAACACACCGCCGAACAGCATGATCAGGTCACGCCCGGAGAAACTCTTGTCGAACACCTCGAACAGCGGCGCGGTCAGGGTCACCATCCAGGAAATACTGGCCAGCAGACCCAGGCGCATGATCAACGCCAGCGACAGGCCGATCACCCGCGCACGGTCGCGCT
>RCUI01000625.1_pt1 | contig 11271 bp, 10 predicted proteins | sample 2166121 | NCBI WGS metagenome assembly RCUI01 (sample SAMN09932700, study PRJNA488358) | compost metagenome | feature: garden; material: soil; isolation source: compost soil in succinic acid-enriched culture | place: Germany: Experimental Botanical Garden Goettingen | collected 2016-01-27
GGATGTTCTCCTACACCGGCTTGTCGCCGGAGCAGGTCAAGCAACTGCGTGAGCGCCACAGCGTGTACATGGTCGGCACTGGCCGGGCGAACATCGCCGGCGCCGATGCGGCACGCCTTGAAGCACTGGCTGCCGCCATCGCCGACGTCTGTCGTTAAAAGCATCGCCGGCAAGGCCGGCTCCCACACGGGATCTGCATATACCAAACCCTGTGGGAGCTGGCCTTGCCAGCGATGGGCTGCGAAGCAGCCCCGAAGATCCCCCCGCTCTTCAACACCAATCAGCAGGAAAATTCATACTGTCATTCAGACTCCTGTATCCTGCACGGGCTTTCACAAGCCCATGCGCGCCTTGCGCAGCCTTTCCACACACTTGCGAGGAACGACGAGATGCATGAAATCCCGAATCTTCCCTTCCCAAGCCTGAACCCAGAAGAGCAGACACCTGCCACTCACAGCGCCGAACCAGCCCAGGCTGACCACGACGGCGACGAAACTTCCAGCGCCGACCAGGAATAACCGCGCAACAGTCAGACTGTGTGAAAACGGCTGATGCAGGGACCACCCCGTCAACACGTTTTCACACCGTCAAGAATTCCTCTATTACGAAAGCCCCCTCATGCCCGACTCACCGCGCTCCCTTGCGGTCACCCTGCAAGTCGTCTCCATCGTCCTGTTTACCTTCATCGGCTACCTGAACATCGGCATCCCCCTGGCCGTGCTGCCCGGCTACGTGCATAACGACCTGGGCTTCGGCGCCGTGGTCGCGGGCCTGGTGATCAGCGTGCAGTACCTGGCCACCCTGCTCAGCCGCCCCTACGCCAGCCGCATCATCGATAATCTGGGCAGCAAGCGCGCCGTGCTCTACGGCCTGGCCGGTTGTGGCTTGAGCGGCGTGTTCATGCTGATTTCAGCGTGGCTGCAACATGCGCCATGGCTGAGCCTGGCCAGCCTGTTGGTCGGCCGCCTGGTGCTGGGCAGCGCCGAAAGCCTGGTTGGCTCGGGCTCGATCGGTTGGGGCATTGGCCGGGTGGGCGCGCAACACACCGCCAAGGTGATCTCCTGGAACGGCATCGCCAGCTATGGCGCCTTGGCCATCGGCGCACCGCTGGGCGTGGTGCTGGTGCAGCAGTTCGGCCTGTGGAGCATGGGCGCCAGCATTTTGCTGCTGTGCGTGCTGGGCCTGGCCCTGGCCTGGCCGAAAACCGCCGCCCCTGTGGTTGCCGGTGAACGCCTGCCGTTTCTGCACGTGCTCGGCCGGGTATTCGGCCATGGCTCGGGGCTGGCCCTGGGCTCGATCGGCTTCGGCACCATCGCCACCTTCATCACCCTGTACTACGCCAGCCACAGCTGGAACAACGCCGCCCTGTGCCTGAGCCTGTTCGGCGCCTGTTTCATTGGCGCCCGGCTGCTGTTCGGCAACCTGATCAACCGTATCGGTGGTTATCGGGTCGCCATCGCCTGCCTGTCGGTGGAAACCCTCGGCCTGCTGTTGCTGTGGCAGGCGCCGAGTGCCGAGCTGGCCCTGGCCGGTGCGGCGCTGAGCGGCTTTGGGTTCTCGCTGGTGTTTCCGGCCCTGGGGGTCGAAGCGGTCAATCTGGTCTCCGCCTCCAATCGCGGCGCGGCCGTGGGCGCCTATTCGCTGTTCATCGACCTGTCGCTGGGCATCACCGGGCCACTGGCCGGGGCGATTGCCGCCGGATTCGGCTTCGCTTCGATCTTTGTCTTTGCTGCCGGCGCGTCGTTCTGCGGCCTGTTACTGAGCCTGTATCTGTACCGCCAGGCCCGCCTGCAACCAACGCGGCACCTGTCTCAATAATCGATCTTGCCGCGCCCGGCCTTGATGGCCCCGCGCTTGCTCTTGGTGTCCAGGCGCCGGGTCTTGGAACCCAGGGTCGGCCGGGTCGGGCGTCGCGCCTTCTCGACCTTGATGGCTGAGAGGATCAGTTCGCGCAGGCGCTCCAGGGCATCGGCACGATTCTGTTCCTGGGTTCGATACTGCTGGGCCTTGATGATGATCACCCCGTCACGGGTAATGCGACTGTCGCTCAGGGCCAGCAGGCGTTCCTTGTAGAACGCCGGCAACGATGAGGCCTGGGTGTCAAAACGCAGGTGCACGGCACTGGAGACCTTGTTGACGTTCTGGCCGCCGGCGCCTTGGGCGCGGATGGCGGTCAACTCGATCTCGTCGTCCGGTATCTGCACCGCGTTGGATAACTGCAACATCGTAAATCCTTTAAAAGCAATGAGGCCGGTTGCTCAACGGCGTTCACGAGCGCCCCCCCTCCGCCCCCTGGCACAGTACCTCAGCCACCCGGTGCACGCAGCCCTGATCAACTGGGGACAATTGGCGAAACAAAATCAGTAGCTCGTTTTCGACTTCGCTCAAGGCTTGCACCGATGAAGCGTCACTTTCCGTGTTGAATGCGCAGGTTTTATGCTCCGACATGATCACCCTTCCCTAACGAGACTGAATGCATCGACGTTACGAGCAATTCCCTGCGGACCCACCAGGACCGTTCCGAGCGTTTCGTAGGAAAATTGAGATAATAGCTATGCGCCACTACCTTTCGCGTCGTGCATGGCCCCGACAATTCTATGCACAACTTCTTGGTCGGCGATAGCCAATGATCGGTATTGAGCCAGCAATCGCTGTTCCGGCTCGTTCAACGAAGCGCCACCATCAATCGTGCGCACCCCCGTAATCACGTATCGCACATCGACACCTGCGCCTGCTACCGCCGCCAGGTAAGCGGCGTCCGGGTTGCGCTCGCCTTTTTCATAACTGCCCTGGGTATTGCGGTTGACCCCGCCAAGCTGGGCGAAATCATCCTGACGCAAGCCCAGACGGGTACGCTCCTGGCGCAATCGCTCTCCGCTCTCTGCCGATTTCGGTGCAGTATTTGCACAATTTTTCAATCAAAACCCCTTTACACGAACATTTTTTTGGGCATAACCGGCATCCGAACAACACAGACGGCCTTGCCGAGCACTATGCTCCCGCTGTTTACCCTGGGCAAGGCCAAGCAAAGCACATAAAACCAAACATTCGCACGCTCTATCGTCTAACAAAAACGTGTGAAAAATCGTCACGGATGACACAGGATCAGGGATTCGTCCCTGGTAACTGGCAGAGCAAGCTTGCCTTGCGCTGCCTGAAGAGCCATCCGCTGCCGATTCCTGCATAAGACCAACAACGGCACGGAGGTTCATTCATTTTCAAAGGACCGAACAATGAACACCAAACGTTTGTGCACCCTGACCGCACTGCTGACCTTTGTCAGTGCTGGCGCACATGCCAGCAGTACTGACGTCAACATCAGCGGCACCATCACCCCGGCAGCCTGCACGCCGTCGCTTTCCGGAAGCGGCCAGGTCGATTTCGGCAATATTTCCATGCCAGAACTCCCTCCCCAACCCGTCATTCCCGATCACTCGATCCTGCCGCCGCGCAACCTGACCTTCACCGTCGTTTGCGACCGTCCAACCCGTTTCGCCCTGGTAGCCACCGGCAATCGCCGCGATAGCGCCTCGATGCCAGCGCCCAGGGCTTTCGGTCTGGGCACCACCACCAGCGGCGAGGCCCTGGGCTTTTACAGCGCGGTGTGGGCGGACAGTGACGCGACCCTCGACAGCCTGCCAGCCGACACCCTCTATTCCGAAGACAAAGGCAGCACCTGGACTCGTATGCCCGGTGGCGGCTTCGAGCACCTGGGCGACAAGCCCGACTCACGCCTGGGCTTTGCCCGGCGCGGCCAGAGCAGCCCGTCAGCCGCCGAGCAGTTGAACCTGCGCCTGGAGGTTACAGGCTGGCTGCGCAACGACATGACACATCTGGACGAAGAGCTGCTGGATGGGCACATGGTCATCGAGCTGCAGTACCTCTAGCCGGTCACAGAACGCAAACGCGTAGCGGTCCTTCACCGACCGCATAAAAGATCCCGCCGAACGCCCGAAACTTTTCCCTGCCATTGGCCAGGGAGCGGTCAACTGCGCTCGCGAAACGGGACACCTCGCAGTACCCAACACCAACATTTAAAAGGAAAACCGTTGTGAAAAACTCCGTCCTGTCCCTTGCTGTGCTGATGTCCCTGGCAACGGCCAACGCTATGGCTGCCACCACTGACCTGACCGTGACCGGGATCATCACCCCGGCCGCCTGCACGCCGACCTTGAGCAATGGCGGCTTGGTCGAATACGGCAGCCTCGCCTTGACCGACCTCGAAGACACCCCCAGCCAGTACAACCTGCCGGCGAAGTCCTTGAACTTCGCCATTGAATGCAGCGCACCGACCACCTTCGCCTTGATCGCCAACGACAACCGCCGCGACAGCAGCCCCGCCAGCCCGTGGCTGTTCGGGCTTGGCAAGCACCAGGATCAGTCGATCGGGCAATACGGCATGAGCTGGCAGTACGAAAGCACCGTGGTCGACGGCGCACAAGGCCTCAACCTGGTATCCGAGGATGGCGGCAACAGCTGGACCAACGTCATCAACGGCGGTCTTTTCGACGCCGGGCGAGCGCCAAATACGCTCACAGGATTCTCCAGCGGCACTAACCTGGGCCCGACGCCAGCAACCAGTGTCAACGTAACCATGGATGTGCGCGGCAGTATCAACAAAGGCCTGACCCTGAACGGCGCCATGGAGCTGGACGGCAGCGCGACCATCGAAGTCATCTACCTCTAACACCCGCCGCTGAGACAAGAGCCCGCCGAACGCCATCCCCTCCCTGCTGCCCGTTACCTGGGGGGGGGATGACCGTATTCGCGATACGGGCCACCAGCAACCGCCAACACCAGAAGGAAAGCGTTGTGAAAAAGTCTGCACTGTCCCTTGCGGTGCTTGTGAGCCTGGCGTCTGCCACGGCCATGGCCGCGACCACAGACCTGACCGTAACCGGCAACATTACGCCATCGGCGTGTGCCCCGACATTCGCCAACGGCGGTGTGGTTGATTATGGCTCCCTCGCGGTAACCGAGCTTGAAGAGATCTCTTACGGCTACCTGCTGCCTGCAAAGTCGCTAAACCTCTCCATTGAGTGCAGCACCCCAGCAACCTTCGCCCTCATCGCCAATGACAACCGCCGAGACAGCGGCCAGGCTGGCGGGGCACTGTTCGGCCTTGGCAAGCATCAGGACCAGAACATTGGTGGATACCTGCTCAGATGGAATAGCGAAGATGTCCTGATCGATGGGGCGCAAGGCACGACCGTGGAATCAATGGATTCCGGCAACTCCTGGAAGATTGTCTCGACCGGCATGGTTGAAGAAGCAGGGTACATGCCTCAGTTTCGACTGGGCTTCTCCACGGGTGTCGAGCCCAGGCCTTCAGCAGCGAGCAGCGTGAGCGTCGTCATGAACATCCATGGTCATGTCAAAAAGGAGCTGCCTTTCAGCGACCGCGTAGAGCTGGACGGCAGTACGACCGTTGAGCTGGTCTATCTCTAGTCGCTCACTCCAGGGGTCGTGAACAAGGATTCTCGCGACCCGGTCCTACTCCACGGCCAGCGCACTCCCCCGCTTCGAGCTTGCCGGATGCAACTCGAGGGGAGCTGCGCTCGGCACCGCACAAGAACCTTACAACCATGACTATTGCGTGCAAATCCTTTGCCGGCAGCCTGCTGCCTGCGATTCTCATCTGCACCCTACCTCTGATACAGGCACACGCCGACGGTATGGTGCCCCGGACTTCGGTGGTGATCGTTGAAGAAGCCCGCGCCAACGGCAGCGACTTCGTGGTCACCAACACCGACCCCCATGCCGCCCTGCTGGCGGTGTTCATCGAAAACCCGAGTGAAGACACCGACAACCTGCTGGTGGTGCAGCCCACGGTGGCCCGGGTAGAGGCAGGCAAAGAGCAGCAGGTGATCTTCCACTACGTGGGTAACCAGCCGCTGCAGACCCAACGCCTGCGCCGGGTGATCTTCGAAGGCATCCGCGAAACCGCGCCGGGTGACCCCGGGGCTATGCGGGTCAACTTCGGCGTGCGCCAGAACCTGCCGGTGATCCTTCACCCCAAGGGCCTGGCGCGCAACAGCGAACCCTGGAAAGGCCTGGCCTGGCGCATCGACGGCAAACAGCTGCGGGTGGAGAACAACACGCCCTACGTGGTGCGCCTGGCCCAGGAACTGAAACTGCTGCCCGGCCAGCACGCCCTGGACCTTGGCCGCACCTACGTGCTGGCCAACGAAACCATCACCCTCGACTTGCCTGATGCCGCCGCCGCGGCCAACACCGTGCGCTTTCAACCGGCCACGGTCTATGGCTTTGCGGTCGATCCCTATGAGGCAAGCATCCTGTGAAGGTCATCGTTGATGCCATTGGCAAACCCCGTCCGCGCGAGCAATTGATACTGGGGTTGTGTCTCACCCTGCTGGGCCTTGAGACTTTCAAGCCGGCGCGCGCGGCCAATGAACCCACCCCGCCGGAGCACAGCGTGTTCGACCAGGAGGTACTGCGCCAGCGCGGTATCGACCCTAAACTTGCCGCTCTGTTCGGCCGGCAAACGCGCTTCCCGCCTGGGCGCCAGCAGGTCAGCCTGAGCGTCAACGGCCGCGACAAGGGCACCACCCAGGCGCGTTTCGGCGAAGATGGCAGCCTGTGCGTCGATGACGCCTTGCTGGCCTTCGCAGGGCTGCGCCAACCCGCCGAATGGTCCACCACCCTGGATGAACAGGACATGCCCACCGACCCGGACTGCCGGGCCCTGGGCACGGCCTTCCCCCAGGCCCAGGTCGAATTGCAACCCGGTCAGCACCAAGTGCGGTTGTTCGTGCCGGACCAGGCGCTGCGGGACGAACGACAATGGTCCGATGGCTACAGCCAGGGCGGTGTCGCCGGGTTGTTGAACTATGACATCTTCGGCTCGTTCAACCGCTATGACGGTGAATCCAGCCGTTATGCCGCAGCCAACACCGAAGTGGGGGTGAACCTGGACAACTGGATCCTGCGCAGCCGCCAGGTGCACAGCCGCTTCGACGGCAAGGTGCGCAGCGAGATGCTCGACACCTATGTGCAACGCAGCTTCGCCCAGCAGCGCAGCCTGTTCCAGGCCGGCGAGATCAGCCTGGTCAACCCGGTGCTCAACGGGGCGCAGATCATCGGTGCGCAGGTCACTCCCGAGTACGGCCTGCTATCACAGTTGGACACCGCCAGCGTACAAGGCATCGCCAACAGCCAGGCGCGGGTCGAGGTGCACCAGAACGGCGCCTTGCTGTACAGCACGGTGGTGCAGCCCGGGCCCTTCACCCTCACTAACATACCGCGCATTACCTCGCGCTCGGACCTGGAAGTAACGGTGATCGAGACCAATGGCGAGCAACGGCGCTTTCGCGTGCCGGCCAGCCTGGCGGCCAGCGCCCGCCCGCAAAGCGGTTACAGTGTCGGCGCCGGCGTGGTGCGCAGTCATGGTCATGGCACGGACGACCCGGCGGTGGTGAGCCTGGGCCAGACCGGCGCCCTGGGTAATACCTCAAGCTTGAGCAGCGGCCTGATCCTCGCCCAGGGCTATCGCAGCTTGGGCGCCAGCCTCGGCACGGCGCTCACGCCACGGGTCAGCGCTGAAGTCTTTGCCATCGGCACACACGCCAGCAGCCTTGATCAACAAGGTGCGCAACTGGGCGGCCAGCTCAACTGGCAACTGCACGAACAATGGAGCAGCCTGGTGGCCGGCAACCACCGCAGCCGCGGCTACCGCGAATTGCTCGACAGCACCTACCGCGACAACGATCAGCTCATCTCCAGCTACCGCGACCAGTTCAGCACCAGCCTGCGCTGGGCCAGCCACACCCTGGGCAGCCTCAATCTGGGTTACACGCAAACCACTTATTACGAGCACGACAGCAGCCAGCGGCTGTTCCTGTCCTGGGGCAACAGCTACAACGGTGTAACGCTCTCGGCGACGGTGGAAAAAGCCCTCGGAAGCAACGATGGCTACAACGACGACGCCCTGTACTTCAGCGCCAGCCTCCCGCTGGATGGTCGTCGGCGCCTGCGCAGCAGCGTGCGCCATAACGACACCAGCACCACCAGTACCGTTGCCTACAACGAACAGGTCAACGACAGCTTTGGCTACCGCCTGGGTGCCGAGCACCGTTCGGGCGATTCCAGCACCCTGGCCAGCGCCGGTCTTTCCGCGTTACCGCGCTACACCCAACTGGACCTGAACTACAGCGGCGATGGCGATAACACCAACTACAACCTGGGCCTGCGCGGCGGTATCGCGGTACATGGCGCCGGGATCACACCCTCGCCCTACCCGATCCGCGACACCTTCGCGATCCTCTCGGTCACCGACACTTCCGGGGTCAAGGCCAGCACGCCCAGCGGGCCGGTGTGGACCGATTACGCCGGCAATGCGGTAATCGCCTCGCTGGCCGCCTATGGCAAAAGCCCGGTCGAGGTAGACAGCCAGAGCCTGCCGACCCACATCAATGTCGACCAGGGTGCCGGTGTGCTGCACGCCAGTCGCGGGGCAGTGCCGCGCCTGAGTTTCCGGGCCTGGAGTACCCGCCGGGTACTGCTGACCTTGCTCGACGACAGCGGCCAGCCCTTGGCCAGTGGCGCTTCGGTGTTCGACGACCGCGGGCGCTTCATCAACCTGGTGCAACCGGGCGGACTGGTGTTCATCGACAACAGCGCCGATATCGGTCACCTGATCGTCAGCGACCACCAGGCCCGCGAGTGCCGCGTGACCCTTGACCCCGACACTGTCGCCGTCAGCGACAGCTACTACACCCAGGTCCAACGCACCTGCAGTTGAAGCCCTTTCGCGACGACATGACGCCAGACGGCAGCCACACGTTGTGTCGTCCTTCCACACACCGCTCTGGTGAGGACGCGTCAAATCATGAACACCCGGCAAAATTCCCAGCTTGTATTGCTTCTTCTCTTCAGCCTGCCGCTGACTGCCATTGCCGGCGAATGCCGACTGCACGTCACTCCGGCGCCGCTGGACTATGGCACCCTCGACCGAACCCGCCTGCAACCCGGCAGCCCGGGCCTGGCGCTACTGGAGAAAACCGCCCAATTGACCTTGAGCTGCAGCGAACCCACCGACCTGAGCCTGTTCTACACAGCCAATGCCCTGGATACCGAGCGCTTCGAACTGGCCGCTGGCGGTCACTACCGAATGCGTGCCGAGGATGCCTTTGTCGACGGCGAGCGAGTCGACCTGGCCCGGATCGAGCAGGCCGGCGCGCTACCGGGCCCGGCCAGTGGCTCGCTGGGCTGGCAACCGCGTAGTGGCATGGTCCCCGTCCGCGCCGGCAAGGCGGTGCAAGGCCGCAGCCTGAGCCTGAACCTGGTATTCGAAGCCGAACTGTCCGCCAAGGCCTTTGAAGTGCGCGAGTCGACCGCGTTCCGTACAACCGGGCAGTTCGTTGCTCCGCTACCCGGCAGCCATGCAGAACTTGCCTTGCAATGGCAGATCCAGCCAGCGGCCTGCACGCCGATGCTGTCCCAGGGCGGGGTGGTGAATTACGGCAAGATCAGCATGCAGACCCTGAACAGCGACAAACGCACGCGTCTGCCCACGCGCCAGCTGAACCTGTCGATCCAGTGCGACAGCCCGGCGCGCTATGCCCTGCTGATGCAGGACAACCGCGATGGCAGCGCCGTGGTCGACTCCCTTAACTTCTATGGTTTGGGCCGTGATGCCAGCGAGAACAAGATCGGCCTGTATGAGGTGCAGATCGACCCGCTGCACATCAGCGCCGACCAGTTGCCGGCGGTGTACGTCACCCAGTCGACCCGCGGCACGGGCTGGAGCACCGCGGGCAGTACCAGCAAACCGCTGACCACCACCACCCTGCTCGGCTTCAACGATGTCGAGAACAACATTAGCGGCCCGATCGCCATCCGCCACCTGAGCACGCCGATCAACATCATGCCGGTGATCGCTGCCACCGACGAGCTGGACAACCGCCAGGACATCCACCTCGACGGCTCGGCCACGATCGAGATCATCTACCTGTAAACAAAAACGCCCCGCAGAGCGGGGCGTTTTTTTCAACCGGGTGAATCAGCGTTTAAGCGATGCCGGGGTTGCCGCGGCCGCCGCTTTGCTGCGGTTGGTTTTCAGGCTGTAGCACACGCCCATCACCAGCAGCCAGACCGGAATCGCATAGACCGAGATCTGGATACCCGGGATCTGCAGCATGATGCCCAGGATCAGCACCACGAAGGCCAGGCAGATGTAGTTGCCATAGGGGTACCACAGGGCCTTGAACAGTGGGGTCTGGCCGGTCTTGTTCAGGTGCTGGCGGAACTTCAGGTGCGAGTAGCTGATCATTGCCCAGTTGATCACCAGGGCGGCAACCACCAGCGACATCAGCAGTTCCAGCGCATGCTGCGGGATGAAGTAGTTGAGCAGCACCGCAACCAGGGTCACCGCAGCCGAAGCCATGATCGAACGCACCGGCACGCCGCGCTTGTCGATCTTCGCCAGGCCCGCCGGGGCATCGCCCTGCTCGGCCATGCCGTAGAGCATGCGCGCGTTGCAATAGGTACCGCTGTTGTACACCGACAGCGCCGCGGTCAGGACCACGAAGTTGAGGATGTGTGCGGCAACATCACTGCCCAGCAGCGAGAAAACCTGCACGAACGGGCTGGCGCCATAGGTACCACCGGCCGCATCGAGGCTGGTGACCAGGCTGTCCCATGGGGTCAGCGACAGCAGCACCACCAGGGCGCCGATGTAGAAAATCAGGATACGGTAGATCACCTGATTGATCGCTTTGGGGATCACGGTCTTCGGTTTTTCGGCTTCGGCTGCGGTGAAACCGAGCATTTCCAGGCCGCCGAAAGAGAACATGATGATCGCCAGGGCCATCACCAGGCCGCTGACGCCATTGGGGAAGAAGCCGCCGTGTTCCCACAGGTTGCTCACCGAAGCCTGCGGGCCGCCGCTACCGCTGGCCAGCATCCAGCTGCCCAGGGCGATCATGCCGACGATGGCCAGGACCTTGATGATCGCGAACCAGAACTCGGCCTCGCCGAACACTTTGACGTTGGCCAGGTTGATCGCGTTGATCAGGATGAAGAAGGCAGCCGCCGAGGCCCAGGTCGGGATCTCCGGCCACCAGTAGTGCACGTACTTGCCGACCGCGGTGAGTTCCGACATACCCACCAGGATGTACAGCATCCAGCAGTTCCAGCCCGACAGGAAGCCAGCGAAACCGCCCCAGTATTTGTGCGCGAAGTGACTGAAGGAACCGGCCACCGGCTCTTCGACGATCATCTCGCCGAGCTGGCGCATGATCATGAAGGCGA
>RCUI01000629.1_pt1 | contig 11245 bp, 11 predicted proteins | sample 2166121 | NCBI WGS metagenome assembly RCUI01 (sample SAMN09932700, study PRJNA488358) | compost metagenome | feature: garden; material: soil; isolation source: compost soil in succinic acid-enriched culture | place: Germany: Experimental Botanical Garden Goettingen | collected 2016-01-27
TGTAAGTCGGTAACTGATGTCTGATCTTCTATTTTTCCCTATGTCGATGCCGGACGAGATGCTGCACTCTCGTATCACGCGCTACCACTTACTTTCAGGTAACAGAACCGTAGGGGAGACCTTTCGCGATCTGTTTGGCTCGGAGCCATTCAACGTCGGTATGCTTCCGAAGCGGATTGAGGTCCTTGCCGCCAGGCTGCCAGGTGTCACAGCAAACAATCTTGACGAGCTAATCTGCACCAATACTACCTTTCCCGCTTACCGACCATTTCTGGGAATCAGTGATGGGGCGGAGGGACCCTCGACAGGCCTCAGCTTCATGGGAGTAGCCCGCATTCCCCGCAGGGAAGGCACGGTCCACTGCAAGGCAAAGCTTTGTCCCACCTGCCTTCAGCAGGACCTTCTCGAACTGGGTTATGCGTACTGGCATCGCTCGCACCACCTGCCTGGAGTGTCCGTCTGTTGGCGTCACGGCGACCTGTTGATGCAGGCATGCCCGAGATGCTCTCACCCATTCTTCAGAAAAAACCGAATGCTACCGAGCCTTTCTGAACCGTGTGTGTGCGGTTGGAGCACTCTTACTCCTGCGCCAGTGAGTCAGGGTACTCAGCTTGAAAAGAAGTTCGCCCAATTCGCCCACGAATTGCTACAACGCAATTTACCGCCGATGAGTAGTGAAGCTTTGTGTTCTAGCTATCTGCGACAATGCAAAAAACGGGGCTTCATACATGGTAGGTTTGCTGGAACAGCAAAACTATTCAACAGTATTCGTGACACCTATGGTGATGAAGCCTTGTCGCAGATGTGCAGCGCCTACGCAACGGGAAAGCATGAACAATGGATAAGGTTTACTTCCCACAAAGGACAGATGGATATGCCCCTTGCACGGCATATGATCATTGCGCTGCACTTGTTCGGTAGTGCAGATGCGTTTGAGAGTGCCTTGAAGAAAGAAAGCATACTTAAAAGTATTGCAGGTGCCAGGCTGCGTGGGCTGCAGGGCAAACCAATTTTGGGTAAAGAGGCTCAGTTCCGTCAGAAAGTTGAAACCCTCCTAGCGGTGCGGGCGGACGCCAGCTTGGAGTATCTCTGGCTGAATGCCTATAAAGCGACACGGTGGCTTTACGAGAACGACAAATCGTGGCTGATGGCGAAGCTCAGCAGGCCAAAGCCTAAGCTTGTTGAGGTTGAACAAGCCACGGACCCTCGTGACAAAGAGTTTGCTGCCCTCTTGATCAAGGGTGCTGAGGAGATGTATCGCATTTCGAGAGGGCAGAAGCGAGTCAACATTACCAATTTGCAGAAGCTACTCCCGGTCAATTTGCCGAGGCACTGCCCAACCCGCAAGCACAAATTTCCCCTGGCTTTAGAGCAGGTTGATCTTCTCTTGGAGTCGGTCTGGCACTTCCGATTGAGGAGGTTGATTTGTGCTGTTGACGACATGGTTAGACTTCACCTTCCAATTAACACTGGCAGCCTTCATGTGGTTTCCAGCGTTGCAAACCCGGTCTTTCATGTCTTAGTCAGCTTCTTCGAATGGCATTTGGAGGGCTTCGTAAAAAATGGCGTAGATCCGGAAGCCCTACTTAGATCAACCGGCGTACCACGAGATTGGCAGGGACCTCCCGGCTTCAACGTTGTTCTCGGTGGAAACGCTTACTACCGCAATAGACCAGCGAGCGGATTTTTGGAAACCGCGAACGATTAGGAGTGATCGAGTCTGGTACAAGGACGGCTGCAGCTTTGATCACCCGCTTGCTCAGCGGTAAGCTCATCAAAAAGCGTAGGAGTTGAAATCATGATCAGCGGACAGCGCCTTAGTGGAGAGCAGTGTTCGGTCGGCCTGAAAGTCGCGCTTCGAATCATCGATGCCTGGGCAGCGACACCAGAACAAGCCTGCAGCATCCTACGGATCTCTCTATCGACGTATCGGCGCGCTGTGCGGGGTCTGGAATGTGGGCAAAGACTCGATTTGGATCAGCAGCAGCGGATCGGCCTAGTGATAGGCATCCACGGACTCTTGAGAGCTGTATTCAGCAACCAGGATAATGTGAAAGGCTTTCCAGGGTTCAAGAATGCCAATCCATTTTTTGAGGGTCGCACGCCTTTGGACATCATGGCTCAAGGAGACCTGATCTCTCTGTACGAGACGTATCGGCGTATTGAGCAGATTCACTGCGGCGAGATCATCGCTGCTTGACGATCAGCCGCAGTGGGGAGAAGACGAGGGTTAGGCTACCAACCGCAGACGAGGAGCGATTGCGAGGTAGTCTTGCGGCATGGTTGATAGGATCGCGGCGACGCTCTCCTGTGGCAGCCGGTCAGAGAGCAGCGCTTCAAGTTTAGCCAACCGTTCTTGAACGGCGCGGGTGCGATCCCACTGAATGGCGAAGCGCTTGGCAGCGACCTTCTGCTCGACAAGCACCAGATGACGGCTGAGGTCGTAGGTGTAGCGCATGGTGACCTTGTTCGACGATCCGTCATCATCTGCCTCTTTGAAGGTCAGCTCGAACACCAAGCCCTGAGAGGTTTTCCGGGCCGAGGACTCGACGTAGTCTTCCTCGAAGAGATTGTCGATGAGCTCGCTGGGCTGAACGCCACAGGTTAAGTAGAGAGTCGTCAGCTCATCAACAAGCGTTTTGATGGATTCGAGACTCATTTCAAAATTTCCCTCAGTTCAGCCATGACCACTTCCACGTGAGCAATCGACTTGGACAGCATGCTGGTGTCGCGCTCAGTGACTTTACCGAATTTCTTCGCAAGCTTGGCATTAATAAATCTAACCAGTATACCGTCGTTGGGGGTGTTGGGCTGAATTCCGACCAAATGGTTCCTGAATTTCGGGTAAAGGGTAGACGCTTTTTCCTCGATACCCAGGTCACTAAGTAAGGTTGCCGCCTCATCCTGTGCTTTCTTGGTGAGAATCTCACGCAGTGCCTTTCGCGCGATCTCAGGCCGTTTTTCCATGAGGGTCGGGTCAATGATTTGGGCTGCTTTCTTCGTCTCAGCTTTGATGAAGAGCGATTTGAACTGCGCCAACGTCTCCTCATCATAGTCTGCCAAAGCAGCCATTTGTTGGACCTTCTCAGTCGCAATGGAGTCGATTTCAGCCCTTTTCTCAGAGAAGATTCTGTTGAAATCGAGGTCTTCGAGGTACGAATCGCGGTCGCTCACGAACGCTTCGGACGATGAGACACCGGCCAAGGACTGCTCCTTTCTGGAGTACTCCAAATCAGAGATCGTGTATTCGCGAGTGCGTTGATGCTGGGCACGGTCGACCTCTTTTTGGAATGCGCTCCACATCGAGTCCAGACCGGTCTCCTCGTGATAAATCACCACCGCATTGTTATCCACCTCGAAGGCGGTGATCTCCTCAGCCGGGATCGCACGGAGCACCCGGCCGACAATCTGCGCGAATGCGTTGATACTGCGATATGGGCGGAAAAGCGCGAGGACTGTGAGGTAGCGATGGTCATAGCCTTCCATCAGCATGTTCACAGAAATGACGACATCGCATTCGTTATTATCGATTGCCCGGAATGCGGCATCGAGATCCGACGCCTCCATCTCGCTATGCACAATCGTGGTCGTCAGCTTCTCGTTTTGGTACCAGATCTGGAGATCTATGGCATGGCTGATGCTGCAGCCCACTGCGAGGATCTTATGAGGCACTTTCGGTGAAGTCTTCCGAAGCTCGTTGAGATTAGCGATGCTCCGAGAAATCACGTCTTTCGAGCACTCTGGAGATAGCGCTACGCTTCGCTCCAGCCACTCTCGGTCTCGCAGTGCCAACACCTCGTCCTTGGACAGACGAACATTCGGTTGCTCGGCCAGTGTGAAGTAGAGCTCATGAGCGTTGACTGTCTCTTTCCTCAGCCACTTCACGTACCGGTCACGCATAACCTCTGAAAGAGGAGTCACGTGGATCAGCTTTCCAGGCACCTCTTGTTTATCACCGCGGAAAGGGGTGCCCGTAATGAAGATCTTCTTAGCATTTGCGAAATGGCTAAGGGTTTTCTGCCAGGTTTCCGCCGGCGCATGGTGCCCCTCATCGATGATGATGAGATCGAAAAAATCTGGAGACACTCGGTTAGTCAGGCATCCTGCCCGCTCGCTGTGTACCTGCTGAATGTTCGAGTAGATAAAATGGCTCTTCTCAAGGCTCGACTCCAGTGTCCTGGAGTTGTATTCGCAAATGACGGGCAGGTCATCAGCGCTGAAGATCACGTCCAAATTGATCCAGAAATTATCCTCCAGAAGCTCTTGAGTCTTCCGGATGCTCTGCTTCGTGACCAGGTTTGGAGTGATGATCAGTACACGGCCTTTGGCGAGACCAAACGGTATGATGGAAATCAGTCCACTTTTCCCGGTGCCGGTCGGCAACACGATCAGCGCGTCCTCGTTGGAGCTTTCGAAGTGCTCCTGGGCCTTGATGTAGGCCTCGATCTGGGGAGCCCGCAGCTTGTTATTGCCAAGGATGTTGGCCGCCGTTTCGGTGAAGTAATTCATAGACAGTCGAAATTCCTATCGGCGGCGCGCGCCAATGTTCCCGTCCGCTGAGCAGGCGCACGGCGACGGGTGAGGAGAGGTAGGAGTGGTTGAGTTGCAGCGTACCTGAGCATTGAAATATCCATATTTCGGGCCAGTCATGACGATGTGGGCCTGGCAGCTGAGCGTGAAGGCTGGTCTGATTGTAGCCCAGTGCCATCACACTTTGGACTCTGTATTTCTAGGAAGCGCCTTTCCTTCAGTCGATGCTTAGCCCCGGACGCGGCAATTCGCAATGGTGAGCTAAGCAAGCTTGCTCACTCAAAAACAGATCAGTTCATTATCAGGGCATGGTGATCACGATCGGGTGTGTAAACCATTTTTTTGCGCTGTAAACCACCCCAGTTAACAGCTGAAATTTCTTGTTTCCACACCTCGAGTTTCATCCTCAAGCGTTGAGATTGCAAATCCTGAGGCACAGCTCTGGAAGGCCAGACACGCCACGTAGGACAGAGAGACACTGGACGACCTCTACGCACATCTGCACCAGCCCGATGGTATCTTCTTGTGAGAGGTTGCCCCTTTTTCAAGTAGAGCGCTTAGGCTCAAAGCATCATGGAATGGCACCCAGAACGTACTCCAACTTGGGGATGCATTGGAGGTAGAACCCAGTGTCTTTGATAGACGATTTAGACGCCTTGCAATCCATTTACATCAACCGTGCGACCGGGAACGGTAACAACGATGATGAGCGCGATTACCCACTCTACCGACAGAGCGTGCTGGACGATCCGCGCGCAGCTTCCCTTCTTCCTGATTGGGTGAAGCGGCACCGCAACCTGGATCAGTTCTGGGGATTCATCAAATCCAGATTTGGGACGTACGCCGAGCGTAGGACTTTCATCTGGGACGAGTTCAGAGCACTTGTCGAGTATGCAGAATCAGGCGATCTGCATCCTTCTGACGCGGTCGTTTCTGAGGCAATGAGCCGGTTTGATGCTGAGCATGTTCGTGTCGCATGGACTAAAGCGATTGAGCGTCGCGCCTCGGATCCTGAGGGAGCCATCACCATGGCCAGAACGCTTTTGGAGTCTGTTTGTAAGCATATTTTGGACGAGGCGGGTGAAAGCGATCATGAAGCAAATCCCGATTTGAACAAGCTCTACAAGCAAACCGCAGCGCTCCTTAACCTCACAAAGGCGCAGCATGAAGAGGTCGTTTTCAAGCAGATCCTGGGAGGCTGCACAGCAGTCGTAGAGGGCTTGGGAGCTTTGAGAAATCGACTGAGTGATGCTCATGGAAAAGGTAAGGGAGGTGCGAAAGCTGCTCCGCGTCACGCTGAACTGGCGGTGAATCTTGCTGGCTCAATGGCGCTTTTTCTGCTCGCGACATGGGAAGTCAAAAACCAGCGCTGAGCAGTGTTGATGACGATTGACCCATCCAGATTGGGGGATGGTGAGCTCCATTTGGGATTGTCGTTTGAGGGCCAGACAAGCGGTCGGTGAGAAGCGAATCGTATCGGTCCGGTTAAGACCTTGATGAGCAAAGCGTTTCGCAATCCCTCAAAGCTGAGCGAATTTGGGATGGGTGTTTTGAGGAGTAATCTGACGAGAAGGCCTATTGGCAGTTACCAAAAAAGATAATAGTATGTGTCTAAGGTCGCATGATTCACCGGAGAGGTTGACACTCGTGTCAATCGTGAATTCACCCCCTAAAGACCTACCTAACTCAAAGAGATTGCTACCTCCATTGATCGTCGGAGGATTACCCATGAGCCAAAATCTATTCGAATTGTTCACAGATGACCCTGTGGAATACAACATGAAGCACCTGAAAACCCAGCTCTTCATGGTGTTGATCGCCCTCATTCGTCAGAAGGGCTGGACGCAAGCCACAGCTGCTCACGAGCTATGCATCACAAAGCCACGTATGAGCAATCTGTTCAAAGGCTATTTAGAGAAGTTCTCGATCGACGCATTGCTGCAGATGCTCGTGCGTATCGGCTACAAGGTGGAGGCAGATTTCGATCCTGAAAATGCCGCAAGGCCACTGGTGATGAACCTGAAAAAAGCGATGCTGTGAAGCACCGCTTTCAACACGCTTAAGCTGCCTTGAGTTCTGACCTCAGGGCTGTCAGCCGCTTACCCACCACGTTTTTGATCTGCCGATCAGGTCCGTTGGTAGTCTTTTCGCAAACATGCATCACCACAATCTGCCCTGCCAGGCCGGTGTAGTAGATGCAGCGCCATGCGGGGCTACCGTTGATGCAGAGCTCGTAGACGCCATGTCCCAGCGAGCCCAATGGACTTGAATCGCAGGTCAGTTCCTCATTCGCCGCTTTGAGCTGCAGGTTGAGGAGGAAGCGATCTCTCTCTCGCTCCGGGACCTTCTTCATCTCTTTAACGACTGCCTTGTCAGGGAAGAACCTGACTTGCAGTTTATTACTGGTATTGCTGTCGGTAACGCGCGCCTTCTGGGCCATGGTTAGGGTCCCCCCAAGTGAGTTGTAGTAAGTGCAGGAAAGGTTTCATTGATACTTCCTCATGGACAAATGGATTAAGAGAGTCACACCGGTCGTCCGATGCCCCTCTTCGACTTGCTCCCTGTTATGTTCAGTCGGCAAGTCCTCAGTCAGCCATATACATGGCGACGGCTAAATGTTACCAGAAAAAGTAACTCTGGGAATGCTCCGGAGCCGCGACTTCAATTGAGCTTGTCAATGAGCAATCGGTAACATCCCAGTGTTGTTCTATTGGACTTTTCGAGATGTTTCTGTCTACAGGAATCTGGCAGGGGGTCATGTAAGATCGCTCACTTTTTAGCGATTATTTCGCCAGATTGTGGCAGAAATGCCTTATGTGCTCGTTTGAAGGCTGACGATGCCGCGGAGAATTGCAACCAGGTTCAAAGACGCGGGTAGGTGAGGGCCGGCAGCGATGTACCAATGATCATTGGTACCATTCGTGGACAGGTTGTATGTGGGGCACGAAAGTACCTGAGCCATACCAGCAAGCTGCGTGGCATTCCTCAGGCTCGAAGGATTTCTTGGCATGCTATACCTCACTGACGGACAGCCCTCTTTCTGCCCAAAATGCGGCAAACCCATCGATCCGCAATTGCGCGGCTGGGAGGCCCAGGATCGTTTTTACAATGGCAACCATCCGTTTCTTTGTAACTGCGGTGCCCGCTACCTCATTGGCGAGGCATGCGTGAACAAAGCTTTCGACTCGGCGGATACCGTCGCTGGGGATGCTGGTATCGGTCGGCAGGCGAGAGCCAACCTGATGCGCGAGCTGTCCGTGATATTGGGAGCCCTTGAGGCACCGGTTGCAGTGCTTGAACAGGTGCTAGCCGCCGTAGAGGGTGACGAGCTGCCCTACTCCACGTTACTGCCATTAGAGAATGACTAAATGAACAAGATTCACTGGTTCTGCGTTTCCAATCCAGATGGAAAGCGTTTTCCAGAGTGGCGACGTTCCTTCGGAGTGAGTGACAGCGGTGTGGTGTTCGTGCCGGCTGCGATGGCGGGTGATGAGACTGAGATGAACGTGATGCTTTGCGCATCAGGTGATGGTCAGAGCACGGCTGTTCACTTGGATCACCATTTCGTGCCGAGTGTCTGGCTGAAGCGCGAATTCCCGAAACACCTTGAGTTGATCGAGATGGTTGAGAGCCGAGCCCAAACTGTTTTGGATGAGACCGGCCGACCTCAGGCAGCAGCTATTCTGGATTAGGTTCACGGACTGGCCTCAGCACGATCACGCTGTCGACCAATTCGATGCTGAGCTTGTCCCCTACGGCAAGGTTCATCTCTTTCAAGATGTCTGGGGGTAAATCGACGATCACATCCCCCGAGCCATCACCAGGATCCTGGCATTTGACCGTCGTGCGCGCTGATTGGGTCATGATGGGATCTCAACTAGTTCACCCGTGCCATGCTACTCCCACAGGCTCGTTCAAAGGTGACCTCTCTACCGAGCGGCGGTGGGGCAAACGTGGCACAAATGCCAGAAAGCACCTATCAAATCGTCGTGGTCATCAGTTCAAGAAGGGAATGAATAGCAGACGAAGGATCCCCGTGCGATCGAGGTACGATTCGAAAATAGGTATCCGCATTACAAGCCACTGCCTACCTGCTGACCAGCCTCGGACACCTGGAAGCAGAAGCAGATGACTTTGAGGATTGACGAGGTCGCTTTAAGCGGGCTTGTCGCTGCTTGTGTCAAACTATATTCCGCGAAGCGGAGCGCTTTATTCGATGAGGCATCTGCTTGTGTCAAACTATGATTCGGCCGTGGCGGTATGTTTGAGCGCTGGAGGCCGCGAATTACAAGGGGCTCTGTGTCAAACTATATTGTGAGCACCCACGGGTTTGATGAATAAAAACTGTCGCAACAGGAAGGGAGCCATTCATTGGCTCCCTTCTTGTATCCGGCAATCGATCAACGATGCCTGGCGGGTGTGGACGAGCGCTCCATTTGGGGAACGTTGTTGCACTGTTTAGAGGCGGTTTCTGCTTCGTTTTAGCTGTGCTGTGGTTGAAAACAGTCACTTTGTACTTTGGCGTGGATTTTGCGATGGCCTGGTTGAGCTAAATCAACGAGGACGATTCATGCTTGCCAACAGCCGCTTCATTTCTTGTTTTCTTCCATTTGCCTTTCTCCCTCTGGCCGAAGTTGCTCAGGCTGAAAAACAGTCATCTTTTTCCATTCTGGAGCAGCTCTCTGCTACTGCGACCAAGTTGGAACACGGTCAGTATGCGGGGAATTTCTATGTACCTTCTTCGCTGGAGAATGTCAGTTGGGGGTACTTGCCGAATCGCACCGCGAAGCCGGTGTTGACCGTCCCATCCGGAAGCGTGGTGACCTTTGACACGTTGTCTCATGAAGGCCTCATGGAAGATCAGGGGCGAGATCCGGTCGCCTATTTTGGAGCGCACGGCGTCAAGCCAGGGCAGGTGTTGAAGGAAGCGATTGCCTTGACAGCCTCCGATCGCGCACATGATTTCGCCAAGGATGGGCCCCACGTGGTCACGGGACCCGTTGCCGTGAAAGGAGCGCAGCCGGGCGATGTGCTCAAAGTTGAAATTCTGGCAGTCGAGCCACGGGTTCCCTATGGCGTTATTTCAAGTCGACACGGCTTTGGCGCGCTTCCGGGCGAATACCCCAAAAAACCGGCCCAGGCCAATGCCAGCGCCGAGCATCCGGAGCGTTACGGCAACCTGTCGATCTTCACTCCCATCGAACAGGGCGAGGAGGGGTATGTCGGCACGCTGGATGGCGGCGCGGGCAAGAAGATCCGATTTCCGTTGCATCCCTTCATGGGCATCATGGGCGTTGCGGCTAACACCGACCAGCCCGTACATTCTGTTCCCCCGGCCCACTATGGCGGCAATCTGGACGTGAACGATCTGGGCGCGGGCGCCACAGCCTACTACCCGGTAATGGTCCCCGGTGCGCTGTTCTACACCGGCGATAGCCACTTTGTTCAAGGGGATGGCGAGGTGGCGCTGACTGCGCTTGAAGGTTCGGCCCGGGCAACCTTTCGCCTAACGTTGCTGAAAAGCGGCGCCAAGCAAATTCCTGGCAGATCGATTTCCCAACCGATGGGCGAAACAGATGATTTCTGGATCACCCTTGGGTTGGATGAGGATCTGGACGAGGCCATGAAAAAGTCCACACGCGAAGCGATCCACTTCCTCAAGACGAAATACGGCATCGATGAAGCGATTGCGTTCGCCTACCTCAGTGCCGCGACTGATTTTCAGGTCTCTCAGGTGGTCGATAGAACCAAAGGCATCAACTCAATGATCCGCAAGGCAGACTTCAGCGAGTTCGAGGATTAAAAGCTGCAACGCCTCTAGCCCTTGGGCAATTGAAGACAACGATGATTTATGAATGCCCGATCATTGCTTCAATCAAACCCAGGCAGTGCCTGACCTGCGGCGAGTTATCCCCAGCGCGGCGACTGAGAATGATCGGTGAAACCGCCGCCGACTCGCTCAGCGGCGCGTAGACGATATCGTCGCGGTGCTGGCGCTGTACCGAGGCGGGCACCAGCGTTATCCCCAGGCCCGCAGCCACCAGCCCGAGCGCAGTCTGCAGTTCATTGGTCCATTGGATCACCTGCACGCTCAGGCCCTGATTGGTGAACAAAGCCATGATGTGGTCGGCATAGCTTGGGCGCGGCGTGACGGGGTAGAGCACGAATGGTTCAAAGGCCAGGCGCACCAGGTCGATTGGCCGGCCGATCATCGGATGTCCACAGGGCAGGGCGACCACCAGCGGTTCTTCGCGCAGCACGTGCTGGTCGATGGCCGGGTCCTTGATATGGATGCGCCCGAAGCCGATATCGATGCGTCCTGCTTTCAGGGCTTCGACCTGTTGCAGGGTGATCATTTCCTGAAGGCCCAGCTCCAGTTCCTGTTGGTTGCGCAGCTGGCGAATCAGCTCGGGCAGCAGGTCGTAGAGGGTCGAAGGCGCAAAGCCGATGCGCAGCCACTGGCGCTCACTGTTGGCGATACGTCGGGTGCCGTCGCCAATCTGTTCCAGCTGGTCCAGCAACATTGCACTTTGCTCGTAAAAGTAGCGCCCGGCCTCGGTCAGGCGCAACGGTCGGCTGCGCTCCAGCAGTTCGACGCCCAGGGTTTCTTCCAGCTGCCGGATCTGCCGGCTCAAGGGCGGTTGGGCAATGTGCAGTTGTTCGGCGGCGCGGGTGAAGTTCAGGGTCTGCGCCAGCACCCGGAAGTAACGCAGAT
>RCUI01000632.1_pt1 | contig 11225 bp, 9 predicted proteins | sample 2166121 | NCBI WGS metagenome assembly RCUI01 (sample SAMN09932700, study PRJNA488358) | compost metagenome | feature: garden; material: soil; isolation source: compost soil in succinic acid-enriched culture | place: Germany: Experimental Botanical Garden Goettingen | collected 2016-01-27
CTTGCGCCATGGCCTGCTCAAGCACTTCAGGCAATTGCTTGCCGGTGTACCAGGCGCCGGCCGTGCAGGCTGCAGCCACGGCAACTACCAGGCCTGAAAGTACACCCACTGTCTTCTTCATGAATTGTTCCGCTTGTCCATTTGTTGAGAGTTGTTGCAGCAAGGCCTGTGGCCTATTCGTTGACGTCCATGAACTCACGGGCCCAGACGATGTAGTCGCCAGGAACGGTGTAGGTATGGGTCAGTTCGGTAGCGCTCAGGTCCGAGGCGCTGCTGGTGATCCGCCGTTGCTCACGCAGGCAGTCGTAGGTCGCCTTGATCGCGGCAAAGTAAGCGCCGTGGCCGTCTACGGCAATGCGCACACCCAGTTGCGCCAGGCGTGCATCGTCGTGCAGTTGCGGGTTGCCGTAGGTCACCAGCATCAACGGCACGCTCAGGTGTTTGGCGATCTGTTCGAGGTGGTCGAAATCACGGATGCCAACCATGCACAACGCATCGGCGCCGGCATTCTGATAGGCCACGGTGCGGGCAATCACTTCTTCGACCGGGATCAACGCGGCGTTGGTCCGGGCGATGATCGACAGCTCCGGATCGACGCGCGCCTCCAGGGCCGCACGGATCTTGCCAACGCCCTCGGCAATGCTGATCAGGTCGGTGGACTTGCGTCCGAACTGGGCAGGCAGCAGGGTGTCTTCAATCGTCAGCGCAGCGATACCGGCACGCTCCAGCTCAGTGACGGTACGCATGACGTTCAAGGCGTTGCCGTAGCCGTGGTCGGCGTCGGCAATCACCGGCAATTGCGCCACCCGGCCAATACGCGTGGCCTGCTCGGCGAACTCGCTGAGGGTGATCAGGGCAAAATCAGGTGCAGCCAGCACCTGCAGGGAAGCGACCGAACCACCCAGAATACCTACCTCGAAACCCAGGTCGGCGGCGATACGCGCCGACATCGGGTCAAACACGGAAGCCGTGTGGTAACAGGCAGGAGAAGCAAGGAGTTGACGAAACGCGCGACGCAGGTCTTGGTGGGAGGCTCTTGGCATGGTCTTTCCAATCTATCGACTTCATTTATTCGACAGAACATACCACTGCAGGCCCTCTCGCCGACAGAGTCAGATACGCGGCTTTTCGCAGCTCAAGTGCGCTGCTGTGCTCGTTTCAGCGTTTCGCTGGGCAACTCCTTGAACAATTGCTGGTAGCTGCTGGAGAACCGTCCCAGGTGCCAGAACGACCAATGCATCGCCACTTCGGCCACGGTACTGCCACCCGCCCGCGCGCCCAGCAGTTCGCGGCGCGCACTGTTCAGGCGGCGCAAGCGCAGCCAGTGCGCCGGGGTCATGCCGGTAAAGGCCTTGAATGCCTGCTGCAGCTGACGCAACGACACCCCGGCGACCTGCGCCAGTTCCAGCAGGTTGAGGGTCTCTTCCGGACAATCGGCGGCCCACTCGCCGACCCGGCGCATGATCGTGCGCTCCTCGGTACGCCGCCACAGCGCGCCGCGATCCAGGCGGACACAGGCGTTGTCGAGAATGAACAGGCAATCTTCAAGCAACTGCTCGGCCAGCGCTTCTCGGTTCGGCAGGTCGCTCTCCTGGCCCAGACGCGTCAGGGTGCTGCTCAACCAGCGCCCGAACAGCGCGTTCTGCCCCGAATTGAGCGGCGCCATGAACAGCCCTTCGAGACGGGCGATGTCCAGGCTGTGACGCTGGACGAACTCGGGGCCGAACACCACCGCCACTTCCTGGTAGTTCTCCGGGGTGATCCAGATGTTGCGGCTCTCGCCGTTGAGCAGGTACAGGGTGTTGTCGGTGCGATCGAAACAGAACGCCAGGGCACCCGGCGGTGCACTGAAATTCTGCTCGACCCGGGTGTTCATGAATTCTTCGTAGATCTCCACGCCCTGCAGGTCCAGGCAACGCACTTGACCGGCGAAATGTCCGGGTGACATCTGCTGGTAATGCTGGGTCCAGCTGGGTGTGGCACGCACTTGTTCGCCGACGTCGGCGGTGCTGAAAGCTTGTACCTGAAACGGACTTTCCGTTGTCATGAGCGGCTCTTTATGCACTCTTTTGGTGCATTTTATCCTGCGAAAAGTGGATAGATGGATGTTCAAGGCTCACCCAAGATAGACCTCAACGCGCTGCAGGGGAAGTCGTCCAGACGGCATACCAGCCTTGATCGCTGGTCCTGGCGCGGAATAAAACCAATAACGAGGTCTTTATGAATGCCCCTTTCGATCAGCTGTCTGCGTGGCTGAAAGAACACAAGATTACCGAAGTCGAGTGCGTGGTCAGTGATCTGACCGGTATCGCCCGCGGCAAAATTGCACCCACCAACAAGTTCCTGCATGAGCGAGGCATGCGCCTGCCGGAAAGTGTGTTGTTGCAAACGGTAACCGGGGATTTCGTCGACGACGACATCTACTACGACCTGCTTGATCCGGCCGACATCGACATGGTCTGCCGCCCGGACTCAGCCGCGGTATACGTGGTGCCATGGGCCATCGAGCCGACCGCCATCGTCATCCACGACACCTTCGACAAGCAGGGCAACCCGATCGAACTGTCGCCGCGCAACGTCCTGAAAAAAGTACTCAAGCTGTACGCCGACAAGGGCTGGCAGCCAATCGTCGCGCCCGAGATGGAGTTCTATCTTACGCAGCGCTGCGAAGACCCTGACTTGCCGCTGCAGGCGCCACTGGGCCGTTCGGGCCGCGCCGAAAGCGGTCGCCAGTCGTTCTCCATCGACGCCGCCAACGAATTCGACCCGCTGTTCGAAGACGTCTACGACTGGTGCGAAGCCCAGGGCCTGGACCTCGACACACTGATCCACGAAGACGGCCCGGCACAGATGGAGATCAACTTCCGTCACGGCGACGCTCTGGATCTGGCCGACCAGATCACCGTGTTCAAGCGCACCATGCGTGAGGCGGCGCTCAAGCACAATGTCACCGCCACCTTCATGGCCAAGCCGGTGGGCGACGAGCCCGGCAGCGCCATGCACCTGCACCAGAGCGTGGTCGACATCGCCACCGGCAAGCCGATCTTCGTCACTGAAGATGGGCAGATGAGTGAGCTGTTCCTGCAACACATCGGCGGCCTGCAGAAGTACATCCCCAAGGTGTTGCCGATGTTCGCCCCCAACGTCAACTCGTTCCGCCGCTTCCTGCCCGATACCTCGGCACCGGTGAACGTCGAGTGGGGTGAAGAGAACCGCACCGTGGGCTTGCGTGTGCCGACCTCGAGCCCCGACGCCATGCGTGTGGAAAACCGCCTGCCGGGCGCCGACGCCAACCCTTACCTGGCGATTGCCGCGAGCCTGCTGTGCGGCTACCTGGGCATGGTCGAGAAGATCAACCCCAGCGCCCCGGTACAGGGCCGCGCCTATGAGCGGCGCAACCTGCGCCTGCCGATCACCATCGAAGACGCCTTGGCCAACATGGAAGACTGCCCGAGCGTCGAGCAGCACCTGGGCAGCAAGTTCGTGCGTGGCTATGTCGCGGTCAAGCGCGCCGAACATGAAAACTTCAAGCGCGTGATCAGTTCGTGGGAGCGGGAGTTCTTGCTGCTCAGCGTCTGAGCCGTGCCGTGTAACAAACATCGATAAAACAATTCGAAGAGGTGTCGATATGCGTTCATTGAAAACAGTTGCAAGTGCGACCCTGGCGCTGCTGGTCAGCGCCACAGCCCAGGCCCAGCCCAGTGTCAGCGTGTACAACTGGACCGACTATATCGGTGAAACCACCCTGGCGGATTTCCAGGGCAGCACCGGTATCAAGGTCATCTATGACGTGTTCGACTCCAACGAAACCCTGGAAGGCAAGTTGCTGGCCGGTCGCACCGGTTACGACGTGGTCGTGCCTTCCAACCACTTTCTCGCGCGCCAGGTCAAAGCCGGCGCGTTCCTGAAACTCGACCGCGAACAACTGCCGAACTGGAAAAACCTCGACCCGGTGCTGCTCAAGGCCCTGGAAGAGAACGACAGCGGCAACCAGCATTCGGTGCCCTACCTGTGGGGCACCAATGGCATCGGCTACAACGTCGACAAGGTCAAGCAGGTGCTGGGGGTCGATCACATCGACTCGTGGGCGGTGATGTTCGAACCGGAGAACCTCAAGAAGCTCAGCAAATGCGGCGTGTCCTTCATGGACTCGGCGGATGAACTGTTCCCGGCGGTCCTCAACTACATGGGCATGGACCCGCGCAGCAATAATGTCGAGGACTACAAAAAGGCCGAGGCCAAGCTGCTGAGCCTGCGCCCCTATATCACCTACTTCCACTCCTCCAAGTACGTCTCGGACCTGGCCAACGGTGATATCTGCGTGGCCTTCGGCTACTCCGGCGATGTGTTCCAGGCGGCCAACCGCGCCAAGGAAGCCAACAATGGCGTCAACATTGCCTACGCCATTCCCAAGGAAGGCGCCAACCTGTGGTTCGACCTGCTGGCCATTCCCGCCGACGCCAGCAACCCGAAAGAAGCCTATGCCTTTGTGAACTACCTGCTCGACCCGCAAGTGATCGCCAAGGTCAGCGCCACCGTCGGTTATGCCAACGCCGTGCCACCGTCCCAGCAGTACATGGACGCCGATCTGGTCAAGAACCCCGAGGTGTACCCGCCGCAAGCGGTGCTGGACAAACTGTACGTCTCCAACACCCCGACCCCGCAGATCATGCGGGTGATGACCCGCTCCTGGAGCAAAGTGAAGTCGAACAAATGAACCAGGGAGCCTCTATGAATCCTGCTGCGCAACATGCCAGCTCCTACTACCGGGCATCGGTCGCTGCGATGCCTGAACACCCGGTGCTGAGCGCTGAACTCAGTGCCGACGTGTGTGTGATCGGCGGCGGTTTTACCGGCGTCAACACCGCAATCGAACTGGCCCAGCGCGGCCTCTCGGTGATCCTCCTGGAAGCCCGTCGCATCGGCTGGGGTGCCAGTGGCCGCAACGGCGGCCAGCTGATTCGCGGCATCGGCCATGAGGTCGAAGGCTTTGCCCGCTACGTCGGCCAGGACGGGGTGAAATACCTGCAGCGTGCCGGCATCGAATCGGTCGAAGTGGTGGCCAAGCGCATCAACGAGCACAACATCGACTGCGACCTGCGCTGGGGTTTCTGCGAACTGGCCAATACCCCGGCCCAGTTCGCCGCCTTTCGCGCCGAGCAGGACAGCCTGGCAGCCCTGGACTACCGCCATGAAACCCAACTGGTCGGCCCTGAGCAGATGCGCGAAGTGGTCGCCTCCTCGGTTTATGCCGGCGGCTTGATCGACCGTGGCTCGGGCCACCTGCACCCGCTCAACCTGGTGTTGGGCGAGGCGCGCGTGGCGGCCGCCCTCGGCGTACGGATCTTCGAACACAGCCCGGTGCTGGAGATCAACCACGGTGCCACTGTACAAGTGCGCTGTGCCCACGGCAGCGTGCGGGCCGGCAGCCTGGTGCTGGCGTGCAACGCTCACCTGGAAGAGCTCGAGCCGCGCCTGAGCGGCAAGGTGCTGCCTGCTGGCAGTTACATCATCACCACCGAGCCTCTGTCGCCAACGCTGGCCAATGAACTGATCCCGCAGAACCTGGCGTTGTGCGACCAGAAAGTCGGCCTGGATTACTACCGGCTCACTGCGGACCGGCGTCTGCTGTTCGGCGGCGCCTGTCACTACTCCGGGCGCGACCCGCTGGACATTGCCGCCTACATGCGACCGAAGATGCTCAAGGTGTTCCCGCAACTGGCCGACACCCGCATCGAGTTCCAGTGGGGCGGCAAGATCGGCATCACCGCCAACCGTTTCCCTCAGGTTGGCCGCCTGTCACAGCACCCCAACGTGTACTACGCCATGGGCTATTCCGGGCATGGCCTGAACGTCACCCACTGGACCGCGCGCCTGCTGGCCGAGGCAATCGATGCCGGCCACAGCCAGGGCATGGATGTGTTCAGCGCCGTGCCGCACATGACCTTCCCCGGCGGCAAGGCCCTGCGCTCGCCGCTGCTGGCGCTGGGCATGATGTGGTACCGGCTGCGTGAGGTGCTGGGCTGAACCTTGCGCATAGCGCCCTGCTCCAGGCCCTTGCCAGCGACTCAATTGCAGCTACTGTCAGTTAAGTTCGGTTGCGCATGGCAACGGGCACTGGAGGGGAGAAACGATGAAAACGGTCAGCAAGCTCTGCTTGTCAGGCGCGCTGCTGCTGGTGTTGGCCGGCTGCAGCAGCATTGATGCGCGCACTACCGAGTATGTCGGGGTTGCCCATGCAGCCCCCACCAACGCCGCCAATGTCGAGGTGCTGCGCCGCGAACCGCTGCGCCCGCATTCCCGACTGGGTGAGATCCTCGTGGATGCCAGCGTCGAGCCGGCACCGCCGATCAGCGATGTCGAACAGAAACTGCGTGACGAAGCCGCCAAGATCGGCGGCGACGCCGTGGTGGTGGTCTACGACCGCATCCAACCGCAGTCGGCCTACGTCAGCGGACCGCTGTGGGACCGTGACATCCACACGGTTGAAGGACGCAAACTCAAGGGTATCGTGATCAAGTACCAGTAGTTCAGCTTTCGGCTGGCAGTACGCTCAGCGGATTTACCGGCTTGCCGTTCTGGCGAATCTCGAAGTACAGCTGCACGCGATCGGCATCCAGGTCTCCCGCTTCGGCGATCTTCTGGCCCTTGCTGACGGTTTGCCCTTCTTTGACCAGCAGTTTGCTGTTGTGGCCGTAAACGCTGGCGTGGGACGTCCCGTGCTGGAGGATGATCAGGTTGCCATAGCCGCGGATATTGGTGGCGAACGCCACCTTGCCGCCAAGGCTGGCGAACACCGGCTGCCCCGGCGTCGCGGCAATGCGAATGCCCTTGCTGAGTTTATCGGCTGCCGAGTAGCGGCCAATCACCGTGCCCTGCAGCGGCCACGCCCAACCGCGCAAGGTTACATTGGTAGCCGGGGCAACAGGCTTGCCCTTGCTGGCGGTTGTGGTCGTGGGGCGCGTCGTGGCTTTCGAGCCACCAAAGCGAATGGTCTGCCCCACATTCACCGCGTAAGGCGCACTGATGCCGTTGTAGCGCGCCAGCTCCTTGAAGCTCCAGCCATGGCGCGAGGCAATCGAATACAAGGTGTCGCCGCGCTTGACCTTGTAGCTGCCGGTCATGACTTTGTTGGCGGAGACATGCGGACTGGGGGTGTGGGAACTACACGCCGAAATCGCCAGCATTACGGCGATCAGAACAAACCTCAAAAACACACGACTTCCCTAATCCCGAAGGCACCATTGGAGAGGCGGCCACTATAAATCAGTCTGAGCATTTCCAGTACATTGCCCGCAAGGCCTGACGACCATCTGATGGCCAGATAGATTCAGCCATGCAAACCTCCCCCGCCTTCAGCCCCTCAGCAGCCAGCAACATTTACTTACATTCGAGACATATGAAAATATTTCTCAAATGCGACAGAGTACATATACGATTACCAATGATTCTCAATAACAAATAATCTATTGTCTCATTAGGTCGCACTCAACATGGCAGGCTCGCTCTCCTCCACTCGTTCCTCCAGCTCCTTCATCGCTTCAGCCCTTGGCTTAGCCGTTGCGTCTTCAAGCAGTCTCGTGCTCGCCGAGCAATCGCAGCAAAAGCCCCTGCAACTGGACAACATCAACGTTGATGCCAAGCCCGGCAGCCCCTACAAAACCGAGCACTCGGCATCGAGCAAAATCGCCACATCACTGCTTGATACGCCCCAGACCATCACTGTAGTGCCTGCCCAGGTGATTCAGGAGCAGCAAGCCCTGAGCCTTCGCCAAGTGCTGTCCAACGTCTCTGGCATCACCTTCAACGCTGGCGAAGGCGGCGGTGGCTCGGGTGACAGCATCAACATCCGTGGCTTCTCGGCCAACAGCAACATCCAGATTGACGGTTTGCGCGACAGCGCCCAGACCAATCGCACCGACACCTTCAATGTCGAGCAAGTCGAAGTGATCAAAGGGCCGAACTCGGTGTTCGGCGGTGCCGGCACAACCGGCGGCAGCATCAACATCATCAGCAAGCAGCCGCAGGATCGCGCCTTCACCCGCCTGGGTGGCAGTGTCGGTACCGACAATTACTACCGCATGACCCTGGACAGCAACCAGCCTCTGGAGGGCGTGGGTGATAACAGCGCCTTGCGGATCAACCTCATGGGCCACCAGAACGATGTCGCCGGTCGCGAAGAAATTGACCGTGAGCGCTGGGGGGTCGCCCCGTCCCTGCGCCTGGGTTTGAGCGAATCCACGCGGCTGACGCTGAGTGCGTTCCATCAGGTGGACGACAACCTGCCTGACTATGGGGTACCGGCCCTCGACGGCAAGAAAATGGGTGGTGTCGATCGCGAAGACTATTTCGGCTGGAAAAACCTTGATAAAGAAGAGATCGAGCAAAGCTCCCTCACAGCCAACTTCGAGCACGACTTCAACGACAACCTGCGCCTGCAGAACCTCACCCGCTATAGCCATATCGCCCGTGACACCACGGTGTCCGCCTCGCACGTAAACACCGAGGGTGTCCCACCGGGCCGTTACCGTCCGGCAGGCCCACAGGGCTATGGCCGCGATGCGACCACCGAAATGTGGATCAACCAGACCAACCTGATCAGCAACTTCAATGTGTTGGGCATGCGCCATGATCTGGTCACTGGCGTGGAGATCTCACGAGAAACCCTGGACCTGAAGACCTACAACCATGGCCTGGGCACTACTTTGTACCCAAGCAACGGTTACGACTTGAGCAATCCGCCCGGTCACTGGTCTGGCCCGATCAACAAGGCCACCAGCGGCTACACCGAGACTGAACTGACCAACCAGGCGCTCTATGTGTTCGATACCATCGCTCTGCATGAGCAATGGGACCTGAACCTGGGGCTGCGCTATGACAAGTTCAAAGGTGAAGCTCAGGGCTACTCCGCCGCTCATGTCAAAACCTCCGACTTCGAGTCCACCGACGAGAAGCTCAGCGGCCGCGCGGGCCTGGTTTACAAACCGACCGAGAACGGACGCATCTACGTCGCCTGGGGCAACTCGTTCAACCCCTCCGCCGAAAGCCTGGCCTCCACCGGTGGTGGCCTGACTGCCGCGACCGAAGACCTGGCGCCAGAGAAAAACGAGACCTGGGAACTGGGGACCAAATGGGAGCTGCTGGATAAGCGTCTGGAGCTGGATGCAGCGTTGTTCCGTGTAGAGAAGAGCAACGCCCGCGAAACCATGGCCGACGGTTCGACCCAACTGGCTGGTAAACAGCGCGTGCAAGGCGTGGAAGTGGGCGTGACCGGTCACATCACTGAACAATGGGATGTATTCGCCAACTACACCTTCCTCGACAGCGAAACCCTGGAAGCCGCCGACACCGCCGCTGGCATCGCCCGGGAAGGCCAGGCGCTTGGCAACACGCCCCCGCGCTCGTTCAACCTCTGGACCACTTATGAGCTGCCCGCTGGCTGGACCCTTGGCTATGGCGCACGCTACGTCAGCGAGCGCAACGTAACCTCCAGCACCAGCGCCAAGCTTGATGCCTACTGGCTACACAATGCGATGGTGGCCTATCGGGTCAACGACAACCTCGACCTGCAGCTGAACGTCAACAACCTGTTCGACAAAGACTACGTCGAACGTGTGCGCCAGCAGAACGGTACCGATGCACGCTCGTCGGCCATCGAATATGGCGATGCCCGCTCGGCGATCCTCTCGGCTACCTACGCGTTCTAAGGTAAGAGCCGGCTTGCCCTGCGATCGCGGTGTGTCAGTCACACCGCGTTCCAAGGCAAGCCCCGCCACCGGGCTCGACAGGCAAAACGAAAAAGCCCGCGACCTTTACAGGACGCGGGCTTTGACTTACAGCATATGGTGGGTCGTGTAGGATTCGAACCTACGACCAATTGGTTAAAAGCCAACTGCTCTACCAACTGAGCTAACGACCCGTTGGATGGCGCGTATAATACTGATTTCTAACAGGAAATCAACACCCCATCGCAAAATAATTTAAAAATATCGTGTTGGGTCTTCTACACCCGCTGCTTTGAAGCCGTCAGCACGCAGGCGGCAGCTGTCGCATTTGCCGCAGGCACGGCCTTCATCGTCAGCCTGGTAGCAGGACACCGTCAGGCTGTAGTCGACGCCACGGGCCATACCGGCCTGGACGATCTGCGCCTTGCTCAGGTTCTGCAGCGGTGCCTGGATACGGAACCCCTGGCCTTCGACACCAGCCTTGGTGGCCAGGTTGGCCATGCGCTCGAATGCCTCGACAAACTCCGGACGGCAATCCGGATAACCGGAATAGTCCACGGCGTTGACGCCGATAAAGATATCCCGCGCTTCAAGCACCTCGGCCCACCCCAGGGCCAGGGACAGGAACACCGTATTGCGCGCCGGGACGTAAGTGACCGGGATACCCTCGCTCGGTGCCTCAGGCACGTCGATGCTGCTGTCGGTCAGGGCCGAGCCGCCGATGCCGTCCAGGTTCAGGCCGATGACCTTGTGCTCGACCACACCCAGGTCACGGGCGACCCGCGCAGCGGCGTTCAGCTCCGCGCGATGGCGCTGACCATAGTCGAAGCTCATGGTGTAGCACTTGTAACCTTCGGCCTTGGCCATGGCGACCACGGTGGCCGAGTCCAGGCCACCGGAAAGCAGAATTACCGCACGTTTCTCAGTCATTGCATCGCGCTCCTGTCAGCGTCCCGGTTCGTCATTCCACAGCAGCTTGTGCAACTGCATCTGAAAACGAACCGGCAAATTATCGGCCACAATCCAGTCGGCGAGGTCGGTGGCGCTCACCTGATGGTGGCTTGGCGAGAACAGCACTTCACCTGCGCGTTTTTCCAGGCCGTATTGAATGAGTTTGGACACCGCCCAGTCGTAGTCTTCACGCGAACAGATGACGAACTTGACCTGATCATTGGCGGTCAGCAGCTCGATGTTCTCGTAACGGTTACGGTGCGCTTCCTCGGAGCCTGGGGTTTTCAGGTCAACGACCCGGCTGACACGCGGGTCCACTCTGGAAATATCCAGGGCGCCGCTGGTCTCCAGCGAAACCTCATAGCCCGCGTCACACAGCTGCGTGAGCAAAGGAATGGCATTGGGCTGGGCCAGCGGCTCGCCGCCGGTGACGCAGACATAGCGCGGCTTGAAGCCTGCGACCTGCTCGAGGATCGAATCAAGGGTGCGGACAGTGCCGCCGCTGAAGGCGTATTCGCTGTCGCAATACTGGCAGCGCAGCGGGCAGCC
>RCUI01000633.1_pt1 | contig 11220 bp, 11 predicted proteins | sample 2166121 | NCBI WGS metagenome assembly RCUI01 (sample SAMN09932700, study PRJNA488358) | compost metagenome | feature: garden; material: soil; isolation source: compost soil in succinic acid-enriched culture | place: Germany: Experimental Botanical Garden Goettingen | collected 2016-01-27
AACCAGACCCGGTGCCCATACTCGAAAACGATATAGCTGGTCATGTCCGCACGGGGGCTACAAGCAATAACGCCCATCAGCACCGCCCCCGACCCAGGCGGGCCGTTGGGCGTAGGGCTCTGTAATGCCGCACCATATGCCATGTAGAAGCCGCCAGGCACGATAGCCTTAAAGTCAGCCAGTGCCGGTGCTCTCGTGGCGTCTAAGCCCACCTGGCCAATTTTCAGGGCATCGGTAATCCCCATGCCGGCTAGCGTGTCCGGGTTCGATGCGCTCACTACGCGGCCGTCAGCGGCTACCTTGACTTTGGTGTACTCGCCTGCAGCTACGCCGGTGCGCCCCAAGGCCGGGGCGAAGTTCAGCGGGGTGCTGCCCAACGTCGGCGGCACCAGGTTGGTCAGCTGCCAGGTAGTGCCGCCGTTGGCCGTGCCGCTCTGCACAGGCACCAGGTGGCCCGGGATACATTCAACGCTTTCGTTGGCGTCCTGAGCGCGCACCCAGGCCCCGGCAGCGGCGGTGTAGATCCAGTTTTGCGCCGCGTTGGCTTGGTTCTTCACCAGCACCCGGTCCCCAGCCAGCACACTCACGCCGTCAATATTCTGCAGGCCACTCAGGGCAATAGGCCCAGTGGTCGCACAGCGCACCGAACGCTTGGCATCGGTTGCGGTGATGGTCTGAATCGCCTTGAGCAGTTGGCTCAGGTCGCCTTCAGCCGGCGTCATGCCGGCCGAGAGGATCACGTTCAGAATCTCTTCCGACACTGAGTTACCCCAGCTGGCCGGGATCAGCGAACCAATCTGGCCGAGGGTTGGGTTTTCGTCCACAAACTTGCCGTCCACCAGGCCAACGCCGGGCGTACTCTTGGGGTAGTCCATCAGGGTTTATCCGTATTGAATGAATTCGAGGGTGTGCGCCGGCGCCGAACGCCTGATCACACATTCCAGGGCGCCGCTTGGGTTCATCCCGAAGCGTTGCCCCCAGTAGCTCGCGCCAAAGCGGCGCCCGAGGCGCAGGCGCGGCCCGGTTTCTAGGGTCCACATAAACTGGGCGGTCCAGGTCCCAAAGTGCGCGGCGCCAAAGCGCGACCGGCCAAAGCGTGGCGCGCGGTGCTCGACCACTTGGGCCTGCGTGTAACCCAGGCTGAAAGCCAGCTCGACAAAGTACGCCGGCGTCTGCCCGCCGACCTCGACCAGCCGGCGACGCACTGCCAGTTGCCGGTCATCGAAGGTCGGCGACTCGCCCAGGCACGGGTCGGGCAGTTTCATGACCCGTTCCCAGTCCGGTACCAGCTCGCGCACGGTGTCCGGCTCGCTCTCGGTCAGCAGGTCCGCCACCCGCAAATCCTCGCGGGCCAGCTCCTGGGCGGCGGCAGCCAACAACGCATCAACCTGCGGGTTAAGCTCACGGTCCCAGGCCGGGCCCGGGGGCAGTAGCGCGCGCAATTGCCCGTGGTAGTCCTCTGCCGTCCTTACAGCCACAGCACACCCCCATAGGTCAGCAGCTCATGGGCGGCGGCCGATACGTTGCCCACCGGCGCGGTCAGGGTGTGGTCACGCTCGCCGGCAGCGCCGCTGATTGCCTCGCCGATATGCGTGGCCAGCAGCTCGGCGCCCAACTCCGACTCGCGGTTGTGCAGATCGATCAACGCCGCCTCGACCGCCCGCCGCACCGCGCTGCTGTCGGGGGTAACCTTGAGCTGGTACTGAACCGGCTTTTCCGCCGGCGGCAGCACGTACACTTCAGCCGTTACCGGCCGTTCTTTCTCGATGTAGGCCGCCACCTTCGCGCAGGCCTCGGCGTTGGGGATGATGTCGATATCGCCGTCACGCACAAAGAACACCCCCACCGTGCCCGGGCCCATCCAGCGCCGCACCACCCAGGCCCGCGTCACCCCGGCCACCTCAAGCGCCCAGGTGACGTAATCGTCCTTACTGCCGCCATGCGGGATCACCTGATAAGAGCGGATCACCCGGCCGCGCAATGTCTCGATACTCTCCTGCTCGGTACCGCCCTGCAGGCCGGGTTCCTCAACGGTAAAGACCTCATTGAGCCCGAGCACCGGGCTGATAAGCCGCAGCGTGGTACCGGCCGGGGTGTTGCCCAGCAGGCCGGCTTCCAGGGCTTCCAGCTTGGCCACGCCCTGGGCGGCGGTCAGCTTGACCGTGGCCACCACCCGAAAGCGTGCGCCGTCATCACGCTGCAGCAGCGTGCCGGCATCGAGCAGCGCCGAGACGGCACCGGTAAAGGTCGCGGTACCGCTGGCCGCTACTGCCGCCAGGCGGTCACGCTTGAGCCGCGCGCGGGCCATGCGGCGCAGTGTGTCTTCATCGGCCGTGTCGGGCAGGATCTGCGCGGCGATGTACTCCTGATGCCCATACCGGGCAAAGGAGGCGCCGCCCAGCACCCTGGCCAGCACCTCCGCGTCAGACCGTAGCAGCGCGCTAGAGCCCGCCAAGTCGGCCTGCGCCCGAGCGATCAGCCCGGGTAACGTCGGGGTTTCAAACGGCATTGATCACCTGCCAGAGATTGTCGAGTTTCAGGTCTATGGCGGTGCCGTCCTTCATCGACAGCACCACCAGCATGTTCAACCGGTCGACCCCGCGCGCGGTCGTTACGCTAACGCTGGTCACCCGCCCGTCCTCCAGCATCCAGGCCAGCGCCTCCCGGGCGAAGGCCACCGCGTCGCGCTCGGTGTCGGCGGTCAGCGTGCGCCGGCGCAGTTGCCACAGGCGCGACCCAATACGGTCATTGGCCAGGGTGGGGAAGCTGTCGCCCCACCAGCCATACCGCTGGCTGTCGTCCAAGCGGTCGTCAGCCTCGGCGCGGCGCCAGGTCAAAAGGCTGATCACCGCCGCCCGGCGCCAGGCGCTTTCGCACGCGTCGTCATTGAGCAATGCCATATCAGCCCTCCGGTACCGGCTTTTTGTCCGAGCCTTCGTGAACGTGCAGGGACGTGCTCACGCCGGCGGCGATCTGGTCGCCGGCCGATTCGATGCGTCCCGTGGTGCGAATGACCGGCGTGTCGAACTCGACCGCCGTTTCCGCCTTGACCTTGAGGGTCAGCGTGCTGACCTCGATCACACGACCTCGCTTGAAGTGCAGGTAGTCGCCTTCGTCGGTGTACAACGCCACCTCGCCGCTTTTGAGCCCCAGCAGGCGAAAGCGCCGGTCGGACACACTAATCACCACCCCATGCGAGCGGTCGCCGTTCAGAAAGGCCGCCAGGGCCTCCGCGCCAGGGTGGGGATTTGAGGTCAGGCCGTAGGTTTCGAAGTGCTCCATGCCGTCTTTCACTTCATCAGCAGTCAGCCGCATTTGCAGGCCCTGCATCTTGCTGCCGGCGTTCACCAGCGACAGCACGCCCCGGGCCAGGAAGTTTTTAAATCCACTCATGTGCCAGGCTTCCAGTCAGCGGGGATCAGGTATTCGAAGTTGTCCGCCTTGCCGCCCTTCTTCAGTTTGCGGGCTTTGTGCGGGTCTTTCGGTTCGGGGTCGAAGGCATCCGGCGGGCCTACGGTGATGTTGGCTACCGTGCCGTTCTCGTCCAGGCTGTATTCGATTTCGCTGATCAGCATGTCGCGGTCGATGCCGATCAGGCCATCGACCACCCGCACGACCATGTTGGGCAGCCATAGCGCGCCGTTGGACTGCCGCCACCCCTGCACCTTGTATTGCAGGGTCAGCGCCTTGCCCATGCGGTTGCCGCGCTCCCAGTTGGCCCGCGCCTCGGCGAGCGTCGGCGTCATCTGGCCGCTTTCGTGGATCAACAGCACCCGCTTACGCGTGGCGCGCGGATCAGTGACCGACGCCCGCACCTCCGAGGCCTTTTCGCCGAATTCCTCATCGGTGCCCGAGCGCTGGCCCGTCACCCGGTATTCAGAAAACACCCCGGAAAAGTCCAGGGCGGCCGAGCCGGTCAGGATGTTTTGCCCCAGCTCCAGGCGGTCAACCGCGCGGCCGGCGCTCCCCGGACGAATGATCACCAATCGGCCGCGGGCATCGTCGGTCGAGAGCAGCCGGGAAAGCGTCAACAGGCGGTCGATCGACTCGAACACCGTTTCTCCCGGCTCGATGCTGTGATCGGCCAACTTCGTGGTTTCGGCCGCCTGGCTCAGCACCTGCACCCCGTAGGGTTCGGCCAGGGCTTGGACGATCTTTTGCACGCTTTGCCCGCGCCATTGCCCGGGTTTGTTGATCGCCGAGCAGTCGACCAGATCAGAGGTAACCGAGCGGCCGGCAATGGCCCGATTGACCGACTTGCTGTCGTAGCTAACCGGTGTGCTGTAAATCCAGCCCGATAGCACCAGGTCATCACCAATGCGCACTTGGCAGTAATCACCCTGGCGCACCGGTATTTCGGTGTCCTGGCCGGGCCAGCGCCAGGTAACGTCGAGCTTGAAGTCTCGGCTCTGCCGCTCGATCCCGGCGCTGATGCTGACTTTCGTCCAGCCGCGATAATCCAGGCCGTTCACGCTCAGCGTGACGGCGTTCAGGTTGTCCATGGGTTTAATCCTGGGCGACGGTCAACACACCCGGCGGCAGGAAGCCCGGGTGTATGGCCTTGTTACGCGTAACGATTTCGCCGGCGCGCGTGGCGTCGCCGAAACACTGATAAGCCAGCACCAACGCCGGCAAACTTTCCTGCGTCGTCACCTCGGTCAGGCGAACGCCCGAGCGGGCCACTTCGGTCAGGTGCCCGGTAACGTGCTTGCGCACGGCCTCCAGCACCTCAAAGTGATCATGCGATGCGGTCTGCGCCGCCTCCCACAGCGCGGCACCGATGGCATCACGGATCAACACCACCTCATCGGCCGCCGGCACCTCCGGCCGCTGGATCGGCGCCGCCACCTGCTGGGCCAGGGACGGGCTACCAGGCAGCGGCGCCGGCGCAGCGATCACCGGCATAACCGCCGCCGTGCGCGCGGCCAGCACAAGCAAGGCATCACGCACCAGCTCGCGGGCCGCCTTGACGACTGCGACCGTAACCGCGCCGCCGGCGGTGTTGCTAATTGCCTTGTCAGTGGCGGCCTCGGCGGCCAGAGCCCGGGCCGTTTCGACTTGGCCGGTGATATCCCGGGTTGCCGTCACGAAGCTGGTAAAGACTGGCTCAACCTCAGCCAAGCCGGCGACCGTGCGGGCAAACTCCGGGTCGGCATCGAGGTCGGCCGCTACGTTGCCGCTGCCGCCCCCTACACCACCGCCGCTACCCGTACCGGTACCAGAGCCAGAACCGCCGCTGCTGGCACCTCCCGACGAACCGCCGCTACTGCCCGAGCTGCCAGACGACGGCGCCCAACGGTAACCCGAGGAACGCGAGTGGCCGCCGATATCGGCAAACTGCGCCCGGATCATCGCGGCGAAGTTGCCCGGGGCATTAATCAACATGTCAGCCAGCGCTTCGACGGAACCGACCAGGCCGACCAGTTGGCCGAATTCCTGATAGATCGCCATCTGAATGCCGGCAATGCCGTTTTGCAGGGCGACCACCGCCAGGCGCGCCCGATTCACCACCGACATTGCTGCCTTGTATCGACTGATCGCCGACTCAAGCAGACTTTCCGATGATTCCTCAAGCTGCCGCGCAGTGTTCGGCACACCGGCCGGGAAACCCTTCTCCCCGGCTTCGATGAACACCAGGTCAAAGCGCGCCATGCCGCCTTCGCGCCGCTCGTGGGTGACCTCGCAATCCCCCGCCGTTACGTTCATGCGCCCGAACCAGGGATGCACCAGCTCCCCCGGGCCGGGTTCATCCAGCGCTTTCAGCAGGTCGTCACGCTTTACTAGGTAGTCATCACCAATGACAAAGGCCGTTAGCTTGGTCGTCCGCGTGCGCCGGCCCATATCCTCAACCAGCGGTTTGTCCCGCTGGGGGTATTCATGCAGCTGCGTGCGCCGACCAACCGGCATGGCGTCGCTGTCCACATGAAACGGCACCCCGCGAAAGGATGCCGGGTGCAGCTCATCCCGCCACGTTTTTTCCATTATCCCCCCCTCAACGAGCGGTAACCGACTTGCGGGGTTACCGTCAGGCCGGGTTGATTGGTTTGTGGCTGGTCCACACGCATTCCCGCCGGGGCGTTCTCAAAGCGCACCAGCATGGAACCCTCCAGATTGGTTTTCTGCGTGGCCGCCGCCTGCTGCACCAACGACCCGCGCGCGGCTGGCAAGCTGCCCGACGCCGGCAACTGCCCTGGCAATGCGCCCGAGCGTGGCGGCTGGGCCAGCTGCTGGGCCGCCTGGGCGGCTTTGAGCATATCCGCCGGGGTCACCCCCTTGGGTTGCTCAAGCTGCGGCACCTTCGGCATCGCTGGCAGCGGCGCCGGTGCAGGGTGCTGCGCCAGTTCCCGGGCCTTGGTTGGCACCACCTGCAGCACCGGGCTCGGCACTTTGGGCGGGGCCACCTGCAGCACTGGCGCCGGAACCTTGGGCGCCTCAGCCTTTGGCACCTGGGCAGCGGCCGGCCGCTGCTCGGCTTCCGGCAGCATGTCCTGCGGGCCCACCTTGGGCACCAGGGCAAGCCTGGGCGGCGCCGGTGCCGGCACTGCAGCAGCGGCGACCGCCGGCGGCGTTGGCGGTACCGGCGGTGCCGGCGGCCATTTGGCGGCATCTGGAAGCGCCGTAGCGGCCGCCGGCGATGCCGGCAGCTGTTGCGGTACCGGTTGCGGCTTCAGCAGCGGCAGCGGTGCTGCAGGAGCCTCAGCCCCCGGCGCACGCAACAAGCTGGCCGTACTGGTAGCCGCCGGCATCAACTCCGGCGCCTGTGCCATCGGCTTGACCAGTTGCCCCGGCGCCGGGTGGTTGGTGGCATTCCGGGCCTTCTGCTGCTCCGTCCAGGCGTTGACCTTATCCGTCGCGGCGCTGATCACCCCGCCGCCGTCTGTTTCGATGCCCAGGAACTTCATCATCGGTTCAATGACTGGGCGCAGCTTCTCCCACAGGCTGCGGAAAAAGCCCGTGATCGGTTCCCAGTGCTTGACGATGATGCCCAGCGGCGACCAGTCAAAGACCGCCTTCAGGAAGTCGAAGAACGGCACCGACAATGCTTCGACCAATCCCCACAAGGCGCCGAAGAACTCGCTGATAGGCCCCCAGTTGGCAATGATCTGCCCCAGCGGCGTCCAGGCAAAGGCCGTTTTCATCCAGCCCCATACGACCATCGCCGGCCCCTGAATCCGCGACCAAATGGCCTCGAAGTACGGCGCCAAGGTCGCCCAGTTGGCGATCACCAGGCCGGCGGCCAGGGCGATGCCACGCACCACCAGACCAATCGGGCTCATGCTGGCAACGCCATTCATCACCGTCAGCGCAGCGGTTGCCGCTGCCGTGGCCAGGCGCAGCACGGTAAAGCCCGCAGCCGCGCCGATAATGCCTTTGATCAGCCACGGGTTGGCCCCGGCAAGCTCGGTCACCTTGCCAATGATCGGCCCCACGGTGGCCATGAACTCGTTAAACGGCGGCAGCAGCACACTGCCAACCGTGATGCCCAACCGGGTAACCCGGTTCTGCAGGAGCTGCATGGCGTTTTGCGTGGTCGCCGCGCGGGCCGTGTATTCCGCCTGCATCGACCCGGCGTATTCGCTTTCATCGCCGACAGACTTAAAGTTCTTCTGCAGCGTGTTCAAGCTGGTCAGCAGCGGCGCAATGGCCCCTACCGATTCCTTGCCGAACAGGTTGGTAAGCACGGCCGCTTGCTTGCTTTTCTCGACCTTGGCCAGCGTCTGCAGCACGCGGTTAATCGTGCCCTCGCTGTCGGTCTGCATGCCCTTGGAGATTTCCTTCGCATCCAGGCGCAACGACTTGTAGGCCTGGGCCTGCGATTTAGTCGCGGCAGTGCCTGCAGTGAGCGTTAGCATGAAGTTCTTGATGCCGGTGGCGGCCACGTCCTGGGCGATACCCACACCGGCCAACGTCGAGCCCATCGCCGCCAACTGCGCGGCGCTGACCCCAGCCACCTCACCCAGCGGACCAATGGCCGTCAGGATCGCCGAGATTTGCCCGGTACTGGCCGCGCCGGTGTTGCCCAGGTAGTTGATCTGGTCGGCCAGGGTGACGACCTCGGCCTGATTCATTTTGAAGGCCGTCCGCCACTTGGCCATCATGTTGCCCGACTGCTCGGCCGTCTGGTCGAACGCGACGCCCATTTTCACCGCGTCTTCAGCAAACTGATTCAGTTCTTCCCGGGCAATGCCCGACTGGCCGCCGGCGGCGACAATCTGCGCGATGCCCTCGGCCGCCATCGGCAGGCGTTCGGACAGGCCCAACACGTCGTCGCTCATCGCCTTGAACTGCTCGGGCGATTCGAAGTTAACCACCTTCTTAACGTCCGCCATGGCGCTTTCAAAGCCCATCGCGGCCTGCACCCCCATGACAAACGGGGCCGCTATGGCCCCGCCTTGGATCGCATCCATGAAGGTGATCTTGCCAAGGCCCGAGCTGTTCAACTGCTTGCGCAAGTTGGCTGCGTTCTTGCGAACCCCGCTCAGCACCGGCGACAGCTTGTCGACGCCGGTAATAAGCGCTTTGAGCTGGAACTTATCCGCCATTGCCGCCCCCTACTAACGCCTGAATTCGCCAGGCGTTTTCTTCACTCTCGAACAACACGTCGAGCGGCCAGGCCGTGACCTCACCCGGGCTGACTTTCCAGTACCAGGCCAGGTCGTAGGCCAGTTCGATCAGTCCGTCGATTGAGCTGAAGCGGGGGCCATGAAAAAACCAATGACCATCCACGCCAGGGTGTTCAGGTCGGACAGGTCCAACTGGTTAACCGAGCTGGGCGGGATGCCGGCACAGACGGCGATGTACTTCGACGCGGTTTCGACTTCTGCAATGGGGTAGCCGCTTTCGCCCATGGTGTACGGCAGGAGTTTGATGGCCCGGACCTCCTGCACTGTCGGGCGGCGCAGGTTCAGTTCAGTGACTTCCTCGGCGTGGGCTTGAATGGGGGCGTTCAGCTTGTGGGTTACGGTGCTCATTACTGCCAGTCTCCTGCAATGCCTTCAAACTTCAGCGCGACTTTTGCGTCATCGCCGGTCACTTTGGTTTCATCAACCAGATACGCGCCGCTCAGCACGTAGCTACTACCGTCGGCCAACTCGGCGGTAATGGTCATGTTGGTGGCGTTGGCCAACTTGGCCCGGGGGAAGTTGGGCGTTTTAACCGCATCGACGCTGATGTAGGGCACCAGGTCTTCTTCCTTGTAGTAGCCCCGCGTGATGGTTTCGCGCTTCTTGTCCGACAGCGGGCATTCCACGCCGCCGGTGATCGTGAGCTGTTCACCGTCGGCCTTGACGTAACAGGTCCCCGCGACTTTCTGACCCATGAAAGGATCTCCCATAAAAAAGCCCGCGCGTGGCGGGCTGGAGTTGTACGAAAAGGGTTATACCGCTTCGGGGTACTGCAGGCGGAACTGATACGCCAGGGCGAACACCCGCAACTGATTGACCAGATCCGGCGGGAACAGGACGCTGACACGGTTGGGGTTACGCGGGTCGCGCTCGACCACCAGGTATTCCTTGAACAGCTCGCTGTTCTCGACAATGCCGTCACGCTCGAGCGCGCCATAGGCGGCGATCAGTTCGCCCCGGATCACAATTGGGGTGACGATTGCCTGGCCAGCACCGAAGCGGGTGCCGTCGTTGGCCAGCTTGCTGCGCCCGTACTTGCTGGTAATGATCCCGCGCAGGTAGCGGATCACGTGCGCCGACTGGTGCAGCGTCTCGCTGTCGAGGTAGGAGTCATCCGGCTGGCCCAGGTCGTTACGCTGGTAGGTCGTAACGGCGCGCTCGATGCGGTAGTTACTGCCGGTGTAACAGGCCGTGGCAATGCCGCTGGTCAGCAGCGATTGCCGCTCGGTCAGCATGAAGCGCTCACTCGACGGCGCCGGCTCGATGCCTGCCAGCGCACCGGTTTGCGTCGGGCGCGCCGGGTCGGCGCTGATGTACACGGCAGTGCGCGCCGCCCACTGCGCCGCGACTTCCCAGACTGGCTGGGGCACGCCCTTTTCACAGCCGTGAATGCTCACGTGCGGGTCATTGCGCAGGCGCCCCGCCGCCACCAGCTGGCCCAGCGTGCCGCGCTTGGCGGTGTAGACGTGGCCATACAGCTGCTTTGCCCAGGACCAGCGCCCGGCACTGTCATCCATGGCGACTTTCCAGGCATCGAGCGTCGCGGTGTCAGTCCAGGGCTGACAAATGAACTCGAATTCCTCATCACCCAGGGCCGCCAGGGCCTCGGCAATGTCCGGTGTTCCGGTGCCACCGGTCATGGCAGTGATGGTCAGCACCAGGCCGGCGGGGGTTACCTCGCCGTTATTGCGGCCCAGGCGATTGAGCTGCAGCTGAATGTCGTTGCCCAGCTCTCCCGAAAACTTGGCCACCAGCTTCACCGCCGTGGCCTCTGCCGTGGCCTTCACCGGCATATCAGCCGCCGCGTTGATGCTCTCCGCCAGGGCGGCGGCCACCACGTCAGCGGTAGCGCCGGCAACGACTGGGACGCGCACGCGCTGCCCGGCAATGTACAGATTGACCAGGCCGGCCACAGTAACCGTGCCTGTTACGGTAACGTCGGCTTTCGCCGGCGTACCGACTGCCTTGAGCGGCAAACACCAGACCTCACCGGCCGAGTCAATGGCGCGGTGCTGTTTGTGCATGGCGGCCAGCATCGAACCGTCACCCGCAATAGCGCGAGCCTCGGCGGTGCGAGCCACCAGTACCAGGCTACCGATCTCGGGGCTGTCGGCGTCGTCGTTGACCTGGCCGACCAGCAGCCGGCGCAGGGTCGAGGCGCCGCTATTGGCCTGCGAATTGTCGACCTCGGCATAAAACAGCGGCACGCGGATGTCGGCCGGAATAGTGCTGAAACCTACGCTCATTGCGCCTTACTCCCTCGGGCTGGCTTGGATTGAGTGACAGGCTCAGGCGCCGCCACAGGTTCGGGCTCTACGGCCGGGCTGGCTGCCGGCGCAACATCGACGCGTACTACGTCGCCGTCGCTGATACGGCGCTGCCAGTACGCGTCGCGGGGTACCTTGTCGCCCGCCTCCGGCAGCAGCTGGCCGCCCTTCTCCGGCATGGGGCAGAGTCGCCCCGGCGCCGGTTTCACGTAAATCAGGTTCATGGGTTCAAGTCCTCTCGGGTTTCAAGTTCGACCCGCCCGTCAGGCCCGCTAGGAGCCGCGTTCGGATCCCTCAGGGGGTCGATAAAGTCGTATCGCATATCGATG
>RCUI01000634.1_pt1 | contig 11214 bp, 12 predicted proteins | sample 2166121 | NCBI WGS metagenome assembly RCUI01 (sample SAMN09932700, study PRJNA488358) | compost metagenome | feature: garden; material: soil; isolation source: compost soil in succinic acid-enriched culture | place: Germany: Experimental Botanical Garden Goettingen | collected 2016-01-27
GTCGGGTGGTGGCAGGATTGAAATCTGTCCTGCCACCACCCGCGTGCTTCTATAGATGGCTACGCATAATGTATATTATGTTAAATGATGTGCTATGTTAGGAATGTTCATGAGCCTCGTAAGGCACTGATTCGACAAATCCGCTTCTGGCATCCACTCTCTCAGATGGTCAGGCGGCACCCTTTCCCATGCTTGTCCCGTTCATCTACGTTCAACTCAAATTGCGATACCGCGCGTACAACACGGCTGCGGCGCATTTGCGCGCGATCCAAGCTTTCTACACCTATACCTATGCGAAAAGTCGAGATCTGGATATCGATGAGGCCATTTTGGCCTGCCACTTTGAGGCGATTTTGGCATTACTGGACGGCTACGCCAAAGCAGGCCGAACGAAGACTCTTTACTGGATTAATCTGTAGCCATTGAGCGATTGCAACGTGCGAGTTTCTGTTTTGGCAAAAAGTGTAGATAGACGCGACTACGAGAACGCAGGCCGCCCCATTGTGGTCATGGCGAAGGACTATCCGGCCGCCTATGCCGTGTCGCCGCATACCCATCCCTGCGGGCAGCTCATCTACGCGGTTTCCGGCGTCATGGAGATTCGAACGGACGCGGGCCTGTGGCTGGTGCCGCCGCAACGCGCCTTGTGGATGCCTGCGGGGATTTCCCATGCCATGCGTACCCGAGGCAGCCCGGTGGCACTGCGCACGGCGTATGTGCGCCTGGATCGGTGTCCGGCCGATGCGCCCGGGCAACCCGGCGCAGTACAGGTTTCGAGCCTGCTGCGCGAACTCATCCTGCGTGCGGCCACGATTCCCCTTGACCATGCCGAGGACAGCCGGGAGGGCCGCATCCTGGGCCTGATCCTCGAAGAGATTGCCTGGTCGCCGGAACAAGGGCTGCATTTGCCCACCGGCCGCGACAAGCGCCTGGCGGCGACCTGCGAAGCCATCCTGGCCAACCCCCAGGACAACCGCACGCTGGACGACTGGGCCAGCCAGCACGGCACGACAGCGCGCACCCTGTCGCGCCTGTTCACTGCTGAACTCGGGGTGCCTTTTCAAGTGTGGCGACAGCAGGCGCGCGTGATGGCGGCGCTGCCGCGCCTGGCCGCGGGCGAACCCGTGACGACCGTGGCACTGGAGATGGGCTACGACACACCGGGCGCGTTCTCGGCCATGTTCAAGCGGCTGCTTGGCGCGTCGCCCAGCCGCTACTTTCCGTAGGTCGGCTGGACGTGCGCTTGTCCTGTTTGACGTAGAAATTGTCTTTCTGCGCGAAGCGCGACGAGTGACGGGAAACCACACTGTCGAGTGACACGGCGGCATACCGCCCGCCGCCACGCTCGATAGGAAGTTCATGAACCCGCGTGTAGCGCAACGCCGCTATCTCCTGCTGATACTCAGTTCCACCTTTCTGCAAGGCTCGTCCTTCGTGGCCAGCAAGGTCGTCCTGACCGAATTGCCGCCGCTGTGGCTGGCGGCGCTCCGTTTTTTCGTGGCGTCCCTGACGCTATTGCCCTGGTTGTGGCTGCGCCACCGTGCCCGGATCGCTGCCGGCACGGCGGTTCCGGTCGCCGCCATGCCCTGGCTGCGGCTGACCATCATCGGCCTGTTGCAGACGGCGGGTGTCATGGCGTTCCTGACGATGGGCCTGACGCAGACCACCGCCTCCAAGGCGGCGATCCTGATGGCCAGCAATCCGCTGCTGGTGGCGCTGCTGGCCGGCATCCTGCTCAAGGAGCGGGTACGTCCCCTGGCCTGGTTGGGCCTGCTGCTGGCCTTCGCCGGCGTGGTGGTCTGCATCGGGGTGCAGTCGGTGATGAGCGGCGCGATCGGCCACGGAGAAGCACTGGTCATGGCGGGCTCGGCCTGCTGGGCGTTCGCCACGCTGGCCAGCAAGCGCTTTCGCCTGGCCGTCGATACCTGGACGCTGGCGTTCTGGCAAATGCTCATGGGTGCGCTCGCCCTCGCCCTGCTGGCCGCCTGGCGTGGCGAGTCGTTCGCCATGCCGGCCCATACGGCGGTCGCGTTCCTGTGGCTGGCCATTCCCGCTTCGACGGGCGCGATGGGATTGTGGTTTGCGGCACTGCACACGGGCGGCGCCGTCCGCACCAGCGGTTTCCTGTTTCTGTGTCCATTCTTCGCCGCCCTGATCGTCTTCGCCCTCAGCGGCGAAATGCTCTCCACCCACGAAATGCTGGGCGGCGTGATGATCGCCGCAGGCATTGTCTTGCTGTCCCGGACACCCGCCGCGCGGCCAGCCAGCCGTGTTGCTTCCCTGGAGACCTCTCCATGACATCCCCTCTATCTCTTCCCTCCATGCGGCTGCGCCGGCTGCGGCGAACTCCTTTGCTGCGCGACATGGTGCGCGAAACGCGGCTGGGCGCCGACGACCTGATTTATCCCGTCTTCGTGGAAGTCAGAACGTCACTCGATATCGATGACGACCTTACCCACGGCCTTACCAGACCCCTGCAAAACCTGTGCAGCTTGGGCTTGCGCTAGCCCAAAACGGTGAGGGTCCATCAGCGGTTTGAGCTTGCCTTCTTCTGCGAGCCGCGTCGCATGACGCAGGAGTTGACCGTGATGTGCACGCCCTTCCCCGCTGAGCATTGGCAAAAGGACGAATATGCCTGACAAAGTCACGCAGCGCAGTGAGCCAGGGGCCAGATTGTGGGAGGCGAAAGCAAAACAACTGGCGACATGGCCATAGGGTTTGGCAGCAACAAGGGAGTCGTCCAGGCTCTGCCCGCCAACGGTGTCATAAACGATGTCGAACCCTTTGCCTTCAGTGAAATCCGCAACGTATTCGTCGACAGTTTTGGCGTTGTAATCAATAGGCGTAGCTCCAAAAGATGCCACGATTTCTTGCTTGCCAGCGGACGCTGTCGCGTACACGTCAGCGCCGTGTGCTACCGCAATCTGGATTGCTACATGGCCGACTCCGCCAGCGCCGCCTTGCACCAACACACGCTGGCCGGCTTGGACACCGGCTCGATCTACCATGCCTTCCCAGGCGGTCAAAAATACCAGCGGAATTGCCGCGGCTTCGCGCATGGTGAGATTCTTCGGTTTCAATGCCAGAAGTGCTGTGTCGACCGCAGCATATTCGGCCAGCGAGCCCTGCAGCCCCCTAACGCCTCCGGTTAGCCCGTAAACCTCATCCCCCACTTTGAAGGCCGTCACCTCAGGCCCAATCTCTACCACTACGCCTGCAAGGTCGGTACCAAGAATCGCGGGCAGCTCCGGCATGGCATACGGTGCAAGTCCCTGACGAATCATATTGTCGATTGGGTTAACACCGCTGGCTACAATCCGGACGAGTACCTCGCCCGCCCGTGGAGAGGGGCGTTCTACAGTTTTCTCCACCAATGTCCCGGTAGCGTAGTCGTCTAGTACTAAGGCTCGCATCGTGTACTGGCTGCTCATTCTGGTCTCCGTTGAGGTTGTTTACAGTGTGCAATCTAGGGATTAGGGTGAGCTTGAGCCTTTAGGTATCATCTGTCGATTAGGCACTTTTTTGAAACGTAGGCACCCAATGGTAACCATGACTAAAACAACTGTTCGCGATCCAGGAAATCCCCTGGTGGTCTGTGAGCAATGCCCTCCTCGCAGAATTCACCTTCTCTTGGCCCCCAAATGGTCGTCCATGGTGATTTATGTGCTGAGTTTCGGCTCGCTGCGAACAGGCCAGCTTCAGCGTTCGATGCCGGGAATTTCAAAGAAAATGCTTACCCAGACGCTGCGCGAGCTGGAGAGTGATGGTTTGATCGAGCGCAAGGTGCACCAGGTGGTGCCACCCATGGTCGAGTATTCACTAACTGAGGTGGGGCAGAGATTTGTAGAGCCGCTGATGGCGCTCTATGAGTGGGCGGAAGAAAACGCGGAGCTTCTGGATGAGATTGAGACAAATCGGGCGACTGCGGGTATCACCCGCAACTGATTAGTGATACCCCTACTCACTCATGAATTTAGCATTATTTGTCCATGATCTCGCTACCGATACAACCTCGAGCTTAACTCAGAGAAATTATTTGACACACTGCGCACCTACCACTTTACCCCTGAAGTAATCAATAAATACTCGTAGCTTTGCAGGCATGTGCTTTGCCTGAGGATAATAAAGATAAAAGGGGTCTGTTATTGGAGACCACTCCTCCAGAAGCGACACCACACTACCGGACAACAGCTCTTCCCTCGCAAAATCCTTAAACACATAAGCGATCCCTATACCAGCAACTGCCGCATTAAGCGCTGCCCTCATCTCATCAAAAATCAACTGGCCTGCGACATCTATAGTGAGCGCCCTTCCTTCATCTTGAAACACCCATTCATAGAGTTTCCCATTTATATTCATTCGCTGCCTTATGCAGTTATGACTGAGCAACTCTTGAGGTGTTTTAGGCGCCCCGCACCGGGCAATGTAGTCAGGAGAAGCTACGAGAACGCGCTGCTGGTAGCCACTGATCTGAATTGCAACCATATCGCTCTGCAGTGTATGTCCAAGTCGAACCCCGGCATCAAACCCCTCACCCACCATATCCACAAGGCTATTGTTAATCGAAAACTGAATGGCCAACTGCGGGTACAGTCTGCTGAAATTATATAACTCGTGCTCGATCAGCGTTGCAAATGCAACATGCGAGGCGTTGATCCTAAGCTCCCCCTGCGGGTTGTGAGCTGATGACCGAACCTGTTCTAGCGATGCTCCGACATCCTGAAAAGCAGGAGCAACAACCGACAATAACTCTGCACCCGCATCCGACAGAGCGACACTTCGTGTTGTCCGATTTAATAGCCTTACGCCCAACTCTCTCTCAAGTAGTTTTATCGTTTTGGAAACTGCAGTAGGTGTCACCCCTAGCTCCTCAGCAGCCCGAGCGAAATTGAGCGCGCGTGCAACCACGAGAAAAGTGGCCAAGCCAGACAATACAGTCGCACTCAACCCGGGATTTTTGTTAAACATCGAATCAGCCATTATGAACCAGAGGTTCATAAGGTATATGTAATTATGATCTTTTTGTCAATTTCAGGAGTCGTTAATCTCAGGCAAATCCGTACATCTGGAGGTAAACATGAGCCAAACCTTTCTGAGCATCGGCAGTGGCCCTGGCATCGGCTTTGCTACCGCTCTACGTTTTGGGCGCGAAGGCTACGACGTGGTACTGAGTTCTCGCGATGCTACAAGACTCGCCAAGCAAGCAGAGCAACTGGCGGTGTTGGGGATCAACGTTCGGGCATTTGCAATCGACGCAACCAACCCTGCTGCAGTAGCAGAACTGGTAGCGAGCATTGGAAACGATCTTCACGTCCTCCACTACAACGCCGCCGTCCTTCATTACGACGCCTTGCAAAACCTTAAGGCAAGGACAATCGATGACGAGAGCATCAGTTCTATCGAGCGCGACATGCAGGTGAATGTGACCAGCGCCGTCGTGGCTGTTCAGTCGGCGCTCCCTGCCTTGCGTGCCAAAGGCACCGGCAGCGTCCTGCTGACGGGGGGCGGGTTTGGCGTTTATCCAAATGCTGACTTCTTGAATCTCAGTATCGGCAAAGCTGCTATCCGCGCTACAACGCAGGCCCTTTTCTCCCAACTTAAAGAAGAAGGGGTTCATGTCGCCACTGTAACGGTGAGCACTCTTGTGAGCCCGGACTCGCCGCAGGCCGACGGTGTCGCTCAAGCATTTTGGGATCTGCACGCTCAAGAGAAAGAGCAATGGGACTGGGAAGCGATATACCCGGCCTCTTGATAACCGCTCCCAAAGTAGCAGTGCCAAATTTTAGAGATTGAACCAATGCTGACTAATCGCACGCCTAGAAGTGAATACGAACTCCGCTGGAACAAAGCCCAAGCTGCTGCCAAGGCGCACAATGTAGAAGCCCTCGTAGTTTGGGGGAAAGGCGGTGGCACGGTAGACACCGCGAATGACCTCATCTATCTCGCGAACTACTGCCCGGTGTTTCCATACGCACCAGACCTCCCCGGTCGATGGGCAGGCTTGTCTCACGGGGCGGTCATCATCCCCGCGAAGGGAGAGCCAATTCTGATCACCGAATCTCCAGCCGTTCGTCGCGATGTAATCGCCATTGATGACATCAGGTCGGCTGACGGTTTCGTGCCGGATAAGGTTGCTGCGACCCTGAAAGAGCTTGGCCTGGCGAACTCCCGGGTCGGCTTGGTTGCAGGCCCTTGGCTCGTAAGCGCAATCCATCGTCGCCTGCTGGAAAAAGCTCAAGGCGTCTCGTTCGTAGAACTGGATTACGTGATCGAAGGTCTACGATCGATCAAGACACCATTCGAATTCGAACTGCTTCGAGAAGCAGCCGGTGTCGGCAACGCTGCTATGGAAGCGATGATGAAAAGCGCTTCCATCGTAGGGACAACTGAAGCTGACGCTGTTGCGGCAGCTTATGACATCGCTATTCGCCAAGGGTGTGCACTGATTGATGCGGCATGCTCCTCCGGGCCACACAGCGCATTTTACTCTCACGGGATGGCTCCTCAATGGACTACACGCAAGCTTGAGGATGGCGACATTTTCCACTGTGACCTGTACGGCGCAGCTGTAGAAGGCTACACATGGGACTTCTCTCGATCCGTCGTAGCGGGAGGCGAATGGAGCGCTGCGCAGAATGAGATCTATGACGGCGCCATCGCTGCTATTGATGCGGGCGTTGCCGCTTGCAAACCTGGTGTCACAGCTCAAAAGCTGTACGACGTTGTTCTAGATGTATTGAACTCTCGCGGGATTTACTGCGGTTACCCTCTTCACGGCCATTCGTATGGAATCGGCTGGGAGTCCCCATGGCTTGTTCCAGGCAACGACACCCAAATCGAAGCAGGCATGGCAATCGCTATTGAATGTATGGCTGGTCGACCAGATGTCGGCTTTGTGAAATATGAACACAACGTACTCGTACATCCGGACAGAACAGAGTTGATCTCTACATGCCCGGCTCGCATTTGAGCTGACAGTGAGAAAATCCCGCTGACAAGGCGGGATTTTTTTGCTTGGCAAAAATCGAACAAGCAAACCTTTAAATCGTTTAATGCGATTTCAAAGGCCCCTAGAATGGGGCTCTTGGCAAATTATAACCGGACTGGTTATGTCGCCTTATCGGATTAGCTACATTCTCAGGGGATGCATGTACCCCTACCTTAGGCATACCGATTATTCAACCAGGGCATCGCCCTTAGGAAAACGAGTATGTCTAACAAAGGTCTACTGTATACACCTCGCCAGATCGGCGCCCTCCAGGTCAAGAACCGCTTCGCAGTCGCGCCGATGACCCGCGTTAGCGCAACTGAAGATGGCCGTCCTACCGAGCAAATGACTCACTACTATGACCGCTTCGCTAAGGGTGACTTCGGCTTGCTGATCACTGAGGGTCTCTACACCGACCATCAGTACTCGCAGGGCTATATCTTCCAGCCTGGCATCAGCGATGAAATACAAGCACAGGCCTGGCAAGCATTTGTACAAAGCATCCACGGCGCAGACGCCAAGGTCGTTGCGCAGATCATGCACGCCGGCGCCCTCAACCAAGGTAACCGTTTCGTCGCTGGCACCATCGCACCGTCTGCGATTCAGCCGAAGGGTGATCAGATGACTTTCTATTACGGCAAAGGCAAATACCCAGTGCCGACCGCAGCTTCTGACTCCGATATAGCAGATGCGATCGAAGGCTTCGCCAACGCGGCTCGCCTTGCTACCGAGGTCTCGGGCTTCGATGGTGTCGAGATTCACGGTTCAAACGGTTACTTACTTGATCAGTTCTTCACCGACTACTCCAACTTGCGCACCGACCGTTGGGGTGGCGATGTGAAAAACCGCGCCGGCCTCATCCTCGAAGTCGTGAGCGCCGTGAAGAAAACCATCAAGCCTGGTGCAGCCCTAGGCGTGCGAATCTCCCAGGGCAAGGTTAATGATTTCCAACACAAGTGGGCCGAAGGTGAGCAAGCTGCGGAGGTGATCTTCGGTTCCCTGGCGGATGCCGGTGTCGACTACATCCACGTTACCGAATTTGAAGCCTGGAAACCGGCCTTCGAAGGTGGTACCGACAGCCTGGCCAAGCTGGCGAAGAAATACGCTCCTAACGCAACGATCCTCACCAACGGCTCGCTGCACGAATTGGATCGCTCGGTAGAGCTGTTGGAAAACGGTGCTGATGTGATCGCATACGGTCGTGGCGCACTGGCCAACCCTGATCTGCCAAAACGAGTTGAGCGTGGTGAGGCTCTACGCACATTTGATCCTTCGATCCTTGGGCCAGTCGCCAATATCAAAGAGGCAGAACTGGAGTATTGATACTCTAACTGATATCGGTGTGTGGAACTCCGTTGTGGATGAACACAATTACTGAGCCCGCGAATGGACTGACGTGACAAGGCTGTTTCGTTAAACTGATTTTTTGAAATGATGGGCCTTTGAAAATGTTAATTTCAGACGTAAACATCTTTCTCGCGGTGGCCTCGGTGAATAGCCTGTCGGCTGCTGCACGAAAGCTGAACGTGGGGCCCATGCAAATATCACGTCGACTCAATGCTCTGGAAGAGCATATGGGTGTACGCCTCTTCCACCGCACGACTCGATCCGTCTCGCTGACCGCTGAAGGGGAAGCCTTCCTCCCATACGCTCAAGCCATGAGCGAGGCGGAGGAAAGCGCCAGGGGTGAGTTGAGCCCTGCTGCAAGCAAAGTGTTTGGCGTGCTCCGTATGACTGCCCCCAGCGTGTTTGGGCAATCTATCGTTCTTTCCCTCCTCCCGGCGCTGCTTGAGCGCCATCCAGATCTGCGGATCGATCTGGACGTTTCCGACCGAGTGGTGGACATTGTTAGCAAAGGTATGGATTTGGCGCTGCGTGTTGCCCCACTGGCGAACTCCGAACTCGTTGCCCGGCGCATCGCCCCGAATCCTCGGGTGGTTTGCGCCTCACCCAAGTACCTCGAAAAGCATGGCCGCCCATTGAAGGTCGCTGATTTGGATAAGCATCAGTGCATCCTCCTGCAGGCTGTTCCAAGATGGCCTTTCAGGATCAAAGGGGAGTTACAGCACAAGACCGTGTCTGGCTTGGTGAATACCAGCAGCGTGGATGCGGTGAGAACTGCCGCCATCCAAGGCTTGGGATTGGCAATGCTGACTTACTGGGACGTATTCCGCCAGCTATGTGATGGGACTCTCGTGGAGATCGAGCTTGAAGACGCAGACATGGAGGAGCTCTCAATCTGGGCTGTAACCCCTACTCGCCGACTGGTGCCGGCGAGGGTGAAAGTCTTCCTGGACATGCTTGAGGAAAACCTCATGAAGATGCAGGCCGAAGCATCGGCCGTACCTTCTTTTGCTGCGTATTGAAGGCCGAGAAACGCAGTCCTGGTATAGGGCAGAGGGGAAATGAAAGCCCGGCATTTCAGCCGGGCTTTGCAAAGCGCTCTAAGCGCGCCGCTTGATTGCGACCTTCGACCAAAGGGTAAAGGCGACGGGTGGTGTCCAGCCTGCGTTTGAAGTGTGCTCTTGCAGGCACACGTAATGATTACCTTCGTACGTCACGCCATCTTCCTTGCGATACAGATGGTTCAACTGCCACTCGGGGAACTCTGGATCAGGGATGTCTCCAGCAGTTCGAACGCTCAGGCTCTTGCTCGGAAGCGACTCATTACCCTGAGAGTCTGTTGCCGTGACAAAGTAGCTGTACTGAGTGTTCGGCGTTAGGCCTGAGTCCTTCAGCGTTAAAACTGCCACCTGGCCTATCGCAGCCCCATTTCGGTATAGCGTGTATGTCTCGATTGGACGAGGGCCGCTTGAAGCCCCCCAACTCAAGGTCATGCTGATCTCGGTTACGTCCCTGGCGGACAGGTTCGCGGGCGCCGTTGGCCGGTCACCAGGCTCCGACCCGCCGTGAATCAACGGGGAGTAACGATCGTAGAACTCCCAGTTGTAGGGAACATTGTCCTTGGTAATGCCATCGTCCCAGTTGATAGACCAGGTCATCAGCCCTTTGATGGAATGGCCGGCAGCGTCGAGACGCTTGAATGCATTTACAACTGCAGCAGGATCGATCACATAGCCAGTGGCCGCAGCGTCATTATTGGCCGGTAAGCCAATGACGAATTTATCTGCGGGGATGGCGATGTAGTCCCGAGTGCCAGTCACCAGGCTTTCGGTCAGGTAGTAGAGGAAATCCTCTTTCATCTGATCATTGTTCTGTGCAATCCAGGCACCTTGCCCACCGTTGGCCTCCTGCACCCAGATCCCATCGCCACCTTGGTTGTAGTACTGAGGCGCGATGAAGTCGTAGTACCCCTCAAGGGCCTGAATGTAGCCAACGTACTTGCCGCCAACTCTGAGGTAGGGAAACTCAGGCGCCATGCTGATGATGAAATGTTTCCCTTCGCCCTTGTAGTGATCCTTCACCAGTTTCAAGGCCGCCGGCAGCACCGTCTTGTTGTCAGCAAAATCAATGGCGCTTTGCTCCAGGTCGATATCCAACCCATCAAAACCGTAGACTTCAACCAAGCGAATGATTTCATTCGCCAGTGGCTGCTCATCCCCCTTGTGCAACTCAATGTGAGCGTCGGCGCCGCCCAATGAGATCAGTACAGCCCGTCCCTGGCTGTTCAGCACACCTACCTGACGGCGAAACTCATCGTCGGAGAGGTTGTAAGGTTTGAAGGTAGGAATACCTTGGCCTTTCATGAACGCTACAGCAACAACGTTGTAGTCCTTGGGTACATCCACTAAATTCAGATTGGCAAACTGCCCACCTTGATAGCCATCACTATGGCCGGCTGGCCAGTTATGCCAGAAACCCATGAGGATTTTTTTATTGGCAATACTAGGCATCAATGATGCTGAATCATTTACGTTGGACTTCACCGATGAAAAGTCAATATCAGTCATTGTTCTATTCCTTCAGAACTGTATATAGATTGGTTCATTCCTTTGATCAATTGATCTCCTCCCTAGAGGAGAACTTTCAGGCTAGCGCAAGGTTTTGGATTGTCCACCATAAAAAGGGGCTCGCCCTCCCTCAAGGCGCGCCGAACAGCATCGTCCAATACACGCCCTCATCGCTACGCGAGTTCGCGGCATAGGCCGCCCCCACCTGGGTAAACATCGGGTTCATCAGATTGGCGCAATGCCCGGGGCTGGCCAGCCAGCCTGCCATCGCCTTGCTCGCTGAGCCCTGTCCGGCGGCGATGTTCTCGCCGATCT
>RCUI01000635.1_pt1 | contig 11210 bp, 9 predicted proteins | sample 2166121 | NCBI WGS metagenome assembly RCUI01 (sample SAMN09932700, study PRJNA488358) | compost metagenome | feature: garden; material: soil; isolation source: compost soil in succinic acid-enriched culture | place: Germany: Experimental Botanical Garden Goettingen | collected 2016-01-27
CGAGGATGGTCAGGGCCACCGCCAGCGGGCGCTGGACGCCTATGGCAATGCCCAGTTGCACGGGAACCTCGGCGAGGCATCGACCCGCTGGCTGGAACAGCGGATCGCCGAGCTGACCCCCCTGAGATAGTTGGCAGGGGTCGGCGTCTTGGCCTAGTTGCACGACCATCAGCCTGGGTGAGGCATAGACCCGCTGGCGCCCTGAGGGGCGAGAATCTTTACCCTATTCGGAGTTTGCATGGCACAACCCAGACTGAAAATGCGCCTCGGCGACCTGCTGGTACAGGAGCAGATCATCTCGGATGATCAGTTGCAGCTCGCCCTGCAGCAGCAGCGTCAGACCGGGCGCAAGCTGGGGACCACCCTCATCGATCTCGGCTTCATCAGCGAGGTGCAACTGCTGCAGTTCCTCGCCCGCCAGCTGGACGTGCCCTTCTTCGATCTCAACAACCTCACCATAGACGCCTCGGCCGTGACCCTGTTGCCCGAGGTGCAGGCCCGCCGTTATCGCGCCCTGGCGGTCAACCTCAGCGACGACAAGGTGACAGTGGCCATGTCGGATCCCGCCGACTTGAGCGCCCTGGATGCCATCGCCGCCCTGCTCAGCCCCCGCGAAATGGTGCTGGCAGTGGCGCGGGAAGGCCAGTTGCTGGAGTATTTCGACCGCCTCTATCGCCGCACCCGGGAGATAGAGAGCTTCGCCGAGCAGCTGCACGAAGAGTATCAGGATGCCGGGTTCGAGCTGGGCTCCAGCAATCTCGGGGCCGGTGACGAGGGGGAGGCGACCGTGGCCAAGCTGCTGCGCTCCCTGTTCGAGGACGCGGTGCAGGTGGGGGCCTCCGACATCCACATAGAGCCGGACGAGAAGGTGCTACGCATTCGCCAGCGCATCGACGGCGTGCTGCACGAAAACATACTGAACGAGGTGCGCATCGCCCAGGCGCTGGTGCTGCGCCTCAAGCTGGTGGCCGGGCTCGACATCTCGGAGAAGCGGCTGCCCCAGGATGGCCGTTTCGCCATGAAGGTGCGCGGCCGGGACGTGGATGTGCGTATGTCCACCATGCCGGTGCAGTACGGGGAATCCGTGGTGATGCGACTGCTGGATCAATCCTCCGGCATACTGTCCCTGGCGGAGACCGGCATGCCGCCGGCCATCCTGAGCCGCTTCCGCCGCCAGCTCAAACGGCCCCACGGCATGATACTGGTGACGGGCCCCACCGGCAGCGGCAAGACCACGACGCTCTACGGCGCCCTCTCCGAGCTCAACCAGGCCAGCCACAAGATCATCACGGTGGAAGATCCGGTGGAATACCGGCTGCCGCGGGTCAACCAGGTGCAGGTCAACCCCAAGATAGGGCTCACCTTCTCCCAGGTGCTGCGCTCCACCCTGCGTCAGGATCCCGACATCCTGCTGGTGGGGGAGATGCGGGACAACGAGACGGTGGAGATAGGCCTGCGCGGCGCCATCACCGGCCACCTGGTGCTGACCACCTTGCACACCAACGATGCGGTAACCAGCGCCCTGCGTCTCATCGACATGGGGGCCCCCGGCTATCTGGTGGCGAGCGCCCTGCGGGCCGTGGTGGCCCAGCGCCTGGTGCGACGGGTGTGTGAACACTGCGCCTGCGAGACGGCGCCGGACCAGGGGCAGGCCACCTGGCTCACCATGCTCTCCGGCGAGGCACCCGGCCAGCACCTCTATCGCAAGGGGCGTGGCTGCCAGAGCTGCAACTTCACCGGTTATGCGGGTCGGATCGGGGTCTACGAGCTGCTGGAGCTGGATCAACCCATGATGGATGCCCTGCGCCGCAACGATGCGGAGGGCTTTGCCCGGGCGGCGCGCGAGCACGAGCACTACAGGCCTCTGGCCCTGACGGCGCTCGATTATGCCCGGGAGGGGATCACCTCGGTGGATGAGGTGCTCAGGCTGGCCGAGGATCTGGGATAAGCCATGGGCAGCTTCAACTACAAGGGGCGCGACAGCCAGGGCCAGGCCGTCAGCGGCGTGGTGGAGGCCGCCAGCGAGCTGGCCGCCGCCGAGCAGCTGATGCGCCGCGGCGTGATGCCCACCGAGCTGAAGGCGGGCAAGGCCAAGGCGGCCGGCATCGACTGGTCGCTGCTGCTGGAGGGGGGCGTCAAGCTGGAGGAGCTGGTGGTGTTCAGCCGCCAGATGTATGCCCTGACCCGGGCGGGCATTCCCATACTGCGCGCCATCGCCGGGCTGGAGGAGAGCGCCCACAGCAAGCCCCTCAAGCGGGCACTCCATGCCCTGGGGGAGGATCTTGGCAACGGGCGGCCGCTGTCGAGCTCGATGCAGGCTCACCCCAAGGTGTTCAGCAGCCTGTTCGTGGCCATCATCCACGTCGGCGAGAACACCGGCCAGCTGGAGGAGGCCTTCCTGCAGCTCGCCAACTATTTCGATCTGGAGCTGGAGACCCGCAAGCGGATCAAGACCGCCATGCGCTACCCCAGCTTCGTGATGATTGCCATCGGCATCGCCATGGTGATCCTCAACATCATGGTGATCCCTGTCTTCGCCGGCATGTTTGCCAAGTTCGGGGTCGAGCTGCCGCTGGCGACCCGGATCCTGCTCGCCACCTCCCACTTCTTCGTCCACTACTGGTGGCTGCTGCTCGCCATCCTGGCGGGCATGGTGTTTGGCTGGCGCCGCTGGGTCGCCAGCCCCCGGGGCAAGCTGACCTGGCACCGCTGGCAGCTCAAACTGCCCATCGTCGGCACCATCATAGAGCGCTCCCTGCTGGCCCGCTTTGCCCGCAGCTTCTCCATGATGCTCAAGGCCGGGGTGCCGCTCAACACGGCGCTGACCCTGGTGGCCGATGCGGTGGACAACGCCTATATGGCGGGGCAGATCCGCGACATGCGGGCGGGCATAGAGCGGGGCGAGAGCCTGCTGCGCACCGCAGGGGCCAGCGGCCTGTTCACCCCCCTGGTGATGCAGATGATCGCGGTGGGGGAAGAGACGGGCCAGGTGGACGAGCTGCTGCACGAGGCGGCCGAGTATTACGAGCGGGAGGTGGATTATGACCTCAAGAGCCTCACCGCCCGCATCGAGCCCATCCTGATCGGCATAGTGGCCGTCATGGTGCTGGTGCTGGCGCTCGGTATCTTTACGCCCATGTGGGACATGATGAGGGCCGTGCGTGGTCAATAGACGGTATCTTCACTCCTCCTGGTGGGGGACATGATGAGGGCCGTTCGCGGCCAATGATGTGGTTCAGCATCTTCACTCCTCCTGATGGGGGACATGATGAGGGCCGTGCGGTTTGCGGTAGACAAGGGGCGGGAGAGGCATGAGCAGACAGTCCGAGCAGGATGAGCGTTGGCTGGGAGGCTACAGGCGGCTGATCGCCTGTCTCCTGCTGCTGGTCATCCTTGCCACCCTGGCCCTGAGCTATCGCAGCCACAGGGAAGAGGCGCTGGCGGTCAGCCTGAGCCTGCTGGGGGAGCAATTTGCCGAGCGCGCCCAGCGACTGCACGGGCGCTGGCTCGATGAGCGGCGCCCCGAGGTGCTGCATGCAGAAGGGGTGGCCTGGCAGTTCGATGGGCGGGGCTGGCCGCTGGCGGTGCTGCCGCTGCAGTCCCCCTCCGCCAACTGCCGCCAGCTCTGGCTGACGCTGATCGGCCCCGAGGATCCGGGGTTGCCGTCCTGGCAGGCACTCGCCAGCCAGCATGGGGACGGCTGCGAGTTTGGTTGGGAAGGGCACTGGCTGTTCTACCGTTTCAGCGATGGCCGGGTACTGACGAAGCCTTGAGTCGATCTCTCAAGTGCTTCAGCCACATGATTTTTTTCTATCTGCATGAAATAATGCGGACCATTACGGAGGCAGCATGGCAGCAAAGAGAGTGAGCGCCGGCCAGGGACCGGGTCAGATGGCCGGTTTTTCCCTGATCGAGCTGGTGATCGTCATCGTGATTCTGGGGATCCTGGCCGTCACCGCCTTGCCCCGTTTTCTCGACGTGACCGACGAGGCGAAGAAGGCCAGCGTGGAAGGGGTATCGGGCGGCTTCGCCACAGCGGTCTCCCTGGTGCGGGCCCAGTGGGAAGCCGAGGGGCGTGCCAAGCAGGACAGCCTCAACACTGTGCTGTATGACGGTTCCCGTTTCTATCTGACCACGCCGACCGACAGCCAGGTCAGCAATGGCGAGCTCTCCCCCGGTTATCCCATGGACACGGCGGCGAGCGGCGCTCCCGATGTGGATCCGGCCAATCTGACGGCGGCCCGCTGTCTCAATATTTGGGAGGGCTTGTTGCAGAATCCTCCCAAGGCTACTGCCAACTTTGACGAGGTGCGCGGTAGCGGCAATGACCTGAAGTTCTATGCCACGGTGAGCAACAATGGACTGGATTCGGTCTGCCGTTACTATCTGGTCAACAGCCTGAGCAAGGGAAGTGATGGGCGCTATCAGGACCCGCAAGGGAGCACCGATGCCTACATGAGTTTCAGTTACCGCCCGGCCTCCGGCCAGGTGACTACCAATATCAATTGATAAACAGAGGAAAATGTAATGAAAAAGCAGGCGGGTTTTACCCTGATCGAACTGGTGATCGTGATCATCATCCTGGGCATTCTGGCGGTCACCGCCGCGCCCAAGTTCCTGAATCTGCAGGATGATGCTAAGAAGTCTGCCGCACAGGGCGTGCAGGCAGCAGTGAGCAGTTCGGCTCAGCTGGTCTACAGCAAGTCAGCTCTGGAAGGGGTTGAGCGTGAGCCTTCTGATGCGGTCAGCAGCAGCGACGGTACCAATATTGATGTTGTGTACGGCTATCCGGCGGCAACCGATGCAGGTATCAAGAATGCAGTCACCATTGACGGTTCTTGGAGTGGCAAGGTATCCAGCGCTGTTGGTAACTATGTGTTCTCCACCAGTAGCTCCAAATGCACCGTGAATTACAAAGAGGCGGATGATACTACCGCTGCAGTAACTACTCTTGTGGGCTGCGAATAATAATGTTGTGCTGGCGAGGCTTCGGCCTCGCTTTTTCTTTATCCACGATATCCCCGATGAGAGCGTGAATGACGACAGCCAAGGGCTTCACCCTGATTGAACTGGTGATCGTAATCCTGTTGCTCGGGATTCTGGCCGCCTTTGCCGTGCCCAAGTGGCTGGGCAAAGGCGGCTTTGAAACCCATACCCTGCGTGACGAGCTGGTGACCCGGCTGCGGCTGGTGCAGACCATGAACATGCATGAAGGGGAGGGGCGCTGCACCCAGCTGGTGCTGGAGCAGAGTCGCTTCGCTCACCTGACCCAGACGGGCAACTGTGCGCCCGGGTCCATCATAGATAACTGGAGTGCAGACGAGCGGAGCCGGGGGCGCGTTGTCACGGCCTCCGGCGACATCTCCCTGCCGCAAGGCAGCTTCTCTTTCGACAAGCGCAGCGGCCGTCCGCTCTCACCGTCCACCTGCGTCAATGGCTGCAACCTGGTGGTGAGCAGCGGGCAGGAGAGCGCCCGGCTGCGCATCGAGCCGGAAGGTTATATCCATGCCCTCCCTTAAGGCCCGTCGCGGCTTCACCCTGATCGAATTCGTGGTCGGCATTGTGCTGCTGGCCATCGCCCTGACCGGCATTCTGGGGCTTCTTATCAATCAGGCCCCCCAGGGGGTGGATCCGGTGCAGCAGGTGCGGGGCGCCCAGCTGGCCCAGCGGATCCTCGGCGAGGTGCTGCAAAAATCCTTCGATGAACACTCGGATCACAATGGCGGCCGTTTTCGCTGCGGCGAGACAGTCGGCACCCCTGCGGTGACCTATCCCGCCTGCACCCCGGTCGCCGATTACGGCCCGGATGGCGGCGAGACGCGCCCCTACGAGTTCAACGACGTGGATGACTTCGATACCGCGGGCAACTGGGTGGACGCCAACCAGTTTACCCAGACGGATGCCGAGGGCGTCAGCGACGAGGAGTATCGCCACTATCAGGTCAGGATCGCCGTCACCCCGGATACCCTGTTCGGGAGCTCAGGCCTGGGGGCCGAGTCCATCGGCAAGCGCGTCGCCCTGACAGTGCGCCTGCCGGACCAGAGCGAGCTGACTTTCACCCTCTACCGGGGGAATTACTGATGCGCGCGACAAAAGGTTTCACCCTGGTGGAACTGGTGATGGTGATACTGCTGCTCGGGGTCATGGCCACCTTTAGCAGCCAGTTTATCGGCATCGGCACCCAGATTTACGGGGATGCCAGTCGCCGGGAGCAGCTGATGAGCGATGCCCGCTTCGCCCTGGAGCGGCTCAACCGCGAGCTGCGCGATGCGGTGCCGGGCTCGGTGCGCATCGAGGATGAGGCGGGCAATCCTCTGGATCAGGGGGCCTGCCTGCGCTTCTGGCCCATCGCCACCGCCAGCCGTTATCTGGGCTCAGCGGCCAGCGGCGGGCTCACCATAGTGGAGCCCGAGGTGCTGCCCCGGGAAGAGGACGAGGCCATCATCTACCCCCTTGCCGATCCTGCACTCAACCTGGAGCAGGGGTGCCTCCATGGCAACTGCGTGGCCAGGGTTATTTCGGTGGGCAGCCCTGTCTCGGGAGCCTTGCCGCTGACGGTGGATGACACCTTCGCCAAGGAGTCGCCGGGGCAGCGCATCTATTTTGCCCGTCAGCAGGTGCGTTACTGCGTGATGAATGCCGCCCTGACCCGGGCCAGCGCCGCCATAGGCACTGACTTTCACGGGAGCACGCCGGCCCTGATGGCCGAGCATGTCCGCCCTGCGCCCTATTATTTCTACCGTGAGCCAGCCGCCTTCAGCCAGAGCGAGGTGGGACTGCGGATGGAGCTTGAGCAGCGCGGCGAGCGCGTCCTCTTCAACCACAAGCTGGAGACGCTCAATGTTCCCTAGGCCCCCCCGCAGGCTGGCGCCCCAGCGCGGCAGCGCCATCATGATCGCGCTCTTCGTCATCGTCATCATGGCCCTGCTGGCGGCGGCCATGGGCCGCTTCCTGGTGGACAGCGGCGAGAAGAACACGGTGGAAGTGCGCGGGGTGCGAGCCCTGATGGCGGCCCAGAGCGGGCTGGAAATCGCCCTCTATCAGCTGTTTCCCAATCGCAGTGGCGCCGAGTTGCCCGCCGCCTGCACCAGGGTGGCGGCGTCCCGGGTATTCGACAAGGATCCCGGCCTGAGCGGGTGTCGGGTCTCGGTGAGCTGCAACGAGATCCAGGCCAGTCAGGGGGGAGAGACCAGCACCACCTACCGACTCACCAGTCTGGGCACCTGTGGTACAGAGGCAGCGGGCGCCAACCCGGGCTTTGCCGTCAGCCGCACCCTGGTGGCGGAAGCCTTTGATGGAGTGATGCCGTGAGACTGCCAATGAGGAGTGAGTACCCATGATGCCCCGCTTGAGTTCAGGCCTTTGGCTGGCGCTGATCTGGTGCTCCGCCTCGGTGCAGGCCGCCAGCCAGTGTACTGCGGCCTTCACCTACCCGGTTCAGAGCCATGCTTCTCCAGGTCGGCTAGCCATGAGTGGCGAGAGCCGGATCACCAGCGCCACCATGGACACCAATTACCCCTTCCTTGGCAAAACCATCCAGCCCAACGCCAATTGCAATAACGGCGGTTACTGGAACGGGGGTACCTGGATTTCCAGCTGCAACGTCAGCGGCGCTCTGGCCAGTCCACTCAAGGATCTCGCATTCATCGGCGATCCGGATGATTTCCCGCCCGAGCCAGGCGATTTCCCCACCTTTAGTGGCCAGAACAACCTGGCGTGTACCAGCGCTTTCACCCCCGCACCCGGTAATTACAAGAATGCCTCCTGGAGCAGCGGCAACTGCCTGGCCACCCTGCAATCCGGGCAAACCTATCGCTTCAACACCCTGTCGCTCTCCGACGGGGCCGTGCTCAACCTCAATGGTGCGACCGTTTATGCCAAGACGGTGCAGGTCACGGGGTACTCGGATGGCATCAAGGGGAGTGGCAACCTGCACGTCAATGAGCTGACGGTCTCCGGCAACGGCAAGCTCTCCGGTGCGAACGTCACCGTCTACGACAGCCTGGCGCTGTCGACCAGCTCGATTGGCAACGTCACGGCCCGCTTCCAGCCCCACTATGCCGAGGCTGTCGCCCTGAGCGGGCAGAGCCAGATGCCCATGGCGGCGGGGGACTGGGCCATCAGGGAACTGACGGTCGAGGACAACAGCGTCATGACGCTGGAGGGGCAGAGTACCCTCAGTGTCTACGAGCTAGATATGGAGGGACAGGGCAAGATCACGGCGGCGGGCAGTCGCAGCGATCTGACCCTCAAACTGCATCAGACCCTGGAGGTGAGCGACAACGGCGTCATCAATGGCTACTTGCAGGCAAATTACGTCAAGACCTTCAAGCATCAGAGCACGTCCGACATCCGGCTCTACTTCCGTGGTGGCAGCCACTGGATCGACAAGCTGGAGCTTGGCAGCAACGACAAGCTGATCTTCGATACCGGCTTTGCGGCCCAGCTCTACCTCAAGAGTGACCTGACCCTGAGCGACCAGATGGAGGTCAATGCCGGGGGCAAGGCCAATGACCTGAGGCTCTACCACTTTGGCAAGGTCATCATGAGTGACAATGCCAAACTCAACGCCATTCTCTATGTGAATGCGGGCGATCTGGCCATGAGCGGACAGGCCCAGCTGACGGGTGCCGTGTCGGCGGTGAATGTCACCATGACGAACAACAGCAAGGTCATCCACGAGCCCTTTACCGGCGACTGGCCCGGTATCTGTGAAGAGGATCTGACCTGCTTCAGCGACGACTTCTCTGCCAGCACCCTCAGCAACCACTGGGTGGTGGCTCGCAGCAGCGGCGACTTTACCCCCGCCATCGTCAATGGCCGGCTCGGCATGACCCAGGCCAGCCCCAAGCAATCCACCTCGGCTACTTACCAGCGGCTCTTCCCCGCCGCCAACAACCTGGTGACCATAGAGTTCGACCAGTATGCCCACGGTGGCAACGGGGCGGACGGCATGGCGGTGGTGCTCTCCGATGCCAGGGTGACCCCCCAACCGGGCGCCTTCGGCGGGCCCCTCGGGTATGGTTTCAAGCCAGGGGTCAACGGCTTTGCCGGTGGCTGGCTCGGGGTGGGCATAGATGAGTACGGCAACTTCTCGGGTGAAGGCGGGGCGACCAACAAGGGGCGACGCAAGCAGTCCGTGGTGGTGCGTGGCTCGGGCTCCGGCACCAGCGGCTACAACTACCTCAAGGGCACCTGCAACAACGGCGCCGAGAATACCGGCGGAAACTGCCTCTCCCCGACCGTGGACAGCGGCTCGGACAGCAATCGCCCTCACCGTTATCGACTGACCATAGACTCGCGCATCACCGGTCAGTCCCTGGTCAAGGTGGAGCGCAACACGGGGAGCGGTTACAGCACCCTGATCGACAGCTTCAATGCCGCGGGTCAGAGCGGCCAGGCGGCCATTCCCGAGAATCTGATGTTGTCCCTGACGGGCTCGACGGGGGATGCGACCAACGCCCACCAGATCGACAACGTCCGGATCTGCGCCCTCAACTCCAGTCCGGTGGGCACCCAGATAGATCACTTCGAGTTCGATCACTCCGGCCAGGCCCTGACCTGCAACCCGGAGACCCTCATCATCCGGGCCTGCGCCAACGCCAGCTGCAGCCAGCTGTTCACGGACCCGGTGAGCGCCACCCTGACGCCGCTTAAAAACGGCAGCAACGGCTGGATAGCCGACAGCCAGGTGAGCTACAGCGGCAACACCGCCACAGTGAATTTCAGCGGCGGCACCACCCAACTACAGCTGCGCAACAATCTGGCGAGCGCCATGACGGTGGGGGTGAGTGGCTCGACGCCGTCCACCAAACCCCTCAGCACCACACTGTGCCGAGCGGGTAGTGGTGCCCTGAGCGCCGCCGCCTGCATCCTCAACTTTGCCGACAGCGGCTTCCTGTTCAATGTGCTGGATACCCTGGCCAACAAACCACAACAGGTGGTGATGACGGCGGTCAGGAAGGACAACACGAGCCAGCTGTGCGTGCCGAGTTTTCAGAAGCAGACTAAAAGAATCACCTTCTGGAGTGATTACAACGTGCCTGCGACCAATCTCTTTGGCAGCCAGATAAGGATTGATAAGACGGCCATAGCCACCACGGCGGGGGCTCCGACTGCCATGGATCTCTATTTCAATGAGCTGGGCGAAACCACGCTGAAGGATGTGAATTACCCGGATGCGGGCCAGATGCGGCTCAATGCCCGCCACGATGGCAGCGGCGACACGGCAGGCCTGGTGATGACGGGCTCGGATCTGTTCGTCAGTCGCCCGGTGGGGCTCTGCATCACGCCTGCCCAGGGGACCTGCGCGGCAGGGGATGCCAGTTGTCCGGTGTTCAAGAAGACCGGTGAGGCGTTCCAGCTGAATATCAAAGGGGTGGCCTGGCAAGCTGACGATGACAAGGACCTGTGCAGCGGCAATCTGGCGACTCCCAACTTCGCGCTGGCCAATATTGCCCTCGGCAGCGAGCTGGTGGCGCCCAAACCCGGGGAAGAGGCGGTGGTCGGCACACCCCGCTATGACCATTCCAACCAGAAGGGCAGCAGCAACCTCAACACCGTCAGCCAATCGGTCAACGAGGTCGGGGTGTTCCGGATGACGGCGACGCCACCCACAGCAGGTTATTTCAACTACACCATACCCCCCGCTACCAGCGTGCCGATGGGGCGCTTTATTCCGGTGGATTTCAATCTGGTGAGCGGTGACATAGTGCCCGCCTGCAGTGAGTGGTCCTATATGGGCCAGCCCTTCCTGGCTGCATTGCATATCCAGGCCCGCAATCAGTTTGGCGAGACAACCCAAAACTATCGAGGGGATTTCGCCAAGGGGGATGCCTACCTGAGTGCGGCCAACAACAGAGACGGAATATCGCTCTCCGCCCGGTTACGCAGTCTGGGGGATCTGCCCTGGAAGGCAGGAGAGGCTGATTTCAACGGGCCGACCGAGTTTGCCCGCCGCACCGATGGTCAGCCAGACGGCCCCTATCGCGCGCTTCTGTTTGGTCTTTATATGCGGGACAACGATGGGGAACAGACCCTGATCGCCAATCCCGACTTCAACGACGGACAGCCTGGGTCATGCAGTGGCGCCAGTTGTAATGCCAGGCTCATCGACGAGGTGCCCATGGAGGCGTACTTCGGTCGGGTGCAGGCGGGCACCCGCCAAGGGGTGGCCACGGCCGGGCTGGCGGTGCCGCTGCAACTGCAAT